>Ga0306920_100001053_pt1 | contig 33856 bp, 28 predicted proteins | sample flu12Cox44000170_FD_204666 | JGI IMG/M metagenome (GOLD analysis project Ga0306920, IMG submission 204666) | Lab enrichment of tropical soil microbial communities from Luquillo Experimental Forest, Puerto Rico - flux4day.12C.oxic.44.000.170 (v2)... | ecosystem: Environmental > Terrestrial >...
CGATCGGCGTGCCCTTCCGCTACCGCCTCACGGTCCCGGCGACGCCGTACCCGGACCCGATGTACGACGTGCGCATCACCGACGATCTCGGCGCCTCCGCCGCGAAGCTCCATTTCGTGAGCGTCACCAAGATCTCTGGCTCACAGCCCTGGACGCCGGTCAACACCGGGACGGCCACGAACCTCGTGATCGAGGATCCCACCGTCGGCATCGACATCCCGGCCAACCAGCAGGTCGTCATCGAGATCACGGTCGTCCTGGACGACGCGCCCACCAACGTGGCGGGGCTCGCATTCACCAACACCGCCAACTACACCTTCGACCGCAGCAACGGCGACCCGACCAGCCAGCGGCCGGGAGCGCCGGGCACGACGCCGCCCATGACGATCGTCGAACCGGACCTCACGTTCGTGAAGGGCGGGCCGGCGACGATGACCATCGGCACGCCGCAGGCATTCAGCTTCGACGTCCACAACACCGGCGGTGCCACCGCTTTCAACGCCACGCTGCTCGATCGCCTGCCCCACGGCGCCACCGGCGGCATGTGCGACACCGCGCCGACCGCAGTCACCGCTCAGGTGTTCCAGGCGGACGGAGTGACTCCGGTCTCGGGCGCGCTCGTCGCGGGCACCGACTTCTCGGTGACCTTCGTCGGAACGCCGACCTGCGAGATGACGCTCGCGATGCTCTCGGCCGCCGCCGCAATCGGCCCCGACCAACGGCTCCGCATCAGCTACCAGACCCAGCTCGACGCCACCACCCAGAACGGCGTCCCCCTGACCAACGTCGCCGGCGCCACCCAGTGGTTCAGCGCCGACCCCAGCGCGACCGGCCGCCGCAGCTACTCCCGCACGCTGACCGACGGCACCCCCGGCGTGCTCGACTTCCAGGACGCCCACACGGTCATGGTCGGCCTGCCCGGCAAGACGCAGCTGCAGATCACGAAGCAGGTCGCCGTGGTCGGGGGCGGCGCCGCTCTCGCGGGTGGACAGCTCGACTATCTCGTCACCGTCACGAACGTCGCGGCGATCCCGGCTTCCATGGTCGTGATCAGCGACGATCTTGCCGCGGCCACGCCCGGCGCGCTCACCTACGTGGCCGGGTCCGCGACGATGAACGGCTCTGCGAACGGAGTCACGGTCGCGGGCTCGGTCATCACCGCCGACTACTCCACCACTTACGGCATGCTCGCGCCGGCCCAATCCATCAGCTTGCGCTTCCGCGCCGTGATCAGCCCGGGCCTCGCGACGGGGACGACCGTGACGAACACCGGCGTCGTCAAGTGGAACAACCCGCAGCAGAGCGCGAGCGCGAGCGTGTCGATCGACGTCGGCGGCACGCCCGGGGTCGGCATCCTGAACGGCACCGTCTGGCACGACGCGAACTTCGACAAGATGCCCGACGGCACCGAGCAGCTGCTGCAGGGCTGGAGCGTGGATCTCCTCCGCAATGGCTCGGTGCTGCGTACGGTGCTCACGGACGCCGCCGGAACCTACAGCTTTGCGGGCGTGGCGCCGAACGCCGGCAGCAGCGATCGCTACGAGCTGCACTTCCGCGCACCCGGCGCGGGACCCACCACGGCGTCGCTCGGCAAGGCCGACTCCGCCTACACCAACGGTCCGCAGCGGATCTCGAACATCCCGGTCGGCTCGGGCAGCAATCTCCAGAACCTGAACCTGCCGATCACACCGAACGGTGTCGTGTACGGCGCGGTCGACCGCGCGCCGATCGCCGGCGCGACGCTCCGCCTGCTCTCCACCAACGGCGCCGTGCCGCTGCCGCCGGCCTGCTTCGACGACCCGGTCCAGCAGGGCCAGGTCACGCTCCCCAGCGGCTTCTACAAGTTCGACCTGAACTTCTCTGATCCGGCCTGCCCCAGCGGCGGCAGCTACCTGATCGCGATCGGGACGCCGGGCTCGGGGTTCACCACCGGCTACTCGCAGCTGATCCCGCCGACCACCGACGCCGCCACGCCGCCGCTCTCGGTGCCGACCTGCCCGGGCACCGCCGCGGACGCGGTGCCGGCCACCATGGACTTCTGCGAGGCAACGGCCTCCGAGCTCGCTCCGCCGCCGTCTGTGCCGCCTCGCACCGCCGGCACGACCTACTACGTGAACCTGAAGTTCGACTCGAGCCGAGTCCCTGGCTCCAGCCAGATCTTCAACAACCACCTTCCGCTCGACCCGGTGCTGAGCGGCGCGGTGGCGATCACCAAGACGACGACGGCGAAGAACGTCAACCGCGGCCAGCTCGTCCCCTACGTGATCACCTTCGGGGACAAGCTCGACGGCGATCTCCAGGACGTGAACATCGTGGACCGTTTCCCGGCGGGATTCCGCTACGTGGAGCATTCGGCGCGGCTCGACGGCGTGCCGGCCGAGCCCAAGGTCTCCGCGCGCCAGCTCGTCTGGAGCGGCATCGACGTCAGCAAGTCGACTCACCGCACCCTGCAGCTCGTGCTCGCGGTCGGGGCGGGAGTCAGCGAAGGCGAGTTCGTGAACCGCGCCCAGGCGGTGAGCGGGCTGACCGGCATGCCCCTGTCAGGCCAGGCAGAGGCGACGGTGCGCGTGGTCGCCGACCCCACGCTCGATTGCACCGACGTGATCGGGAAGGTCTTCGACGACGTGAACCGCAACGGCATCCAGGACCCCGGAGAGCCCGGCCTGCGCGGAGTCCGGCTGGTGACCCTGGGCGGTCTGGCCGCGATCACCGACCAGTACGGGCGGTTCCACATCACCTGCGCAATCACTCCGCGCGCGGACATCGGCAGCAACTTCGTGCTGAAGCTCGACGACCGGACGCTCCCCACCGGCTTCCGCATGTCCACGAGGCAGGTGCAGGTGGAGCGCGCCACCGCCGGCAAGGTTCTGCGCTTCCGCTTCGGCGCGTCGATCCACCACGTGGTCGGACTCGACCTGTCCGACGACGTGTTCGAGCCGAACTCCACCGAGCTGCGCCCGCAGTGGAAGCCGCGGATCGACAAGCTGCTCGAGCAGCTGAAGAAGGGCCCCTCCACGCTGCGGCTGTCGTACGTCGCCGACGTCGAGGATCAGCAGCTCGTCGACGCGCGCCTGGCGGCGATGAAGCAGGAGATCGCGACCGCGTGGGAGGGGCTGGACGGCGGCTACGCCCTGGCGATCGAGCCGGAAGTCTTCTGGCGGCGCGGCGGCCCGCCGAAGGGCGGCTCGGCGCCGAGCCCGGATGGCAGGTGAGCGGATGCGGAAGTACGCGCACCACCTGCGCCTGTTCGTGCTCTTCGTCGCCGTGCTCGGCGCGTCGCTCGCGCGCGCTCAGGCGACGAGCGAAGCCCCCATCGGCGAAGCGACCGAGCACCAGCTCTCGACCGACGATCCGCTGAAGCTCTGGGCCACGGACCCGAACGCGCTCGACACCCTGCGCGGCGACCGGCTCGAGCAGCGCGCGGTCACCGGCCAGGAGGCGAAGACGGTGAAGCTGAAGAGCGTCGTCCCGCCGATCCGTTTCGAGTCGGGCGTGGCGGACATTCCGCCAAGCACCATCGAGAAGCTGCGCAACGTGCTGGAGGGGATGCGCGACCTCGAGAACGTCCGGCTTCACCTCGTGGGTCACGCCGACTCCCAGCCGCTCTCGGGAAGGCTGATGGGGATCTACGGTGACAACGAGGGTCTCTCGCGCGAGCGGGCCGGCGAGGTGGCGGAGTTCATCCAGAAGGCGCTCGAGCTCCCGCCCGAGGCGATCTCGTTCGAATGGGTCGGCGACTCACAGCCCGTCGCCTCGAACGACACTGCCGCGGGGCGCGCGCTGAACCGGCGCGTGGAGGTCGAGGTCTGGTACGACCGGAGCGAGGCGAAGTCCGAGCTGCAGGACGTCGTCGTCCCCGGCGAGATCAAGCAGGTCAAGGTCTGCCGCATGGAGAAGGTCTGCAAGCTCCGCTACCGCGAAGGCGAGGCGCATCGCGCGCGCGTGAAGAACCTGGTGGCGCCGCTGCACTTCGACGAGGAGACCGTGCGCGTGTCCGACTCCTTCGTCCAGCAGATCGGACAGGCGCTGCAGAACCTGCAGGGCAAGCAGAACGTCACCGTCAAGTTCATCGGCTTCACCGACGACGCCGCGCTCTCGGGCCGGGCGGAGCGGATCTACGGCACCCCGCTCGCGCTGTCGAAGGCCATGGCCTACCGCGTGGCCCTGGCGACGCAGGACACGCTGCGTCTGCCGAGCGCGGCGATCGCCAGCGACGGCCGCGGGACGGCGCAGCCGCTCGCTTCCAACGAGACGGCGCGCGGCCGCGCACTGAATCGGCGCATCGAGGTCGAGTTCTGGTACGACGATCCGCTGCAGCAGCTCCCGGACGAGCCGCAGCTCTGCCCGAACGCCGCCGGCGCCGAGGTGGTGACCAAGATTTTCGAGCCGCCGTCGGGCGCCTTCGCGCCGCTCGCGGTCGAAGACGGCCAGATCGACGTCCCGACGGGCTACACCGAGCAGCTCCGCCACGCCATGGACGAGATCCACGACAAGGCCAACGTGCGCCTTCGCTTCGTGGGCCGCACGCGGAGCGAGCGCCTCGACCGGCGCACCGCCCTCGTCTACGGGGACGACGTCGGGCTCTCCACCTCGCGCGCCCATCGGGCGATGGAGAAGGTCCAGGCCGAGCTCGGGCTCTCCGATGCGCAGGTCGAGCACGAGGGGCGCGGCTATGTCCACTCCGACGACGTCGTGAACTCGGGCTTCGTCGAGGGCGAGACCTCGGACGTGCAGGTGCAGGTCGTCTACGACGAGCTCGCGGTGCTCGAGGACTACGACGGGGTCGACGTCACACCGCTGACGCGGGAGCTCAGTCCCAAGAACCCGCTCGGGCTGAACCCGATGCGCATCACGGTCGACGGCGACCCGATCGACGATCCGAACCGGAGCTCGGAGGACGTCCAGCGCTGCACGGACGTGGCCTTCGACCGCGCCGACCTCCGCTTCGGCTTCGACAACCTCCGCTCGTCGCGGCGGCTCAGCGTGACCGCGAGTCCCGAGTCCATCCCGATCCCCGCTTCTGCGAGCGACGGCGCGGCGACGCCGCCGCCCGTCCGCTTCAAGGCGTACGAGAACTACGCGGCCTTCATCGCGCGCTCCGAGGTACGCATCTTCGAGCGCGATCAGTCACTGCAGTCCACGCCGCTCGCCGTGCTCGAGGTGGGACGCGACGGATCCGCCGAGTGGCAGCCGACCCCGGCGCAGGCCGGCCAGGCGCGCGAATTGAAGTACGTGCTGCGCGCGTACGACGCGAGCGGTCACTTCGACGAGACTTCGCCGCGGCCGCTGTGGATGGTCTACGAAGACTCGAAGCCCCCGGGCCAGAGCGGCGAGGCGACGCCCCAGGACGACGAGCAGAAGCAGGACGCGCAGAAAGAGACCGCGCAGAAGCAGAAGGAGCTGCTCGCGGGCTACGGCGAGAACGTGATCGCGATCCAGAACATTCCGCTCGGCAGCGGCACGGTGAAGGTGCAGGGCGGCGGCGTGCCTCCGGGGCACACGGTGTGGCTGGCCGGAGAGCCCGTGCCCGTCGACGAGAACGGGAACTTCGTGGCGGAGACGATCCTGCCTTCGGGAACCCACACCGTCGAGGTGGCGATGCTCGACGAAGAGGGCAACGGGCAGCTGTTCCTGCGCGACCTGGAGCTGAAGGGCAACGACTGGTTCTACATGGGAACCGCGGACATGACCCTCACCACGAAGAGCAGCAGCAAGGCCGTGGAGGCGCTCACCGGCGCCAACGCCCCCTACGACCCCGCCTCGTCCGCCTACGGCCGGCTCGCCTTCTTCGTGGACGGGAAGTTCTGGGAGGACTGGAAGCTGCGGGCGAGCGCGGACACGCGCGAGGGGCCGGTGAGGGACCTGTTCAGCAACCTGATGGACAAGTCGCCCGACTCGCTCTTCCGGCGCATCGATCCGGACTACTACTACCCGACCTACGGCGACGACGGCACGGTCGAGGAGCTGGCGCCGACCTCGGGCAAGTTCTTCGCCGAGGTCAGCCACCACGACGACCACGCGCTCTGGGGCAACTTCAAGGTCGGCTATCTCGACAACGAGCTCGCGCCGGTGGACCGCGCGCTGTACGGCGGCGACCTCCACTACGAGTCCGACTCGACGACGAGCTTCGGCGAGAAGCGCGCGGAGCTCGACGGCTTCGGAGCCGAGCCGGGCACGGTGCCGAGCCGCGAGGAGTTCCGCGGCACCGGCGGCTCACTCTACTACCTGCGCCAGCAGGACATCCTCGCGGGCTCGGATCGGGTGCGCATCGAGATGCGCGACCGGGACTCCGGGCTCGTGACCAGCGTGGTGCAGCTCCAGCCCTCGGTCGACTACGACATCGACTACTTCCAGGGGCGCATCCTGCTCTCCGAACCGCTGACCTCGACGGGCGCCGGCAACAGCCTGCTCGTGCGCAACGGCCTGAACGGCGACGAGGCCTGGCTGGTGGTGCAGTACGAGTACACGCCCGGCTTCGACAAGCTCAGCACCATCGCCGCGGGCGGCGAGGGCCACTACTGGTTCGGCGACTTCCTGAAGCTCGGCTTCACCGCGAGCAACGACGTCGAAGGCGAGGGCAACAGCAACCTCTACGGTGCGGACGTGACGCTGCGCAAGAGCAGCGAGTCGTGGCTGCGGCTCCAGGGCGGAAGGCGCGAGGGGATGTTGTCCGACTGGGCGCTCTCCAACGATGGCGGGTTCGGGTTCCAGCCCACCGACGGCGGCCTGAACAGCGCGACGGCCAACGCCTACCGCGCGGATCTCAGCCTCGGGCTCGGCGACTTCTTCGCGGGCGCAGGAGGGCGCGTGAACCTGTACGCTCAGGACCTCGGCGCGGGCTACTCGACCGCGAGCCTCACCGCGCTCACCGACACGATGCAGTACGGCGGCGGGCTGCGGATCCCTCTCACCGACAGGCTCTTCCTTGCTGCCAAGGGCGACAAGCGAGTCGCGACCGACGGGCTCGACACCCAGGCCGCGGAGGCCGACCTCGGCTACCAGCTCACCAGCCACTGGAGCGTGGGCGCCGGCGTACGCAACGAGCTCCGCCAGGACAACTCCCCGGTCGTTCCAGTGACTCAAGAGCAGGGATCGCGCACCGACGCCACGGTGCAGGTCGGCTACGACCCGAAGACCGTGTGGCGAACCTACGGCTTCGTGCAGGACACGCTGGCGGCGAGCGGGAGCATGCCGGACAATGCGCGCGTCGGGGTCGGCGGCGCCTATCGCATCAACGACCGCTTCACCGTGGACGGGGAAGGCTCCTACGGGCAGCTGGGGCCCGGCGCGAAGATCGGCACGAGCTACCAGGCCACCGACCGCACCAACCTGTACATGAGCTACGGGCTGGACAACGAGCTAGGTGACGACGGCCAGTACGGGCAGCGCAGCAGCGTGACTGCCGGGGCGAGGTCGCGCCTCTCGGACAGCGCCAGCATGTACGTGGAAGAGCGCTACCAGACGGTGGACAGCAAGAGCGGCCTGACCCACGCCACGGGGGTGAACCTGACGCCGACAGACCGCTGGAACCTCGGGACGACGCTCGATTTCGGAACCCTGGTCGACCGGAACACCGGCGCGGAGACCCGGCGCAAGGCCGGCGGCGTCCGCGTGGGCTACGGCTTCGAAAAGATCCATTTCTCGAGCGGCATCGAGTACCGCAACGACCAGACCCAGCAGCTCACTGGGGGCTGGGCGGATCGGGTGAGCTGGGTGTTCAGGAACAACCTGAAGTATCAGCTGACCCCGGACTGGCGCCTGGTCGGGAAGCTCGACTGGTCGCTCAGCAACAGCACGCTGGGCCAGCTCTACGACGGCGGATACACCGAGGGTGTGCTCGGCTGGGCGTACCGGCCGGTCGCGAACGACCGCCTCAACGTATTGGCGAAGTACACCTACTTCTACAACATCCCCGCGACGGACCAGTTCAACGTGAGCGACGTCAACTCCAACGACCGCTTCCTGCAGAAGAACCACATCGCCTCACTGGACGTCACGTACGACTTGACGTCGAGCTTCACGCTCGGCGGCAAGTACGCCTATCGCATGGGCCAAGTGAGCCTCGACCGGCTGAATCCGGACTTCGTCCAGAACGACGCGCACCTGGGGATTCTGCGCCTCGACTGGCGCTTCGTCTCGGGCTTCGAGGCGTCCGCGGAGGCGCGCATCCTCGACCTGCCGGACTTGAACGACCGCCGCGCCGGCGCCCTGCTGGTGATCTACCGCTATCTGGGCGACCACACCAAGATCGGGGTCGGCTACAACTTTACGGACTTCTCAGACGACCTGACGGACCTGAGCTACAACCACCATGGCTTCTTCATCAACCTGAACATGAGCATGTGAGCGAGGCCCGGACCGCCGAGCTCAATGACTGTTCGGCGCCACCAGCGGCCGCCACGCCTCGAGCAGCGCGCTGTCGTCGATCTGGCTCGGGTGGAAGTCGCGGCGGTACCAGCGGCGGTAGTCGCGGCCCACGCCGCGCAAGAGTCCCTCGCGGCCGAACAGGAAGCTCCAGCCGTCGCGCCAGTTCGAAGCGCGCGCGAGCTCGCCGTCCTTCCACAGCATGTAGCTCGTGCGCACCAGCATCTCGATGAACAGGCCGACCGTGTTCCAGAACAGAGCGAGCGCGCGCAGCGGGTAGCTCGGCGCCACGCGGCGCAGCACGTCGAACGCGACGGTCTTGTGCTCGGCCTCTTCGAGCGCATGCCAGCGCCACAGCGCAGCCATGCGCGGGTCCATCGCAGCGGTGAAGCGGCTGTCGTCTTCGAGGATGCGGCGCGCGAGCAGCGCGGTCAGGTGCTCGAGCGCGGCGGTGCTCGCCAGGGCGAAGCGCGGCGCGTGCCGGTTCACGAAGCGCATGATCACGTCGCCCGCGCGGTTCATGCGCGCGAGCGCGCCGTAGCCATGCGCTGCGAGCAGCGCGAGGTGCTTGTCGTGCTGCTGGCTGTGCTGCCCTTCCTGGCCCGCGAAGCCGAGGATCGCGCGAGCGAGCTCCGGGTCGTCGATGCGGTCGCGATAGCGCTGCACCGAGCGCACGAAGAATGCCTCGCCGTCGGGGAACACCGAGGACAGCGCGTCCAGGTAGTGCGTCGCGAACGGCTCGCCGCGGTACCAATAACGCGGCACGTCGGGTCCGAGCTCGAGCGCGGGACGGCGGACCTGGATCGCGGCGGTGGCCACGGCCCTCATGGTCGCCGAATACCGCCCCGTATGCCAGCTCAGAGACCGAGGCCGCGCAGCAGTGCCTCGATCTGGCGCTCCATCTCCTTCCGGCTGCGCAGCACGCGCACCACGCGAAAGAGACCCTGCAGGAACGTGACGATCAGCTGCGCAGCGACCTCGGAGTCGAAGTCGGCGGCGAGCTCGCCGCGCTCGCGCGCGGCGTCGAGCCGCTGGACGAGCGCGCCGTGCAGCGTCTCGAGCTCGCTCGTCACGTAGCGCGCCAGGTCGCGGGCCGCGAGCACGTCGGCCGAGAGACTCCCCGCCATCAGGCACACGTTCGGCGTTTTCGGGTCGTCGAGGTCGTCGAGCACCGCCGCGAAGAACTCGCGCACACCGCGCCGGATCGAGCTCTCGGCGGTGAGTGCCTCCCAGCGGCGCCGCGTGACCGTGCCGTTGTAGTGCTTCAGGCACTCGAGATAGAGGCTCTTCTTGCTGCCGAGGTCGTTGTAGAAGGAGCTCTCGCCGATGCGCATCACCTTCAGCAGGTCGCGCACCGACGTGTTCGAGTAGCCCTTCGCCCAGAACAGGCGCGTCGCGCGCTCGATCGCCTGCGCTCGGTCGAACTCCCGGGGCCGTGCCACGGCCGGAGTCTAGTCGCATAATTTTGTAGCGTATGCTACAAAATGGCCATGGCCAAACCTGCGATCCTGGTCACGGCGGCTGCGGGGAAGACCGGCTCTGCGACTGCGAAGCTCTTGCTCGAGCGGGGCCAGCGCGTGCGCGCGCTGGTGCGGCGGGCCGACGCGCGGAGCGAGCGGCTGCGCGCGCTCGGCGCCGAGGTCGTGGTCGGCTCGCTCGAGGACATCGCCGACCTCCGCGCGAGTCTCGAGGGCGTGCAGCGCGCCTACTTCTGCCCTCCCCTGGAGTACGGCACGCTGCGGCGCGCCGCGCTGTTCGCGGCCGCGGCCCAGGAGGCGAAGCTCGAGGCCGTCGTGGTGCTGAGTCAGTGGCTCGCCGACCCGCTCCATCCGGCGATCCACGCGCGCGAGAAGTGGCTCACGCACAGGCTGCTCGAGTGGATCCCCGGTGTCGACGTCGTCACCGTGAACCCCGGCTTCTTCGCCGACAACTACCTGGTCGCGCTCGAGCCGATCGCGCACTTCGGGCTCATGGCCATGCCGCTGGGCGACGGGCTGAACGCGCCGCCCTCGAACGAGGACATCGCGCGCGTCGTCGCGGGCGCGCTCGCAAACCCGGCGCCGCACGTCGGCAAGACCTACCGGCCGACCGGCCCGCGGCTGCTCTCCCCCGAGGAGATCGCGGCGACGATCGGCAGTGTGCTCGGCCGACCCGTCCGGTATCAGAACTCGCCGATGACGCTCTTCCTGAAGGTGGCGCGGTCACTCGGCGTCCCGGACTTCGTGATCGAAGAGCTCCACTGGTTCCTGCTCGACTACCAGCGGAACTCCTTCGGTGTCGGCGCGCCGACCGACGCGGTGCTCGAGGTCGGCGGCACGCCGCCCGAGAGCTTCGAGGAGATCGTGCGACGATACGTCGCCGCGTCGCCCTTCGCGAAGCGGACGTTCGGCTCGCGGCTGCGCGCCTTACGCAACCTCGTGAAGGGGCTTTTGACACCCGCGCCGGATCCGAAGGCGATCGCGCGCCAGCTGCAGATCCCGAGCCATGCGCACCTCGCGCTGGCCGCCGATTCGCCAGAATGGCTCGAGAAGAGCGCGTGCTAAGCGACCAGCACGACCTTTCCCGTCACCCCGCCCCGCTCGAGCAGCTCTTGCGCCTGCCGCGCCCCGGCCAGCGGGAAACGACGAGCGACGAGCGGCTGGATCTTCTTCTCGCGCAGCAGCTCGAACAGCGTGCCGAGGTCCTGGCGGAACGCCTCCGGCCAGAGGCGCTTCAGCCACTGGATGCTGTAGGGAAGAACGCGTCTCCGACCCGGGAGGAGGAAGCTGGCCGCGATTGAGCATGCGAAGCCGCCCATCCCGCGGAAGCGCTGGCGGCGACCGGGGCGATCCGCATTCAAGCCCTGTCCGCGCAGCGACGTCGTGACCCCGTAGCCGACGACCGTCCCACCCGGCGCGAGCGCCCGACGAGAGAGCCACAGATGCCGACCCGCGAGCGGGTCGAAGACGGCGTCGACACCGTCGCCGGTCAGGCGGCGGATCTCGCGCACGAAGTCCTGCGCTCCGTAGTCGAGCGGAGTCGCGCCCAGGGCGGAGACGTCGCGCGCGCTCCGGGCCGAGCAGGTCGCGTACAGCTCGAGCTCGGCCACCCGACCGAGCTGCAGCAGTGCAGTCCCCACGCCGCCGGCCCCGCCGTGGACCAGCACGCGCTGCCCGGGTCGCACCTTCGCGAAGCGGTGCAGCATCTGGTACGCGGTGACGTAGTTCAGCACCAGGCTGACGGCCTCGGCGGGGTCGAGCCCGGGCGGCACCGGGACCAGCTCGCGCTCGGGCAGGCAGACGAACTCGGCCCATGCGCCCTGGATCGGCAGTGCCGCGACGACTCGTCCCGAATCGAGCACGCCCACGAGATCCCAGCCCGGCGTGAACGGCAGCCGGGGCGTCTCGGGATGGATGCCCTCGCGCATCATCACGTCGGGGAGCGAGACGCCCGCGGCCAGCACCCGGACGCGCAGCTCGCCGGGCTTCGGCTCGGGACGGTCCGCTTCGACCACACGAAGAACCTCTGGACCGCCGTACTGAGTCACGACGACACACCAGTGCTTCATGGAGCAGATGAGCTGCAATGGCCATGCCCTGCGCCACGGCCGCCGGGCGAGTCACATGGTGAGTACGACCCGGAACTGCGCCTTCCCGCTCATCATGCGGGCGTAGCCTTCGGCGGCCTTGGCGAGCGGGACCTTCTCGATCATGGGGCGGACTCCGGTGAGCTCGGCGAAGCGCAGCGTGTCCTCGGAGTCCGTGGGGATCCCGGACGACCAGCCCTGGATGCGCTTCCGGCCGAAGATCAGCTGGATGGGCGTGGTCTCGATCGTGTCGGGCGCCGCTCCCACGACGAGCAACACTCCGTTGGGCCCCAGACCGCCGAGCAGCGGCGACATGGATTTCCCGCTCGGGGCAGTGGCGAGGATCGCGCTCGCGCCGCCGAGCCTCTGCAGCTCGGCCGCCGGGTCGTTCACGGCGCTGTCGATGTACACGTCCGCGCCCAGGGTCTTGGCCAGCGCGGCGTTCTGCGGCCCGCGCCCGATCGCGGCGACGCGATAGCCGAGTCTCTTGGCGAACTGGACCCCGAGGTGCCCGAGCCCGCCAATCCCCTGCACGGCGACGAGATCGCTCGGCTGTGCACCGCTGTGGCGCAGGGCGTTGAAGGTGGTGATCCCCGCGCACATCAGCGGAGCGGCTTCGGCTGCGTCGAGCGACTCGGGCACGCGCGCCAGCGCCTCGATCGGCGCGACCATGAGCTCCTGGTAGCCCCCGTCGTAGCTCACGCCGGCGATCAGCAGGTTCGCGCAGTTCGCGAAGTCTCCCCGACGGCAGGCGAGACAGGTCCCGTCCTGGCCCCCGTGCCAGCCCACGCCGACGCGCTCACCCGGCTTCCAGCCAATGACGCCGGCTCCGACGGCATCGATCAGGCCGACCACCTCGTGGCCGGGCACACGCGGATACGAGATGCCGGGAAGACCTCCTTCCTTGGTGACGACGTCGCTGTGGCAGATGCCGCATGCCTGGACGCGAATCCGGACCTGTCGCGGTCCCGGATTCGGAACCTCGCGCTCGACCAGCTCCAGCTCCGCTCCGGGCTTGGGAACCTGCACCGCCTTCATCTTCGCCATCGCCGCTCCTCCTCGTCTCGTTCGATGCTCCGGTAAGATCGGAAATTGCGATGAAGCGCGACGTGGCGCCATTTCTCTGGCTGCTGAAGCTCGGGGCACTGGTCGACTTGTATTTCTTGCTCCGCACTTTCGCGCCGTCGTCGGCGCCGGTCGACGCGCGCATCGTCGTGCCTGCCCGGATCTTCTTCGCGGTGTCGGCGTACCGCTGCCTGTTCCCCAACCGCTACGAAAGGAACGTCGTCTTCCACGCATCGCCGCTCTCCTCGACGCTGGTGACCCGCACGCTCGCCACCTTCGCCGAGGTCGCCTGGATCTACCAGGCGTCCGAAGTCCTCCGCCTGCTCAACGCCGAGCGAGTCGCCTGGGTCGACGCGTTCTCGTGGCTCATGGTCGTGCAGATCGCGGTCTCCCAGGTCCTGGTCTGGAGCGCGATCCTCATTGGGCGCCTCGCGCTCTACTTCTACGAGGAGCTCGGCTGGTTTGCGATCTTCGTGCTCTGCACGGTCGCGAGCGCGTACCTCTTGGAGACCGGCCACGACCTCGGCGACGGTCGGACGCTGCTGCAGCTGAACCTGTGGTTCGCGCTCGTCTACCTGCCCTTCCAGGTCGTCCACCTGCGCTCGCTGCGCGCGAGCGCGCGGCGCACGCCGTTCGTGCCGGGCGGCCTGCGCCGAGCGCTCCTCGACTTCCACCGCGCCACCGACGCGGAGTCGTGGGGCGGGATCGTCGGGCTGATCTGGATGACCGGCTACTGGGGCAGCCTGGTCCCGCTGTGGCTCTCGCGAGTCGTCGAGCTCGCGCACGGCTAGTGGCGATGTGAGAAGCTCCCGGTCCGGACCAACCAAGGAGCACCCGTGCTGGAGCAGAATCAGATCTTCGTCGGCGGCAAGCTCGTCGACTCGAGCGCGAAGGCGCGCATCGACGTCGTCTCGCCCAACACCGAAGAGGTGATCGGCCGCGTTCCCGACGCGACGCCGGCCGACGTGGACCGCGCGGTCGCCGCCGCGCGCGAAGCGTTCGACCGCGGGCCCTTCCCGCGCTGGAAGCCCGAGGAGCGCGCCGACGCGATCGGCCGCCTGTCCGAGGCGCTGAAGAAGCGCGCGCAGGAGATCGCCCAGACGATCTCGTCCGAGAACGGCTGCCCCATCGCCATGTCGATGGGCGTGCAGGTGTTCGCTTCGACGATGGTGCTCGACACGTACGCGCGCATCGCTCGCACGTTCCCCTTCGAGGAACGCCGCACCGGCGCGATGGGCCAGCCGGTGCACGTGCGGCGCGCGCCCGCGGGCGTGTGCGCGGCGATCGTGCCGTGGAACGTGCCGCTCTACATCATGGCGATGAAGCTCGGCCCCGCGCTCGCCGCGGGCTGCACGGTGATCGTGAAGGCGTCTCCCGAGGCCGCGCTCGATCCCTACGCGCTGATGGCCGCGGTGCAGGAGGCGGGCCTGCCGCCGGGAGTGATCAACGTGCTCTCCGCCGGGCGCGAGACCAGCGAGTATCTGGTGAAGCACCCGGGCGTCGACAAGGTGAGCTTCACGGGCAGCAGCGCCACCGGCGCGCGCATCGGCGCGCTGTGCGGGGCAGAGATCAAGCGCTGCACGCTCGAGCTCGGCGGCAAGAGCGCCGCGATCATCCTCGACGACGTGAACCTCGCGGCCGCCGTGCCGCAGATGCTGAGCGCGGGCCTGCTCAACAACGGCCAGGCCTGCGCCGCGCAGACCCGCTTCCTGGCGCCGCGCAGCCGCTACAAGGAAGTGGTCGACGCGATGGCGACGGGCATGGCGGCGATGAAGGTGGGGCCGTCGCTCGAGCTGTCCACGCAGATCGGCCCGGTGGTCGCGCGGCGGCAGCGCGACAAGATCCTCGACTACCTCGAGGCCGGGAAGCACGCGGGCGCGAAGCTCGCGACCGGCGGCGGCAAGCCCAAGGGCTTCGACAAGGGCTGGTTCATCGAGCCGACGCTGTTCTACGACGTGCGCAACGACATGAAGATCGCGCGGGAGGAGATCTTCGGGCCCGTGCTCGTGGTGATCCCCTACGACGGCGAAGAGCAGGCGATCGCGCTCGCGAACGACTCCGACTTCGGGCTCGGCGGCGGCGTCTGGTGCGGCGACACCGCGCACGGCGTCGAGGTCGCAGCGCGCGTCCGCACCGGCGCGATCACCGTGAACACGGCCATGCTGCTCGACTTCAACAGCCCCTTCGGCGGCTTCAAGAAGAGCGGCATCGGACGCGAGCTGGGCCCGGAGGGCATCGCGCCCTACACCGAGTCCCAGTCGATCATCCTGCCCGCGGGAGGCTGATCTCACCCGAGACGAGGAGGCGCGCAAATGCAGCTTGCTCTGGCCAAGCGGATCGACGAGCTCGTGGAATGCGGGTGGGAGCCCGTTGCCACGACCGAAACCAGCGCATCGCTGCACGGGCGCCGCCCGTTCAGCTGGTGGCTGTTCCTGTTCGTGGTGATCTTCTTCCCGCTGTTCGGCGGGATCCTCTACCTGATCTTCTGGCTCGCGACCTCGCGCGCGACGCTGTTCCTGCACCAGGACGGCGACGCGGTCCACCAGGCAGGCGACCTCTGGCTGGTGCGCATGCAGGAAGCGCAGCGCGAAGCCTTCATCGCCGAGCAGCGCGAGATCAAGGAGCGCGGCTTCCTCGCGGTGATGTGGCCGAAGCTGCTGGTGTTCCTCGCCCTGCTGCTCGGCTGGGTGTTGATCCTGCGCTGGTCCGTGCACAACATGTAGCGGTCCAGCCATCTGGCCGATAGAATGATGCCAGATGGCCAGAGCACGGCCCGCGCGCAAGGAATCCGTCCGCCGCAAGATCGGCGGCGCGTACCTGTACGCGGCGCTGCTGGGTCTCGAGTCCCTCGAGCTGCCCGAGCTGCTGGATCGGGTCCAGTCCGGCTTCCCGTACCGCGCATTCGAGCGCCTGCAGCGGAACCTCCGGCTCGAGACCGACGAGCTCGCGGCGCTGGTGCAGATCCCGCGGCGCACGCTCGCGCGCCGGCGCGTCGAGGGCCGGCTCACGCCCGAAGAGTCCGACCGCCTGCTGCGCGTCTCCCGCGTGTTCGCGCGCGCGCTCGCTCTGTTCGACGGCGACGTCGCGGCCGCGCACCAGTGGTTCGCCACTCCGGCTCCGGCGCTCGCGGGCCGCACACCGCTCGCCGTCGCGACCAGCGAGCTCGGCGCGCGCGAGGTGGAGAACCTGCTCGGCCGACTGGAGCACGGCGTCTTCTCTTGATCCGCACCGCCTGGCGGATCGTGAAGTCGGCCCACGCCCGGGCCGCGTTCGACGGCGAGGGCGCGCGTCTGTTCGGCGGCCGCTGGAACAGCCCGGGAACGCGCGTGGTCTACACCGCCGAGAGCGAGTCACTCGCCACGCTGGAGCTGCTCGTCCATCTCCAGCAGACGCGCGTGCTCACGACGTACTCGGCGATTCCGCTGCGCTTCGACGACGCGCTGGTCGAGCGGGTCGCCCAAGGCCAGCTTCCCCGGGACTGGACGCACTACCCGGCGCCTGCCGGGCTGCAGCAGATCGGCGACCGCTGGGCCACCGAGCTGCGTTCCGCGGTGCTGCAAGTCCCGAGCGCCGTCGTCACGAGCGAGCACTGCTTCGTGCTGAACCCGCAGCACCGCGATTTCGGGAAGCTCAAAATCGAGCGGGCCAGGCCGTTCCGTCTGGATCCGCGCCTCAGACCAGGCGGTACTCCACCTCGACGTTCCCCTTGATCGCCTTCGAGTAGGGGCAGATCCCCTTCGCGTCGTCGACGAGCGCCTGCGCGGTGCTCCGGTCGAGGTCGGGAATGGCGATGTTGAGGCGGGCGCCGAGGAAGAAGTTCCCGCTCTCGAGGTGCAGGTCGACCTCGGCGTCGATCGTCACGTCGGGCGAGAGCTTGATCTTCTTCCGCTGCGCGGCGACGCCGAGCGCGCCTTCGAAGCACGCCGACCAGCCGGCGGCGAACAACTGTTCCGGGTTCGTGCCGATCCGGTTCGACGTCGGAGGCGAAAGCTTCACCTCGAGCCGGCCGTCGGAGCTGCGCGACGCGCCGTTCTCGCGGCCGCCGGTGGTGTGGGTTTTCGCGGTGTAGATCACCCTGCCTGCGGGCTTGGTGGGCTGCTGGGTCATGGTCCCCTCCTTCGGTGTTTGATGCTCGAAGGGTCCGATGCCATCCGCGGCGAGTCGGTGACGGCGGCGCGCGCTCGGCGACGCGGCTGCTGTAGTCTTCGCCGATGCAGAAATCGCCGTACGTCTACCACGGCGCCGACGTCTCGTACTTCTCCGGCAAGGTCCGGCCCGCGTTCCCGCACAAGAGCCTGTGGGTGCGCGAGGTGCTGCCCGACATGCGCGAGATCATTGCGCGCACCGGGCTGGCGTTCATTCCCGTGCTGATGACGCCGGACGGTGAGGCCTGGCAGGACACGAGCGAAATCCTCGACAAGCTCGAAGCGGCACACCCCGAGCCGCCGCTCTACCCGGCGGCGCCGGTGCAACGCGTGGTCGCGTACCTGATCGAGCTCTACGCCGACGAGATCGGGATCCTGTACGCGATGCACTATCGCTGGAGCTTCCCAGAGAGCGAGGAGAAGGCGCGCGTCGACTTCGCCATGGGCTCGGGCAACCGTGCAGCTTCGAATGCGTTCGCCGACCGCATGAAGGCCGCGAAGGGACTGCTCGGCGTGAACGAGGTGACCGCGCGGGCGATCGAGGCTCATCTACGGGACCTGCTCGCTGCGCTGTGCGCGCACTTCGCCGCGCACCGCTTCCTGCTGGGCGACGCCATGTCGCTCGCCGACTGCGCGCTGATGGGTCCGTTCTACGGCCACCTGTTTCGAGACGCGGTGCCGCAGCGGCTGCTGCGCCAGACGGCGTTCGAGGTGTGCTGCTGGATCGAGCGCATGAACCGGCCGCCGCTCGCGCAGGGCGGCTGGCTCGCGAACGATGCCCTTCCCGAGACCCTCCTTCCGGTGCTGCAGGTCATGGCCGAGGGCGTGCCGCAGCTGCTGGCGGCGGTCCGCGCAATCGATGCCTGGGCCGACGCGAACCCCGCGGCCGCACCGCCGCGCGCGATCGGCATGTTCGACTCGGCCTTCCGAGACGCGAAGCTCTCCTCGATGTGCCGGCCCTACACGCTGTGGATGGTGCAGCGCCCGCGGGACGCGTACGCCGCACTGTCCAGCGCCGAGCGTGCGCGCGTCGACGCCGCCCTCTCGGGCACTGGCTGGCAGGCGCTGCTCGCCTGCACTCCCTCACATCGCATGGGCAAGCGATCGAACCAGCTCGTGCTCGAGCGCTGACTCCACGTCCTGGAGAAGCCCCATGGCTGAGCTGAACCGCTTCTTCGCGATCGTGCTGGTGGCGGTCGGAGGGCTGCTGCCGATCGTCGATCCGCTCGCCGGCGCGCCTTTCTTTCTGGCGTCGACTTCGGGGCTCACGTCCGAGGAGCGGCGCACCATGGCGCGGTCGGTGGCGATCAACAGCTTCCTGCTGTTGATCGGGTCGATCCTGATCGGGTCCTACGTGCTCGACTTCCTCGGCCTGTCGATCTCCGCAGTGCAGGTCGGAGGCGGACTGGTGGTCTGCGGCATCGCCTGGTCGCTGCTGAACGCGCCGACCACGATGGTGCCGATGGCCGGCAAGGCTCCGGCGGTGGCGGCAGAGCGCGACGACCTGGGCCAGCGGGCGTTCTATCCGCTGACCATGCCGCTCACGGTCGGGCCCGGCTCGATCTCGGTCGCGATTACGCTCGGCGCCAACCCCGAGCAGGGCATGCGCGAGCTGGGGATGACCGCGCTCGCCCACATCGTCGGCGTGGTGCTGGTCTCGCTCTCCGTCTACGTCTGCTACCGCTACGCCGATCCGATCCTGAAGCGCGTGGGCCGCGTCGGCACGAGCGTGTTCATGCGCCTCTCGGCGTTCATCCTGCTCTGCATCGGCGTGCAGATCTGCTGGAACGGGGTGCATTCGCTGTTGCTCACCGTGGTCCATTAGAATCGCGCGCATGCTCAAGACCGTTCAGCTCGGTGCGAGCTCGGGCCTGCGCGTCTCGCGGCTGTGCCTGGGCACGATGAACTTCGGCGAGCCGGGGCGCGGCCACACCGGCGACTGGACGCTCGGCGTGGACGACGCGCGGCCGATCTTCCGGGCAGCGCTCGAGCGCGGGCTCTTCTACTTCGACTGCGCCGACTTCTATGGGCTCGGCGCGTGCGAGCAGGTGGTGGGGAAGCTGTTGCGCGAGCTCGCGCCTCGCGACGAGGTGGTGCTCGCCACGAAGATCGCCATGCCGATGGGCCGCGGCGCCAACCAGGGCGGGCTGTCGCGCAAGCACGTGCTCGAGGGCGTCGACGGCTGCCTGCAGCGGCTCGGGCTCGACTACGTCGACCACTTGGTGATCCACCGCCACCCGCACGGCGTGCCGGGACAGGCACGGGTGCCGATCGAGGAGACGCTCGAGGCGCTGCACGACGTGGTGCGCGCGGGCAAGGCGCTCTACCTCGGCGCCTCGTCGATGTTCGCGTGGCAGTTCGCCGAGCTGCAGCTCACCGCCCGGATGAACGGCTGGACCCGCTTCATCTCGATGCAGAACCACTACAACCTGATCTACCGCGAAGAAGAGCGCGAGATGAATCCGTACTGCGCCCAGTCGGGTGTCGGTCTCACGCCCTGGTCGCCGCTCGCGCGCGGGATCCTCGCCGGCTCGTACAAGGGCGGCTTCGCGGGCGGCTCGACCAGCCGCTCGAAGGGCGCCGACCGCTTGCGTACGCAGAGCCTCTACCGCGGCGCGCGCGACTTCGACATCGCCGATCGCGTGGTCGAGACCGCGCAGAAGTACGGTGTCGCGCCGGCGCAGATCGCGGTCGCCTGGCTGCTCGCCAAGCCCGAGGTCTCCGCGCCCGTGGTCGGCGTTTCGAGCCTCGCGCAGCTCGACCAGCTCGTCGCCGCGACCGAGCTCCAGCTCGACCCCAAGGACGTCGCGTACCTCGAGGAGCTGTACCAGCCGCTGCCGAACCTGCTCTCGCTGGGGATGTCGTAGCGGCCGTGGACGCGCTCCGCGCCGCGAGCGTATCCTCGCAAGCGGCGAGAAGCGGAGATGCGACGCAGGGTTCCATCGCTGCGGGCTGCGGCACGGGCGCTCGCGAGCGCCGAGGCGAAGCAGAGGTGCGTGGCGAAGCTCGGCCTGCCGGTCCCCACAACCTCGGATCCGACCCTTTCGGTGCGCCTTTGCATGCCCTTCCTGCGCATCCTCGCGCGCCGCAAGACGCTGCCGGCCGAAGACCTGGAGCGCCTCGTGCCGCGGGATCTCGAGGCCCGCATCCCCGTGTCCGCCGTGCTCACCATGCTCGACGGCGCGGTGGCGCTGACGCGCGACCCCGACCTCGGGCTCCACGCGGCGCTCGAGGCAGAGACCGGTGAATACGACCTGCTCGAGTATCTCGCCTGCTCGGCGACCAGCATCGCCGAGTCCGTGCCGCTCCTCGCCCGCTACGCGCGGCTCTTGAACGACGGCCTCGACATCAGCCTGGAACGCGTCGACGGCCGCGCCATCCTGCGCTTCGCCAGCCGGGTTCCGCTGAACCGCGCGGCCGCCGACTTCCAGCTCGCGTCGTTCTACCGGGGATTCGAGCGCGAGCCTCCGGGGACCCCGCTCGAGGTCTGGCTGATGCACGAGGAGCCGGCGGACCGCACGCTCTCCGAGCGCGCCTTTGCCGGAGCTTCGCTGCGGTTCTCGGCGCCCTGCGACGCGATCGTCTTCGACGCTGCGCTCGTCGACCGGCACATCCCCAAGCCGAACCGCAAGCTGCACCAGCTGCTGCAGCGGCTGGCGGAGGAGCGCGTCTCCGAGCTGCCGATGGCCGAGCCGCTCACCCATCTCGTGCGCGAGCGACTCGCGGCGGAGCTCGCCAGCGGCAGTCCCAGCGCGGACCACGTCGCGTGCGCGCTCCACATGTCGCGGCGCACCCTGGTGCGCCGGCTCGAGCTGGAGGGCACCTGCTTCAAGGCCATCCTCGACGACCTCCGCTTGAGCCTCGCCCGCCGCTACCTGGCCATCGACCGGGTCGGCGTGAGCGAGGCCGCGGCGCTGCTCGGCTTCTCCGACGCGCCTGCCTTCACCCGGGCCTTCCGCCGCTGGTCGGGACAGTCCCCGAGCGACTACCGCCGCGCGCGCAGAACCGACGCGAACTGACAAGAGAACGGCGCAGGCGGTCATTGTCGCTGCGAGCGGCCCGTGCGGAAATTCCTCCGCTCGATCAGGAGGATTCCAGATGCAGGTCGTTTCCCGCCCCACCGCCATGCTGCTGCTCGCATGCTTCGCCGCGCTCCCCCTCGCGACACGCGCCGCCGCGAGCCCGCCCACGCTCTCGGAGAATCCACCGGGGAGCGGGATCCACGGCCACCCGTACGACGCGGTCCCGACGACCGCAGCCATTCCCCAGGCTCCGGTGATCGATCTCGCTGCGCTCGGCTACGTGGAGCGGGAGTTCCAGATGTCCGGCGGAGCCACGGTCTACCGCCAGCTCGGGTTCTGGACTTCGAACGGGGCGTGGGGTGTGTCGGTCGCGCAGACCAACGTGCCGTACACGACGCGGCTCCTGGTGCGCTACCCGACCGACCCGGCGAAGTTCAACGGCACCGTCGTGTTCGAGTGGCTGAACGATACGACCGGGGGCGACCAGGACCCGCTCTGGTCGCAGATCTACCCGCAGGCGCTGCGCGACGGGTACGCCTACGTGGGAGTGACTGCCCAGGCGGCGGGGATGAGCGATCTCGCGGTCTGGGACCCGCTGCGCTACGGCGCACTCGGCGCGAGCAACGACGGGCAGTCGTACGACGTGTTCACGCAGGCGGCGCAAGCGGTTCGCGCGAACAGCGCCACCCTGCTCGGCGGCCTCGTCCCCACCCGGCTGATCGGCGGCGGTGACTCGCAGTCGGCGTTCCGCATCGTCACCTACGTGAACGCCATCCAGCCGGTCACGCACGCCTTCGACGGCTTCATCGCCGTCGGCCGCGCCGCGGTCGGAGCGCCGCTCGGCAACGGGCTGATCGCGACCTCACCGCTCCCGGCGTTCATTCGCTCCGATAACCACGCGCCCTTCATCCAGGTCAACACGGAGGGTGACATCGAGGAGCTGGGCGCCGGCATGTCGAGACAGGCCGACACCGCCACGCTGCGCACCTGGGAGCTTCCCGGTGCCGCGCACATCGACACCCACGAGGCGTCCTACGAGCTGGCCACGATCGCGCGCGACCAGCCCAACGTCCCGCTCCCGATGTGCCAGTTCGGCACGCCGATCACCGGGACCGGCACCATCCTCGACGGCGTCAACCAGGCCAACAACATGCCGCTGTGGGAAGTCGAGGACGCCGCGCTCGTCGCACTCCAGCGCTGGCTGAGCCAGGGAGTGCAGCCGCCGCACTCGCCGCGGATCTCGACGGCGCTGTTCCTGTTCGTCTACGACGTGGTGCTGCGCGACCAGTTCGGCAATGCGCTCGGAGGGATTCGCCTGCCCGACATCCAGGTCCCGACGGAGACCTATTCGGCGATCAACTTCGCTGCGGTGAACCCGAACAGTCTCAGCATCGATCCAGCGTCGCTGATCACGCTGGTGGAGGAGACGCTCAACACGCTGTTCGTCACGGGCAGCATCAGCGATCCCGCGCTGCGCTCCTCCGGGCTCTGCCTGCTCTCGGGATTCTTCACGGAGCTGCCGAGCTCGACCTTGTCCCGGCTCTACCCGACCCACGCCAGCTACGTGGCGAAGTTCACGGCCGCGGCCGATGCCGCCGTCACCGCGGGCTTCCTCACCCCGGCGGATCGAGACACGGCTGTCGCTGCTGCCCAGGCGGCAGCGATTCCCTGACGCTACGCCCAGCTCACCCCGAACCGGTCTCTCAGCGGCCAAGCGCCTCGCGCAGGACGTCGGCGAGGCGATGGCCCGCGAGCACGGCGCGGCGCTCGGCGGCCTGCGTTGCGGCGCTGACGTAGTCCGCGGGCAGCACCGCCGCCGTCTCCTTGCTCGCGCCTGCGGCGAGTCCGGCGCGGTAGCCGAGCGACGTCGCGAGCGCGTGACTCTCCGCGGCCCAGGCCGCGAAGTCGCGCGCGTGCGCGGGCGCGCCGAGCTCCTCCAGGTTCGCGCGCGGAAGCCCTGTCTCGAGCTCGCGCGCCCGCGCGACCACCGCCTCCGGCTCGCCGGCGCGATTCACCGCGTCGTCCCAGAACCAGTGGAGGCTGATCGCTTCGCCCGTCTGCGGGTCCTTCACGAACTGCAGCGTGCCGCCCCGGTCGCCGTTCGGGAACGCCGCAGAGAAGAGCTGCGCCGTGTGCAGCGGCTGGTGGATATCGCCCACCAGATGCATCACCCAGCACAGCGCGACCGCGCGCTCGGCGTCGGATGCGAGCCCGTTCGCGAGCACGCGCACGTTCAGCGCGAAGGCTTCCTGCGCGTCGCCAATGGGGTCGTCCTTCGGCTTCGCCGGCGGCGCGTCCTCGGCGCGCACCAGCGGCCGGAAGGCGTAGTGCCAGGTCGGGTGGTCCCAGAGCGTGCCGCGCGCGTCGTCGGGCCAGCGCGCACACTCGAGCGCCAGGCGGCGCGTGCGATCGTCGCCCGTCGCACGGCCGGCGGCGACCTCGAAGGGCCCGCGATCCGGGTGTGCCGGGAGCAGCGCCGTGAGCGCCTCGATCACGCCGCGGTCGGTCCCCGCCAGATCGTCCCAGGCGATCGCGGCCGTGACCGAGTGCCCCGGTCGGGTCCAGGCCAGCGCCGAATCCGGAGCCATGAAGACCGCGGCGATCGCCCAAACGCAGAGCGCATGCTTCGACATCGCTGCTTCGATGCCAGCACGCGCGCGCCCGGGCCCTCCTTCGCGAGCTCGTCACCGTTTCGTCGAGGCGGCGCCTTTCAGCTCGCGGAGCGTCGCTCGAACGTGCTCCGCGAGGTCGCGCTGCTCGTCGTCGTTCACCCAGCGCTCGAAGGCGTTCTTGAAGATCGCGATCCCCGTCTCGGCAATCAGACCGGCGGTGGGATCGGCGACGCCGCGCTTCCGCAGGCTGGCCGCGACGGCGGCAGCGAGCGAAGCCAGCTTGATCAGCTCGCGCTCTTCGAGCTCCGCATGCGCGGCGATGAGGCGGCGCCGTCTCCTCGCGAAGCTGCGGCGCTCCGCGAACATCGGCGCGGTGGCCAGCAGTCCGGCCACGACCGCTTCGAGCGGCGCCGACTTCGCCGGAGCGCTCGCGACGCCCTCGACGATCAGCGCCTCGAGCATCGGCGCGCCCGAGAACAGCACCTCGCGCTTGTCGCTGAAGTAGCGGAAGAAGGTCCGCTCCGTGAGGCCGGCGCGCGCGGCGATCTCGCCGACCGTGGTGCGCGCGTACCCGCGCTCCCGGAACAGCGCCATCGCGGCTTGCTCGAGCCGTTCGCGCGCTCTGGGTCTCCACCGGGCCACCGGGGGATGGTACACTTCGATGTCATGATCTGACATCAGGAGGACCCCCCATGCGCGTCTTCGTCACCGGCGCCTCCGGCCACATCGGCTCCGCGCTCGTCCCAGATCTTCTCGCGGCCGGACACCAGGTCGTCGGCCTCGCCCGCTCCGAGGCATCCGCAGTCGCACTGAAGAGCGCGGGCGCGGAGGCCCGGCGCGGGAGCCTCGACGATCTGGACGTCCTGCGCGACGCCGCGGCCGCCGCGGACGGCGTCATCCACCTCGCCTACAAGCACGACATCTCCTTCAGCGGCGACTACGCGGGCGCGGCCGCTGCGGACCTCCGCGCGATCGAAGCGATGGGCGCCGCGCTCGAAGGCTCGGGCAAGCCGCTGGTCGTGACGTCGGGGACGCTCCTGCTCTCCTACGCTGCGCCCGGCCGCGTGGCGACCGAAGACGACGGCCTCCCGAGCGGGCCGCGCATCGATTCGGAGAACGCGGCCGTCGCACTCGCCGCGCACGGCGTCCGGTCCTCGGTCGTGCGGCTCGCGCCTTCCGTGCACAGCTCGCTCGACCGGCACGGGTTCGTCCCCATCCTGATCGAGCTCGCGCGCAAGAACGGGGCTGCCGCGTACGTCGGCGACGGCACGAGCCGCTGGCCCGCGGTGCACACGCTCGACGCGGCGCGCCTGTACCGGCTGGCGTTGGAGTCGGCGCCCGCGGGCTCCCGGCTGCACGGCGCCGCCGACGAAGGCGTGCCCTTCCGCGCGATCGCCGAAGCCATCGGCCGTGGGCTGGGAGTGCCGGCCGTCCGCGTCGCGGCCAGCGACGCCGAGAAGCACCTCGGCTTCCTCGCCGCGTTCGCGCAGCTCGACAACCCCACCTCGAGCGCGCGCACGCGCGAGGTCGTGCGCTGGCGACCGACGCACCCGGGTCTGCTCGCGGACATCGACCTTGGGCACTACTTCCGCAGCGCTTGATTGTCCTCGCGCGATTCGGGTATGACGCCAGCCATGGCCGATCCCGCCGTCATCGTCGAGAAGGACGGACCCGTCCTCACCGTCACGCTGAACCGCCCCGAGAAGCGCAACGCGATCAACTGCGAGTCGATGTGCCGCCTCTACGACGCGTGGCAGGGGCTCGACCGCGACGACGAGCTGCGCGTCGCGATCCTCACCGGCAAGGGAAACACGTTCTGCGCCGGGATGGATCTCGCCGAGATCGGCAAGATGGGCTCGGGCAAGCCCGAGAACGAGTGGATGGAGCGCGCGATGCGCGAGCCGGCGCTGATCTACGGCGCTTGGCTCAAGACCTACCGGCCGACCAAGCCCGTGATCCTCGCGGCCGAAGGCTTCGCGCGCGCGGGCGGCACCGAGATCCTGCAGGGCACCGACATCCGCGTCGCCGGCGAGAGCGCGGTCTTCGGAGTGACCGAGGTGCAGCGCGGCCTGTTCCCGATGGCCGGCTCCGCCGTGCGGCTGCGCCGGCAGATCGGCTACGCCGTGGCCGCCGAGATGTTGCTCTGCGGCGAGGACCTGCCCGCGAAGCGCGCCCACGAGCTCGGGCTCGTGAACCACGTGGTCCCCGACGGCCAGGCGCTCGCCAAGGCGCGCGAGATCGCGGCGCGCATCGCGAAGAACGGCCCGCTCGCGGTGAAGGCGATCGTCGCGACCTTGCGCCAGACCGAGACGCTGTCCGAAACCGAGGCCTTCGCGATCGAGCAGAAGCACGGCATGGCGGTGATGGCCTCCGAGGATGCACGCGAAGGCCCGCGCGCGTTCTTCGAGAAGCGCGAGCCGGTGTTCAAGGGGAAGTGACGCCGACCTTTCCCGCGAAGCGGCGCGAGATCGCGACGTAGTAGGCGAGCGTGAGCGCGAGCGCGATCGGCCACCAGAGCGACGCGAGCCAGAGCGCGGTCGGCGAGGACGCGACGTCGTAGGCGGTGAGCGAGCTCTCCGGCGCCAACGTCGAGTGGAGCATCACCGGGAAGATCGCCGCCGCACCGGTCGCGAGGATCGCGACCAGCAGGAAGCAGGACGCCGCGAACGCCCTGCCCTCTCGGCCCTTCGCGAACGCCGAGAGCAACGCGACGATCGAGGCCGCGACCCCGAAGAGCCCCAGCCAGCAGAGCGGATTGCCGAACGCGTGCTCCGGCACCTCGGGGCGCACCACCCAGGACTCGACCGAGACCGCGGCGAAGAGCGGCAGCGCGGCGAACCAGAATCGCTTCGCGAAGAAGCGGCTCCGCTCGTGCACCGGCCCTTCGGTCTTCCAGGTGAGATAGGTCGCTCCGTGAGCGGCCAGGACGACCGCCGCAAAGACTCCGACCGAGACCGTGTACCAGTCGAGCAGCCCGACCTCGCCCGTGACGCGCCAGTCCGTGAAGAACGCCATCGAGAACTCGCCGCGCGCGTCGAGTGGCACGCCGCGCGCCACGTTGCCGGCTGCAGCACCGAACAGGATCGCGAGCAGGCTGCTCGAGAACGCGAACACGAAATCCCAGAAGCCGTGCCAGAGGCGATCGTCGACGACCCCGCCCACCTCGAGCGACACGCCGCGCAAGACCAGGCACCACAGGATCAGGAACAGGGCCAGGTAGTAGCCGGCGAACGCCGAGGCGAGCAGGCGCGGGAACGCCACGACCAGCGCGCCGCCGAAGGCGATCAGCCACACCTCGTCCCAGGACCAGAGCGGTCCGATCGCCGCGGCGACCTGACGCCGCTCCGCGGGCGTTCGCGCGACGAGCCAGTGCAGCATGCCGACGCCGAAGTTGCGCCCGTCGAGCGCCACGTAGGCGATCAGCATGAAGCTCACGACCCCGTACCAGGCCGCGATCACGCTTGCTCCTCTTCGGGCCCGTGGCCGATCTCGCGGCCGACCAGCACGAGGAACAGCACGCCGAGCACGAAATAGAGGCCCGTGAAGCCGATCAGCGTGAAGATCACGTCGCCGTTGCTCACCACCCGGCTGTAGCCATCGCGCGTGCGGAAGAGCCCGTAGATCAGCCAGGGCTGCCGTCCGAGCTCGGCGGTCAGCCAGCCGAGCGTGTTGGCGATGTACGGGAACGGCAGCGAGAGGAACAGCAGCCAGAGCAGCCCGCGGCTGGATTCGAGCCGGCCGCGCCAGCTCTGGAACGCCCCGGCCGCCATCAGCAGGATGAACAGCGTCCCGAGCGTGATCATCAGGTGGAACGCGTAGTACAGGAGCTCGATGTTGTCGGGCCAGACGTCCTCGGGGTATTCGTCGAGCCCGTGCACGACGCTCGCGAACGTGCCGTAGGCGAGGAAGCTCAGCGCGCCGGGGATCTCGATCGGGTTGTCGAGCCGCTTCTCGGCGAGGTTCGGCTGGCCGATCACCGCGATGCCGGCCATCGGCCCGCTCGCGAACCGGCCCTCCATCGCCGCGAGCGTCACCGGCTGGTGTCGCGCGACCATCTTCGCCTGCTGGTCACCCGTCGGGAACGCGACGAGAAGCGAAGCGACCAGCCCGACGGCCGTTCCCGCGCGCAGATAGAGGCGCGACTGGACGAGGTGAACGCCGCGCAGCGCGTAGAACGCGCCGATCGAAGCGACCGCGAACGACCCCGTCACGAGCGCGGCCAGCTGGTTGTGCGCGAACTGGATCCAGGCCCAGGGATTCAGCAGGTAGTCGCTCGCCGCGCCGATCCCCAGCGATCCGTCGGCCAGGACGACGTATCCCTGTGGGTACTGCATGAAGGCGTTGGTGACGAGGATGAAGTAGGCCGACAGCCAGCTTCCCAACGCGACCGCCAGCGCCGCGGCGAAGTGGCCGCGCGGTCCCAGCCGCTTCTCGCCGAAGAGCAGCGCGCCGATGAACGCGCTCTCGAGGAAGAACGCGAACATGCCTTCCATCGCGAGCGTCTGGCCGATCACGCCGCCCGACTGACGCGTGAAGCCCGCCCAGTTCGTCCCGAACTGGAACTCCATCGGGATGCCCGTCACCACGCCCACCGCGAAGTTGAGCCCGAAGATGTGCGCCCAGAAGCGGACGGCGCGGTCGTACTCCTCGTTGCCCGTCCGCAGTGCGCGCCACTTCCAGTAGACCAGGAACCAGGCCAGCCCCATCGTGAGCTGCGGGAACAGGTAGTGATAGGTGACGGTGAAGCCGAACTGGAGCCGGCTCCAGAACGATGGGTCGGAGAACATCCGGCGCTCACCAGGGCATGAGCGTGAAGTACGCCGAGTGCTTCACCTGCTGGTCTTTCGGCGTGTTCGAGAGCTCGACCAACTGGCTCGACCATTCGTGCATGATGTCGTGAGCGGGTCCGTACCAGGTCATCGAGCGCACGTCGATGACGCGCATCGGCCCCACCTCGCGATCCGCGCACATGCCGACGACCTGGCCGGTCGCGCCGTCGCGCCCGCGCATCTCGAAGGCGATCGAGCCCTGGTCGGCAAACGCGGCGATCGTCCCGACCGGCACGCCGATCGCGACCGGCGCCGCCCATGCCGCGGTGCCGAGGATCGCGAGCCCGACCTTGTCGGGCACGAGCTCGACCAGCGCGCTCTGCAGCACCAGCGTGTCGGCGTCGATCGCCTTCGGGTCTTCCAGCACCTTGAAGTGGTGGAGCGGATCGTCGCGGAAGGCCTGCTCGAGATCGTCGTGGAACTCGACCGCGAGGTCGGCGATGTCCTTCTTCACGTCGATCGAGCGCACGTTGATCTTCTCCCAGAGCGTCTCCTCGAACACGTGCTGGGTGTCGACGGCAGCGACGTAGAGCTTCGAGTAGCGCTTCCAGACGAAGTCGGGCGAAAGCCAGTAGCGATCGAACGGCGCCCGGTCCCTGTTCGGCTGCATCTTCTCCGGGTTCTCGAGAAAGCCCGAGTCCGGTGCCGGATTGGCCTTGAGGACCTTCTCCTCGACCTTCTCCGTGGTCGCGCAGCCCGCGATCGCGAGCGCCAGCCCGAGGCACGCCAGGAACTGCAAACGCCCTTCCAACTCCGTTCCTCCGGTCGTCCGGATTCTGGCAGGAAAGCGGCCGTCGCGCGCGCGTGACGGCGCTCACGATCTTCCGCGTCCGGCCTTCCGAAGCGCATCCGAATCGGAGGCGAGATGAAGGCGCTCTATCTCTGGCCCGACCACGTCGCGCTGTCCCTGCTCGTGCTGTGGCTGGGCAGCGTCGTGTTCCTGTGGGCGGCGCGCGAGCCGATGCTGAGTCTCTTGCGCAGCGTGGCCGAGTTCATCGGCGAGGCGTGCGCGGGACTTGCGCGCGGCTGCGACTCCGCTGCGTCCGAGCTGCGTGAACGCGGGCGCGCGGCGCTGCTCGCCGCGGGCAAGCTCGAAGCGCAGGGGCGGCTCGGCCGCGAGATCCGGCGCATCGATGCCAGCTTCACCGAGCGGCTCGGACAGTATTCGGGGTTGCAGCGGCGGCTCGCCGACCTCCTGGTGAAGCTCGAAGGCGACTACGAGGCCTGCGCGATCACGCCGCCGGACGTGCCGGGCTGGTCGAACGCCGTGCAGGCGATTGCGCAGATCCCCACGCCCGGTGACGCGAACGTGCAGAAGGTGCTCGAGAGCATCCGCGAGTCGTCCGAGGACGCGGAGGAGCGCGCGCTGCGCCAGCACCGCGACGACACCTCGCGCCGGCACAAGCTGCTCGCCGGCATGGCGTCGTGCTGGAAGGACGTGCGCGACCTCTCCGCGCGCATGGGCGACTCCGTGGCGAAGGCCATGGAGACCACGCAGCGCATCCACGGCTACGTGGAGGAGTACGAGAAGGTCGCGAAACGAGAGGAAGGCGCGGCGCGCGCCCTCACCTACTCCGCGACCAAGCTGTTCCTGGTCTCCGCGCTGGTGCTCGGCGTCGCGCTCGGCGGCGCGTTCGTGAACTTCCAGCTGATCGCGCTGCCGATGTCCGAGCTCGTGCCCGCGGGCGCGCGCATCGGCGGGATGCCGGTGGCGATGATCTCGGCGCTGGTGATCGTGCTGATGGAGACCGCGCTCGGGATCTTCGCGATGGACATGCTCGGCATCACCGACCTGTTTCCCAAGCTGCAGGGCGTGCCCGTGTCGCGCCGCCGGATGCTGCTCGCGCTGTCGCTGGCGGGGCTCTTCTTCCTGGCGGGCGTCGAGAGCTCGCTCGCGGTGCTGCGCGAGTCGATCGCCGAGGCGGACTCGGCGCTGAAGCTCTCGCTCGGCAGCGGCGACGCTGCGGTCGCGCAGGCCTCGAGCTCGCAGATCCCGGTGATCGGGCAGGCGGTGCTCGGGTTCGTGCTGCCCTGGATCCTGGCGATGGTCGCGATCCCGCTCGAGCTGCTGCTCGACAGCGGCCGCCACGTCGTCTCGGCGCTGGTCGTGCTCGTGCTGCAGGCGGTGGCGCTGCTCTCGCGCGCCGGCTCGCACTCGGCCGCCAAGCTCTCGGCGATGCTGGTGTCGCTCTACGAGATCTACATCAGCATCCCGCTGCGCATCGAGCGCGCCGTGCGCGAGCACGGACACGCGCCGGCGGTGCCCGAGCGCCCGCACCACCACAAGGCGTCGCTGTCGTGAAGCGGCTCCTTCTCGCCTGTGCGCTCCTGGCCGGCTGCTCCGATGCGAGCAGCTACTCGCAGGCCGTCGCTGTGCTGATCGACGTCTCGGGCACCTACGCCGACCAGACGCCCGAGGTCGCGCGGATCGTGAAGCGGGAGATCCTGCCGACGCTCTTGCCGGGCGACACGATCGCGATCGTGCGCATCGACAGCGAGAGCTACCGCAAGGCCAACGTCGAGTCGCTGGTCACGCTCGACAACCGCCCGTCGCACGCGAACGCGCAGAAGCTCGCGCTGGCCAAGACGCTCGACGCCTTCGCCGCGCGCGGCGACCGCTCGCAGTACACCGACATCCCGGGCGCGATGATGCTCGCCGCCGAGTACCTGCACGAGGCCAGCGCCAAGAGCCGCGCGATCGTGCTGTTCAGCGACATGCAGTCCGAGCTCCCGCCCGGCACCAAGCGCCACTTCGGCGAGCACGAGTTCGACGGCATCCACGTGGTCGCGCTGAACGTGAAGCAGCTCGAACGCGACAACGCCAATCCCGACGTACTGCGCAGCCGCCTCGCCAGCTGGCAGGAGGAAGTCACCCACGCCGGCGCCGGCGGCTGGAACACCTTCCTCGACGCCGCGAAGCTCGGCCCGTTCCTCGGCGAGATCCGCTAGCGCGTCGCCGAACTTCTCGGCGAGATACTCCGCCTCCCGGCCGCTACAATGCCGCTCCCATGGAGACCGAGAAGATCCCGCTGAAGACCGAGGCCGGCCAGACCATCGAGGCGGTGGTGCTCAACAAGCACGCCGACCGCATCGACGTCGTGATCGCCGAGAGCGTGCGCTGCTCGCTCACGCCGACCCGGAACGGGCTCGCCTACGTGGGCGTCATCCGCGGCCGCGAGGTCACCTACGAGCGCAGCCGCGCCCAGGTCGAGGCCGAGCTCGCCAAGCGCGATCCGCACCGCCGGCCGACGTTTCGGAGATGAGTCAGTCAGTCGGCCGAAGCCCAGTCCAGCACCCTCAGGGCGCGCAACGTGTTCCAGCGGTTCGGCGCGCCGATCGCACCGACGAATTCCTCGTGCAGCGTCCTTGGGTAGCGCAGATCGAGTAGCCAGCGGCCGTCGGGCTGGCGTCGCTCGCGCACGGCCGTGACCGCCTCGGCTACGCGCGCGTCCGGTTTCACGCCGGCCTCACGCAGGTAGTCGAGCGCGCGCAGCACGTCGTAGTGCCAGAGGGGTGGGAACACCGGCTGCGTCCAGGCGGGATCGATGATCTCGCCGGTCGACAGCTTGCGCAGCAGCCGGCGCTCGAGCATGTACTCGTGCGCGCGCCTCCGCGCTTCCGTGACCTGCGGCGCGGCGCCGAACGCCTGCTCGAATGCGAGCAGCCCTTCGAGCACGCAGATCGTGGTGTGGAACGACCCGCGCACCGAGCCGCGCTTCGCTTCGCAGTTCCATCCACCGTCTTCGAGCTGCTCGCCCAGCAGTCGCTCGACGAGCCGATCGCTGCGCTCCCCGAAGTACGCGCCGAGCGCCACCACGCGGCCGTTGATGCAGGGCTCGGTCTCCCCCTCGAAGAAAGGGGAGTTGCCGTGCCAGGGTCCCCAGGTGACTCGCGTGCGCACGCGATCGATCGCGGCGCGCAGCGCTGTGGCCCTCGGCTCGACGCCCAGGTCGCGCAGGAACACGAGCGAGTACATGTTCGACCACCAGAACGGTGTGGCTTTGCCGTCACCCCACTGGCCATCTTCGCGCTGCAGCTCGATCAGCCGGGCGCCCCATCCTTCCGTCGCGACCCGCGCCCGCTCCGCGGCAACCGCCTCCGCAGAAGAGTCCGTCAGGTCGCGCAACACTTGCCAGCGGATCGCTGGATCGGAGTCGAGGAGCCAGTCGAGCATCACTCCACCTGCACCTGGACCGGAGGCCCGAGTTCGCCGACGGTTCCCGGCGCGATCACCAGGTAGCGGCGCACCGCCGGTGCATCGCTGCGGACCACCTGCCGGATCGGACCGGTCGCGTCGACGATCGCCCCGCCGGCGGGGTTCGTCGTGAACGCAGAGAGCGGCTCGAGCTTGCCAGCGCCCCCCGGTGCATCCGAGAGCGCGACCACGTAGGGATGCTTCGGCTCGAGGCCCGTCACGGCGAGCTGCAGCACCTGAATCAACCCCTGGTCGAACAGCGCCACGCTGGTCGGCGCCTGCGTCCCCGCCGCCGGCGGATGACCAGGAGGTGCGAGTGACAGATGGGTCGCCTGGCCGGCGACGCCCAGCGGCTGCAGACCATTCGTCCCAGCTCCAGCGGGCACCGCGTCCGGCACGTAGCAGAGCGCCTGCGGCGCCTGTCCGATGGGCACACTCGCGATCACCTGGTTCGTGGCGGTGTCGATCGCGACGAGCTGGTCGTCGTTCTCGAGGCCGACGTACATACGCGTGCCGTCGCCCGACGGCCAGAGCCCGTGCGGGAGCTTGCCGACCGCGATGTCGGCGACCTTCGCGAAGTCCGAAGTCCGGAACACCTGCACCCGATTCAGGCCGCCGACCGTGACGTACGCGAGCACACCCTGGGCCGTGCGCGCGAAGTTCACGTGGTTCGTGAGCGGCCCGGTGTCGAAGGTCTTCAGCACCGGGAAAGGCGGCTTCGCGGCGAACACCTCGACCTTCCCGACGTCCTTCAGTGTGAGCCAGACCTGCTCGCCGTCGGGCGTGGCCGCGATGTTGGGACAGAACGGGCTCGCCTGCTCGACCTTCCCGACGATCCGATGGTCGGCCACCGACACCACGACGGTTTCCGGCGTGAACGAGGAACACACGTAGCCGTACTTCCCGTCGGGCGAGAAGATCTGCATGCCAGGGCCGTTCGGAACGTCGATGCGCAGCTTCGGCTCGAACGTCGCCGCATCGAGCACGGCGACGTGACTCTCGCCCCGCACGGTCACCCACACTTCCTTCCCATCGGGAGTGTAAAACGCCTCGTGCGGC
>Ga0306920_100001054_pt1 | contig 33827 bp, 31 predicted proteins | sample flu12Cox44000170_FD_204666 | JGI IMG/M metagenome (GOLD analysis project Ga0306920, IMG submission 204666) | Lab enrichment of tropical soil microbial communities from Luquillo Experimental Forest, Puerto Rico - flux4day.12C.oxic.44.000.170 (v2)... | ecosystem: Environmental > Terrestrial >...
GTGTTGAGGATCCATAGGACCGCTTCAAGGACGCGACGTGTCGGGATTGGTTTTCGACCCGGCCGACCATCGGGAATGTGTTCTTCCGGAAAATGCTTCCGGATGCGTTCCCATTGCTCGTCCGCGAACCGAATCATCTGACATTTATAGCTGATCGACTCCAAGAAACAATTTTGAGATAGGTTCTAGTCACAGGGAGAGGTAAACGGTGGCTGTGCCACCAGCACGAGAATGCTGGCATTGAAATCTGGTCAAACCGAGGCGCCGGATTTCGGAGGCGTGAGCCTGCCTGGCTCCTGACGTTGTAAGCCTTGCGTCAGGGTGCGGTCATATAACCCCGCCATGACGTGGATCGACGTCGTGGTTGCGGCCGTGGCGCTCTTATGCGTTCTCATCGCACTCTACGCCGCCCTGATGGAGCCATAACGAGGCGTCCCCCGCATTCCAATCGATGTCCGACCGTCCGGCACGCCGTTTGAGCCGCCTGCGATCGCACCCCTGCTGGACTCCGGGTAAAGAACCGACCATAGGAACCAGCGCGCCGGCGAACCGCGCCGCGATTGAGCGAAGGAGCATCCAATGGGCTTTTACGCGCCCGCAACGACCGTTGCCCTGATGTTATCCCTGATCTCACCCGCCCTCTCCGGAGAGAGGCTTCCGCAGCTCGCGCAGGCGTCACCGGCTCCCGAAACGGCACCCGCTGCGCAGAAGCTGGTTGGGGTCGCCGCCTGGAAGGAGCTCGTCGGCAACTCGATCTCGGGCGAGGAAGACGGCGAGCCGCTGGTCGAGCACTACGCGGCGGACGGAACAGTGAAGTCGATGCTCGGCAGCGACATATCGACCGGCAAATGGGCGCTCGTCGGCGAGACCGTCTGCTTCCAGTACGCCGACGAGAAGGAGATGGAATGCTTTCGGCTGGAGGTCGCGGGAAATACCGCAACCTTCACCGACCAGAGCGGGAGCGGCACGCGCTACGAGATCCTGAAAGGAAATCCGAAAGGTCTCTGAACCGAAGTGCATATGCTGCCCCGGCAAGGACGGGCACGCGGAGCCGGGCGCAATACGAGCGATTGGCGTCAAAAAAAAGCCCCGCCGAAGCGGGGCAAAGTCCATGACCACCATGACGAGGCAAATCATCTGCCAGCCCCTCGCGGGGAAGTCGAGACCCTCGCCCACCAAAAATTTTGGAGCACGACAGTGGGGCGATGAACCAGCATTTGGGGGAGCACCCCGTGCATGGGCGCCGGCTCGTGACCTGTCCTTCGGGAGCCAAAACTGACGCCTTGACCAAAGCCAAAAATGACGCCGCGCCTTGTGGTTGTACCGGCATACTCTACAGGAAGATGAGACCAGCGACAGGGTTCAATACCGGTCCAGCTCGGCTCGCACCCGCGCCAGCACGTCGGCGGGCTGCCGGGAGAATTCGGAGCGGCTGTCGGCCGCTCCATCGCCGGGCCGGGTAGTCGCCACCATGCCGATCTTGGTGACCAGCTCGTCCTGATGCAGCGGCTCGCAGCGGTCAGCCTTCACTCCCGGCAGCACGATGAGGTCCTCGTCCCCGCGAAAGCGGGCCGCCAGCGACCATTCAACTGCCCGCCAGTCCTCGGGATCGATGTCGTCCTCCACCACGATGACGAGCTTGAGCAGGTTGACCTGCCCCATCGCCAGCAGCACCGCACGCTTGCCTTCGCCACGCGGTGGCTGATGCATGGTGATGATGGCGTGCAGCCGGCCCATGCCACCATCGGTGACCAGCACGCGCCGCACCGAGGGGATGGCCCGCCGAAGCGCGTGCAACACCACTGCCTCGATCGCCACTGCCCCCAGCAGGCAATGCTCCGCGGCGAAGCCGGGAAGCACAGCCTGATAGATCGCATCCGCACGACGGCTGACACAGCCGATATCGACGGCAAGCCCGGCCCCGTAGGACACATAGAATCCGGGAAACTCCGATACCGGCCCTTCCTCGATCAGCTGGTGCGGGCGCAGCACGCCTTCGAGCGCGATCTCCGCCTCGGCCGGTACTTCGAGATCGACTGTCCGGCACCTCACGATGCGCAGCGGCTCGCGCATGAGCGCGCCGGCAATGGCCAGCTCGTCCGCACCAAGCTCCACATACATCTGCGATGCGAGAAGCACCGCCGCGTGGTTGCCGATCGCAACCGCAACCTCGAGGTCACGGCCGAGCGCGCGTGCCTTCTCCGCGAGCCGGTAGAGGTGATGGTTGCGCCCAATGCCGGCCATCAATCTTGTGCTGCCTTCGAGCCGCAGCCGGGCGATGGACGCATTGCGGTGTCCCGTTTCGGGGTCCTTGGCGACGATCACGCCGGCGGTGATGTACGGGCCGCCCTCGCGCTCGAACCAGGTCGGCACGGGCAGAAGGTCGCCGAGCGCGAGATTCGAACGGTGCTCCACTTCCTGGACTGCGCCGCGCTCGACCATCACCGGCGCAACCGGGTTGCGCAATGCGGCGAGACAGAATGCATGCAGCTCGCCGCGCGCAATGCCGAGCGCCTGCGCCATGCGCTCGCGCGAATTGAGCAGGCTGGCAACCAGCGGCATTGAATGATGACCCACGCGCTCGAACAGCTGCGCCGGCCCCCGCTCGCGCAGGGAGAGGACGGCCGCAAGCTCGAAGCGGGGATCGACCGGGCGCCGCACCCGATGCAGCTCGCCGCATGCTTCCAGCGCGGCGAGAAACCCGCGCATGCTCTGGTCGCTCATTGGGGCAAGCGGAAATGATCAATGTGCTTGCGCGTAATCTCGTCGAATGCCTCCTCGTAGCCGGCATCGGCGTAGCGCATCACGCCGAGCGAGGTGTCATTGGTGAGCGAGAGACGCAAGCGCTCGTCCGCCGCCGCGGAACCGTCGGCAATAAGCGTGACCCCCGCACTCGTCATATAGCCGGCATAGCCGCCGCCGCCGGAATGGATAGCGACCAGATCGGCCTGCGAGGCGCAATTGACCAGCGCGTTGAGCAGCGGCCAATCGGCAATCGCATCCGAGCCGTCGCGCATGTTCTCGGTCATGATATTGGGGTGCGCCATGGCGCCGGCATCGAGGTGGTCGCGGGTGAACGCAATCGGCCCGGAAAGCTTGTTATCACGCACCATGCGGTTGACCTCGAGGCCAAGCTCGGCCCGCTCGCCGTGGCCCAGCCAGGCGATGCGCGCCGGCAGCCCCTGGAATGGGATGCGCTCGCGTGCGAGCTTCACCCAGTTGGCCACGATGTGATTGTCGCCAAAGCGCGCGAGCAGAACATCGTCGATCTTGCGAATGTCCTCCGCATCATTCGACAGCGCAATCCAGCGGAACGGTCCGATGGCGCGGGCGAATAACGGGCGCAGGAAGGCCTCGCTGAAAATCGGGATCTCGAAGGCATCGGCGAGGCCGGCCTCCCTCGCCTGCGTGCGGATCAGATTTCCGTTGTCGAAGACGACGGCGCCGGCCCGCTTGAGGGCCAGCATGGCGGCGACGTGGCGGAGCACGGAACGCCGCGACTGCTCCATGAGGCGCGCTGGATCGGCACTGCGCAGCGCGCGCGCTTCGGCGAGCGAAAGCCCGGCCGGCACATAGCCATAGACGAGATCGTGAGCCGAGGTCTGATCGGTGACGACGTCTGGAACGATGCCGCGCGCCGCGATCTCGGGATAGATGTCGGCGGCGTTGCCGCACAGCCCCACGGAGAGCGCACGCCGCTCGCTCTGTGCCCCCTCGATCATGGCGAGCGCCGCATCGAGCGTTGCTGCCGCCTCGTTCAGATAGCCGGTTGCGATGCGTTTCTCGATACGCGCCGGATCGACCTCGACACAGAGGATGGCGGCCCCCGCCATTGTGCCGGCGAGCGGCTGCGCCCCGCCCATGCCGCCCAGCCCCGCGGTGAGCACGAAACGGCCGGCAAGATCACCACCGAAATGGCGCTCGGCGATGCGCATGAAAATCTCGTATGTGCCCTGGATGACCCCTTGCGAGCCGATGTACTGCCAGTCGCCGGCGGTGAGCCCGCCCCAGCAAATCAGGTTCTTGCGCTCCAGCTCGTAGAACGTCTCGGCCTTGGCCCACTGGCCGACAATGTTGCAATTGGCCATCAGCACGACCGGGGCCTTGGGATGCGTCCTGATCACCCCGATCGGCTTGCCCGACTGCACCAGCAGCGTCTCGCCGTCCTGCATGCTCTTGAGCGCCGCGACAATGCGGTCGTGCGACGGCCAGTCGCGTGCGGCGCGCCCCAACGCTGCATAAACGACGAGGTTGTCGGGGTCCTCCCCCACCGCCAGTACGTTCTCAAGCAGCCGCAGCAGCCCTTCCTGCCGCCATCCCTTGCAGCGCAACGTCGTGCCGGAAGTCACGGGGAACGAACGCTTCATCGCTGGGCCCCCTTGTTGGCGGGCGGCACGCTCGATGTGCTCCCTCTTCCCACTCTTGTGGGCAGAGGGTTGGAGTGAAGCGCAAACACTGCCATCTCGTAGCGTGCCACGGCCCCCTCACCCACCCGCTTTGCTCGCGACCTCTCCCCGCAAGCGGTGAGAGGTAACAGAAACTTTGCCCAGCGCGTAATCGGCGAGATTGATGCCGAGCGCCTTCTCGCACACGGGATAGAGCGAAGGGTCGCTGACGCTCGACGAGAGCGGGATCACGTCCTTCGATATCCGCAGCACCAGAAGCTCCATGCCGTCGCGGATCTCGCCCACGCTCACCGGCGCGCCATCGCGATCGAGCGTGGCAATAACGTCTGGATAGCTCGCAATGCGTTCCCCGTGCCCGTTCTCGACCGCCATGTACTCGTTCATGACGTGAAGTACCAAGTCGTCGCCGCGCTCCCCGATCCGGACCGTGCCGATGTCGAACGCGTCACTGGTATATTGGACGGCTTTGCGCCCAACTTTGCCTTGCCCGACGATCTCACCCTTCATTTTTTTGCAGATGGCATCGATCACCGCCGTGCCGCCATTCGGCTCGGCAGAGAGAATGGCCTCGCCGAGCGCAAGCGCAATCGAGATGCCGCCGAGTGCTGCGTGTTGCTTGACATAGGCGGCACGAACCGGATTGCGGCACGAAGCGATGAAGCCCCCGGACATGTCGGCCGCCCGGCGCAGGATCGGGGAGACCTTGGCGGTCGCGCCGCGCACGACCAGCTCGATATACGCATTGTCGGCACGATTTCCCCCAACCGCCGACTGGATCATCGGGCTGGGCGAAGAGGCAAGCCCGATCGAGCCCATGTCGCCGGTCGGATGCGCGCGCAGATCGCCCACGGCATCGACCACCTTGGTGCCGAGAATGGCCGAGGGCAGCCAGCCATTGAGCGTGCTGGACTTGCCGTTCTGGCCGATCATCAACCCATGGATCGGAGCGCCAAGCTCGCGCTGCGCAAGCTCGACCGCCTTGACGTAATCGACGGCCAGCATCTGCCACTGGGTGGTGCCGGCCGGGGCGCCAATGGCGGCTGCGGTCGCAACAAACGCGTCATCCGGCACCTCATCCATGCTCACCAGCTCCGGGGTGCCGGCATTGACCGCAGCCGTGCCGAGCATGCGTCCGTGCTCTGCAAACCCGCCTCCCCCCGCCGCGAAGACGGCGCCGCCCTTCACCGCTGCCTCGACGTCGCGCGCCACCAGCTTTCGTCTCATGTGACCGCCTCGCTTCGCTCTGCGGTTGCGCCAAGAAAGCTTTCAAACAAGGCCGGGTTTGCCCGTGCGGAGGCTGCCGGGCCATAGAAGGCGACCGACCCCGACACCAGCACGCAGACGCTCTGCGCAATATCGAGCGCGCGTGCCGTGCTCTGCTCGACCAGCACGATGGTCAGTCCCTCCTGCCGCAACCGCTCCAGCGCCGCAAAGCACAGGTCGACCATCTTCGGCATCAGGCCGAGCGAGAGCTCGTCGACCAGCATGAGCCTGGGCTCGGCCATCAGGGCGCGTCCCATTGCCAGCATCTGCTGCTCGCCTCCCGACATCGAGCCGGCCATCTGCCTGCGGCGCTCAAAAAGGAGCGGCAAGAGATCATAGACGCGAGCGCGGCAGGTCCTGTCCTGCGATCGGGTGCGAGTATAACCGCCCACCGTGAGGTTCTCCTCGACCGTGAGATCGGAGAACAGCCTCCTGCCCTCCGGGACCAGCGCAATGCCGAGCCGTGGCCGCATGACCGCCGCCACGCGGGTAATGTCCTGGTGGTCGAACACGATGCGTCCGGAATGGATGGTGACATGACCCATGATGGCCATGATGGCAGAGGTCTTGCCGGCCCCGTTCGGACCGAGCAGCGCCAACACCGAGCCCGCCGGCACGTCGATGCTCAGGTCCTCGACGGCGCGAATGGCGCCGTACCCGCAGCTCAGATGCTCAAGCCGCAGCATGCGGCTGCCCGAGATACGCCGCGCGCACGGCGGGGTTGGCCATGACCTTGTCCGGCGCGCCGTCCTCGATCAAACGGCCTTGATCGAGAACGAGAAGGCGACGGCACACGCGCATCACCTCTCCCAGGTTGTGCTCGACCAGGACGATGGTGGTGCCGGCAGTGTTGATACCGGCAATGACATCCGCGAGCCTGCGCGCCTCTCTGTGATTGAGTCCGGCGAGCGGCTCGTCGAGCAGAATGAGAACGGGATCGACCGCAAGCGCGCGGGCAACCTCGAGCCGCTTGAGATGACCAAGCGGCAGTGCGGTGACCGGTTTATGCTCCTCCGCCGACAGACCAACGCCCGCAAGGATCTCGCGCGCTCGCGCCTCTTCGCGCCTGCGCCCATAGCGCAGCAAGGCGCGCAATGGGTTGGCAGTGAGCCGGTGACCGGCGGCCAGAGTGACATTGTCCAGCGCGGTCATGGATCGGAACGGGCGCACGATCTGGTGCGTGACCGCAAGCCCGCGGCGCACGCGCAGCTCGGTCGGCAGGCGCGTGACATCGCTGTCGCAGATCGAGACCCGGCCGGCATCCGGCGCAAGCATGCCGGCGATGATCCGCATCAGCGTCGTCTTGCCGGCACCGTTCGGCCCAATCAGCCCGACCAGCTCGCCGCGCGCGACGGAGAAGCTGACTCCGGCGACAGCATTGACCCCACCGAAGCGGATGGCGACCGCATCGACCATGAGCATGGCCGTCATCGCGCGCGCGCTTTGGCAAGAACGGCACGCCCGATGCCTGCCAGTCCGCCCGGCGCAAAGCGCACGACCAGGATCAGGAGGGCACCGAAAACGAGCAGCCGATAGTCCTTCATGAACCGGAAGATCTCCGGCAGCAGTGTCAGGATCGCCGCCGCCATCACCACGCCGAGGGTCGAGCCGGTGCCGCCGATCACTACCATCGCCATCAGCATCACGGAGACAATGAAGCCGAACGAGTCCGGCACAATGAACTGCGTGAAATAGGCATAGAGCCCGCCAGCGAGGCCGGCGATGCCGGTGCCGAGCGTGAATGCCGCGAGCTTGTAGGCGGTGATGGAAATGCCGGCGCTGCGCGCGGCGTCCTCATCGTCGCCGACGGCGCGGAAAGCGAATCCCATCCAGCTGCGACGAAGGTAAAGGCTCAAGGCAATGGTCGCGAGAGCGCAGCCGACAATGAGCAGCGCGTTGCCCTCGTTGCCAAGCCCGGACGGCGGGATGCGGCTGATGCCCATCTCGGCGCCGAGCCAGGCTTGCTTGCGCACGAACCCGACGAACAGGAAGCTCACTCCGATGGTGGTCACCGCCAGAAAGTCATGGCGCAACCGCAGCGATGCGAATCCGACCACCACTCCCAGCAGGGCTGCAACCGCAACGGCCGCTGCCAGTGCCAGCGGGAGCGTCGAGCCGCCGGCCGCGAGCAGCGCTGCCGCGTAAGCGCCGGTGCCGTAGAACGCGGCGTGTCCGAGGCTGAACTGGCCGCAGAACCCCGAGATCATGTTGAGGCTCACCGCCAGCATCACATTGATGCCGATGATCGCGAGAAGGCTGTAGACGTAGGCGCTCATGCGGTCTTCAGCCCGGCCAACCCTTGCGGGCGGACGATGAGGACGGCGATCAGGAACAGGAAAGCGATCGCGTCACGATCCATGAAATGGCCCACGAATATGGTCCCGTAAGATTCGACAAGACCGAGCGCGAGGCTCGCGACCAGCGTCCCCTGCAGGCTGCCCAGCCCACCCAGCACGATGACGGCAAGCGCCTTGTAGCTGACCACGAAGCCCATGCTGGGCTCGACGAAGTTATTGAGGAGAGCAATCAGCGCACCGGCAAGCGCCGCAAGCGCCGAGCCGATCGCGAAATTGAGGTAGCGCACCTTGATTGCGTCCACGCCGAAGCTGGCCGCCATGGCGGGGTCGGACACGGTCGCGCGCCAACCGATCCCGATGCGCGTGCGATAGGCGACCAACGCGAGCAGCCCGACACAGGCAATCGCGGCGCCAACGATGGCGATCTGAACCGTGTTCACCGTGAGCCCTGCAAGCTCGTGCAGCTGCGTGGGATACGGATTGCGAGCGAACGTGAGCCCCTGCTCGCCGAAGGCGATGCGAAATCCATCTTCCATCAGAACCAGAAGCCCGATGGAAGCAATCATCGGAACATAGGGCGGATATGCGAGCAGCGGTTGATACAGCGCCCGGTAGATCGCCATGCCGAGCAACGCGGCTGCGCCGATCGATGCCGCGAGGCCAAGCGCGAGACTGCCGGTGCCGTTAGCCACGATCACGGCAACATAGGCGCCGAACGCGTAGACCGCGGCATGGGCGATGTGCAGGATGCGCAGGAGACCGTAGACCAGCGTCAGGCCCACCGCCATCAGCGCATACATGCAGCCGAAGACCAGCCCGTTGAACGCCAGATCGAGATAATACGACACCTGCGGGAAGCTTCCGGCAGCTTACTCCGTCGGAGGCGCGAGCAGCTGGAGATCGTCGATCCACGCGTAGTGGCGGAATTTTCCCTCCTTCACCACGTTGACGTTCATGGGCATGTTGATCTCGCGAAGCGAGTTGAAGCTCACGAGCTCGCCGGCAAGATGCGGGAAATTGTGCGTGGCAGCGAGCGCATCGCGCACCTTGGCCGGATCGAGAGAGCCTGCGCGGCCAATTGCGTCGGCCATCAGCCGCACCGCCGAGTAGACGGTGGCGCCCACGTTCTCACCGGCATAGCCGGAACGCTTCTCGAACCCGGCAAGATATTCCTTGAGCTCGGGAACATCCCGGTCGCGGTTCAGCCCGCCCACGATGTAGACCCCCTCCACTGCAGGCCCCGCGATCTCGATGAGCTTCTGTGCGTCGAACGCCTGCGAGCCGACGATCGGAGCCTGGATGCCGGCTGAGCGAAGCTGGCTCACAAGCGGGGCGGCGGTGAAGAAATATCCCGTCACGTAAACCGCATCGGGGTTGTCGCGCTTGACGCTTGCGACAATGGAACCGAACTGGCGATCTTTGAGCGAATAAGTGTACTCGCCGAGGACCTTGATGCCGAACCGGTCGACCGCGCTCTTGAAGCCCTCGAACGTGGCCTGGCCGTAGTCGTTGTCCATGGTGATGACCGAGACGCGCTTGCGGCCAAGATTGTCGGCAAGGAATTTGGCCGCAGCCCGCCCCTGCGGCGGGCCGAGATGCACGGTGCGAAAAATGTAGTCGCCGCTGCGCGTGATATCGGGATGAACGCCATAGGCCGAGATGAACGGCACGGCAGCCTTCTGGAAAATGGGTGCGGCGGCGCGCCCTGACGCGGAGTAGCTGCCGGAGACCGCAAATTTCACCCCGTCCTGGCCGATGAGCTTGTTCGCGGTGAACACCGCCTCCTCGGTCTTGGCCTGATCGTCGTAGGTCACAAGCTCCATCTTCTGGCCGAGCACGCCACCGCCGGTATTGATCTTTTCGATCGCCATCTCGGCGGCGATGTTCGCCGATTTGCCGTCCGTTGCGGCCTGCCCCGTCAATGGCGCCTGGAAACCGAGCTTCACCTGCGCGCAGGCGGGCCCGACAGCGGCGAGCCATAACGTGAGAAGAGCCGAGAGGGGCCATGCCCAATACGGCCGACGATCGGTTGCTGGGATCATTGGAAACTCCGTTGCGAGCGTGCTGGGCGCAGCCTTGTCCGCAACGCCGGCTCCTTGTCAACCGCGGCGGCTAACGCCCGACAATTTCCCGGGCGTGCGCGATCAATGCGGGAGGGGCGGCATAGATCGCCGCGATGATCGCCTCCGCCTCGGCGCCCCCAAGCGGGCCGCTGACCGGCAGATCGAGCCTTTCCGCCTCGGCGAGAAATTGCGCATCGGCCGTGGTTTGCTCAAACGCGGTGCGGATGACGGCGAGCCGGCCGAGCGGCACCTGTTTCGAGGCGACATAGGGCCGGCCGAGCGCGTCGGGTGCAGCCAACAGTTCGAGAATGCTCCTGTCGTCGCGGCTGGCGGCGAGATCACCGGCATAAGGAACGTCGCCCGCAAGCCCCGGGATCGGCAGCGGCGTAAACTTGATGAGGGGATTGATTTTGTTGTCCCGGATCCAATCCGGCGTGACGCTGCTCCAGGCGCCGCAGTCGCCATCAAGCTCGCCGCGCTCGATGGCAAGCCGCACCTGACCGCTCCCGGCATACCCGGTGACCTGATGCACGGGAATGCCGAACAGATTTTTGAGCACCGCTTCATTGATGAATGAGGAAGTGCCCGGAGCCGGCGCGCCCATGTTGAACCGCTTCACCTTCTTCAGATCACCCCAGGACTTGATCCCGGTCGCGCCCCAGGCATAGCAGGCGCGCAGGTCGCGGGTGATGCTGCCCACGAAGGCCATTTCGGTCAGTTTGAAGCGAACCTTTTCAGGACTGAGAAGAGACTCGTTCACAATGCCTGGGTTGAATGCCGCAATCACGCTTCCGTCCCTGGGCGCATTGGCCTCGAGATATTGCACTGCCTTGAGGCTGGAGGCGCCGGGCAGGTTCTGGACAATGATGCTCGGCTGTCCGCTGAGGTGGCGGCCGATGTGGCGCGCGAGGACGCGGGCGTAGACATCATAGCCGCCGCCGGGGGGAGAGCCGACCACAATGGTGAGCGACCTGAGCTCGCCGGAAGCCTGCGCGCGCGCGAGGCCGCAGAGCGCCATCGTGGTCGCCGCGATGACTACCCATCCGCACGCATTGCGCATCACTGCGCTCTCGTCTGTGCAAAGATGATCAGCCGAGCAGCTCGAACGGAACCTGGGTCGGACCGTATCGCTCGCTGACCGTGCCAGCCTTGGGATCGTAGGCGTGCTGGAGCACGGTGCCTTCGCCGAGCCGCTGGCTGCGTACGATGACGGCAACCGAGCGCGTCGGTCCGCCCTGCTCGGCATGGATCGCACGCGGCGGCACGAGATCGACCTTGCCCTGGGAGCCGACGGTCACCGAAGCGAGCCGCAGCTCGGCATGACCGGCGCGCCCCCCATCATCGAGCCGCTCGTAGCGCTCGAGCTTCTCCGTTCCGTCGAGCACGCCGTAAAGCACCCAGGCATCGGCATGGTCGTGCACGCTCCCGGTGCGCCCGGGCGTGCGCACCACCGCATTGATGGCGAAATGGTAGTCCGGGTCGACGTAAAGCAGGAGGTTCTTGTAGCCCTCGGTCGAAGGCCATGCCGCCGAATGCGCCTTCAGGCCGGGATCGGCGAGAAGCCGCTCGAGCAGCGGCTTTGCCTCTTCCATGCGCCGGCGATCGTCGGTCTCCGAGGCCCAGATGGCGCGCAGGTCGGCGATGAACTTCTCGATGACCGGCAGTCGCCCCATGACTCCCTCCCGATCGATCATTCGAACAGCGGCTCGCCCTCGACCGTACAGCGGCGCAGCAGCCGGCGCTCCTCCTTGGGAAAGTCGGTGCGGGCGTGGATGGTGCAGCGATTGTCCCACATCAGGAAATCGCCCGGCCGCCACACATGCTCGTAGATGAACTCCCGCCGCTCCCCGATCTCGTAGAGCTGCTGCAGGACGACGTTGCTTTCCGCCTGATCGAGCCCTTCGATGCGCGCAGTCATGAGCCGGTCGACAAACAGCGACTTGCGGCCGGTATCGGGATGGGTCATGAACACCGGATGATAACAATGCGGGATGCCGCTGATGTCGCCTGAGATGTCGGCCTTCTCGGAGCGCTTGTATTCGTGGATATGGAGCGCCTTCCTGCCGCGCAGCTTGGCCTTGAGCGCAGCCGGCACCGCATCATAGGCCTTGTACATGTTGGAGAACATGGTGTTGCCGCCGCGCGAAGGGAGCTCCAGCGCATAGAGGAAGGTGTATCTGTACGGGCGAGCGGTGTAGCCCGAATCGATGTGGAACCAGAACTCGCCTTCCCCGAAAGCGCCGATCGGCTGCCCGTCGACCTTGATGTTGGTGACCAGGAGCACCTTTTCATTGGTCTGATAGATCCCCTCCGCGCGGCTGCGCAGCGGCTCAGGTGCTTTCTTGCGAATGCCAAGGTCGCCGAAATAGGATGCAAACCGAAGCTGCTGCTCCTCGGTCAGCGTCTGGCCGCGGAATACCAGCACGAGGTGCCTTCCCCAGGCATCCTTGATGGCGGCAACCGTCGAGGACGAAAGCGGCTTTGTCAGATCAGCCCCGCTGATCTCGGCACCGCATGCCGGCGAGAGCGGCGTGACGGTCAGATCGATGACGTCCTGCATTGATCATTCCTCATGCGAATGATCGCATCGTACGCGGCAAGGCTTGCCGGTCAACGCCGAAGGCCGGCATGACCTCCCTGGCGAACCAGCGCAGCTGCTGTTTGAATTCCACCGGCGAGAGGCCCTCGGCCCAGTGGATCATGAAATTCTCAAGGCCGGGATACTTGGCCTCGATGGATTTGATGCCGTCGATGACCTCCGAAGGCGGACCGCAGAACCAGGCTTTCTGAGTGACGCCGTCGCGCAGCGAAGGCACCCGTGCCGGTGCGCCGGGCGTTCCCCAGGTGCGACCCTGCTCGTCGGCGTAGCGCACGAACCCGAACGGCGCGAACCACTTGTAGCGCTCGTCGTGGGCGGGCTCGACCTTGCGAATGGCCTCCTCGCGGCTGTCCGCAAGGTAGACGCCGGCCCCCCAGATCACGTCCTCGCCGAGCTCCTTCTCGCGGCCATGGCGCAGGCAGGCTGAGTGATAGGCGCGCACGACGTCGTCGAGGATCTTCTCCCCGTTGAGCGTGACCATCGCCTTGAGCCCATAGCGCGCCATCATGTCGATGGTCTTGCCGCTTGCGATCGGCATCCAGATCTCGACCGGCAGGCGCTTGGGCCGCGGGACCATGGTGATGTCCTTGAGCCTGTAGCCGCGATAGTCGACCGGCGGCGGACACTCGTAATAGTGGCCCTTGTGATGAAACGACCGCTCGTTGAAGCATTTGAGCAGGAGCTCGAGCTGCTCCTCGAACAGCTTGCGGTTGGCGTCGGCGTCAAGGAGCGGCGCCCCGAACGTCTCGACCTCGCGCGTGTGATAGCCGCGTCCCACTCCCATGATCACGCGGCCGTCGGTCACGATGTCGGCCATGGCATAGTCCTCGGCCAGGCGGATGGGATGCCACATGGGCAGCACATTGAAGGCGCAACCGAACTTGAGGCGCCTGGTCTGGGTCGCCAGCCACAGCCCGAGCTGGATCAGATTGGGGAAGCACTCGTAGCCCTCGCGCTGGAAATGATGCTCGGCGGTCCACAGGACGTCATAGCCAAGCTCGTCCATGGTCTGCGCGATATCGCGGGCGGTAGCGAACGCCTCGCGCAGCCGCTCGTCGGAGTAAGAGCGCTCGTCGGCCGGCGTTCCGTGGAGGCCGACATTGTCGAGTTCGATCTGGCCGACATAGAGGACGTGGAAGCTCTTGATCATTTCGCTGTTCCTTCGGCGACGGCATACTCCGCGATCATAGCCTGATCCAGAGCAAGGCCGAAGCCTGTCCCTGCGAAATCGTGAGCATGGAGCCAGCAGCGCGACCGCACGCGATTCGATCCGCCGGCGCGACCCATGACGGAGTAATCACGCTCGAGCGCTACGCACCGCAGAGCTGCTTCCCGGGCCCAATCGGAACCCGCCGGACGCGGAAAACAGCTTCGGCCCGTTCAACGGTCAGCGAGAATCAAGAGGGCGGGCGGCGCAAGCGCCGCCCGCCGGTCGCACAGGCAACTGCGCTCAGGCATCCCATGCCTGCACGACGGTCTGCCTGCTGATCTTGCCCTCTGCAAGCTCAGCCACGGCGGCGAAGAACACGCGAGCACCGTCCGGATAGGCGCAGGCCTGGGTGAAGGCCAGCCGATTGCCGTCAGCAAGGCCGCATTCCACATTGTGGGTCATTGCACGGCTGCAGACGTCATCGAAATAGGCAATGATCGCCGGTCTGCCCTTGAGCTCGCGCGGTCGGCTCGGCGGGTTGTCACAGTCGATGATCCGAAGGACTGCGTCATCGGCATAAAAGCCCGACAGCGTCGAGGCGTCGCGCGCTTCGATTGCGCGCTTGAGGTCGGCCACGTTGATTCGGCTGCCTTGCATCACATTCTCCTGTCTGCGCCTTTTGTTGCGCCCTGGTCTTCAATCGGGCCCCAGCACGTTCGAGATGCAGTGATCTACTTGTCGGCGGATTTACCGACGGTCTTCGCCTTTTCGGCGGCCGCCTGCAGCACGGTGTCGGTGTCATGCTTGAACGCCGCAAGATCGGTCTGCATGCCGTTGAGCACCGTGCTCCAATGCCGCACGATTGCCGACATGGCCACGGCCTCGCGCACCTCTTCATCGGTCGCGCCGTTGGCCTTGGCGGCAGCGGTGTGGAAATAAATGCAGTACTGGCAGGGGATCTGGCTCGCGACCGCGAGCCCGATCAGCTCCTTGGTCTTGCCGTCAAGCCTGGTTTTGGGATTGAGCTGGAGGGACTTGAACTCGGCCCAGGCGCCGGCAATGCCGGCCTCTGGAAACTGTCTGAAAAACCCTGGTACCGAACCGAGCGTCTGCTCGATGTCGCGATAGGTCGCAGCAGCCGAAGCGTCCTGTGCCGCGCCGGGCTGCACGATCGTTCCAAGCGCACCGATTGCCGCGATGCCGGCGAGCGTGACGAGAAATCTATTGGGTCTGCGCATGTCATTCTCCATCAAGTGATCTTCACGATGGTTCCTGACTACAGCGGTGGCAGGCCTTGCGCTTCGCCCGCGCGGGCCATGCTGGCAATGGCCCGTTCGGGCCATGCGCGTCAGAGCGGCTGCCGGCGGCCGGCAACGGCGGCGGCAGCGGCGCGGGTCGGCAAATCGAGCTTGAGAAGAATATTGGCCACGTGCCGCTTGACGGTATGCTCGCTGATGGAAAGCCGCCTGGCGATGGCTGCGTTGCTCAGGCCGTCGGCGATGTATGCGATCACCTCGCGCTCGCGCGCGCTCAGCAGATCGAGATTCGGCGATGGTGCATGCACGGGCGCGAGCGGAATATGCTCATGGCTCACCGCAAGCAGACGCAGCCCCGCCTCCAAACCTTCGATCGCCTCGTTGCCACGCTCGATGAACTGCAGGCCGGAGCCGGCAACAAGATCGGCCACGACTCCCGAGACCAGCACCTCGCCAGGATTCGCACGCGCGGAGATGCGTTGGGCGACGTCAATGGCCGTGCCTGCGGCATCGCACTCGCGCAATTCGATCTCGCCCGTGTGAACAGCGCCGGCGAGATCGAGCCCGAGCGCGCCCACCATCTCACCGAGCGCGAGCGCGCAGCGGATGGCGCGCGCCGGACCATCGAAACGCGCGCTGAGCTCCTCGGAGCTCGTTGCAATCGAATGGCCACCAAAGCGTGCAAAGGACTCGCGCGCCGTCTCGGCCAAACTGTCGAGCCCCTGCCCTCGACGCTGATCGCCGCGGGTGGCTGTGCGCTGCCGCGCAACCACCCGAGCAACGAGAATGGTCGCCAGCACGCGGTCGTGCGCCGCCACCGGGCGGCTGCCGGTCAGAAACTCCTCGATCTCGTCGACGACCCGGTCGATATCCCCGGTCCAGATCGGATGATCCCGGCCGGGAATCTCGACGAAATGCGCATTCGGGATTTTCTCCGCGAGGTACCGGCCACCCGCAAACTTCACGCGTGCGTCGTTCGTGCGATGCACGACGAGCGTCGGCACCCGGATGCTTCCGAGCACCTCACGCACATCGATCAACGCGTTCATGCGCGCAAGCGCTACCGCGGCGGTCGGGCTCGCCGAGAGCCGCTCGAAGCGCGCCCACCAGGCCTGGAATCGGGCATCGCGCACCCGCCCCGGCGCGAAGTTGGGCAGGCTCGCGCCCGTGCCCCACGAATTCTCCGCACCGCGGAGGAATTGCGCCAGTGCCTCGCGGCCCATCACCCATGTATGGAAATGCGCATATGCGCCATAGAGAAGGAGGGCACGAACGCGCTGCGGATAGGTGGCGGCAAACAGGATTGCCATCGGCCCGCCCTCGGAGGCGCCAAGCAGCGCCGCGCGCGAGCTGCCGGCAGCGTCCATCACGGCGCGCACGTCATCCATGCGCGTCTCCAGCGTCGGCAGGTGGTGCGCATCGACGCGATCGCTCAGCCCGGTACCGCGCTTGTCGAGCAGGATGAGGCGCGTAAAGGTGCCGAGCCGCCGCAGCAACCGATCGTAGCCGGGATCCTCCCAGTGCACCTCCAGATTGGAGATGAAGCCCGGCACAAAAACGAGGTCGAGCGGGCCGTTGCCGACCACCTGATAGGCGATGCGTATATCGCCGCTCCTGGCGTAGCGGGTCTGCGGCACAGCCACGACAGCGGACCTTCATCCCGAGGCGGACCGGCCGCAAGCTATCACGGCGTGACTGCAGGATGGAGAATGAAAAGCCGGCGCGCCTGTCGGCCTCGAGCGCGTTCCGAGCGCCGCGATGAAGAAAACAGCCGGCCCGGAAGCGGGGGCGGCGCGGCGCCCTTCGTCAAGGCGGGGTGCTCCGCTGCTACCTGCGGTAGAGGGATGCTGCTCGTCCGCCGGAATGTCGCATTGACGGCCCATTGGGGACGAAATCGCAAGCAACACTGGTTAACAAATCATTTCGACGGGGACTGAGAAAAAATGCCGACGCGAACGATGCACCTGAGGCCGGCGCTGCTCGCAATCGGTCTTGCAACCGGTTGCCTGGGCGGTCCGCTCGACAGCGCGGCCGATGACTGTCTTGCCAAGCCGAATGCTCCCTCTCCGCCGGGGCAGCACTGGTACTACCACCTGGATCGGGGCACCCATCGCGAGTGCTGGTACCTCGGCGTACCCGGGGCGAAGGTGCGCGCGCGTCCGCAGCAAGCGACGACCTCGCCCGAGCGGCCAACGTCCCCGAGGCCGGTGATGCAGCCGGTCCGGCAACCGCCCGCGGCGGTCGCCACGCCCGCGCCTCCCGACGAGGAGATCGCCCCCGCCGAGGCTGCGGCCACTCGCGAGGAAGTCACGGTAACGCCGCCCTCTCGCTGGTCGAGCGCTAACCCATCGCCGGCTCCGCTGCAGACAGAGCCTCAGCCATTGCCCAGCAGCTACGCGCAGGAGCAGCCCAGCCCGGCGCAAGAGGCGCAAGAGGAGATGCCACTGGTCTGGCCGATCCTCAGTCCGGCCGAGCTTGCGGCAGCCGAGCCGCCGGCCACAGCGAGCGCCTCACTGGCACAACTTGCCGCACTCCTTGCGGTCGTGCTCGGGCTTGCCGCCCTCGTCGCCCGCCTCGCTTTCAGGTTCTCCGGCGTCCGCAAGCGCGCGGGCGCGAAGGCAACAGGGCAGCGCAGCGCGACGGCGCGGCGCGAGGTACCGCGCCGGCCGGCCAAAGTCGTACGGCCGCGCAGTCCAGCGCCCGACATGGAGGCGAGCGTGCGCGGGCTCCTGCATGAGCTGCAACGGCTCCAGAACGATCGGTCCCGCAAGCTTCAGGGCGCCTATCGAGAAGTGGCCTGACATCCCTATCTGGCGAAGAGCGCCATCGCCTCCTCGGCGAGGACGCCGCCAGTAATGGAGATTGGCGCGAACGGCGCCTTCGCGGCGATCTCCGCGCTCGTGAGCATGATCTGATTGATGCGGGTAGCGAGCTGCGAAATCGGGGCGGCAAAGACCAGTCGGCCAAGATGGCACCAGAGAATTGCGCCCATGCACATCGCACAAGGCTCCCCCGATGTATAGAGCGTGCTGCCGCGCAGCGCTGATGCACCTTTCTCAGAAAGACAGCGTCTGATTGCGACCATCTCACCGTGTGCCGTTGGATCGCCATCGGTGCGTCCCAGATTGCGACCACGCGCAATCACCAATCCCTCCTTTACGATCACCGCACCGAACGGGAAGTCGCCCTGGCGCGCCTCATCGAGCGCCATGCGCATGAATTGCTCATCCTCGGCCAACACCTGATCGGCAGCCATTGCGGCAAATGCCCCCGGCATCGCGGGCGTGCAGGCACACCCGGCGATGAAGGACCGCCGGCTGAAAGAAATTTTTGCGTTTTTTGATTCCATTTGCGTCCTGAATCTCGCTTCGGTTTCATGGGCGAGGGATGGAACGCAAATTGTCCCTCGGGCCGACAATAAATTCCAGAAAGCGCAGGCGCTCGCTGGCGCTAGGGTTCCAGTGAGAATGGATAGTGCCCGCTGGAACGAAGAGGCTCTCGCCGGCGTGCAACGCGACGGGCGGTTTCCCCTCCTCCTGCCAGACACCGGTGCCAGAAACGACATGGAAGGTGATCGCGGCCGGGTGAAAATGCCGGGGATTGATCGCACCCGGCGCGTATTCCGTATCCCAAACGATAACCTCCCGATCTGCGGTATTCGGCACGACGCTCCTGAGCAGAGCACGATGCGTGATGTCCGGCTTTTCCTGGGCTGGGGCCGGCTCTGTCAGCAGCATGGCGAAGCCGAGGCCCAAGATGGCGATCACAACGGCTTCCGACAGCTTGGCCAATTTCCTCTCCAGATTCAGGTGTACGCCTATAATCCTGCGAGCTCGTAGCGCGAGAAGTCGTAGCCCTCCTTCACCACGACCTCGAGCAGGAAAGGCGCGCCGGACTCGGTGACACGGACTGCCTTCTTGAGTGCCGGCGCGATGTCGCCTGGCTTCTCGACCCGGATGGCCGCAACGTTGAGCCCGTCGGCGACCTTGCTGTAGTTGCCGCCCACGGTCAGCGCACCGTATTTCGCCGTCGAAAGCTTGAGCACATCGCGCTCGGCCGCCATCACGCCATTATTGAACACGATGGTGAGAATGGCGATGCGGTTGCGCGCGGCGGTCTCGATGTCCATGCCGGTCATGCCGATCGCCGCGTCGCCCATGATGTTCACACAAAGCTTGGACGGTGCGGCGAGCTTCGCGCCCATGATGATGCCGAGCCCGTAGCCGAGCTGCGTCGACTTTCCCCAGCCCATGTACGAGCCCGGCGTGGTCGGCTCGACAAACGGAATGAGCTGCTCGCGCGGGCTGCCGGAATCATGCGTGATGATGAGATTGTCGCGATCCACCGTGCGCATCAGATCGCGGATGACGCGATACTGGTTGATCGGGGTCTCGTCGGAATCAAGATGCTTTGCCCATTCCGCAAGCCACGCCTTCCTGCCCGCCGCAATCTCCTCCTTGAGCGAGGCGAGCGCGTTGCCGCCGCCTGAACCCTTATGCCGGCCAACCTCGGCGATCAACGCATCGAGCACCAGCGCGGCATCGCCGATTACGGCACAATCGACCCGATATTCCTTGTTGATGTCGGCGTCGTCGTTGGTGGAATGGATGATGGTCTTGCCTGCCGGCACGCCCGGGCCGAAAGGCGTGCGGGTCAGGCTTGTGCCAATCGCCAGCACGAGATCGGCGCGCGCCATGAAGTCGGTGAACATTCTGGGACGCGAGCGGGTGGAGGCGCCAAGCGACAGCGGATGGGTCTCGGCAAGGGCGCTCTTGCCCGGATTGGTGGTGGCGACCGGCGCGGGGATGAGCTCGGCCAGCTGCGCGAGCTGCTCGCTCGCCTGCGCATAGAGCACGCCCTGCCCCGCCAGCAGCAGCGGGCTCTTTGCTGCGAGCAGCATCTGCGCGGCGCGCCTGACCGCATCGGGATCAGGCGCGGCGCGCTGCACCGGCACCGGGACGTAATCGAGCTTGCCGCGATATTCCGCCTCCCAGACCTCCGCCGGCACCTCGATCAGCACCGGGCCGCCTTTGCCGCTGCGCATGGCATGATAGGCGCGCCGCATCAGATCGGGCAGTTCCTGCACCGAGTGCGCAAGCGCCGACCACTTGGTGACCGGGCGATAGACGTCGGCGGCGCGGAACACGGGCCGCACATGCTGCCGCGCCAGGGGAAGCCCAGCGGGGATCACCAGCATCGGCACGTTCTCTGAATAGGCCTGGGCGACGCCGGGGAATGCGTTCTCGATCCCGGGTCCGGCCTGAGCCGCAAACACGCCATTCCGGCGGCCGCGCCGGATGCGCGTGAAGCCGTCGGCAATCCCCACACCGACGCGCTCCTGCCGGCACAGAATGGGACGGATATCGAGCGCCGCAGCCTCCTCGATGAGAGGGTTACGCGGGTAGCACGAGAGAAACTCGGTGCCCTCGCGCTTGAGGATTTCAGCAATCACAGCGGCGCCATTCATGCGAGTTTTCCCATTGCAACGATCAACCCTCTCCTGCCGCGGAACAATTTGCAATGTGCGATTTTGATATTGGTGGGAGGGTGCGCCGCAAAGGAAGCAACCGGGAGCGCGGAGCCGAACATGATCCGAAAGCTTAGATCCGGCGAGTACCGACTCTACTCGCGCAAGCGCAACCCGAAGACCGGCAGGCGGCGAAATCTCGGCACCTTCAAGTCGCGCGCAGCTGCCGAGAAGCACGAGCGTGCAGTGCAATATTTCAAGCGCGGGGGTTAATTGTGCCGTCGACAGCAAAGTCCCTGCGGAGTCGCGTCGGCATCTGAGAGCCGCTGTAGTGAGCTAGGGCGACTGCCACTGCCGGAGAGTTACGCGCAATTTACGCCAATTGGCCGCCGAGAATTCCCCCGACCGAACGCTGAGTGAGACCGGAGGGCGGCTATAGCTACTGGATTCGCACTGGGATGCGATTTATCATCGCCGCGTGTGAGGCGCGTCTCATTTCATTGAAATCCAGCTCCCCGGGAGGATAAGGATGCGAATAAGTCGTCTCCTGCAAATCTTTGCCGCCGGCAGTGTCGTTGCTCTCTTGCCGTCGGCGCAGCAAACCGCAGCGCAAAACCAGCCCGCCCCCGCGCTCACCGGCCAGGTCACCTCGGAAGCGGAAGGCGCGATGGAGGGCGTCGTCGTCAGCGCAAAGAAGGCGGGCTCGACCGTCACAGTGAGCGTGATCAGCGATGCGCAGGGCCGATACAGCTTCCCCGCCAATCGGCTCGGCGCGGGCAAATACTCGATCAAGATTCGGGCCATTGGCTATGAGCTTGCCGCGCCAGCAAATGGCGACGTTGCCGACGAGCAGACGACCACCGTTGATCTCAAGCTGCGCAAGACGAAAAACCTCCCATCCCAGATGAGCAATGCGGAATGGATGATAAGCCTGCCGGGCTCCGAGGAGGACAAGGCGTTCCTGCTCGGCTGCGTCGGTTGCCACACGCTTGAGCGCATCGTGCGCTCCACCCATGACGCGGAAGAATGGGCGCAGGTGATTGTGCGGATGAATGGCTATGGCCCGGTCAGCCAGCCGATCAAGCCGCAGCGCATGCTCGATTCCGAGCGCTCGGGCACTCCCGATCAGTTCCGCAAGCAGGCCGAATACCTCGCCAAGATTAACCTCAGCGAGGTCTCGCAATGGGAATACCCGCTCAAGACGCTGCCGCGCCCGACCGGCCGGGCAACGCGTGCCATCATCACCGAGTACGAGATGCCGCGGCCGACAACCGAGCCGCATGACGTGCTCGTCGATAAGGACGGCATGGTCTGGTACTCGGATTTCGGCGAGCTCTTCATCTCCAAGTTCGACCCGAAGACGCTCAAGCTCACCGAATACCCGGTGCAGGAGTTCAAGCCGGGCGCGCCGGTCGGCAATCTCTCGCTGGAACCCGACAAGAACGGCACGCTCTGGTTTGACACCATGTTCCAGGGCTCGCTTGGAACGCTCGATCCCAAGACCGGCGAGATCAAGTATTATCCGCTGGGCAAGGAGTTCAACGACAACCGCGTGCAGCTCAATTTCGTCGGCCTGCGGCACGATGTAGACGGCAAGGTGTGGACCAAGAGCGTCGGCACCCAGGACATCTTCCGGCTCGATCTCGCCACCGGCAAATGGGAGCGCTTTCAGCCGCTCAAGCAGCTGATGGCCAAGGGCCGACACTCGATCTATCAGGTCATCTCGGACTCCAAGAACAATCTCTGGATGGCCGAGTTCACCGACGGCTATATCGGCAAGATCGATGCCAAGACCGGCGAGGTCACCTGGTATCCGCTGCCCACGCGCAATGGTCGGGCTCGCCGGATGAACATCGACGACCAGGACCGCATTCTTGTCGCGGAGTACCGTGGCAACAAGGTCGCCGTGTTCGACACCAAAACCGAGAAATTCACGGAACATCCGGTGCCAGCGACCACATGGCCCTATCGGGCCGCCATCGACAGGAACGGTGAGATCTGGACCGGCGGCATGCACAGCGATCGCGCGGTTCGGGTCAATTCCAAGACCGGCGAGACGGTGGAATATCAGCTGCCGAAAGAAACCAACATGCGCACCGTGTTCATCGACAATTCAACCAACCCGGTCACCTTCTGGACCGGCAGCAACCATGGTGCGTCCGTGGTGAAGGTTGAGCCGCTCGATTAGGGACTTACCAGCCAACCCTTGATAGGGGCGAGGCACCAGCGCGTTTACGCGCGTCTGCGACGCGCGATGCCTCGCCCCTACACTTTTTACGGCACGCTCGATCCTTCCGGATGCGGCACAATCAACACGGCAGCATAATGCGGAGCCGGTCGTGGTCCTCGACCAGCACGGCGCCAAGCTTGCGACTGCGCCCGGTGAGGTCAGCCACGGTGTCCGCCTCCTCGGCCGGACGGCGGAAGAACGTCTCATTGGCATCGTTATGGCGCACGAGCCGCATCTGGCAGGTCGTGATCCGGGCGCCTTCTACCGCAAGCTCGACCATAAGCCCGATCCAGTCCTCGTGTTTGCGTCCGCCGTGGCCGGTGTGGAAGGACAGATTGCCGAGACCGTAAAAGATGGGCCGGCCGCGGTAGAGCTCGACCGGCAGCGGATAATGCGGACCGTGGCCGATGACGATGTCGGCGCCTGCCTCGACTGCCGCATGGGCAATCTCGCTCATATAGGCCAGCGGCTCGCGCCCCAGCCCCCAGTGGCACGAGGCCACCACGATATCGACTTGCGAGCGCAATGCGTGCAGGTCCTTGCCCAGCTCCTCCAGGTCGTGCGCGTCGGCCCAGGTCATGATCACCGGGGGCACGCCGGGGCGATTCGCCGGCGGAATGCCTGCCTGCATACGGCCGGCCGGCACCTGATAGGCAGTGTGACCGCGGAGCACTGCAATCCCGGGCGAATCCTCGTGCGCCTCGTGGTCGGTCGGCCAGTAGACTGAGCTCCGCTGCAGCACGCCGACGCGCACGCCGTTGCGCGCAATGACGGCGGGTGCCCGCGCCGCGGCCAGATCGCATCCGGCTCCCGTGTGAAGGATGTCGAGCGCATCGAGCCGCGCGATTGATGCCATGATGTTCGCCGCACCGTAATTCACGTTGTTTGCAATGCCGACGGCATGAATGCCGGCACGCGCAAGAGCCTCGCCCCCAACCGTTGGATCGGCAAAGAATCCCTCCGTCGAGGTCGAGCGACCCGAAGGCAGGTGCAAGCAACATTCGAGATTGCCGAATACCACGTCGGCTGCTTGCAAATCGGCGGCGATGTTCCGGAACGGCACGTCCGGATTCGTCACGTTCATCAGATTGATGTCGCCCGTGAGAAGAATTCTTGCTGACATGATCGATTCCTGTGACGCATGGAGCCGGCGACCGGCGGCGCAGTCGCGCTGCGCGGGACCGCGCAAGGGCGAGGCATTTCCTTGCGCCGATTATCGTGACAATGTCGCGCCGGAAGCTGGAATGGTGATCTCATATGCCGGGCGAATTCTCGCTGCAACTGCTCGCGCGCATTGTCGTCGTCACCGCTCTGGCGCTGCTGGCAGTCTGGACATTATGGAATTTTCTGCCTGCGCTGGGATGGGCAGCCGTTCTCGCCATTGCAACCTGGCCGTTGCGCCAGCATCTCGTCCGCAATTCCATGCATCCGACCTACTCGGCGATCCTGCTCACTCTGCTCATGGGTCTCCTGATTGTCGGCCCGCTCGTCATTGTTGTCACGCAAGGCGCCCGGGAGGCCGTTCTCGTTTTCAAATGGCTCCGGGAGGTCGGGGAGACCGGCCTTGGCACGCCGGAATGGCTGTCCGAGATACCTTTCGTGGGCGGGTACCTTGCATCGTGGTGGCACGATAACCTTGCGGATCCCGACGCCGCCAAGGAGCTTCTGGGGCGGAGCGAATCCATGCCGTACATGGAGTGGAGCCGGCATGTGGGCCGCGAGCTCATCCATCGCCTGATCATCCTCGGCTTTACGCTCCTGACCCTGTTTTTCATTTATCGCGACGGGCCGCGCCTTATGGAACAGATACACACCATTTCCGACCGTCTCCTCGGTCCACCCGTTCGGCGTTACGCCCGCGAAGTCTTCAGCGCGGTTCGCGCCACCCTCAATGGTCTGGTCCTGGTGGGGCTCGCGGAGGGCGCGGTGCTCGGCGTTGTCTACGCGCTGTTGGGGCTGCCGCATCCAATCCTGCTGGGGTTTGCGACCGGAGTTCTCGCAGCAATCCCGTTCGGCGCCCTGTTCGTCTATACCGTGGCCTCCCTCATTCTTGTCATGCAGTCGCGCGTGACCGCTGCCGTGGTGCTCTTTCTGTTCGCGTCAGCCCTCGTTTTTGTAGCCGATCACTTTGTCCGTCCCGCCCTGATCGGGAGGTCGACGCGGCTGCCTTTCCTTTTCATCCTGCTCGGCATCTTTGGCGGGCTGGAGACGTTCGGGTTGCTTGGCCTGTTCCTCGGTCCCACGCTCATGGCGGTCATGGTGGCGATCTGGAGAGAGGGGGCGCACCAGGAGGCTCAGATCTCGACTGCCGCGGCATAAACGCATCGATGACACACCTGCTTGCAGAGGCGGGCCTGCTCCGCTAGCTGCTGCCACCATGGATGCCGCTGCTCCGCCGAAGGTGAGCTTCGTCTCGCTCGGTTGCCCCAAGGCGCTGGTCGACAGCGAGCGCATCATCACGCGGCTGCGCGCCGAAGGCTATGAGCTCTCGCGCGACCACCGCGGCGCGGACGTGGTGCTGGTCAATACGTGCGGGTTCCTGGACAGCGCCAAGGCAGAATCGCTCGCGGCCATTGGCCAGGCGCTCAACGAGAACGGCAAAGTGATCGTGACCGGCTGCATGGGCGCGGAGCCGGAAAGCATCACGAGCGCATATCCCGGGGTGCTTGCGGTCACCGGGCCGCAGCAATACGAGAATGTGGTCGAGGCGGTCCATCGCGCAGTGGCGCCGCGGCATGATCCCTTCCTCGACCTGCTTCCGCCCGAGGGCATCAAGCTCACGCCCCGGCATTACGCCTATCTGAAAATCTCCGAGGGCTGCAACAACCGCTGCACGTTCTGCATCATTCCCCGCCTGCGTGGCGATCTCGTCTCGCGGGGAGCCGCCGATGTGCTCACCGAGGCCGAGCGCCTGGTTGCCGCGGGGGTCAAGGAGATTCTGGTCATCTCGCAGGATACGTCCGCTTACGGCACCGACCTCAAATACGCGCCGAGCCAGTGGCGAGGACGCCAGGTGAGAGCGCGGTTCTTCGATCTCGCCCCGGCGTTAAGCGAGCTTGGTGTCTGGATTCGCCTGCACTACGTCTACCCGTATCCCCATGTCGATGCGGTGATTGCCTTGATGCAGGAAGGAAGCCTCCTGCCCTATCTGGACGTTCCCTTTCAGCATGCGGCGCCCGACGTGCTCAAGCGAATGAAAAGGCCGGCCGCGCAGGAGCAGACGTTACAACGTCTCGCGCATTGGCGAGCGATATGCCCCGAGTTGACCATCCGCTCGACCTTCATCGTCGGATTTCCGGGCGAGACCGAGGCTGACTTCCAGCTCATGCTCGAGTGGCTTGATGCAGCCGAGCTCGATAGAGTCGGCTGCTTCCGCTACGAGCCGGTCAACGGGGCGCGCGCCAACGAGCTCGCGCCGCCTGTGCCCGACGCGGTGAAGGAGGAGCGCTGGCATCGCTTCATGCAGCGCCAGCAGGCGATCTCGGCGCGGCGGCTCAGGCGCAAGATCGGCAGCCGTCAGCAGGTCATCATCGACGAGCTGTCTGGCGACACAGATCGCGCCGGGCCGCCCGCAGGCTATCGCGCCAAGGGCCGGAGCCGCGGGGACGCACCCGAGATCGACGGCTCGGTGTTCGTCGCGAGCCGCCGCCCGTTGCGGGTCGGCGAGATCGCCACCGTGCGCATCGAGCGCGCGGATGCCTACGACCTGCACGGCACCGTGGTCGGGTATTGACGGGTCAGCGGGCTACCCCGCGCGCTCGCCCACGACGTTGACGACGGCGGTGGTCAGAATCGCAAGCTCGTCCGGCGCGATGGTCAGGGCCGGCGTGAGATAGACGACCGAGCCGAAGGGCCGTACGAATACGCCCTCCTGCACGAAGCGCGCGCGCAAGGCCTCGAGATCGGCGATGTGGTGCAGCTCGACCACGCCGATTGCGCCCCTGACGCGCACATCCTTGACCCCGGCAGCCGTGCGGCATGGCGCGAGGCCCGACTCGAGCGCTCGGGCGATATCGGCTGCCTCCTGCAGCCGCGGCTCCCCCTCGAACAGATCAAGCGATGCATTGGCAGCCGCGCAGGCGAGTGCATTTCCCATGAAAGTCGGGCCATGCATGAGCGCATGCGCGGGGTCGTCCGACCAGAAGGCTTCAAAAACTCCCTTGCGCGCGATGGTGGCGGCAAGCGGCAGCGTTCCCCCGGTGAGCGCTTTCGAGAGCGTCATGATGTCGGGCACGACGCCCGCCGCCTCGCAGGCGAACAGGCTTCCGGTGCGGCCGAAGCCGGTGAAGATCTCGTCGAATATCAGCGGCAGCTCGTAGCGGTCTGCCGCGTTGCGCAAGAGCCGTAGCACCTCGGCGTCATGGAAGCGCATGCCGCCCGCTCCCTGCACCAAGGGCTCGACAATGATACCGGCGATCTCGTCCGCATGCCGGTCGAGAAAGCGCAAGAAATCCGCGGCCGCTGCCTCGCCGGCTGGCAGGTCGATCACATGATGCGGTGGCAGCAATGGCCCAAAGAGCTTGTGCATTCCAGCTTCGGGGTCGCAGACCGACATCGCGCCGGTCGTGTCGCCGTGATAGGCGCCCCGAAACGCCAGGAGCTTGCGGCGCCCCGGTATACCCCGATTGACCCAGAGCTGGATCGCCATCTTCATGGCGATCTCGACCGCAACCGAGCCTGACTCGGAGAAGAACACGCGCTCGAGGTCGCCCGGAGCGAGCGCGGCCAGGCGACGCGCCAGCGTGAGCGCCTGCTCGTGCGCAAGACCGCCGAACATGACATGCGGCAGCACGGCAAGCTGACGTTCGATGGCCGCGCGCAGATGCGGATGATTGTAGCCGTGGCAGGCCGTCCACCACGATGCCACGCCGTCGACGAGCTCGCGCCCGTCAGCAAGCACGATGCGGCTCCCGTATGTGCAAACGACCGGCAACGGAAGCGCCGCGGTTTTCATCTGTGCGTAGGGCAGCCAGGCGTGCCGCAGGCCCGCCTCGTACCAGGCCGGCATCTCACCTGCGTCTGCCGCCTTGCGTGACATGGCAAGCTTCCATTCGATATGGTCTGCCGCCATCCTTGCCCCATACGGAGGCGCAGGTCAGCATCGTATGCGTTCCCTCGATGAGTTCGCCATGGCCAAGCTCGCCGAGCTCGAGCGCGAGAGCCTGCGCCGCGAGCTGGTCGAGACAGCGCGTGTGACCGGCATCTGGATGCTGCGCAAGGGTCGCCGGCTTTTGTCCTTCAGCTGCAACGATTATCTCAACCTCACGCACCATCCGGCGGTGGTGGAAGCTGCAAGCAAGGCGCTGCGGATGTATGGGACAGGCGCCGGCGCGTCGCGCCTGGTGACCGGCAACCATCCGCTCTTTGCCGAGCTCGAGCGGCGGCTCGCGCGGCTGAAGGACACGCAGGCCGCTTGCGTGTTCGGCTCGGGCTATCTTGCCAACCTCGGGATCATCCCCGCGCTGGTCGGTGCCGACGACCTCATTTTGATCGATGAGCTGTCGCATGCCTGCCTGTGGGGCGGCGCGCGCCTTTCGCGCGCGACCGTGGTTCCGTACCGGCACGGCGACCTGCGGCACGTCGAAGCGCTGCTCGCAGAGCTGCGCGGGCGCTATCGGCGCGCGCTGATGGCGACGGATGGGGTGTTTTCCATGGACGGCGATCTCGCGCCGCTGCACGGCCTTGCCGCGCTCGCGCGCCTGCACGACGCCTGGCTCCTGTCTGACGACGCGCATGGCGTTGGTGTTCTGGGCGGCGGGCGAGGCTCGAATTTTGTGCAGGCGGTGAAGGCCGGGGTTCCGCTCCAGATGGGAACGCTGTCCAAGGCGCTGGGTGCCTATGGCGGGTATGTTTGCGCCTCCTCCGTGGTGATCGATCTCCTGCGCAACCGCGCGCGCACCTTCGTCTATTCGACCGGCCTGCCGCCGGCCGCTGCCGCCGCCGCCATCGCCGCCCTCGATCTGATCGAGCGGCAGCCGGACTACGCCGCGCTTCCGCTCGCAAAGGCCAAGGCGTTTGCACGCGCGGCCTGGCTGCCGGAGCCGGAAAGCCCGATCGTTCCGGTGGTGCTGGGAAAGGCCTCCACCGCGCTTGCGGCCTCGGCGCTGCTCGAGGACGCGGGGTTCCTCGTCACCGCCATCCGCCCGCCCACGGTGCCACCGGGCACGGCGCGGCTGCGCCTGACGTTCACCGCCCAACATCCCGACGAGGAGATCGAACGCCTTGCCGATATTGTGCGCATGCGCATCCTTGCGCATCCCACGGCGGCTGCGATCCCCGCCCAATGAGCGGCGTTTTCGTTACCGCAACCGGCACCGATATCGGCAAGACCTTCGTCACCGCAGCGCTGATCCGCCACCTGCGCGGGATCGGGAGTCTCGTCCACGCCATCAAACCGGTCGTCACCGGTTTCGACGAGGCAGACTGGGCGACGAGCGATCCAGCCGTCTTGCTGCAGGCGCTCGGCCATCCGGTCGATCTAAAGGAGATCGCACGCATCTCACCATGGCGCTTGGCAGCTCCGCTGTCGCCGGACATGGCGGCGCGGCGCGAAGCGCGCACCATTGCATTTGCGCACCTGATCGACTTCTGTCGCGATACGTTGAGAAAACGCCCAGGCCTCGTCCTTATCGAGGGCATCGGCGGCATCATGGTCCCGCTCGACGAGCATCGCACGGTGCTCGACTGGATGTCCGCGCTGCGCCTGCCCGTTCTGATCGTGACCGGAACCTATGTCGGCACCATCAGCCATACCCTCACCGCGCTCGAAGTGCTCGCGCGGCGTAACCTCGTTATTGCCGCCGTGGTCGTCAACGAGAGCGAGCGCAGCGCCGCCTCGCTTGAGGAGACGCTGTCCAGCATCGCCCCGTTTGCGGACTGCATCGAGCTGGTCGGCATTCCGCGCCTTGCCGACACAGGCTCCGGGCACCCGGCCTGGGGAAGGATTGCCGCCGCAATCGGCTGCGGGTAGCCGGGCGAACACCTCAGGGTTACCGAGCGCAGCGAGGGTAAGCCGACGCCCGGAATGATGCCGGTGAACGAAGCGTCACGGAACCAGGATGGTCGACCCGGTGGTGGCGCGCCCTTCCAGGTCGCGGTGCGCCTTCTGCGCATCCTTGAGCGGGTATTTTTGGTTGACCGGGATCTTGACCGCCCCGCTGGCTACCACCTGGAACAGCTCATCTGCCATCTTGAGCAGATCCTCCCGTTTGGCTGCATAGGTATTCAGCGTCGGCCGCGTGGCAAACAGCGAGCCCTTGGTCTGCAGAATGTTGATGTTGAAGGCGTCGATCTGTCCCGAGGCGCTGCCGTAGCTCACGAACATGCCAAGCGGCTTGATGCAGTCGAGCGAAGCCGGAAACGTCGCTTTGCCGATGCCGTCATAGACCACCTCGCAGAGCTTCCCGCCCGTGATTTCCTTGACGCGGGTGACGAAATCCTGGTCGCGATAGAGAATGACGTGATGGGCGCCGCTCTTCTTTGCGAGTTCGCCCTTCTCGCGCGAGCCCACGGTCCCGATCACGTTGGCGCCCAGATGGTTCGCCCACTGGCAGGCGATCAGGCCCACCCCGCCGGCGGCGGCATGGATGAGCACGTTGTCGCCTTTCGCAACCCGATAGGTCCGCCGCAGCAGGTATTGCACGGTGAGCCCCTTGAGCATCATGGCGGCGGCCTGCTCATAGGTGATGCTGTCGGGGAGCTTCACCGCCCGATCGGCGGGCAGGATGCGCTCGGTCGCGTAGCTGCCAAGCCCCGCGACGTAGCCGACGCGGTCGCCGACCTTGATGTCGGTGACGCCCGATCCGACGGCGGTCACCTCGCCCGCGCCCTCGTTGCCGGATACGAACGGCAGGCCGACGGGCGAGGGGTACATGCCGGAGCGAAAATAGGTGTCGATGAAATTGACGCCCATGGCATGGTTCCTGACCTTCACCTGGCCCGGACCCGGCGCCGGCACCGGCACATCCTCATAGGTGAGGACCTCGGGACCGCCGACCTTGTGGACTCGCACTGCTGCCACCATTGCTGTCACTCCTGTCACGAACGTCTTGCCGCCAAGGCCGGAATTTCTACTACCCGACGAAGTGGATCAAGCCATGAAATCGGTGCCTATCCGGCATGGGTCGCCTGGTCAGCAAAGCCCACCGCGAAAAAATATGCCGCGATGATCAGCAGTCCCCCGGTGACCCACGGCCCCGGCTCGAGCTGGCGCGCAAGCGCAATGCTTGCCAGCAGCGACCAGGCAATCAGCACGGCGACATTGAGGGCGCGAAATCTCCGTACGCGCAGAGGGTGCGGGAACCGGAACGAGGCGAATGTAAGCACCGCGAGAGTGACGATGATCAGAACGACCAGCCATGGGGCCGGCTTGAGCAGAAACAGGTAGAACGCCACCACGTTCCACAGCGCCGGGAATCCGCGAAAATAATTCCCCGCGAGTTTCATGTCCCGGTCCGCGAAATAGATGGCGCCGGTCATGACTATCAAGGCGCCCCCCGGCAGCGCGAGTTGCGCCGGGAGCAAGCCGCCGGCAGCGATCGCATAGGCCGGAACGAAGACGTAGGTGACGAAATCGACCACGAGATCGAGCACGTCGCCTGACCAGTGTGGCAGGACGGTCGCGACCTTGAGATGCCGCGCAAGCGTGCCGTCTATCCCGTCGACGATGAGTGCCGCGGTGAGGCAGAGAAACACCGCCGTCCACCGGCCGGCCGCGGCATAGAACAGGGCCGCAAGGGCGAATGCGGCTCCGGCAGCGGTGAAGACGTGGACGGAGAAAGCACAGAGTTTGGCGAGAGGAGGCAAGGCAACGCTCCGGGTTCGGCCGCGACTATAAATCGGCCGCGGGGGCTGGTCAGGCAAACTTACGTATTGCATGGCGGTCACCGCTCGACATGCTCGGCGTGCTCTGGCAGCTACACCTGCTGCTGCCGAAGGCGACCGACATGGAAAATGTCAGCGCAGACTGCGTGATCGTCGGAGCGGGGCCGGTTGGTCTGACCGCAGCGATTGCGCTTGCATCGGCCGGGGTGGAAACGGCGCTTGTCGCACGTGCCGCGAGCGCGGATCACCGCACCACCGCGCTTCTCCACGGATCCGTCAATGCCATGGTCTCGCTCGGGATCTGGGAGCGCTGCCGGATGCATGCCGCTCCGCTCAATGTCTTGCGCATCATCGACGACACACGCCGGCTGCTGCGCGCCCCCGAGGTCCAGTTCGCGGCAAGCGAGATCGGCCTCGAAGCCTTTGGCCACAACGTCGAGAACCGGTTCCTGGTGGAGGCGCTCGAGGCGCGCGCGCGTGCGCTCAACTCGCTCACTTGGCTTGCGGCCGACGCCCGCGCCGTGGAGTTCACGGATGAGAATGTCGTGGTGAGCTTGCAAACCGGGGGCTCGGTGACGGCCCGGCTCCTGATCGCAGCCGATGGCCGACGCTCACTGTGCCGCTCCGGCGCGGCCATAGAAACCGAGCGTCGGGCGTGTGCCCAGACCGCCTTGACATTCAACCTCCATCACAGCCGCCCCCACCATGACACCTCGACTGAGTTCCATACCGCAAGCGGCCCGTTTACGCTGGTCCCGCTGCGGGGAGACCGGTCGAGCCTCGTTCTCGTGAGCGCGGCAGACGAAGCGGAAGCCCTCGCAGCGCTCCCCCCATCTGCGATGGCGCAGGAGATCGAGCGGCGGTCGCATTCCATTCTGGGCCGCATCAAGCTCGAGCCCAGCCGGGGCAGCTTCCCGCTCGCGGTCGAGCACGCAAGACGCTTCGGCGCGCACCGCATCGCGCTCGTGGGTGAGGCTGCCCACGTCGTACCGCCGATTGGCGCACAGGGATTGAATCTCGGATTGCGCGATGCCGCCACCATCAGCGAGCTCGTCGTGGCAGCTCGCCGCAGCGGACACGACCCGGGCGCCCGCGAGCTGACGGATCGTTACGATCGCATGCGCCGCACCGACGTAATGAGTCGCTCGCTTGCAGTCGAGCTCCTCAATCGGAGCCTGCTCTCGGGCTTCCTGCCGCTACAGGCGGCACGCGGCACTGGACTCTTTTTGATGCGGCGGAGCGACGCACTGCGACGGGCGGCCATGCGCGAGGGTGTCATGCCCGCAGCCTCGCAACCGCGCCTCATGCGTGGTCAAGCCCTGTGAAGGGAGCTGCGCGTCCAAAAGCCGCTTGGCCTCCTCGAATTGTGCCCATACCGTAGCGGCCGCACGCGAATCCGAGGCCCCGAGGCATGAAGCTCCCGCGCAGCTTTTTCAAGCCGCTCGCGCTTGGCGCACCCGCCCCTCCGCGCGAGCTTCCGGTGCGGCTCGAGCGCATGATCCATTTCGTGCCGCCACACATCGACAAGGTCCGCGCCAAAGTGCCGGAGCTGATCGCGCAGGTCGACGTGGTCCTCGGAAATCTCGAGGATGCAATTCCCGCCGACGCCAAAGAAGCGGCGCGCAGCGGATTCATCGAGATGGCGAAGGCGCATCATTTCAGGGATACCGGGCTTTGGACGCGCATCAACGCTCTTAACTCGCCGTGGATGCTCGATGACGTCATGGCGATCGTCGGCGCAGTCGGAGCAAAGCTCGATGTCGTGATGCTGCCCAAGGTCGAAGGCCCCTGGGACATTCACTATCTTGACCAGCTGCTTGCGCAGCTGGAGGCGCGGCACGCCATCGCAAAACCGATTCTGATCCATGCCATCCTGGAGACCGCGGAGGGCGTCGACAATGTGGCGGCCATTGCGACGGCGTCGCCTCGCATGCATGGGATGAGCCTGGGTCCGGCCGATCTTGCCGCCTCGCGCGCAATGAAGACGACGCGCGTGGGCGGAGGCCATCCAGAGTACAAGGTGCTCGCTGACGGAAAGGGTGGCGAAGCTCGCGCGGTCTACCAGCAAGACCTCTGGCACTACACGCTGGCAAAGATGGTCGATGCCTGCGCGGCGGCGGGGATCAAGCCTTTCTATGGTCCCTTCGGAGACTTCTCCGACCCGCAGGCATGCGAAGTGCAGTTTCGCAATGCATTCCTCATGGGATGTGCCGGCGCGTGGACGTTGCATCCCAGCCAGGTTCCCATTGCCAAGCGCGTATTCTCACCCGATC
>Ga0306920_100001055_pt1 | contig 33815 bp, 39 predicted proteins | sample flu12Cox44000170_FD_204666 | JGI IMG/M metagenome (GOLD analysis project Ga0306920, IMG submission 204666) | Lab enrichment of tropical soil microbial communities from Luquillo Experimental Forest, Puerto Rico - flux4day.12C.oxic.44.000.170 (v2)... | ecosystem: Environmental > Terrestrial >...
GATCGACCCGTGGCTGCCGGAGCTGGCAGACCGGCGGGTGCTCAAGTCGATCACGGCGGGGCTCGACGAGACTGTGCCTGCATGTCGCTCCATCACGGTGCGCGATCTTCTCACCTTCCGCATGGGTTTCGGGAGCGTGATGGCTCTCCCGGGCTCCACTCCGATCCAGAAGGCAATTCGAGAGCAGAAGATCGGCGGTGATGGTCCGCCGCGACCTGCCCAAGCGCCCGCAACCGATGAATGGCTGCGGCGGCTGGGCGCGCTGCCGCTGATGGCGCAGCCGGGCGAGCGCTGGATGTATCACGTGGCCAGCGATGTGCTGGGCGTTCTGATCGCGCGCGCCTCGGGCCAGTCGTTCGGCGCCTTTCTGCGCGATCGCCTCTTTGGCCCGCTCGGCATGCGCGACACCGCGTTCCACGTGCCGTCGGAGAAGCGCGACCGGCTGGCGACGTCCTACATGTTCAATCGCCAGAGCGATAAGCTCGATGTCTATGACGGCGTAGCCAATAGCGATTGGGGGCCGCAGCCGCAGTTCGAATCGGGCGGCGGCGGCCTCACCGGAACACCCGACGACTATTTCGCCTTCTGTCGCATGCTGCTCAATAAGGGCCGCCACGGCCGCGAGCAGATCCTCTCGCCAGCCACCGTGGAACTGATGACGTCTGACCAGCTCACACCCGATGAGCGTGCAGGCGCTGAGCTCTTTTTCGGCCAGCACAGCAGCTGGGGCTTTGGCATGGCCGTGGACATCGCACGCGCCGAGATCTTTCACTCGCCAGGGCGCTTCGGCTGGACCGGTGGGCTTGGTACGACGGCCTATACCGATCCGGCCAACGGCATGATCGGGATCCTGTTCACGCAGCGCATGATGGATTCACCGAAGCTGCCGAAGGTATTCACCGACTTCTGGACGCTCGCGTACGGGGCCATAGAATAGGTTGCGATTGTGCGCAACCTTGGCCACTCAGCGAATCCAAGGTGGTGCGTCGCTGCAAGCACCAACGCGTCCTTTTTTCGCCGACGACATCGAGCGCTTCGGCGAGAATTTCCCGCAATCGTCCTGCGAGAACCGCCGGGCTGCAGCACCTGCCGCGGCCGCCCACGGCGAGGGCCGCCACATCGTCCACACCCGCGTTCAGGGCCCGCATTGCTGAGCGGTCTTGGGTTCGGTTTTGCTACCCTCGCCGGTCACGACGAACGGTGCACTCACGCGGAGCGCACTGCGTTGGGCTTTCCCTGCTGGAGAGCGCCACCATCGGCCAACGTGACGCCTCTGACTGAGCCACGGTATGGTCCGCGGTTGTGAGTTGGCCCCGCTGCGCTGCAGGGGTCCGCAGAACTCACCGGGGCCGTTCCAAGCCCCCTTGACGCACACAACTTGGAGGGGCACGCGGCCATCAATGCTCGCAGGGGACCCTATTGCCTAACCGCGCGGAATACGAAACCTCAGATTCCCTGAGGGTTCTCGGGGTACCCCGGCATAACGAGGCTCTGAAGGCCCCTGCAGCCGGTTCTTTGGGCAGAGGCCGGTCCTCATCGGAGCGCCAACCCAGTGGGATCCGTCGCGCCTTGCCTGATGGCCATCGTTCGGCCGCAATGATTTGACATAATCTTTGTCGAAAGGGACCGGTCATGAACATTCGTGATCTCTCTTCGCGCACCGGCACGCCGGAGCGCCAGATCCGGTACATGATCGCCGAAGGTTTCGTTCCGCCCCCCCGCGGTGGGCGAGCGCACGCGGACTATGGAGATGATCATGTAGTCGCTATTCGCCGCTACACAGCTCTGAGGCAGAGGGGGCTTCCGCCCCAAGCCATCAGGGTTCTCCTCGCGAGTGGGACGACGGCTCCTTTCCCGGTGGCCCCGGGCATCAGCCTCCATGTCGACCCTCAACTCGTGGGCGTACGCATGGACGTCGACGCCCTCGTTGACCGGATCCGACATGTGTTGAGCGATGTTTTCATGGAGCCGACCGATGCCAAGCATCACCATGCAGCCCGGAAGCGATCCGGTTAGCCAAGCGATTGCCCACTCCGCTCTCATGGCCGGCGCCCGGCCGGTGCCGCTCGTCTCCACTGCTTATGACATCGATATCCGTGGCGGCCTGCCGAGGTGGCTGTGGTTAGGACGTTCCGCAACAACGAAGAGGAGAGCATCGAAGCGACGCTGACGTTTCCCCTTCCTGTGCATGCTGTCCTCTATAGCCTCGAAGCTTGCATCGCAGGTCGCACCCTCAAGGCCGTGGCTCGCGCCAAGGCGACCGCACGCCAGACTTATGAGGACGCCATTGAAACTGGGAAGAGCACCGTCCTGCACGAGGAGCTGCTCAAAGGCGTGCACCTGCTGTCGGTGGGGCGTATAGCGCCGGGGAGCGAAATTGCCGTCACCGTGCGTTTTGCCCTCGCTCTCGCTCGGATTGGCAACCGCATGCTGCTGCACATTCCAACCACTGTCGGTGACATTTACGGTCACTCCGGATTGCCGGACAGCGATGAGCTATGCCATGGCGCCGGTACACAGACTGCCTATCTCAAGGTCGCAGCCGACGCCGGCAAGGTCTTGCTGCTTGCTGGCCAACTCACTGACGGCAAGGCGCGTATTTCCCTCGATGCGCCCATTCACATCGAGGTCAAGGGCTGGCGCGCCCGGCAACTCCAGGGCCGCGCCGCCGACGGGCGGAGTGTCACCCTCGCCATCGAGCCAGCGCCAGCCGGGGATAGGCTCCTCAACGCTGCGATCCTGATCGACCGCTCGGGTTCCATGAGTGAGTTGTGTGCGGGCAATGCCGGACTTTCCAAGCATGCTGCCGCGTTGCTCGGCCTTAGCGAGGCCGCCGATGACCTGCGCGAGGGCGACCATCTGCAGCTCTGGGAGTTCAACGACCAGGTTCACGATCTGGGACAGGCGCACGGCAGACAGTGGCGCGCGCACATCCGCAAGCTGAGCGGGCCGTCCGGCGGCACCGAGATCGGTCGTGCGCTCGAGGCGGTGATGGTATCGGGTGCACGCGACATTGTGCTGGTCTCCGATGGCAAGAGCCACGCCTTAGATGTGTGCAAGCTTGCTGGCAGCGGCGTGCGGTTCACTGTGGTGCTGATCGGCGAAGATAGTCTTGAAGCCAATGTCGGCCACCTCGCTGCATTGACGGGCGGGGAGATTTTCGTACCCGACGGTGCAGATGTGGCCGCTGCGGTGCGCAGCGCTGTGCGCGCCACGCGCCAGCCGGCAGGAGATCCACGTGAAGCGAACCTGCGCAGATCCGGGATGGTCATGCGTGCGAGCTGGAAACCAGATCTGTCCGCATCCATCTCAGCGCCAGCCAAGAGCGACCGAGCGGTCGCCGCCTACGCGGCTAGCTTGCTGTTGGCTTCGCTCAACGAGAAGGAGGCCGCCACGCTTGCCGAGATGGAAGGACTTGTCACCCATTTGACGAGCCTGGTCCTCGTCGACGAGGAGGGGGCAACACAAGCGGGTCTGCCGGCGACTCGCAAGATTGCCCTGCCGAGGCCCCGCACATCTGTGCAGTCGTTCGCGCTCGCTGCGTCGATGTCCGCGCTGCGCTACCCTTGCGTGAGATCTTACCCTGCCCCTGCGGCGAGGACCCGGCACACTCCATTGGGGTCGGTGGGATCCTTTCAAGGTGAAAAAGACGCATGGGAAGCGGCAGCGTCCACATGGCAGGCCGAGGAAGCGCAAACGAATAGGGCAACGCAATCGCTTGAATTTAGGCAACGCTACGAGTTCAACCTCGCAGGGCTCGCCGCCGGCATCTGCTGGAGCAAGCTTGGCGATGGTGCTGCCGCCGGGAAGCTCCCTCGCCTGGATCGTGCCAAGCGCAAAAGGATCGACGCGGCGGCTCACTTGCCGCTGGTGCGTAAGGCGGCGGCCGAAATCGGCCTCCTGCCGGTCGCGCTGGTGCTTGGGTTGATGGCGCAGTTCATGGCCAACCGGGACCGACACGCGGCCCGCATCGCGAAGGCCCTACTCGGGGACACTGAGTCTCGGTCGGTTGTCCTCGTGGCTCGGCTGTTGGAACTCGTTGAGAACGACGCGCTTTCGACCTGATCCACGCCACATTGTTTTTGGGCAAGGCGTCGGGCTTTGGCGCGCTCTCGCTCGACATTTGGCCATCGACATCCCTGGATGAACGCGAACCTGATCCCTACTTATGGGGGACTTCCAGCTCGCTTGGCACGTTCGCAGCGAGCACAAATTGGGGAGGAGTTATGCCCACCACAGATACAACACACATCTGCCTCGTTCTCGATCGCTCGGGCTCCATGCAGGCGGTATACGACGACGCCCTTGGCGGTGTGAACAGCTACATCACGAGCGCCAAGCAGGATCGCTCTCTCTACGAGAGCCGCTTCTCGATGATCACGTTCAGCTCCGAGTCCGTGGACACGATACGCAAAAACGCGATCATGGAGACGGTGAAGCCAATTGGCGCGGAGGAATACCGGTGTGCCGGTTGGACACCATTGTACGACGCGATCGGCCGCGGCATTGGCATCCTCGATGAGGCAACGGAGGGCAAGGCCGATGTTAAGGCTATCTTGGTCATTATGACTGACGGCCAAGAGAATGCATCTTGCGAGTTCAGTTACGAAAAGATCAGCGCTCTTATTAAGGCGCGCCAGGAACGGGGATGGTTGGTCACGTTCTTGGGCGAAGGTTTGGACGTGGCCAAACAGGGTACAAGCCTCGGCACCTACGCCGGCAGCGTTGCAGCCTACGCTGGGGGTGCGGGATTGCGCGAGGCCGGCAAGGTGCTGGCCGCCTCCAGCGTCCGCTATGCCAAAGCGGCAGGTAGCATCAGGCGAGCGCAAGCTAACGCCGCACTTACGCCAGAGGAGCGCGACGCGCTGGCACGCAAAAAATAGCGCTTAATCCAATCTCAGGTCCCGATTGTAATCAGGGAGCGGCCGCATGCCAGCGCAGCTCACCACGGAGTCGAATTGTGTTGCGTCATCGCTTTGCGATCGGATGTCGCCCGCGACGCGGCGGACATCGCGGTCCGAACGCTGCGGCCAATGTCGCTAGGATTGGTCACCCACAAGCTCGGCTCGTTATCTTCGCGTCTTTATGCGTCGACGGAGTACCTGGGCCGCCGAGGGCGACCTCGCAAAGGCCAAGGTTTCAAGGGTCACGAATGTGTTCATGCAGGATCCGGCAGATTTTGTTGTAAAAGTCGGGCGAGAACGGCGGTTGCAGCAGCCGCGAATATGCCGCCCTCAGTTCTTGCCGCTCGCTCTAGCGGGAGCGGCTTTGACGCTTTGATAGCAACGCCCATCGCGCAACTTCACTGCCACTGACGCTAACGCAACATACGCACCAGTTTGGAGAGGCGGCGCAGGTTCTGGGCGACAGCTGCCAGCGTGAAGCACTGGGCCACCGCGCCACTCCCGTGTTGAGGGTCAACGGCAATATTGCCCTCCGTCACTTCCTTACCGTGTGATCCTGAGCCAATATAAGCTCGCAGATGGAGAATCTTCGCATCCGGTTGCCCACGCGGCCCGCAAGCGCGCCATGGAGGCGCTGTTGGCTCCCCCGAAAACGGCAATCCTAGCCCTCGCCCAATTGTCGTTGAGGGCGAGGCGTAGGCGCGGCGGGCTGGGCGAGAACCGTAATTGAGGAGGCATGCATGCTGGTTCGTGCAAGGGCTTTGGTGGCGCGGGCCCAGCGGTTGGCGGCAGCAGGTCTCATGCTCGCCATGCTAGGGGAGGCGTGCGCCGTAGAGGTGCGGGTGCTTACGGCCGGGGCCATGAAGTCCGTGGTGCTGGAGATGGTCCCCGATTTCGAAAAGCGGACGGGGCACAAGGTCCTCGTCGCCAACGACACCGCGGGCGCTCTCAAGGACCGGATTGGCGGCGGCGAGGCGGTCGATGTCGCGATCATCACCTCGCGCATCGTCGACGAGCTCATCGCCGAAGGGAAGCTCGCCCAAGGCAGTCGCATCAACCTCGCCAAGGTCGGCATCGGCGTCGCGGTGAAGGCCGGCGCGCCGCTTCCCGATATCGCGACGGTCGAGAGCCTGAAGCACGCGCTCGTTGCGGCCAAGGCCGTCGCCTACATCGACCCCAAGTCAGGTGGCTCGAGCGGCATCTACTTCGACGGTCTCCTGGAGCGCCTTGGGATTGCTGGCGACGTGCGGCCGAAGGCGCGGCTCAAGGCGGGCGGCAACGTAGCCGAGCTGGTCGCTTCCGGCGAGGCCGACCTCGCTGTGCACCAGATCAGTGAGATCGTACCGGTAAGGGGCGTGACGCTCGTTGGTCCGCTGCCGCAGGAAGTGCAGAACTACACGATGTACTCGGCAGGGCTCGGTGCAGCCGCCCTTGATACTACCGCGGCCCGCGCCCTCATCGAGACGCTCGCCGGCCCCTCTGCCCTGCCGGTGCTCAAGTCCCGCGGCATGGAGAAGCCATAGCGCGTTCAGGGGTCAAGCTGCTCGGTCTCTTGTTCGCACACAGCTGTCGCCATCCGCGCTGCAACGATTTGGTCGGCTATTTCGGGTACTTCTTGTCATGGGGACTGCCCTACCCCCGAATATTGATCTTCATGACCTCGTCGGGCGTGACGCGGCCCAATCAACCGATAGGGCAAGCGATAGGAAGGTGCCGCCAGCTGACATCGCCCTCTCTGCACCGCCCGTCCAGGGGTGCCGAAAGCGGCGGGCGTGCGTGCTCTCCCTGTTGTGGCAAAGGTCCGAATCAGCTAGACGCACGTTGCATCTTTTGCAAGCCAAGCACCTTTCGGGAGCGGGGCCTTTTCCCTTTCGGCGTCCACAGTTGGGGATCACGCCAGCTCGACCGTTGTGTTGGCGCCACATCATGGCACAAATTGCGGGCACAAGAACACTAGGTACGCAATTCAACGATCGCGGATCTCGCGAATCAGATAGCTCGCAAGATTGATGACAACATCTTGGGGGCCATGCCCATGCAACTGAACAATTGGATCACGCGCAGCATCGGTATCCTGGTGGCGATAGCCGCCGCTGCGTTCGCAACCGGCAGCGCCTCGGCTGACGGGTACTACCAGAGGCGCGGGGTTGCCCCGGTTGCGGGCTGCGCCAACTTCGGCGGTTTCTACGTTGGTGGTAACATCGGCTGGGCGACCCTGACCGCCCACCAGAACGATCTCAACGGTTTCACCAGTTTAGGTGCTGACACTGCGACGAGCTTCACCTCCAAAGACGACAGCTTCTCAGCGGGCGCTCAGGTCGGCTACAACCTGCAAAAGAGCTGCACCCTGCTCGGCATTGAGGCTGATTGGAACTGGGCCGACCTGAATGCGGATACCCGCGTCTTCCCGGGCGTCACCGGCCTTTTGAATGACAGCTTCAGAACCCGCGTCGAGAACTTCGGCACCATCCGCACGCGCACCGGCGTCGTGGTCGATCAACTGCTCCTGTTTGTTACAGGCGGGTTCGCATGGGCCGATACCCGCGACTCGGTAAACTTCACGCCGGTTGGACTGCTGGGCGAGCGGTTCTCGAAGAGCGATACCCAATGGGGCTGGACGGCCGGATTCGGCACGGAGTACGCGCTCGCACCGGGCGTGAGCCTCACCTCCGATGTGCTTTATCTCACCTTCACGGACCAAGATCACAGCTTCACTACGCCGTCCGGCCGGTTTCAAATCAAAAGCGACGAAGACATCTGGGTTGCTCGCATGGGGATCAATATCCACTTCGGCGACCGGCGTGAGTTCGTGGCGCCACTCAAATAGTGGTTCTCCCAAGACGATAAGGCACTCATACCTAACAGGAAACGATCGGCCTATTTTAGCTGCAAAGCATCAGAGCACGAGCTAGGTCGTCATTCGTACCAACAAGGTCTATCTGCCCTGGCGGTCCTCCAGCGCCAGGGCTTTTTCATTGCCAATCCCCTCGACGAAGCCTGACAGCGTAGCATCTCCGTCCTGGTGAATATCTGGGAGCCGGTAACGTGAACAACATCGACGAGCAATACGTTGCAGGCGTCGAGAAGCTTGAGCAGCTTGGTTACACATTTGCTGGCGAGTGGCATCCGGCCAATGATGCGTCTGTGGCAGATCTTGAGGGTTCGGCGATGCGCTGCGCCCTGTCCCCTGGGGGCCGCGATCGCAACTTGGGCGCCTCCACGTGCGGGTCGAGGCGCACTTTCCCTTTTGAATTCGGTCGGCGGTGCTCTCACCTTGTCGGCACGCACTCGGGTTGAGAAGGTGTTCCGATCCTGGGAGCGGCGCTGGCTATTCGACGCCGGCGCAGTGACGAGCGCCGAGGTGGCCGAGATTAAAACGGTTGGGGCCAATTAGCCCTGGAACGGCAATCTCCCCAAGGATGAATGCCTGATGAAGCCGTCGTTTGGTTTCAGTTCAATTCTCCTCGCGCACCCTTATGTCCATCGATCGGCGCTTGAATTCCTGACCGCCAAGTTGCCCTTCGTGCGATGGGTGACGGTCAGGTTCTTCGGGCCCGTCCGGGGATTGGATGAACATCAAGACGCAAGGCTGGCAAGAGGCGAACCTGGAACGGTGGCGTATGTTTGACCGAGGCGTCTCAGTTTGAATTTGTAGGCGCCGGTCGGATGTCCGAGCGGTAGTACAGCGCCATCTCGTTGAGTGCGCCGGTTTTCAGCACAGCAACATCCGTGCTGCCCTCGCTGTCGACGGACAGCATCGCTATGGACAGCATCGCTTTCGCGAGCCTCTGCCTTGCTCTTTCGACTTCCAAAGGAGTATCGCCAAAGTTGCCTGCGATCTCTGTCCATGCCTGATCGAATGCCTGTCCCATCGCTTTCAGAGCCTGAGGTCCGAACACGGCCCCGCCGGTCAATCTTGTCATCGCAAACCCCGCTCTTGTCCCAAACCTATTAAGGACAGGGCACGTCCCGCGACCTCGCCTGAGATCATTGCGCGAATGCCATGTCTCAGAGGAAAGAACATGCCCTGCCGAGCTTGAGCTTACCCACCATGGCCAGAAATTAACCATCCGTGACGAGCCTGATTTTGGTGGAAGGAAACCACCCAAAACGAAGCTGCCAGGGCGCGGAACCCTCCCCCAAAGTGGGGACCCGCGCCGCCAAAGTGATCAGCCAGTGTTAGGTCGGCGCACACACCCGACGTGGCGTCGGCTGGCCGCGTCTGAGCAATGTGCACTCTCCAATTCACTGGCTTGGGCGCGGCTTTTTGTTGGCCTGTGGGTGACTAGGGCAGCATCGATGCGGCCGCCAATCCGACAGCGTGGCTAGGCGTCTTGGATGAATATCTGGGAAGCTCGTTCATGTGACCAACATCGACAAGCAACGGGTCGCCGCCGTTCGGAGACTCGGGGCTCTCAGATACAGCGATCAAGGCGGGGAGTGGGTGCCGCCCGCAGCTGCGGCCCCACAATCCCTGCTGATGACGACCGAATCCGAGGCCATGTACGACGCGCTGATGCGCCGGGCAGATGCGCTGGAGGATTGCACGCTTGGTGTCCTAGCGCCGAGCCTGCACGATCATAAACGTGGTCACCTCCGACGCAGCACCCTGCCAGAACCATTCCGGGTGATAACGGGTCGAGTAGGCGATGGCGTTGCAAGCTTCGGTGCTCACCTCTTTCCAAAGCCGCGACGGCAGCCAATCGAAAGAACTTACAAGAAAGTGGCTCGGGCACCGCCGAGGATGAGGCGTGGGGCACGCAGGAGCGAGGACAATCACTGCGCCATCCGCTCAGCTGATATTGTTCGTGCCCTTCCGGGCAGGAACCCGCTCGCCGTTTGCGAAGACGATCTCTATCGCCTGCCATGGCGCAAGGATGTCGACATCGGGACGCCAACCCACGCGTAGGGTCACTGGAGCGAGAGGGTCCGCGAACATCCGGAGCCTCTCAACGTCGTCACCATCACGAAGTTCGAGGGCAACCAAGCGTTCCGCCGCATCGGGCCGATGCGGCCGGAATTTCAGTAATCCGCGGTAGCGGTTGCACCAGGAGACGGAGCCTTCGATCTCCAATTGGGTCGCTGAAGCGGCAGCAGTGGGGGCAGTGATGGTTGCAACGCTCGAAAGGCCGAGCGAGCGAAGAACGAAACGGCGAGAAATCGACATCACACTTCGTACCTCTCTTTAGGTTACGACCTCGCACGAGTGCACGACATTCGCCACTGCAGTGCAAGGGGCAGCAGGGCCTCGCATATTGTTCACTGACAGCCCATGACAAATCAGCTCCAAGTGGCAATCGCTCTGCCGCGCGATGATGTGCAGATTGGTTATCGAGGTAAGGGGGCGAACGTGGGCTCGTGAGGGAGCAAGAGGCCAACGAACAAGCTTGATCAGGAGCTCGAACCCGTCAACACGACTCAAAAGCGGCCGTCGGCCATGCGGGCCCATTGCGATGCAGCAAACCGATGCGGTGTGTGCTGAGAACTGGTAGTCTCGCGGCATCTCCTCAGCTGCAAGGGGGTCCTATGAAGCGGCGGGAGTTCATCGCCCTCCTCGGTGGCGCAGCGGTCGCATGGCCGCTCGCGGCGCGCGCGCAACAGGGTGAGCGCGTGCGCCGCATCGGCATGCTCATGGCGTACACCGACAGCGACAAGGAAGCGCAGGTATTCGTGCGCACTTTCGTTCAGGGGCTGGCGGAGCTCGGTTGGATCGACGGCAGGAACGTGCAGATCGACTTCGCTGGGCGGCGGGCGAGGTTGAGCGCATGCGCGCCTTCGCAAAGGAGCTAGTTGCCGTCAATCCGGACGTGATCGTCTCCAACACCACGCCGGTGACCGCCGCGTTCCATCGTGAAACCCGGACGATCCCGATCGTATTCGTGATCGCGTCCGATCCAGTCGGTGACGGATTCATCGCGTCGCTCGCGCGCCCGGGCGGCAACATCACTGGCTTCGTTAACGTCGAAGCCACGATGGGAGGCAAATGGCTCGAGCTGCTCCAGGAGGCGGCGCCGAGAGGTGACGCGGCCTCGCGCTGATGTTCAACCCGGATACCGCACCGGGCGGCGGAAGCTATCTCCGACCATCCTTCGAGGCTGCGGCGCGGACGCTCGGTGTGCGGGCGATTATCTCGCCGGTGCGCAACGACGCCGAAATTGAAGCCGCCATTGCCGCGCTTGGCAGCGAATCTCGCGGCGGTCTCGTGGTCATGACCGACAGCTTCATGCGCGTGCATCGCGGTCCGATTATTGCATTTGCCGCCCGACACAAGGTGCCAGCCGTTCATCCGCTCCGCATCTTTGCGCTAGAAGGCGGCCTCATGGCCCACGGTCCCTATAACGCTGACCTGTTTCGCCGCGCCGCGCCTCATGTCGACCGCATCCTACGCGGCGAGAAGCCTGCCGACATGCCGGTGCAGATGCCGACCCGATATGAGCTGGTGGTCAACCTGAAGACGGCCAATGCGCTCGGCCTCGAAATTCCGTCAACCGTGCTTGTAAGCGCCGACGAGGTGATCGAATAACAGTTGCAACTGCGCACAACCTTCGCTGCGGTGCATGAGTCGGGAATTGTCACGGCGGAAAGGTTCGACAGTGCAGCAACTTCATCAGCTATCCGAAGGTAGAGGAGAATGCCGAGCACGACGATTCCATGCCCGCCCCGACGCAATCTCGCAAAATTCGGTTAGGATGCGCTTTGGTTTGTGCGTAACAGGGTCGACAATGCTGGCATTGCTCCGGCTCTTCCTGCCACTTTGTGGTTTTGCCCTATCGCAACCTGTGTTGGGTCAATCGTCACCGACACAGAACGAGATGCAGGCCCTCGCCCCGACCGGCAAGCTTCGGGCGGCCCTCTTCTTGGTGGTCCGACCAACGTGGTTATAGACCCCAGTCGGGAGAAATGAAAGGTGTCGGGTACGAGCTGGGAAAAGAACTGGCACGGCGCATGGGCGTGCCCTATGAGCCGGTGATCTATCAGACGCCCAAGCTTCTCGTCGAAGACACAGCCTCCGGTAAATGGGACATTTCTCTCATTGCCCAGGATCCGGATCGCGAAAAAAATCTCAATTTCACCGGCGTCTATCTGAAGATCGAGCACGGATACCTGGTGCCGAGCGGCTCACCTATCCAGACGATGCGTGATGTCGATCGGCCCGGCATCCGCGTAGGCGTGCCAGCCGGAGGAAGGGTCATCCCACCGCTCAAGCGCACACTGAAGGACGCCCAAATCGTCGAGGTTGGCATCCCCGAGGCTGCGGAACTCGTGAAGTCTGGAAAGGTTGATGTCTTCGCAGAGAACAAGGCAAACCTCTTTGCAATTGCTGACAAGTTGCCCGGCTCTCGCGTTCTTGAGGGACGCTTCTCCGTCGACAAATTTGCCCTCAGCCTTCCGAAGGGACGCGAAGCCGGAATTGCCTACGTGCGCAAGTTCATTGAGGATGTCAAAGTCGAAGGATTGGTGAAGTCCGCCATGGAGAGGGCCGGTGTGCGAGGCGCAGTCAAAGAGTAACTGCTGGTCTTGCGCTCCCCTACCGCGTCATCCGACAGGCGGTTCAGGGGAGGTCGCCTGAGGCCCACTCGATTATCCCGTATCGTCGCGCTAGCGGCATTGTGCGCCGCAGCCTGAGTCGGCCGGGCGCGTAGCCCGAGAAGCTCGCAGAGGCCAAGAGGCGCTTGGGCCAGGGCACTCATCCTCAAGTTTGCCAGGAAGGTCGGGTTGGGCACCGGCTCGGGGCAGTGGCTGAAGCCGGCGACGCGGGCGGTGGTCGACTAGCGAACAACCGTGGCCACCGTGTCACGCTGAGCTGCTTCAACGTGGGGCACTCCATTTGGGGGATTGGTCCCACCGCTGGCCAAATCCCGTCGGTTGTGATGGGTGCGCGAAGGGAGCAAACTTGATCCCGGCTGCCGGCACTGCACAATCACCAACGCCCCGCCAAGCAACCAGGGAGGAGTAGCCATGACATCGACGGCATTTCAGTATCTCGCCAAGCTCGCGGCCACGGTCGTTCTGGCCGTGGCGATCGTTGTGCCCGCTGCGGCCCAGGACAAGAGGTACAAGTCGATTTCAGTGATTACACCCGACGGGCTCGCCATTGCGGCGCAGGACTGGGGCAACCCTGCAGGCCCGGAGATTCTCTTCATCCACGGCTTCTCGCAAAGCCATCTCTCTTGGAGCCGGCAGGTGGAGGACAGCAGCCTCGCCGAGGAGTTCCGCATGGTCACCTACGACCTGCGCGGCCATGGCGGGTCGGACAAGCCCTTCGAGCCCGAGCGCTACAAAGAGTCGAAGTTCTGGGGCGACGAGGTGCAGGCGGTTATCGACGCGGCAGGGCTCAAGCGGCCGGTGCTGGTCGGCTGGTCCTACGGCGGGCGCGTGATTGCCGACTTCCTCAAGATACACGGGCCCGCGAAGCTCGCTGGGCTCAACTATGTCGACGCGGTAGCGAAATCGGACCCGAGCTTCTTCGGCCCGGGCCTCAAACACCTCGCCGCCATGGCTTCCGACGACCTCGCCACCAACATCGCCGCTACCCGCGCCTTCTTGCACAACTGCTTTGCCAAGCAACCGACGCCGGACGAGTATGAGACCATGCTCGGCTTCAACATGATCGTGCCGCCGAAGGTGCGCGCGGCCATGGGAGGGCGGCAGCTCAACATCGACGACATCCTGACGGGCCTGAAGCTGCCGGTGTTGGTGACGCACGGCTCGGACGATCAGCTCGTGCTACTCGCGGCCGCCAAGTACACCGCCGCCACCATTCCCGGCGCCAAGCTCTCCGTCTATGACAGCATTGGCCACGCGCCGTTTTGGGAGGACACGCCGCGCTTCAACGCCGAACTCGCCGCCTTCGTGCGCTCCGCCAACGGCAAGTGAGGGTGATCGATCGGTCCAGCGGGCGATCGAAGGCCACGTTGTCCCAGGCAATGCCGCCTCCGCCCGCTTCCCAGTACTTGCCGGCTGGGTCCCAGGTCTTGGCGGCTTTATCCGCTACCCTTGAAGACACGCAGCGCACCCGTGATCGTGTATCATCGGGAGTGGTCAATGACCGTGTCGGTGTCCCACACCCGCTTGCCCGTGGCGGTATTGATGGCAATTGGCCGCTCGTCATAAGCGCTACCATAGCCATTGCCGTTGTGCGCAAGCGACACCGCGATTGACCACATCGCGGCAACCTTTGTAGCCCATGGCTCGGGCCACCTTTGGATCGTAGACCCAGAGCCGCTTGCCGGTGCGTGCGTCGATTGCGTTCACGATGCTCAGCCGACACATACATGACGCCGTCGACAACTAGGGGTGTCGCCTCGACACCGCGAACGAAGGTCGACCCCCGACCAGGACGTGGAAGCCAGCATAAGAAAAAAGCCGACCCTCCCACGAAAGGTCGGCTTCCTGGACACTGCGGAACGCAGGCTTTAATTGATCGCCGCGAGATGCCTTTTGATCAGGTCGCGATAGGCCTGGAACCAGTCGCCGTCTCTGACGAGCTTGCCACCCTTCACTGTCCAAACCTGCACCCAACCGCCGCCCTCGTGATCTTCGGGTGTCAGCTGTATGGGAGGTACCATTCCACCGAGCGTGAAGTCCTTGATCGCCTCCATCCCCTTCTTCACGTCATCGCTAGTGGGCTTGGCGCCTTTCGCCTTGATGGCGTTGCGGATCGCTTCCACATGCAGGGCAGCCGTCATCACACCTCTATTGTAGTAAACGCTGGTCGCCTGCTCCTTCGGCGCCGGCTTGCCCTCAGCCTGGTACATGGCGTCGATGTCTTTGATGACCTGGAAGTCGGAGCCTACCCCGGCGAACTGCATGGTGTGGTAGCCCTCGGCCGCCGCGTAACCGCCTGCCGCCTCGATGTCGGCCTCCGAAGACCCCCAGACCAGCGAGACGACCTTGCTCAATGGGTAGCCCTTGCCCTTGAACTCCTTGATGGAGACCGATGGTGAGCGGCCGAACAGGTGGGCGATCACGAAATCGGGCCTAAACCGGTTAGTGATGTCGAGCACTTGTGCCGCCATCTCAACTCCGGGTGCAGGAACTGCGAAGGTTCTAAGCTCGAAGCCTTCCGACTTTGACAGGTCCTCAAGGATCGCCAGCGGTTCCTTACCCGCAGGGTTGTCATAGAACAGATATGCGATCTTCTTGCCTTGAAGGTTGCCGCCCAGTTGCTTCTTCACAAACTGTACGGCGGCTGCTCCCTGCGACCAGTAGCTCGCCGCAATGGGGAACACATAAGGATAGCGTTTGCCATCCGCGGCAGCTGCCGTACCGAATCCCGGCGAAGTACCGAGGATTTTATCTTCTTCCAGTTTCTTGGTCAGCGCGGCGATTTGTGGGGTGCCGTAGACCCCTTCCAATACCTCCCCGTCCAACTTGAAGCGCTCGTGCGCCTCCATGGCCGGCGGCACCTTGTACTCGTGATCAATTTCCACGACGCGGATCTTGTAGCCTTCGACCCCACCCTTGCTGTTCACGAGTGCAATGTAGTCATGATATCCGGGGCAGAGTACGGTGCCCACAAGCTGCGTAGGGCCGGTGCGATCGCATTGCAGGCCGACGACGATCTCCTTGTCCTCAGCTTGCACCGCACTCGCGACCGTGAGGGCGCCTGCGACGAACGTAACGTAGAGACAGCGCTGACTTTGTCTTCGACATTTATGACCTCCCTGCTTTTGGTTAGGCTCCACTCTAGACGAACAAGATCAGGCGCGAAAATAGCGAAAGGGCGAAGCCTGTGCCGGGTACCGGTCGCTAGCGACACTCGGCCGTCATGTAATAGCTCTCCCGTGCACTTACGATCGTGAACGCAACGGTCCAGCCATGGTCGATCGCTGCCCGCATTGGGCCCTGGCAATACATTTGGTTCATCAGGGTATGCGTGCGTTCCTGCCAGCCTGAGGACGGCCCGTTGACCGTCGCATCTAACCTAATCCTAAAGTTCACAATTTTTGCATCGCAGGCGACGGCTACGGCAACCCGCGCATAGGTCGCCCTCATCTTGGCTATTTCCTCCATTGCAGCGCAGAAGTCCGCGTCATCGAACGCAAGACTGTGAGCCACGTGACCGAGCGCCAACATCCCGGTAAACGCGGCCAATATGCCTGTTCGCATGCGGTGTGTGCCGGTCGGAGTGAATGACGTAGGGTACGGTTGTAGAGTGAAGAGATCCATAGTCTTCGCGCCCTGGGCGCGAGCCAGCGGACAATGGGTCCAGGCAGGCCCACGCATAACTTCCCCTGCAAGTCTCGCTGGGTGCCGACGTCGTGAGGAGGCGCTTCCTCCCTTGCACCGGGACCCCAATGCCCGTAACGTGGGGGCACCGAGGCAGGGGTCTGGCCCCGGCCTGTGTCAAGAACAAAGCTGTCCGTAGCGCATGGAGCGCCGGCCTCACCCGGTTGAGGCTCTATTGCGATGGCTCTCTGTGCGATCGAAGGGGAAACGCCATGCCGACCTCACAAGTCGGGATCGCCCCGACGCGCCCATCTGGCATTTTGCAAGCGACGAGCTATGCAGCGAGCTGCGGGCATCGCATGCACGCGAGGTTTTGGGCTGTGCTCGCGCTTGCGCTGATGATCACGATACCAAGTGCGGCAAGGAGCGCTGGTCCTGAAGGACAGCTCACTTGGGGTGTGCACGTGTCGCTCGCCCCGACCTGGTTCGATCCGGCCGAGATGCCAGGAATTATCACACCATACATGTTCTACTACGCGCTGCACGATGCCGTGGTGAAGCCGATGCCCGGCAATCCCTTTGCACCGAGCCTCGCCGAGTCGTGGTCCATCTCCGATGATGGTCTGATCTACGAGTTCGTACTGCGCAAAGGCATCAAGTTTCACAACGGCGAGGCGATTACCGCCGAGGACGTGAAGTTCTCTTTCGAGCGTTATCGCGGCTCGTCGAGCAAACCCCTGAAAGATCACGTGGCGACGGTGGAGACCCCGGATCCACGACACATCCGCTTCAAGCTAAAGGAGCCATGGCACGACTTCCTCACCTTCTATGCAAGCGCAACGGGGGCAAGTTGGGTCGTACCCAAAAAATATCTGCAGCAAGTCGGCGACGACGGCTTCAAGAAGGCGCCGGTCGGTGCCGGCCCCTATAAGTTCGTGTCCTTCACTCCCGGCGTGGAACTGACCCTTGAGGCGTTTGACGAATACTGGCGCAAGACCCCCAACGTCAAACGCCTGGTGTTCAAGTCGATCCCCGAGGAGGCCACGCGCCTGGCTGCGCTCAAACGCGGTGAGGTCGATATCGTCTATTCGATCCGTGGCGAACTGGCGGAGGAGTTGGTGCACACCAAGGGGCTCGCGCTTAAGCCTACCATCATTCAGGCGCCGTTCTGGCTCTACTTCGCCGACCAGTGGGATCCAAAGTCGCCTTGGCACGATCAGCGTGTGCGGCTCGCGGCCAGTTTGGCCGTCGATTACAGCACCATCAATCAAGCGCTCACGCTCGGGTATTCCAAGATCACCGGCAGTATAATCCCCGACAACTTCGAGTATTACTGGCAGCCTCCCGCGCTCGCCTACGATCCGGCCAGGGCCAAGCGGCTGCTGGCCGAGGCAGGTTATCCCAATGGCTTCGACGCCGGCGAATACTTCTGCGACGTGTCGTATGCCAATTTGGCTGAGGCCATGATCAACAATCTGCAGCAGATTGGCATTCGCACGAAGCTGCTGCCACTCGAGCGTGCAGCGTTCTTCAAGGAGTACTCAGAGAAGAAACTCAAGAACCTCATCCAGGCGGGCAGTGGAGCCTTCGGCAACGCCGCCACCCGTCTCCAGGCCTTCGTCGCCAAGGGCGGTACTTACGTCTACGGCAGCTATCCCGATATCGACGCTCTATTTGAGCAGCAGGGCGCAGAGCTCGACGTCAAGCAGCGAGAGGCGATGCTGCGCAAGATCCAGCAGCTTGTGCAGGAACGCGCGATATATGCGCCCATCTGGCAGCTGGCATTCATTAACGGCGCCGGTCCGCGGGTTGCAGAATCGGGGCTCGGCCTGATCGCCGGCCACGCTTATTCGGCGCCCTACGAGGACGTTACGCTCGCCCAAAAGTAGCGTCGAGCCCCGAGCTCAGCCACCTCGGTGCGGTCCAGGTAGCCGTCGCAGGCAACCGCGGAACCCTCACCCACGCGGGCTGGCGCCGCGTCGGCATCCTCGTGCTTGCTCTCAAGGCCGGCGCTTTGAGACGGCCGAGCCGCGGCCCCTCGGCGTCAGCATGGCAATTGATGCGGGCAATGCCGAAGCGCAACCCCGCGCAACAAGCGGCGCTCGCGCCGACAGCAATCGGGCTGGACCGCCGATCGAAAATCCGTGGATCGATGGTGGCCACAGGTGAGCTGCTCAAATGGAGTTTGCACCAATGCCCGACAGCGGTCTCCTCACCCCGCAAAGCGCGATCGGCTTTGCAACGCTCGAAATTCTCGCCGAGCGACACGTCGGCATATTCGCCGGGGTCGATCATGCCGAGGGAGCCGCGGCCGCCGGTCTGGCGCGCGACCAACCACGCTCGAGGTATTCGGCATTCCCGTGCAACTCCCGCAGTTGTGCGGCCAGTATCAGTGGCGTCCCGCCACCTGCCGATGAAGGCGCTGGTCTGGCAAGATGCGGATGGAACCGCCAAAATTCTTCGTACAATGCTCGCGCATGGATTGCGGCCCGACACGGCATGAGCGGCACAACCGATCGGGCCCTCGCATCGTTGACCGCTGCGATTGATGCGTTCGCACGATACGCAACTGGCTAATCGCGCGAAACGTCCAGCGTCAGTTCATATGCCATCCATGACTGACAATGACGGATTCGCCGGTCAGTGCGTTGGTCTTGAACGCGGCCAACAAGAGGGCAATCTCCGCAATATCGTCCACCATCGTGAATTCCTTATCGACCGTCTCGCCGAGCATCACCTCCTTGACGACCCGCTCTTCGGTGATGCCGAGTTCCTTGGCCTGCTCTGGGATCTGCTTCTCGACGAGTGGCGTCAAGACGAAGCCAGGGCAAATGACATTGGCGCGCACATTGTGCTTGGCTCCTTCCTTGGCCATTGTCCGTGCGAGACCAAGAATACCGTGCTTGGCGGCAACGTAGGCGCACTTAAGCGGAGAAGCTTCGTGGCTGTGCACGGAACCCATGTAGATGAGCGCACCCGAGTTTTGCTTGTACATGTGCTTGACGCAGGCCTTCGTGGTCAGGAACGCACCGTCCAGATGGATGGCCAATAGCTTCTTCCACTCTGAGAACGGAAAGTCCTCAATTGGATGCACGATCTGGATACCCGCGTTTGAAACGAGGATGTCAATTGTCCCAAACGCCGCCACGGCCTGGGCGACCCCCGCATTGACCTGTTCCTCATTCGAGACATCCATGCGAACCCCGATCGCCGACTTCTTATCTGCAAGATCGCCCGCGGCTCTTGTGGCCGCAGCCGCATCGAGGTCAGCGATGACTACGCGCCCGTCGGCTTCCAGATAGCGCTTGGCGATGGCATGCCCTATGCCGCTGGCTGCACCGGTGATCAGCGCAACTTTTCCATTGAGCTTCATGTCGATTGCTCCTTGGCTTGCCTAGTTGGTCGACACCCTTCAAACGAGGACGATGACGTTCGCTGCGAGGCAGCTCCCGGCAAACTCGCTCGAGGTTGAGAAGGCCGTTGACACATATTCCATGTGGCAGCAAGCGGCGCGCTTCAAATGATTGCGAGGGGGAACTCCGGCTTGCAGCGTGATAGACTAGATCAAGGTTGCAAGTGTCCTCACTTCTAGAGGAGGTTCCACATGAACCGCAACGACATTCTCCGTGCTCCATCGATGCCGGTATTCGCGCCCAGTTATCCGCATGGGCCGTTCCGCTTCGTCCGACGGGAATACCTGATCATCACCTACGAAACCGATCCCGAGGCGATCCGTGCGGCTCTTCCGGAGCCTCTCGAGCCAGCGGCGAGAGCCCTGGCATTCTACGAATGGATGAAGATGCCGGATGCCTCCGGATTCGGGGATTACGAGGAAAGCGGTACGGGTATCCACGCCACCTTCAAGGGTGAACCGTGCAATTTCTCTGTGCAGATGTACCTCGACGACGAGCCACCCATCGCCGGCGGCCGAGAAATCTGGGGTTTCCCCAAGAAGTACGGCATCCCGCGTCTAAAGGTGATCAAAGATACTTTGACGGGCACATTGCGTTACGACGATGAACGCGTGGCCATGGGCACCATGGCCTACAAGCACGTGAGCTTGGCCGGCAAACTCGATGAGGTCGCAAAGGGAATCGCCAAGCTCAACGTCAACCTCAAGCTGCTACCCGACGTCGATGGAAAGCCAAAAATCGCCCAGCTGATAGGGTACAACCTCGAGGACATTCACGTGCACGGTGCCTGGGATGGGCCTGCGCGCCTGCACTTCATCCCGCATGTAAACTGTCGCGTCGCCGACCTGCCCGTGCGAAGGGTTGTTGGCGGGCGCCATCAGGTCGTGGACTTCGTGCTTCCCTACGGACGCGTCTTGCACGACTACCTCGCCTGAGATTTGGCGCAGAAGCTGCGCCGCATCCCAGGACGGACCCCCGATGCGACGGGGCCAAATTCTTGATCCGAATTTGCCGAGGAAGCGTCCTTCCGTGGCGGGGGGCCGTTTGCGCTAGGGTTTATAGGGATGGCGATGGCTGGCAGGACAAACCGGAAACTGCAGAACCCTAGTCTTAGCGTCGCAACCCCAGCGGGTCCGGCGCTCGTCATCAAAATATGGTCTCGACGTTGGCCGGCAACTCAATTGTGCAGCGCAGCCCGTCATCCGCAAACACGAGGTCGACCCGGCCACCAAACTCATAGGTCAGGAGATCACGGATCACCTCACTCCCATAGCCTTGCCGGGTAGGCGCCGCGACCGCAGGTCCACCGGTCTCGTTCCATTCAATCTTGAGCCTTGCCGCTGAAGCCTGTTCGGCCGTCAGTGTCCATCGCACGCTTACTTGGCCATCTGGCTGCGACAGCGCACCATACTTTGCAGCGTTGGTCGCCAACTCATGGATCACCATGGCAACTGCGTGCGACGCGTGCCATGAAAGATGCACGCTAGGACCCGCAATGATCGCGTTGGTAGAGGTCGCATACGGTTTTAGCTCCAAGCGGATCAAGTCAGCAAGGCTGGCGCCCTTCGAGCGGCTTCGACCCAACAACGTTTGCGTGTCCGCCATCGACTGAATGCGGCCTCGCAGTGACGACAAGACGGCATTGGTCGATTGGCTATCCACGCGAGAGCGATCAATGACTGCACCGACCACGCTCAACACGTTCTTAACTCGGTGCTCAAGCTCACCCATCAGCATTGCTTCTCGCCATGCCTGGCGTGCGCCAAGCGCAGTCAGCGCCGACAGCCCAGCCAGCAATATGGCCGCAGCCACAGAACGCCATAGCAACCGTCTCCACTCCTCTGCATAGATCTCGGGCTTGGGCAAACTGACGCTGACTATGAGAGGCCAGTTGCTCAGGCGACGTGCCGCGACTAGGTGCGCTTCAACGCCATTTTGAATCCAACCCACCCAACTCTGGGTGTCCGACTTCGTCAGCGTCGAGAAGTACGGCAATGTCGCTATCGATTCATCAAGAAGGGCATCTGTCATGGGGGATCGACCCACGACCGCTCCGTCTGAAGTTCGATAGAGACCGACCGCCGCGCTCGATCCAACCCCCAGACTCAGGGAAAGATGCGCAAGGTAGGCCATTCCCACGCGAATTTCCACGGCGCCAAGGAAGGCACCGTTCGGTCCCCGGATCGAAACCGCAACGGGAAAGATGAGATCGTGGAATGCTCGACCCTTCAAAGCGCGACCAATATACATTTCCGTCCTGCCGTCCCGGAGAGCTTTGAACCACTCGCGGTCGCTGACATTGAGGGCAAACGGCAGCTGCGTGGGCACTGCGGCAACGACATTGCCGGCGTTGTCTGCGACAAAGAGCTCGCCCATCTCAGGTAGGTACCGGGCAAAACGTGTTAGGTCCGCGAGCTCCTCTTCCGAACTCAGCTTGTCAGGACCTCCATCTCCGATTTTCGCCCCTACCGGCTCGACCAGGCCGCGAAGCGCGACCAGGGACCAGTGCATGACGTCGCTGATGGCCACCACGGCGGCCGAGACTTTGACCTCGGCGTCACGGCGGGCCTGGGCAAAATCCGACCACGTCCAAATCGCTAGACCGCCAATGATGGCTCCAGACGACAGGGTGACCACAAGCTTCGACAGCGCATTGGTCGTCAGCCCAGCAAAATTAGGAAGCAACCAGAACCGAGGCCGGCTCAGGCCCACACCACCCCCAAACCCGAGGGCGCCGAGAACGGCTCGACCAGAGGAGGCTAAATATCCGGTAGCTCCGCGGAATCGGTCAGCCTTCGGCACGGACCCCTCGTTTCCCTGACAGCCTTCCTTAACAACGTTGAGACGTCCGTCCATCAGGTGTTGTGCACAGCCCAATTGGTATTTCTACTGATTGACAACCGCCTCAACGCAGGCGCGGCAGCCGCGGGCAATTGACAAGGGTGAAAGGGCGGGGTGCCGTTGGCTCGCCATCGCAACCAGGCGGTCCAGTACCCAGATGCCCATGGCTTTGGCGATCGCTGGTTCCTCGGCGCGCGCTCATTTTCCTAGGCCGCGCGGGGATGGACGCTTGCGCGGAGCCAAAGACATCGCTGGGCAAGACCGTCGGTCAGAAACCAAGATCGAACCCTTGCTGTTGGCTGTCTCCCCATCTTGCTCCTCGGCGCTGGCATCGACCCTAGTTGGGGAGCAAATGTCGCTCCGGGTCATCCTCTCAAACCGAATAGCAGGCCAATGAAGGAGCGCGCAGGGGTCAATGTCAGGCGTGCCGATGTGCAAGAGCCCTCGCCTCGCGACCGGAAGCTGCGAGCCATCGAGACCTCTATGGAACGAGTTCTCCAGCCGTCGGGCAACACTCGCATCTCTCAGAGATTAGCGCTATCTGAGCAGTGCGCCCGCAGAAAGAGGCTGGTGCTTGCGAGCGCCCCTGATCCGGCCATGGTCCTTCGAGTTAGTTTGGATGCTGTTGACGGCTGCGGTCCGGTCGAGCTTGGGAGCCATCATGAAAACCGGTCTGTCTTGCTGCGCAGCCGCGCTTGTTTACGTCGCCATGCAGGCTTCCAGCACGTGGGCACAGGGCGGGGTCAACACGGAAATTGCGCCCAATGGACGGTTGCGAGGTGCGGTCATCGGCATAAGGATGCTCGGGGGATTTGGCGAGCCCATTGGACGGTTCATTGCCGGTAAGATTGGTGCAACATTCAAGCCAGTCAATTACCCCACTCCGCAGGCCTATGAGGCAAGCTTTGGGAAGAACCAGTGGGATATAGCCCTGGGGCCACGAGTTCTGGCGCCAGCCGACAAAGCCGATGTGACGCCCGACGTTTGGCTCATTGAATTTCCTGCGGACGCGATCGAGCTGCTGCGCGGTGGCAAGGCCAACGTGTTCGGAGCCGACGCCGGGCTCATTGCCGCGATTGCCGGCGGCTACCCCGATGCGAAGGCCGTTCCAGGATCAGCATTGTTCGAGCAGCGATCGCGCTACCCAAGGGGCGATCATCGGCAGCGCAAGCCAAACTGCTCGAACTTGTCAACGAGGCCAAGAAGACCGGCGTGGTCCAGAATGCATTCGAACAGGCCGGCCTCAAGACCGGCGTCAGCGTGGCACCTCAATAGTTAGCGACGACATCCACACGCGAAGGAGTGGCGCTTGAAGGTGCGCGGCGCAGCGCAATCGCCGGGGCCGACTAGCCCAAGTCGGTGCGTGCAGGGAGGCTTCATCGCTATCTGGCAAGGCGGCGCATAGTAACTTGCGGACTTTTGCTCGTGGCAGCCTAAACCTCTTATCAGGTGGACCCACCTGCTCTTCCTCTTGTTCTTGGCGCTCGCCGTCTATGCGCAGACCCTGACTGGTTTTGCGTTGGCGCTGATCCTGCTCGGATTGATCGGCGCGACCGACCTGGTGCCCCTGACCGACGCGGTGAATGCGGTGACCGTGATGGTGCTGGTTTCCACCTGCACGTTCCTGTATCGGCGCTGGCCGCTGCAACTAGAACGTTTGGTGTGGCCGGCGGTCGCGTCCAGCATCGCCGGCACAGTTGCCGGGACGATCCTGCTAACCTGGCTTGCCGGGGCTGCGTGGGAAGTTCTGCGCTTGCTTCTGGGCCTCAGTATCGTTGTATGCGCCCTCCTGCTTTGGCGCGCGGCTCAACCATGGAACACTATCTCGTCACGAGGGGCATTCCTGCTCGCTGGCGGACTTTCGGGTCTCCTCGGCGGAATGTTTTCGGCACCGGGTCCGCCACTGGTCTACCTGATGTATCGCCAGCCTCTCGACCATGCGCGTGTTCAGGAAACTCTCATCCTGTTCTTCGGAATAGGAGCGCTGCTGCGTCTGGCTATGGTCGCGTACGCCGGCCAGTTCTCGCTCTACGCCGTCCAGCTGGCGGCCGAGGCTATTCCGGTGGTGTTCCTCGTGACGTCGGTCGCCGCGGGCCGGCCGGCGCCATTGCCCACTAGGCTGCTTAGGACCATTGTTTGCCTGCTGCTCACCGCCACGGGCGCGGGATTGATCGGTGCGGCGGTGTCCGCGATGAGCCAAGCTTCGGCGCATTGACTGGCCTGCTGCGGCCGCATTCTCGGCATCGCCGAAAAGAGGCACGGACTCTTTCCGAGATCAGAGGAGGGATCACCCTGTGCCCTTGCCCATTTCTGTCGGGCATGGCCGGCCGGAGCGGCTGGACCAGAATAGATTTCGAGGTATCTGTCTGGGTGAACCCTCGGCTATTGGCGCGAGCCGACAAAAAAAATGACCAACTGTGGCTTGGCGCGGTGACTAGGAAGGGCACCGTAAAAAGCGTGCAACCGTCTCAGGCGAATACCAAGGCAGGTCCGCAACAATGTTTCGTTTCATGCAGCCATCGAAGAACTGTGCGCAGTAAGTCTTCTTTTCATCCGCCGTGCCGGCAAAGGGATTCAGTTGCTGGTCGGCGCCCATGCAGGACACCACCGCGCCGTCGCAAATCTCCCTTCGGCAGGAGTCGCCATCGGGTGAAGCCATCGCGGGCGTCACGCAGACAGCGACCACGGTACATAATGCGAAGCATATGCTATTAGGTGGGAACGTGACGGGCATGGCGGGGTTCCGAAGACTGAATGCGCTTGAGCGCGCCTCAACAGGTGGCAACCACTCCCTCTCCAGTCGCCCTTACTTCACCAGCCGCTGGGCAAAGTCGGGGCGAATGAGGTCCCCAAAGGCAGTCATGGGGCTCGCAGCTGATACGGCTAACCGCGAAGCACTCGCGGTTAGCGTTCAACTGTTTTTGGGCGTGATCTAACGAGACGGAGCGTGGCGCGCTCACGCCCTATTTGCTCGCCACTTCCTTGCCATCCACGATGTAAAGCTTGTCACCGGAACGAAAGATGATTGCCCCCGCGGAGACTTCCTGGGCATGCAATTTGTCGATGTGTGAGGACGTGTCGCCTTTGGCTCCAGCCTTGGCGATATTGAACCCTTTCAGGTCGACGACTATGGCCTCGTTGTTGGCTAGTTGACCGAGCGTGGGCTGATCGTTCGGAGCCCAGTAGTTGCTCATGCTCTTCATCAAAGGTGAATCCTGCCATGGGTTAAACTGTTGGGCGGTTGCAAGGGAAGCCGCCCCCGCGATGACGCCAAGGGCCGCAGCCGCGCCAATGACATGCCACGTGGGATTCGATCGTGACATTGCAATACTCCAGGTTTGGACGCCAGGCCGTTAGGGGTACTGAGGTGTATTCGAGCGTCCATGGGTACGCTCATAACGTGAGACGCGTAATCGGCACAAACCCTTGGAGTTTTTAAGGGAAGCCCTTGGCTCATGAAAGCCCTGCAATCATCGCTGGAATTTTCTCGGGAAGCGAGACTTGGACTATTAACACAAACTCTAGCCACTAGGTTAAGACGCCCTGTGGCCGCCGGGCTGAAAATGGGTCTCCTAATGACACTCTTCGCCGTTCGGACCACATGATTGTGCGTCCGATGCTATGGGTGCAGAGTTTACTTTCACCGTAGCTAGTCCTTGGTGCCAGGGAGCAAGTTGGCCCACCTTCACCACTAGTTGCTGCGATGCGAGGTGTTGCAGTGCGAGAGTGGTGCCAATGCGGTTTGCAAGGAGTAGGGGTTGTCCGCCCGACAATTCGCGGGCAATACCCGATAGGGCACTGCCCCACTACCCAATCACCTTCCGCCCAACTCCTATTGGTCTCACGGCGACACGAAGGACTGCCCTAGGAGATCATGGTGAGACGGAGCCGCAGAAGACCACCGTGCACAGGCGATAGTTGTCGCGTGCCGAGGTGGGTCCGGTTTTGATGTTGATCGACAGGGTGGACCAGATGTTGCCGCTTGCAAACGCAAAGAGCCATCGGGCCCGCAGCGACGGCGTTCGGTGTGCGCCTTGGCGAGCTGTGATTAGCTCGGCCGGCAGCCGACAGCCCTTGCTCGCTCTATCGGTCGCCCTGACGATCCTTACTTGTCTGACAGCACGCGCATTCGGATATCAGGAACCCAAGCCGACTGCTCTAACGCCCGATCAGCAAGCGATCATCGCCAGGATCGGCAACTCTGCACGAGCTGACAACATCGCCTATGCTAATGCGCCGGGTGAAGTCATCAGCAACGAAGTGAACTTACCCTTCCGGGATGGGAAATTCATCACGCTGGTGCGGGAAAACAGCGCACTGCAAAGCGACGGAAGCATTACCTGGGTCGGCGCGGTCAAAGAGACGGGCGAGCGAGCCGTGCTCATGGTCTGGGGCAATGCGTTGCTCACCGGTTATTTCGCGTACAAAGGGACGATCTTCTCCGTCGAAAGCTTGGGCGGCGGTGTTCAGGTCATCGCCGAATTGGGCCGCGAGCAGCAGTTACAGGATCATCCGACCCCGCCCGGTCCTCGCGACAGCATTCCGGAGTCGGGCGAGCTAGCAGCACCTCGCACTCCGCCGCCCGAACCTGCAGTCTCACCGTTCCCCGATACGGTTCGTCAGGCTCTCGAGGCCAAGAAGATCACGATCGACATCATGATTCTCTATACGCCAAATGTAGCAAAGCATTACCTGCGCGACCCTCAAGATCTGCTCGCGCTTGCAATCGAAGAGTTCAACCAGACCCTGCGCAACAGTGCCTTGGGCAACATAACGCTGCGTCTCGTGTACACGCAGCGCATCGATTACGACGCGTCGAAGGAAGACCAATTTACGCAACTCTACACCATGGTCGATGGGCTCGGGCCCTTCAAGGATGTGAGAAAGCTGCGCGACGAGAAACGCGCCGATATCGTCGGGCTAATCATCGATAATCCCAAGGGCTGCGGTCTCTCTACCCGTGTGCGGCCGGATTCGGATGAGGCCTTCTTTGTCGTGCATCATGCCTGCGCGACGATCACCATGTCCATCACGCACGAAATCGGGCACATCCTCGGCATTCGGCATGATCGCTTCATCGATGAGAGCAACGAGCCGTTCTCCTATGGTCATGGCTACGTCAATGACGCCAAATGGCGTGACATCATGAGCTATAACGCGGGTTGCGGCGGCTGCCCACGTATCCCCTACTGGTCCAATCCCAGGGTCAAGTACAAGGGTGAACCGACGGGTACCTCAGCGGCTGACGGCGCGCGAGTTATCCTGGAGCTCGCCGAGCGTGTTTCGAAATTCAGGTAGCTACCGGATGGGCGGTGCGTATTGCAGCCCGCCTTGGTTCCACAGTCTGTTGAACCCGCGGTCGATCCTGAGGCGAGAGCCGGTGCCGAGGTTCCGTTCGAAGATCTCGCCATAGTTGCCCACGGCCTTGAGCACCTTGGCGGCGAACTCGTTGTCAAGCCCGAGTGCCTTACCGAACTCGCCCTCGACGCCAAGCAACCGTTTGACGCTCGGATTGCTCGACGCGGTCATCTCCTCGACGTTGGCTTGAGTAACGCCGAGCTCTTCGGCATTGAGCAGGGCAAAGTGAACCCATTTCACGATCGTGAACCATTGCACATCATCCTGACGCACGGCGGGCCCAAGCGGCTCCTTCGAGATGATCTCCGACAGGATGACGTGGTCTTTGGGTCTCACCTGCTGAACACGAACCGAATAGAGGCTGGAGGCGTCCGCCGTATAGGCAGCACAGCGATCGGCCAGATAGGCCTGCACCGTCTCATCGTGCGTCGCGAACGTGAGCGGCGTGTACGTCAAGTTATGGGCTGCAAAATAGTCGGCGAGATTGAGTTCATTAGTGGTCCCGGTTCCCACGCACACCGTCGCCCCGCTCAGCTCCTTGACAGATTGGATGGCGCGGGACGCCGCCACCAAGAAGCCTTGACCGTCGTAATAGCTGACGCCGACAAAGGACATCCCCGCCGAACTATCACGTGTGCTGGTCCATGTTGTGTTGCGGATGAGGACATCGATGGCGCCGGACTGCAGGCGGGCAAATCGTTCCAGCCTGGGGAGAGGAACGTAATTGACTTTGGCCGGATCACCAAGCAACGCGGCCGCAATCGCCTTGCAGTAATCGACATCGAAACCCTGCCACTGGCCTTGACCATCTGACTGGCTGAAGCCGGGCAAGGCACTGTTGACCCCGCAGTTCAGAAACCCACGCTGCTTGACGCTCGCAACTGTGCTCACTTGTCCGTTGGCCGAAACGGCAGCTAGGCTGAAGGCGATGGTGCCCGCGGCAGCGAACGTGACCCACCGGTTCATCAGCGTTCCTCTCGTTTGGGTGGCGCTGAGCGCGCTAAGACTGACGATATTCAGCTCGGTTGAAGGACCGCTCGCCCTGTTGCGCGCGCTCCGCTGTAGACCTGTTGTCACGCGCTGTAGCCCTGACTCCTGTCTCTCGCAAACAATTTATGGAGTCCTGGTTTCGCGGCGAGACGCCGTTGGTTAATCACGATGCGTCGGCGGCAAACGGGCCGGCGCATGACATCGATTGAACGACCAGATCGGCTGGCACCCGGGAGCCTCGAGCGGCCCGGTTGGGCGCCTCAGCGCAGGAAGTCCGGCGTCGGCAGCGGGCCCCAAAGATTGGGCGACGACTTGCGGTCCCAAACCTTAGGCCGTTGCGGCAAGTCGTGATGCCAGGGGCGTGGATCAAAATAGCCGAGGTCTTCGTCCTTCATCTGGTCTAGTTCGATATAAAACTCAACGTTTTGATCATCCGCGTTGCGATGATAGATCGCGACATTGTGGCCGGGCCCATGACGCACCGGCCCCCAGTTGATGGGCATCTTGCGCAGCGCAAGCAGTTCGCAGGCGTCCTGGATGTGTGCGAAGTCCTTCATTTCGAAGGCAATGTGATGCATCTTGACCTTTTGACCACGGAGGAAGTTAACGGTGTGATGGTCTGGGTTGCATCGCAGGAAAACAAAATAGTCTTCGATCCAGTCCGATACGCGGAAGCCCAGCAGCCTGCCGTAGAAATCGGCCATCTCCTGCGGGTCCTCCACCACACGGGCGATGTGCCCCAGCTTGAGCGGACCTGCGCCCAGCACCTGATGGTGTGAGCCCAGGTATTGCCATTCGGTGAAGAGCTCAACCGCGGTGCCAACCGGATCGTTGAAGGCAAGGATCTTGCCTGTACCAGGGAGGGCATCGCTCCGTATCTCGGCATTTATGCCGTGTGCCGATAACCTCCGAGCCATGTCCGCAAAGTCCGCTTGGGGCGAGACCTCGAATGAGATGCCGCACAGCTTCTCTTCGCCTCCCTGCTCGAGCGCGATCGTAAGGAGGCCCGTCTTGCTCGCCAGATAGGCGCGCCCCTTATCCTTGGTGTTGAGCACCAATCCGTTCACTTCGGTGTAGTAGGTAATCGCTCTGTCGAGGTCCGGCGTCACAAAGGTGGCGTGTCCGATACGGCATGCCTTGATCATAGTCTCCTCCGCAGGCAACTTCTTTTGCGCCATCGTTCAAGTCATAGCATGTAGCATCAAAGGAGGAGCCTGACGAACCCGGGCGCCGCAGCCGCGTCAACGTCTTGAGGCAGGCCTCTGCTCGAACGAGACCAGCTTTAATTGGACGAAATTTAGAATGTCCACCAGGAGAGGCGCGTCATCGAGCGGCAATCGCCAAGGTTCAGGGTGAACCAGATCGCGATCTTGGTGGTGCTGGGCCGTCTCAGTAAGCGACGCGGACCGGTCGCCGGCGCCATGCCTGCCACGATGCTGGGACGGGCGGTGTGGAAGGGAAGCCTTTAGATAGCCAATGAGGGTGAGGTCTTAAGCACTTGCCCTTCAAACTGCGCATGCGAAAACCTGGTCGGCTCTCTATTCCACTCGGGTCTGCAGTCGCCGGGTCATGACGCCGCACCATACAGTAGTGTATTGATATCCAGAATCGGCGGGATATATTCCATCCATGCACTTGTGTATGGAGTGGGCAGATGCGAGATCTGGCGCTTCAGGCCGCGGGGGTGTTGGCCATTCTTGTTGCGATTGCACTCGGCGCCGTCGCCGAACTGCGGGTGTTCGCTCGAGCGCGCATCGAGCCGCACACAGGACGCGGGAATTGTTGCGGATGGTCTGGCAAGCCAGCACCGTTGATTGGATCGGCATTGGACTCCTGCTGATTGCCGTGCCCGCGCTTGGCTCGGAGGCTGCCCGCCAATGGATCATTGCGGTGGCCGTTGTCGTCTATGGCTACGCCGCCATCGGCAACGCCGTGGCCACTCGCGGGCGCCACGTGGGATGGTGCCTAATGATCGGTGTCATCGCACTGGCGTTATTGGGCCTCTAGTCGCGACGGTAGAGCCCCGTTGCGGATGGGCTTGATGCCGTTTTGCCGAGATGCTCTCGAGCTGGCCCGAGGAGCGCCGACAAAGAACGCTAATGGCGCTCGTTTCACAGCTGCAGGCCCTGACACGCCAAAAACCGGTACCGATGACCTTCTATCGATCGCTCCCATGGTTATGCGCTCCGCGATGCACCGCCAATGCCGGTCGTACACCATACCGCAACGACCCGCATGACACAGCGATGCCGACAGCAATCGGGCTTTGGTTGAGTGGTGGGCCACCTTTGACTGCGCAGTGGAGGATCGCGTTCCTCTGGTCCGGTCCTTCGAGCAGGAGGGATTTGCCGTATGGCTAGATGGCGTGCGCCGGTTCATGGACCGGCGCGGCAGCCGATCTGCGGGCCAGCAGCACTCCTCACGCCAAGCCGCGAGTGCGAACGCCTTCGGGGCAAGGCAGGCGAGAGTGCTGAGCCCGCGAAAACGAGGAACGGTCCCCCGTGCACAAAAGGTCGAGCAGATGCTTACCGAGGCTCGGCTGCCGGGAGCGGACTTGCAACTGACGGTGCTTCCTTGCACTCGCCAGCCGTTCTTGGCCGCGGCGACGCTGGCCCGGGCGCTCACTTTGTCGGCCGACGTCTATGTGCTGATCGCGAACATCGCTTGCTCCGCAATGGTCGGGATCGTCGTTGACATCGTGCTGCTCGGCCGTGGCGCGTCTTATCGCTGCTCATGGGTCAGCACAGCGAGTTGGTCGACCGCAAGACTGTCATAGCTGATAGGGCCGCGCGGAAACTCCATGGTCACGTCGACGTTTAAGTTGCGCATTTTGGCCATCGATCTTGTGGCCTGGGAGTCCTCGGCATGGCAGCCCCAAGCGGTGTGAACAGTCAACGGCGGCGCGAGTCTTTCCCGAAAAAGACATGGTCCGCGCCCCAGCGCATGTCGGGCGATCTTATCGTGGTGGCCGCCCTGATCGGGATAAGCCGCGCCTTCTTCGGCTCAAGGAAGAAGGGTCCCATCAAGCGGACGCTCGCGGGCTTGGAGCAGACCCCCAATGAGGATGGGTGGGGGCGAGGCGCTGAGAAGCCGTCGGAGATCCCGGCCAGGGGTTGGAAGGATATCGCCTGGCGGGTCTTTGACGCAGTACAGAACGACCGGGTGCTCCTGGTCGCGGCCGGCGTCACCTTCTACGGTCTCCTTTCATTGTTTCCTGCAACCGCAGCAATGGTCTCGCTTTATGGCCTCTTTGCCGACACTTCGACCATCAACGAGCACCTGCGGTTCATTTCAGGGTTCCTGCCGGAAGGCGCCCTAGAGGTGATCGGCGATCAGGTGAAGCATTGCCTCACAAGGGCAGGGCACGCTCGGGTCCGCTTTCCTCGTGACGCTCGGCCTCTCATTGTGGGGTGCCAATGCCGGCACCAAATCGATCTTCGATGCCCTCAACATCATCTACAAGGAACGCGAGAAGCGCAGCTTCATCGGGCTCACGCTGCGATCGTTGCTCTTCACCATCGGCGGCATCGCGCTGGTGCTGCTGGCCATGGCGGGAATCGTCGTGGTGCCGGTTGCGCTCAAGCTTCTCGGCGTTCCACAGCAATCGGGCGCCGGCCTCTTGACGCTGTTGCGCTGGCCATTTTTGTACCTAGTGATCCTCTTGGCTCTGGCTTGCCTTTACCGCTACGGGCCGAGCCGCACGCAACCGCAATGGCGCTGGGTGACCTGGGGCAGCACCCTCGCCGGCGGAGTGTGGATCGCCGGCTCGCTGTTGCTCTCCTGGTATGTGGACAACTTCGGTGCCTACAACGCCACCTACGGCTCGCTCGGCGCCGTCATCGGCTTCATGGTGTTTATGTGGCTGTCGACGATCGTTGTCCTGATAGGCGCCAAGATCAACGCGGAAATGGAACACCAGACGACCCGGGACACTACCGAGGGCCGCAGGAAGCCCATGGGCGCACGTGGCGCAAAAATGGCCGACGAGATTGGCGAGGGCACGTGTCCAAAACGAACCAAAGCTCGGCGGCCGCGTTGAGACGGCAAACGACACCCCAGGAGCAACCTCGATGACTCAGAGCACTTATGGTCGTTCGTCCGACCAGATTACGGATCTCAAGGAGAAGGCAACGGACCAGCTCGGCAAGGCCGCCGGCCAGGCCGAAAGCATGGCTAGTCGTGTTGCCGACCAAGGCCGCGAAGCGAGTGAACGAATTGAGGAGGCGGGGCGCAACTTAAAGGGCGCGTTGGACAAGTCGGTCAAGGACCAGCCGATGGCGACGCTAGCCGTCGCGGCCATGGTCGGCTTCGTGCTGGGTGCCCTCTGGAAGTCGTAAGCGCCTCGCGAAGGAGCAGACCTTGTTCGCAGGCCTGATCAATCACGTAAAGTCGGCGGCGAGCCATCTCGTCCTCAAGTATCTAGCGCGCGCCTCAGTGGCAATCCCGTTCATTATCGCGCTGGGGTTTGCCCTGGCGGCAATCGCTGTGATGCTGGTGGAGCGCTTCGGTCATGTCACCGCCTATTGGATCATGGCGGCCGGCCTAGCGGCTATTGGCGTGATTGCCGCGATCGCGGTGTCGGTGAAGGAACACGAGGAGGACGCGGCGGCGCAGAAGGTCGAGCAAACCGATACGCAGGAGATGGTAAGCGAGGCAGCCACACAAGCCATGATTGAGGCGCCGCTTGCCTTGCTCGGTGCCCTCTTCACCGCACCTGAAAGTGCGACCAGCGCGCTCAAGCTGGCCCGCATTTTCGCGCGCAACTTCCCACTGGTACTGCTACTGGTGATGATCGGAGCGCTGTTCTGGCCGACCCCGGAATCCGACGCCGTGGCCGTGGACGAGCCAGAGCGCAGGCCGAACGGTCTGAGCCCCGCCGACACCTATCATTGACCTTAGACCAGCGAGGGCAACCCATCCCAGTGCGGCGGGTCGGGGAAATCTGGCGCCTGGCAGCGGGGGGCGCCAATCTGGAGGTTTCTGCGAGGTCGCGAACGCGAAGCCAGCCGCTTGCGCCGCCGGTCGACGCGACCTTGCAGAAACCTGATTGAGTTGAGCCGGGTGCGTCGGAGCGTGCCGCGGGGGCGGGAAATTCAGGTACAACCGCTACGTGCTGGCACGGATCTTGAGTAAGTGG
>Ga0306920_100001056_pt1 | contig 33814 bp, 53 predicted proteins | sample flu12Cox44000170_FD_204666 | JGI IMG/M metagenome (GOLD analysis project Ga0306920, IMG submission 204666) | Lab enrichment of tropical soil microbial communities from Luquillo Experimental Forest, Puerto Rico - flux4day.12C.oxic.44.000.170 (v2)... | ecosystem: Environmental > Terrestrial >...
GATGCCACTGAAGCCCTCCGCGCCGCGTTACGGCAGATCATGGTGAACCCCGGACAGCCTGAGCCTCCGGCCCCCGCCCTCGGCGGATAAGGCGGGAACAAGCCTGGGCGTCCCTGGTCCGCCGAAGTCAGCAACCGGGAAACCGGCTGACAAGGGAGAACGAATGCCTGTTGATCGGGAGACCTTGAAGTCGACTATCCGCGAAGCCGTGGGCGAGGATGGAGAACTCTACGCCATCTTGGAGCAGAAGCTATTGGCCAGCGACGATCTGGCCACCAAGTTCCTGGGCGGCTTCATGCGCAACCGGGACTACACTACCAAGACCCAGGCCCTGGCCAGCGACCGGCAAACCATGGAAGGCCAGGCCAAGCAGCTCGAGGGGCAGGTGGAGCAGTACCGGCAGATGCTTGAAGCCGCCGAAGTGGAGAAGGCCAAAGTGCTGAAAGATCTGGCCGGTCACAAGATCAGCGTGGCCCAGTCCAATGCGCGGCTGAAGCACATCAAGGAGGTTTACCAGCTCTCCGACGATGACATCCCCAATATTCCCGACCAGATCGAAACTTTTCAGTCCAGGAGGCCCGTGGACACTTCTACCGATATCGACACCAGGCTCGCGGATTTCAAGAAAGAATTCCGCGACGACATCAGCAAGTACATCGCCGAGAAGCTGGTGCCTGAGCTGGGCGGCATGGCGCAGCTCGACATCGTCTGGAGTGACATCCGCGACGAGCACCGCGAGCTGACCGGCAAACGCCTCAGCGCCAAAGAGTCCCAGGAGCTGTTGAACGAAGCCGACCGGAGAAGCCGCGCCGGGAAGCCGATCTCGCTCAAAGCGCTCTGGGAGGAGAAGTACGACGCCTCCGCGCTGCGGCAGAAACATCACGACGACAGCCTGTCGAAGGAGCTGCGGGCCAAGTGGGACGCCGAGCAGGCGGCCAAGATCAGCGAAGCCGCCCTGGCGGGCGTGCATCCCCTGGGGCCGGATCAGCAGGGACTGCGCACGTCGCAGATCTTCGGGCACAAGTTCAAGGTGCATGAAGGGACCGAGCCGCTGGCCGCTCCCAAACTGCGCGAGACTCCGAGCGCCTCTGAGCGCCAGGCCGTTTCGGGCGCGGAGCGCGCCAGCCGGAGACATCTGGAACGGCGCGCCGCTGGCGTTCCCATGGGCGCTCCCGACGAACGCAAGGCGGGCGGCGGGAAGGCGGCTTAAGTGAAGGAAGGAGGTTCCCTTGGCGGACCCATTACTCGATGAGATCAACACGACCACATTGCCGGAAATCAACGACGCGGCCATCGAAGACAATTTTTTCCTGGCCAGCGTTCTCCAAGCGCACCTCCGCGCTAAATGCCTCGTGCCCTTTACCGGCGGCGCGTTCACCCGCAACGTGTTTCTGTACAACCCGCTGAACGGCGGCGCGTACGCCAAAGGCATCGGCGGGTTTAACCTCACCAAGCCGCAGACCCTGGGCTCGACCGTGTTTGATCCCAGGTATTACGTGGTGATGATTATCGAGTACCTGGAGGACATCTCCGTGCTGAACACGGGCGACCTGGCGGTCTTCTCGCTACTCGAGACCGACATGGCCAACGCCTACCAGACCATCAGCGCCATCATGGCCCTGGACATTCAGCAGAACGGCCAGATCGCTCCCCGCACGATCAACATCAACGGCTGGACCGAAGCCATCAATGACGGCTTCGTGCCATCCTGGGATGGCAATGTCTACACTACGTACGGCACAGCTTTACGCAACGGGAACGTTCGCAAAGCGCTTAATGGAAATGTCTACTGGGCAGGCAAAGCCGACGGCACCGCAGGGACTATCACCTACCCTGTTTTCAACGCAGCGTATAATCTGGCGAAACGAGGCACGGACGAGCCGGATTTGTTCTGCGCCAACAAGCCGTTCGTTTCTTTTGTTGAAAACCGCATTCAGCCGCAACAGCGCTTCGGCCAGGACAGCGCCAGCGTCAAAGACCCCTATTTCGGGGCGGTGGGATTTAGATTCAAAAACTCCGTCGTGATGATGGACGACTACTTCCCGTCCGCCCTGGGCTTCCCCTACAGCGATCCCGCCAACGGCGGCCTGGGCAACAATCTCACCGGCACCATCCCCTACACCGCACCGGCGGTTCCGGCCAACAACTTCCCGCCGTCGAGCGTGACCAGCCTGGTGGTGGGCGAGGTCGGAGTTTTCTTCAACACCAGCCGTTGGAAATTCCGCGTGTCCAACGACGTCGAGTTCGGCTTCAACCCCACGGATTTTATCCGCGCGCCCGACAACACGCGCGTGGCGAGCCAGCTCAAGGCGGCGGTCAATCTGGAATGCGTCGCGCCGTGGTCGAACACGCAGCTCTACGGAGTGAACTCTTGAGGAGGAAGCTATGCCAGTAGGCGGAACGGCCTTTTTCGGACAGAACCAGTCGCCGCGCATCACCACCACGTATCTCAATCAGCTGAACCGCAAGGGCGATCCTGCGCCTGGTGCGCCGGTCTCGACCGCGCAGGTCTCGGGCTCCATCGTGCAGCCTTACGCGGGCTTCGAGGGCGGCAAGCTGACCATCACCGACCCCTTCGCTACCATGTTCGCCGATCCGGCGGTGGGCCCGCTCTACGGCGGCGTTTACATGTACGTGCAGTTCGCCGCCAATGCGCCCACCGCCAACGCACGCGGCCAGATCGTGTACTGGTCCGATATCCTGCACTACGTCGTCACCGATGACCCGGCTGCCAGCACCAACGGAGTGGCCGGAGTCACCATCAACGCCACCACTGCTGGCAACTGGGATTTCATTCAGATCGCGGGGATCGCCGAGGTGTCATTCAGCGCCGCTGCAGCGATCGGCACGATGCTGAAGGCGTCCGGCAATCAGGCAGCGGTCGCCACGGTGATGGACAACACCTACCTGGGTACTGCTGAATTGACCGCAGGCGTCGCAGGCGCGGTTTCGCCGGTGCTGCTCAATATAATGGCGGGCTTCAACTACTAGGAGGAATCATGGCGCGGAAAGTCACTAAGATCGGATTTACGCGCGGCGGGGTGAAGCGCTCCAAACGCGGCCTGCCCGGTATGCGCGTCGGCAGCCGTCGCGGGGGACGGAGATACTAGATGCCTGCTGTCGTAATGTCGCGCTTCAGCTACCCCAAGGTGCCGGGAGACGGGCCCTGGTCGGTGGTCGACGTCACCGGGCCCACCAGCTACCCGTTCTTCGTAGGAGCGCCCGGAGGAGCCAGCGGCGGACAGGAAATCTCGGCGGCGGACTGCGGACTGCAGGAGATCGATTTCGCCATATCCATGGGCTCCAACGACGGCCTGTATTTCGCGGAAGTCTATCCCGACCACTTCAGCCCGGGGAATCCGATGCGCGGGGTGTGTCTGGCCTGGATCGTCTCCTCCACCGGAGCGCAGGCTACCGGGGGCACGAATCTGAGCGGATCTACCATCCGGCTCCTGGTCATCGGGCGGTGAAGCTAGGCGCGTGGCTTCCTTCATTGGATGGCATGCGTCTCATCAGAATGTTCTTTTATGTGACATGACCTGCAAAGGGTTAGCCCATTGGAAACGACATAGCGTTTCTCTTTGTCTTTTAACCAGGGAATAATATGGTGGGCACAAAGAGATCTGACAGATCGGCGGCAGTTCTGGCAAGTGAATTGATCTCGCTCGAGGACTGCACGCCTCCATTCTATGTATGCGCGTCGATGGCCGTTTCTCTTAGGTCCGTCTTTGATCTTGCGTTGGTCGGCGCATGTTCGCGAGCAACAGATTCTATGCAGGGGAGCATTGAGCGGAAGGGGCCTGCCGCATTGTACGCATTTCCGCGCCGCGCAGCATTGAGAGCACATCTTGCGAAGAGCGGCGCGGGACTCGAAAGATTTGCCGCAGGAGACGCACGTCCGGCCAAATATAAAATCCGGGTGATTGCCCAGCAAATGGGCCGCATCAGGATTAGTTTTAGTTCTTCGCAGTGCCGCGCAAGATATGCTGCAACAGACGATTCGCGATTTACTATGCGTAAAGCCGCGACCGCAATTGGGGCAGGTTTTAGCGAACATGTCTGCTGATTTTACAACGATGACGGCGGAGCTGGTGGGCACGGTGCCGCGCATGAGCGCGCTGCACGCGCAGCAGTTGATCAACCGCAGCTGGGCGCGCATCCGCGATTCGCGGCTGTGGTCGTTCCAGTTCGTGGCCGACGCGCAGCTGTTCGTGCCCTACGGGATCACCGGCGGATCGGTCTCGGCGACCTTCGGCTCCACCCAGATCGTGGCCGACGCCTCGGCGGCGGCGGCCTTCAATGCCGTGGCCACGGCCAACCCGCCGCTGGCCTCCCCCACTCTGGGCGTCGGGCGTCAGATCCGCGTCGGTTCGACCAACGGAATCTCGACGCCCACCGGCCCCAACTACAACATCGTCGCCTGGGACGGCGCGAGCAAGCTCACCATCGACCGGCCTTACGGCGAGGCCACGGTTTCGCGCGCGGCCTACCAGGTGCTCAAGTGCTACTACGCGCCCCCGGCCCCGCCGCCCTTCCAGAATCTGTCGCCGGACCTGCGCTTCGTCAGGTACATGTCGATCACCAACAAGAACAACGGCTACACCATCTTCGGACCTAATCTTTACTGGTCCCAGGCCCAGCTGAACGCCATCGATCCCCAGCGCGGCGGGCAAGGCGATGCTTACATCGTCGCCAACTACGGACGCAACAGCCTGGGCCAGCCGGTGGTCGAACTCTACCCCAATCCGGTCCAGTTCACGACCTACAGCGCCAGCTACTGGACGCGCTGGCCGGATCTGAGCGGGAATCAGGATCTGCCGCAGATGCCCTACGAGCTGCCCGACCTGGTGATGTTCCAGTCCAAGGCGCTGGCAGCGGACTGGGCGCTGGCCAACGTCAACACCTTCCCCGAGCTGGGGCAGACCAACTGGGTGGCGTACCGGCAGACGCAGACCGCCGAATACCGGGCGAGCGTCATCAACTGCTTCAAGCAGGACGATGAGATTTATCCGCACATCCCCTTCCGCCAGGGCCAGGGGTTCATGTTCCCCCTGGGAGGCCAGTTCCTGCAGTCGCACGATGTGACCAGCATCTTACCGAGAGGTTACTAAATGGATTCTACATTGGAGTCGGTTATGCTCTTTCAGCACTACCAGACCACTACGCCCTACTCGCCCGCTCCCTCTCCGCCGGCGGCGGTGGTCCGGGAAGCCGAACCCCTTCGTCCGAATTCAGACGAAGGGGTTTCGCGCGACCAGCCCGAGCAGCCGGAGACGCCCGCCCATGGCTAAGCCCAAAGAGGAAAAACAGTAGGACCTGCCGCCGTTCGATACTGAGGAAGAGAACGACGATGACGACGACGACGATGACGACGAAGGAGAGAAGAAGAAATGGCTAAGAACATCAATTCGTCTCTGGGCGCAGCCGAGTCCGGAAAGGTCGGGCCCCTGCGCAGCCCCATGTGCTCCAACCTGGCGATCGCCGAGAACAAGATGAAGCTCAATCCCAGCGTGGCGGCCAACACCACCAGGCCGGGAATCGCCAAACAGTCCGCGCCCATCCGCTCGCCCATGAACGGCGGGAGCATTGTGAAGTACTGATATGGCCAACGATCAATTTGGCAGGCCGCTGGTGGCCGGCGATACGGTGACGATCCAGGGGCAGGTGGTTAAGGTGCTGGACGATCCCAACTACATCAACTGCACCGTGCAGCTGGCGCAGCTGATGCCGCCTGCGGGAACCCAGGTGAACGTCCAGCTCAATACGGCGCAGGTCGTCAAGGGCTAATCCCCTTCCGGTCATGGCCGCGCCGGGCTACACCTACCTCACGCTGGGGCAGGCGCGGACAGAACTGGCCTCGCGCCTCGAAGACCCCGGCTATGTCTTCTGGACCGCCCCGGAGCTGAACGATCTGATCGCCGAAGCGGTGCGCACGTGGCAGGCTTTGACCGGCACCTATAAGCAGCGCGCCACTTTTCAGATCTCCCCCAACGGCGGCGTGGGCGGGAGCGCCTTCTACGATCTATCCAACTTCCCTTCCGGCATCCTGGGCTTCTTCGTCACCGATTCCCAGGTGGTGAACATGGCGCTGGCGACGCTGCTCGAGCCGCCGCTGACGGCTGGCTGGACCGGCACCGGGCAGTTCCAGTTCGTGCAGATCGTCAATGCGCTGCAGAACCGCATCAACCGCTGGATGACCGATACCGGCGCGAACGTGACGCGCCTGATCCAGTTCACCGGCGGCGGCGCTTCGGCGTCGCGCATCTTCCTCCCCGAAGGCGTCCTCGACGTGCGCCGCGCCGCCTGGCTCAACACTGCCAACGTCTACAGCACGCTGTGGCGCGACGACGAGTTCGCCATGCAGGCCTTTCTCAATCCCGGCTCGCTCACGCCGCGCGATCCGCCCATCGTGTGGGGCAAGTTCACCGTTCCGCCGGTGGGCCTGGAGGTCTATCCGCCGCCGCTCAACCCCGGCCAGCTGGAAACCCTGGTGGTGGAGAACGGGCCGCAGATCGGCCTCACCCCGGCGGCCATCGTCGCCTCTCCCACCTTGCTCAAGATTCCCGAGGATTTCGTCTGGGGCATGATCTTCGGCGCGCTTTCCGACCTGTTCGCCGCCGACGGCCCCATGCGCGATCCCGACCGCGCCCTCTACGCCGAGAGCCGCTATCAGGAATCGGCGGAACTCTACCGTATGAACCCCACCTTGGTCGATACTCAGATCAACGGCGTCCCCGTGTGGACCGGATCGGTGTTTGAGATGGACAGCTTCCTGGCTTCGTGGCAGGCCGCGCCTGGCGTGCCGCAGTTTGCGGGCATGGCGGGCCGCAACCTGGTGGCGTTCGGACCCGCGCCCAATGGCGTCTATAGCGCCACCATGGACGTGGTCGCGAATATTCCCGTACCCAGCGCCGACGGCGACTTCATCCAGGTGGATCGCGGCGCGCTCAATCCGCTCCTCGATTACGCTCAGCACCTGGCCGCGTTCAAGATGGCCGGGGCGGAGTTTCATAACACCGGCCGGCTGCGGCAGAACTTCTATCTCGCGGCGGCGACCGAGAACGCCCGCCTCACCAAGGGCAACTTCTACCGCTCCGCCATGCAGCTGCCCGCCCTCCGGCAGCAGGCCGAGGTGCCGAGGGTATGACGCTTCCCGAATGCATTCTGCTGGCGTTGGTGATCACGCTTGTCGTGCTATGGATCGGAGAGCGCTGGCCCGGAGGAGGCGATTTCTAAATGCAGCGAGCGCAGGGATTCGCCCAGCAGGGCAACCAGGTGGTCTACACGGCGGGGCACGGCAGCTCGACCATGGTGCAGGGGAGCTGGCCGCTCGCCACGGTGACGGTCTATGACTCCGGCACCACTACCCTCGCCGCCATCTATGCCGATAACCAGACGCCCGCCACGGTGCTGGCCAATCCGTTTACTGCCGATAGCAATGGCCACTGGTTCTTCTATGCTCCGGACGGGCACTACGACATCATGCTTCAGGGCGAGGACGGGCTGAACTGGACGATCGGCGATGTATTTTTGAGCGACACCCCGGGACAGCCTGGTCCGGCAGGACCGCCAGGCGCGGCAGGACCGCCGGGGGCGGCGGGACCGGCGGGCCCGCCAGGCAGCATCTCCCCGTGGACGGGCCCCGTGGACGGAGGGGGCTTCAGCCTCTCCAATGCGGGCGACATCAGCATCAACGGCCACTTCTACCGCTCGGGCGTGCAGATGGCCATCAACGCGCAGAATGTGGTGACCGGGTCGCGGGCGGCTGACGTGGTGTATCAGAACACCAGCGGCAAAACCCTGTTCGTCAACACCTTCTGGAATTTGGGCGGGAAAAACAGCACGCTTACCTGTGTCTCTGACGCGGTCGATCCGCCGACCACGACAGTCGCGCAGATTAACAGCAATGCTACGGCGCAGAGTGTCGTCCAGCTGTTTTTCATGGTGCTGCCCAATTACTACTACGAATGCCAGGTCTCGGCCGGAACGCCGAACCTGGTTGTCTGGGTCGAATATGCCTGAGTTTCAGCGCAAGACCGTGCCGTTTCTGCATCGCGGGATGAACTGGAATTCTCCCGTGGAAAAGCTCCAGGACGGACAGGTGTCCTGGGCCAAGAACGTGCGCGTGCTCGAGCAGGGTACGGTCTCCTCCGCGCACGGCCACACCCTGGACTTCGATGGCATCCCCGCGAATTATCTGCATTCGATCTCGCGGTTGAATGTCCTGAGCCAGGCCACCGAACCCGGCGGCGTGATGGCCTTCGACCAGAACCTGCGGCGCACTTACGTGTTGGGCGCGGATCAGAACCTCTACGTCTTTCAGGACCAGGCCACGCTGGCCAACGCCAGCCTCAATCCCGTCCGGACTCCGCAGGCCGCGACCAACGGATTCAGCGGCAATCCGCTCAGCATCATCGATGTCGAGCCTGCCGGTGCGGCGGTCGCTTGGAAGTATATCGCCGACTCCAAGCAGATGGTCACGGTGGGCTACTATCCAGGCGATGCCAAGGGCTCGCAGATGGCGCGCTGTCTGCAGATCGGCCTGCCGGTGCCGGTGTCGACCAGCATCCCCACCATGGTCAGTGGCGGGAATCTTCTCGGCGGCTATCAGTGGGCCTTCGCCTATCGCAACATCCAGACCGGCGCACGCTCCAACCCCTCCGCCGCCACGCGCGCCAACACCAAATATCCGGCCACCCGGATGACGTCGGACGGCACGCCCACCGGCACCTCCGTGCCGTTTCATGTCACGCTGCAGTTGCCCAGTGTTCCGCTCGATCCGCAGGCCGTGCCGCCCGCAGCCGATACGCACATCGTGGTGGATGTCTACCGCTTCGGCGGCAACATCCTCCGCTGGGCGCTGGTGGGAACCGGCGCAGGCGGCAGCACCTTCACCGACGACACGCCCGATCTGAATCTCCTGGCTGCGCCTTCCCCGCCGCAAGTTACTGACGCCTCCACCGGACTGACCAGGTTCAACTTGTACCAGCCGTTTGTTACCCAGGACATCCGCCGCCAGGGCAGCGGCACGCTGTCGCAGCAGGGCACGATCAATGTTCCCGGCGAGACGCCGCCCGTCAACCGGGCCATCTGGACTTTGAACGACAACAACCACGCCTTCAAGACGAACTGGATACCAGGGTCAACCATCTACGTGAATGGTCAGGCCTTCAGCATTTACCAGGTGTGGTCGGACAATATCATCGAGCTGGCCCAGGATTTGAACGGCGTGCTCACCGCTGGTGCGGTGACCTGGTCCACCAACGCGGGAACGCTCATGAGCGGCCAGCCGCTGCCGCATATCTGGGGCCCGTACGGCGTCGGCCAAAGCGGCTCCTATGTCTTCGCGTGCGGCGATCCCAACGCGCGCGGAACGCTCTACTGGACCAACGGGAACGATCCCGATTCGACCGACATCGTGAATAACATCGTCGTGACTTCGCCTTCCGAGAAGCTGGTGACGGGCGCAGTCTACGACGGCCAGCCTTACTGCTGGAGTACGGAGAGACAATTTCAGATCTTTCCCTCCTTGACGATCTTCGGGCAATTCACGACGCAGGAGGTGGCGGGAGCCAAGGGGGTGTGGCTGGAGTGGAGCCTGTCGGTGCAGTCCAATGGCCTGGCGGATCAGTCGGTCAGCTGGCGCGGCAAAGACGGCATCTACGATTGGAGCGCGGGCGGCGGGCTGGTGCGTCTCACCGATCCGCTCTATTCGTTTTTCCCGCATGACAACAATCCCGGCATCGCGCCCGAGGGCATCCTGCCGTTTATCGGCACGGGCTCGCACCACCCGGAGAGCGTCGGCAGCCTGGACGACACTCTGCCCAAATATCATCGGCTGTGCTGGTTTCAGGGGCTGCTCTACTACGACTTCGTGGCCAATATTCCGGAACCGGCCAGCCCCAACGTGGGCATCTCCAACTGGTCCACCCTGATCTGGGACTCGGTCAATATCCCCGGCGGCGGCTGGGTCTCGCTCGATCAGCCGTTTGCCTCCGCAGGCAAGCCCGAGACGCTTTATCCCATCGTGCACGGCATCGACATCGGTGCCAACGATCCCGCCTTCGATGCCACGCCGCAAACCAGCGCTTTCGGGCCCATCTACGGCCCCATGTCGCGCGGGGGCTCGCTCAAGGTGCTGTGGGGAGGCCCGTCGTCTCTGGTGAGCGGCGGCTCGGCGGGCGGGGGCACCATCTTCGACTACTACGGCCTGACCAGGGGGTTCGAATCGCGCTTCATGACCCGCGCCGAGGACGCGGGCGACCCGCGCCTGATGAAGCTCTGGGGCGATTACTGGATCGACTGCACGCCCCTGGCGCAGTTCACGGTCTATCCGCTGGCTTCCTTCAACACGCTGGCGCTCGAGCCGCGCACCGTGCCGGTAGGGCCCAGCACGCTGGGCGTGCGCATGCAGTTCCCGCTCGATTTTCTCGAGTTCGTGAACGCCGGGGGCTGGGGACTGCTCTCGCCTACTCTCGGGCTGGATGTGATCTGGGTAGGCAACAGCGGCCAGTTCGCGGCCTCGCTCAATGAATGGCAGCCCACGTTTGTCATCAAGCCGGAGCTGATCGAATTCCGCGCCACCGACCGCGACGACCAGGGACTCAACAAGGCGAAATATCTGATGGGCTGCAACATCGAGGCGGACACGCGCGAGTTCATCGATCCCACCACCGGCCTGCCGCTGATCGCGCCCAATATCACCCAGACCATCAACGTCAACGTCATCGTGGACAACAACGTGGTGGCGACTTTGACCCTCTACCATCCCGGCCAGACGGAGAAGCCCTACGGCTTTGAGCCGGTGGCCGGTTACGAGTTTCAGGTGCAGTTTCAGTTCGAGACCCAGGCCACCGTGTGGTGGCAGCTCTATAAAGTCAGCTGGATCTTCGAGCCCTGGCCGGACGACGTGGCGCGCAAGTATCCCTTCACCAACCTGGGCGACACCAGCGACAAATTCATCCAGGGCATTGTCCTGCCCATGGAAACCGGCGGCAAGGACACCACCGTGGGCGTCTGGTTCGACGACAGCAACCAGACCGAGGCCTGGACCAAGAGCACCCTCCCTTTGAAGAAGACCGGCGTGGTGCTGGATATGCCGCAGCCGATCATTGCGCACTTCATCCAGTTTCAGACCGTCACTCCGGGCCGCATCTGGCCGGAGGAAGCCAAGGTGGTGTGGGAGCCCGTCCCCGAGCTGACCAATACCTGGCAGACGCAGGAGACCGATCACGATCTGGCCACCTGGCACCATTTGCGCGACTGTTTCATTGCCTATATGGGTAATGGGGATGCGCCCGTGCTCGAGATCGATGACGAGTACGAAACCATGCGCTATACGCTCGATCCGGCGGCGGTGAATCAGTTCGTGCGCGCCTACCGGGTGCTCAAGCCGATGAAGGCCAAGTGGCACCGCTACCGCGTTACCTCGGTTGCGGGCATCCGCCTCTACGTCAAGGACACGGTGGTGCGGCTCAAGGAGTGGGGCAGCACGGGTCCGTACCTCAACGCGCAACCGTTCGGCGATCTGAGCCGAGCTTCGGGAGCAAGAATGTGAGCACCTCCGGCGTTCCCGGCCCTCCCAGCCAGCCTGCCAGCGGATGGTTCCCCAATCTCGAAGGCCTCAATTTGCCGCGCGCCCTGACCAATGGCCTGCAGCAGGGCTTTTCGCTCATTTATTCGCTGCGCGATGCGGTGAACCAGCTCCAGGCGACGGTTCAGGCCATGATCCAGTACGGCACCAGCGGGCAGCGAGGGAAGGTGAATGCGCAGGCGGTCCCCAACGGAGCACTGTACTTGGAGACCGACACCGGGAAGATCTATCAATCGCGTCTCAGTTCCAACTCGACCACCCGGACCTGGATTTTGGTGGTCAATGGAGTACCGGGGCCATAATATAACCCAAGGAGCAGGCGTTGGCTACCACGATCGTTTCGCCATCCGGCGGTTCGGTTCCCGGCATGGACCAGATCGACCATGCCTTTGGCCGGATCTATAACATGTTCGGCAACCTGGGCGGGAGTAACTACTCCACCGGAGGTTTCGGGCCCGGGGGCGTGTCGCCGCAGCCGGTATCGGGATCGGACAACTCGCTGACCGCGTTCTGGCGCGGGTTGAGCAACCTGGCAGGCACATCCGTTCCCAGTTTCCTCGAGGCGGGCGGCAATCTGCTGGGCACCGGCATGGGCGTGACCCAGGGAGGCCTGGGCATGACCGGGACCGGCTTCGGGACCACGCAGCGGGGCCTGGAGACTCTGCAGCCCTCGATCGACTTCTACCAGAAGCTGCTCTCGGGCGATCCCACGGCGGCCACCGCCGCGCTCGCTCCCACGGCGGCGAATATCGCCAACATCACGGCGGGCGCGACCAACCAGGCCGGCCAGGGAATGCCGGGCGGGGGCTACCGCGCGGCTACGCTGGCGGGCCTGCCGTTTGCGCAGGCCGCGCAGGTAGGCAATGCAGCCCTGCAGCTGCAGCCAGCGGCGGCTCAGGCACTGGGCCAGCTGGGCGGCGAGCAGGCGCAAATCGGCGCGGAGCAGGCCGGGATCGGCCAGGGCGTTTCGGCGACCGGGCTGGGCGTCGGGCAATTGGGCACCGTGCTTACCGGCCAGGGCCTGCAGACTTTGCAAAACACCATCGCGGATATCTTGTCCAAGATGGGGATCAACATTCAGGGCGGGACCGCGAACCTGTTCAGCCAGGTCGTGGGCTCGCTGTAGGAGGTCTCTTATGGGACTGTTTCGTGACATTGCCAGAGCCGCCACCGCCGGGGGCGCAGGGGCCGCCGCCGGGGGTGCCAGCGGAGGCACAGCGGCAGCGGGCGGAACGAGTGCAGACGAAGAGAGTTTCGGCAGCAAAGCCGGACGGATAGCCAAACGCGCGGGCAAATCGATAATGGAGTCGCCGAAAAGACAGGTGGGCGTGGACACCGGCCAGTATTCGGTTGGCTCCATGGGCTTGGCGGGCTCCGTTCCCGGCCAATCGTCCGACAGCGACTTTTCCAACGGACGCCGCAAGCGCAGCAACGGCAAAAACAGGGGGTGAGCCATGAGTCTGGATCTTTTATTGGGGGCCACCAGCGTGGTGGGAATGGCCGGGGGCGTCTGGGCGCTGGTGCTGCACCGCAAAAACGGCAACGGGAACGGCAAGCCCGCGCCCGAGGCGCATGTCGCCCAGATCAAGCCGCCCGCCTGGACCGAGAACCTGGAGCAGGTCGCGGATGTGTGCCGACAGGCGGGGACCGATCTCGAACATAGCCTGGGGAGCTACGTCCTGCGGCTGGAGGCGCTCTCCACCATTCCGCCGCCTCCTCCTCCGGAGCTTACGGCTAATCTGGAGCGCATTAACGACCGCCTGGAGGGCCTTCTCCGGCTGGGGCCGCCACCGGCTCCGCCGGACTTAACGCCCAGCCTGGAGGCCATCGCGGATCGCCTGGAGGAAGTGGCGGCTTCGATCCCCGAACTGGATGGCCGTCCCGAGCTGGCCGCCGCGCTGGCGCGCGGCCTGGCGGAGCTGCCCGCGCTGCTTTCCCGCCAGGTGGCGGAGATCGTGGCCGCCGAGCGCAAATCCATGCAGCCGCTGTTGAGTGCAGCGGCGGGATTTCTCACGAGCCCGCCGCCCGCCACGATTGCGGTCCAGGGCGGGACCAATTGGCCCGGGCCCCCACGGCTCACGGGTCCGGCTCCCGCTTTGCCGAAAGCGCCGAGCCCGCCGCCGCCGATCCCGTCGGTTCCGCCTCCCTACGTGGGCGGAACGGTGTGGACTCCGGCGGGAACGGTCGCCAATCTGCTGCTGTTGATTCAGCAGCAGCTGGCTCCCAACTGCCCGGGCACCTGCGTGGAGTTCCGGCTGGAGGCGGACGCCGAGGTTTATGTGGGGGCCGCTTCGTCCATCGGCGGCGCGCTCACCACTACCAACTACGCTTATGCTCTGGCGGCGGCTACGCCGCGCCTCTACCGCTCCAACTTTGCGGGCAGCTCCACCCCCATCGGCGATCTGCAGGTGCTGGCCAGCGTGGCCACGGCGCTGCATGTCGAGGTGCAACTCTAGGAGAGTCATAGTCATGGCCACACCAATCCCACCCAGACCTTCGGTTCCCACGCCGTATGTTGCTGGCACGGTTTCGATTCCGGCGAATCAGCCATCGAGTCTTCTGGACCTGATCCAGCAGCAGATCAGCCGCGACTGTCCGGGCACGTCGGTGGAATTCCTGCTCTGGCCGGACCCTTGCAATCAGGCACCCATCTGGGTCGGGGCTTTCATGCAGATCCCGGGTCCGCTCGACGTGACCAAGTACGCGTATTACCTCACGCCCATGGCAGAGCCACGCCTTTACCGCAGCTCGTATCCGGGGACTTCTACGGTAATCGGCGTGGTGCAGGTGTTTTCCCAGCCCCCGGCCAAGCTGCACGTGGAAGTTCAGGAGTAGGAGGTCTTATGGGTTTAATCCGCGATATCGTGTCCGGAGTCACCGGCATCCCGCTGGGCGGCTCGAAGCGCTCGACGAGCAATAACACCAGCTCCGATACGGATGAGACCGACGATCCCGGAGCCGGTTCCGGCTACGGCGAGAAGTACGGCACCAGGGTGCTGCGCGCCGTCAAGCGATCCACCAGGCGCATCGGCGACAAGGGGGAGGGACGATGATGACCGGCGATGTGCGCGACAAGTTCGATCTGATGGCGGCCCGCCACGATCACCGCCGCGCGGCCCAGGCCGGCGGTCCCCGGCAGATGGCGCGCGACTACGGGCGGGCGCGCGGCTCCGACCGCTTCCCCGCCAAGTCCGTGCGCAAGCCCAAACGATCCGGAAAGCGCTAATGGGAATCTTTCGCGATCTGGTCAGCAACGTTGCCAATGCCCGCATGATGGAGGAGCAGCAGAAGCTCGCCTACAACCTCAGTCTGGGCACATCGCTGCTGAACCTGGCGCGGAACCCCACGGCCAAACCGGGGGAGCGGGCCGAGGCGGCATCGCTGTTCACCGATCTGATGAGCAAGCATGGCGGCAAGCAGGGCAAGGCGCTGCAGCCCAGGATTCAGTCGCTGCTGACCGGATATATCTCCTCCACCATGGGCGGCAGTCAGCAGCCCGAAGATCAACCTGGCGGAGCTACGCCTAGCGGATTGACCGGCCAGCAGCAGCCGTTTCCCGGCGTCGCGCCCGGGATTCGAGGCATACCCCAGCAGGAGCGGGAGCAGATCGCGGGACAACTGGGCCCCCAGGCCACACCAGCCTCTTTGGCTACAGGGCAAGCTGGCCTCACGCCCGCCGCCCGGGCGCAAACGCAGATCCGGCAGCAGCGCGGCGGCTTCGGCGGCGCGCTCCGGCATCTCGCCGGAGGCCTGGGCACGGTGGGGAAGGAGATGCTGGGCGTGCCTCCCGGCCAGCCGGAGACGCCGTGGGACCCCAGGGCCTTCCAGATGACCCCGGAGCAGCAGCGCCGCTATGACTACGAGGAGAACCTGAAGATCGGCCAGGCCGCAGGCCTGCACGGCGATGCCCTGACCAATTATGCGCTCACCGGCAAGCCGCCGTCCGACTTCGGCAGGCTCACCGGGCCGACCGACGCGGAGATCCAGCAGGCGGGCGAGCAGTTCGACAGGCTCATCGCGCCCCAGATGAAGCAATCGGGAATCGATGACCAGCGGATGGCGGCGGCGCGCGTGCAGTACGTGGCGGGTGTGAAGCTCGCCAATATGCCGCCCGAGCAGCTCTACACCTACACCGATGCCAACGGCGTGCCGCAGACTGTCGTGCGGCGCGGCGGCATGTGGGTGGACTCCAACACCGGCCAGCAGGCGGCGCTCCCGGCGGGCGTGCAGCCCGCGAGAATCGGTCAGCAGCGTGCTCCCACCGCAACCGACACGGCCCGCAGTCTGGCCGAAGCCGGATACGCCGCCGAAGTCCTGAAAAAGCCGGTGAGCCAGATGACGGACGAGGAGCGGCTCAAGGCCTGGGGATGGGGACGCCAGAAGATGACCATGGACCCGAGATTTGCGGTACAGATGGGCACGGTGCCCAGGACCCAGCAGAATCCCCAGGGCGATCCGGTCATCGATCTTTACGCCGAGGAGTTCATCACGCGCGGCTTCACGCTTCCCGGAGCCATGGGCGGCCAAGGCTTCCCGCGCCAGGAGCAGGTTGCGGCGCGCGCGGTCGAGATGCTGCAAACGGCGGGTTACAGCATCGGCGATCTGCCCGGTATCCGCGAAGGCATCAAGGCCAACGCGAAGGAGTTTGACAAGGTAGTGCAGATGGGCGGCCAGCTGGCCATCTTCAACGGCACCATCCAGTCGAACCTCGCCAACCTGCGCGTGCTGAACGCCAAGTACGAGCGCAGCGATTTCCCGTTCGCCAACCGCGTGTGGAATGCCTGGACCACCGGCAAGGGCGACACCGGCGCCGTGAACTTTGCGGCGCAGCTTCACATCCTGGCCATCGAGTGGGCCAAGGCCATGACCGGGCTGATGTCCAATGCCAACGTGCAGGTCACTAGCGCCGCCGACGCCGAAGCCATCATGTCGCGCTACCTGTCAAAGTTTCAGGTCAACGAGCTGTTCGATCAGGTCATTGTGCCCGATCTGCAAGGCCGCGAAAACGCCCAGAACAGGGAAAAGAGGGACCTGCAAAACGCCATCCGCAACTTCGGCACGCTCACCCCGCAGGAGCCCACGACCGGCGCGGCTACGCTGCCGCCGCCACAGAAGCAACCTGCGCCTACGCCTACGCCAACTCCTGCTCCGGCGCCCAGCCCCACTCCCGCGCCCCGCCAGGGCGGCCCCGGCGATAAGGTAATAGAGTACCTCAAGCGGCATCCGCTGCCGAAGCGATAAGCCATGGCCGACGAAGCCCTGCGCGAAAAGCAAGAACAGGAAAAACTCGCCAAGGCGCGCGATCAGGCCAAGCGGGATGAGATGGCGGGCTGGATCAGGCGCACCTTCTCCGATCCGGAGTTTCGCGCGCTCGACAGCAAGGACAAGATCAGCATCATGGAGCAGGCCGATCCGGAGTTTCAGTCGATTCCCGATATGGCCGACAAGGCGCGCGTCGTTCAGTCGTACCTGTACCAGGTTCCCAAAGGGATGCCCTCCACCGGCAGCGCGTGGCGGGACTTTGCGGAGAGCTTCGTGGGGGCCGCGATGCAGCCGGTCTACTACGGCGGCGAACTTGTGCGGCGCGGCGAGCAAAAGCTCTTCGGCAAAACGGGCGAGAAGCTGGAAGAGATGGGCGTGCCCAAAGGCATGGTCGAGTTCATGGGCCTGGAGGGGCATCCGTTAGAGCGGCCCGAGACGCAGTATTTTCTCCGCCCCACGGAGAGCTTTGCGGGCAAGGCAGGCGCGATTGCGGAGCCGATCGTAGAGCTGGCGCTCGCGCCCGAGCTGAAAGCCACCAAGGTGCCCAAGCTGCTCAAGAGCGGGCAGGCGCTGATGCGCGCGGGCAAGCCCGTGCTGCGCGAGACGCTGCCCTCCTTCCTGGCGCGGTCGGCCACCGAAGGCGTCAAGCTGGGCGTTCAGGCCGGGCTGCACGGAGACAAGCCGGTTCCCGGCGCGATCCTGGGAGCCTCGATGCCCATGGCCGGCTGGATGGTGAATAAAATCGTCGCGCCGTCGCTGGCAGGCAGCGCCCGCTGGCTCTACAATCGCGCGCTCAATCCCACCACCAAAATAACCAAGGGTGAAACCGCCGAAGTTGTGCCCGAGCTGCTCGAGCGCCATTTCTGGAGGGCCACGTTCCCGCGCCTGAAGGATGCCGCCGAGGAGAACCTGGCGAATGCCGAGCAGGGCGTCGGTCAGGCCGAGGCCGCTGCTATCAGACGGTCGCAGCGGACCTACACCACGACCGGATACTACCGCGTGAGCCGCACGCCGCCGCCGCGACCGGGGCCGGCCACCATCAACGTTCCCCCGGCGGGCGGAGCAGGGGCGGCAGCGGGCGCGCCTGGAGCCGCCCCAGCGGCAGGAGGCGCGGCGGCGATCCCTGGCGGGGCGGGGCCGCTGGCGCAGGCGGGCGGGGAAGAGATGCTGGGGCCGGAAGCCGCCGCGCGGGCGCGCCGGTCACAGGCCGCCTGGGAGCGGCGGCGGCAGTTTTCCGGACGTGGTGCGCCGCCGCCACCGCGAGGCGCGCCTGGTGCGGGAGCGGGGACGGCGGGCGCGGGAGGCAGGGCGGGGTACGGCGTCTACACGGCCACGCCCGGGCTCGTGGACGTGAAGCCAGTCTTCGACAGGCTGCAGGCCGAGTTGGCGAAGACGCATGTGAGCGGAGTCTTCCCTTCGCCCCAGGCCGGGACTCTCTACAACCAGTTGCGGGATCAGCTCAACCGGCTGGCCATGGTGGCCCAAACCGGCTGGACTCCGCAGGGCCGCTACGGCTGGTACATGACCCTGCCGCAGGCCATCAAGTTCCGCCGCATCCTGGATAAACCTCTGGGGCAGGCGGGCGTGTTCTACAACGATCCCGCCTGGGCCTCGCTGTTCCATGTGCAGGAGATTGCCGCCAACTCGCTGCGCGGCGTCATCAAGGACAATTTCCCCGAGCTGGTCAAGCCCTATCAGGAGTATCACCTCTGGAAAACCGGCATCCACATCATGGAGCAGACCGAGAGGCGGAAGATCGGCCAGATCGGGTTGCTGCATGTGCTCGCCACCGCCGGCCCGCTGGTGGGGCGCGGGATCATGGGAGGTGATATCGCCTCTGAGCTGGGGGAGGTGGTGCTGGCCAACGCCGCCATGTCACTGGTGAGTTCCCCGGGAATGCAGACCATGACTGGCGTGGGGTTCCAGCGGATCGCTGACGCGCTCGAGAGCCGCAACGTGACGGCTTTCCTGCAAGCAGCGGGGACGGTGGTGAGGCCGCGCCAGGACCAGGAGGAGGACTACAACGTTCCGCCGCCCGTTCCGGGGCGCGGCGGTGAGCCCGCGCCTCGGGCGGCAGCGCCAGCAGGCGGACGCGGAATGCCAGTGGTCGAAGCGGCACGAGGACCGGTGGCTGCGGAAGCAGGCCGGGGAGCGCCCGCCGTGACGCCGAAGACGCCTGGTACGGCGGCGGCGGCTCGGCCCAAGCCGAGCCCCTTCGCCCAAAGCGCCACGCCGCCCCCGGGAACGACCTGGGAATACTGGGGTCTGAAGCCGCCGGTGGGGAACCAGCCGCCCCAGCCCACCGGGGAGTTCCGGCGCGGCCTCCGGCTGGAGCGGCGAGCGCCCCAGGCGGCACCGCCGCGCGCCGCCCGGCCTCCTGCCGGAAGAGCAGGGGGTCGGGGACGGCCGGATTTCACCGCGCAGTACCAGCAGGTAGGGCGGGCGACAGGCGTGCCTGCCGGTCTGTTGCATGCCATCGCGCAGTTGGAATCGAGCGGCAATCCGGACGCGGTTGGCGGCTCCGGCGAGATTGGCCTGATGCAGTTCATGCCCGCTACGGCGAAGGCGTTGAAGGTAGATCCGCGCGATCCCGAGCAGTCCATCCGGGGCGCGGCCACGCTGCTGCGGCACCTGATGCAGAAGTACCGGGGGGATATCGCGAGCGTGCTCGCGGCCTACAACGAGGGGGAAACCGCCTTTGACCGGCGGCGGCGGCGCGGCCAGGCGCTGCCCGCCATCACCCAGCGCTACGTGCGCAATGGGCTGGCACTGCTCGGGCGGGGCGGGCAGAGTCTGGCCGGAGCGCGCTAATAGCGCTTCCTCCCTTTTAGCCGTTCCCACATTCCTATGGCGCAGCCCGCCAACATTACCACGGCGAAAATGGCCCCAAAGATGTAGAGCGGCTCACGTATGCCTAGAGCGTCCAGCACCAGAAGCACCATCACGAACACGATCATTCCTCCTCCTTCCACTTGAGCCCCAGCCGGTCGTTGGGGGCGTTAGCGAGATCCTGCTCCGTGCCCAGATAACGCTCCGTCGTCTGGATCGACTGATGGCCTAACAGCATCTGGATCTGTTCGAGTTTGCCGCCGTGGGTGCGGCAGAGTTTGGCGCAGGTGCGCCTCAGATCGTGGGCCTTGAGGGTCACGCCGATCTCGCGGCCATAGCGCGCCGCCAGCCGCAATATCCCGCTGCCCGAGATGGAGTCGCGGGTGATCTGGCCGTGGCGGTTGACGGCCCTGAGGATGCGTCCGGTGGAGAGTTGTGCCGCCTCCTTCCAGCGGTCGATGGCGATCTTCACCCACCCGGGCAGGGGCACCGTGCGGATGCGCCCCCGCTTGCCCCGGATGTCCACCAGGCAAAAGCGCCCGTCGCGCTCCCCGACGTGTTCGAAGGTAAGTTGTGCTGCCTCGGCTCTCCGCAGGCCGCAACCCACCAGCAGGGACAGGGCGCAGCGGTCGCGCTTGCCCTTGACGGTGTCAGGCTCCGGGGCCTGGATGAGCGCCTGGGCCTGCTGCTGGGTCAGCCAGTTGCCCGCCCGGTTGCCGCTCAGCCGGACGTTAGGCACCTCGTCGATCCCAGCGGCGGTGGCAGCGTCGAGGTAGCCGTTGTGAGCAGCCTCCCGGGCCAGCTTGCGGATGGCCGAGAGGCATATGTTGATGGTCGAAGGCGCAAGGCCGCGCTTCTCCAACTCGGCGCGCCAGGCCTGCACGCTGGCGCGGTTAAACGGAAGCGCGCAGGCGGCGCGCCAGTCGAGAAACTCGACCAGGGCGTGGCCGTAATGGCGCTTGGTCTCTTCGCTCGAGACGGTGTCAATGACCAGCGCGAGCACGCTATCGAGCGAGGCGGTTCGGGGGACGAGGGCGAGGGCGGTCACTAGAGGTCCTCCTTCCGCTGGTGGCTTCTGAGCTTGGGCTCTTCGCAGTCGTGGCCGCGCCTCAGAGCGCGCTTGAGCGTCATCTGGCCGCAGGCGCAGCGCGGCTTGTCGGTCGAGCGCGGCGCGCCGGGACCGGCCCCGCAGGTGCGGCGCAGGGCCGCCAGCTCGCGCGCCCGCTCGGTGCCGATGGGTTTGCCGCGCGCTCCGGCGACGGGGTTGTTCTGGGGATTTTCCGTTCTCATGGCTGCCTCTCATCGTTGGCCAGCGCCTCCAGTAACTCGCGCGCATGGGCTATGGTATGGGCCAGTTCCTCGCGGACGAAGTGCGCCGCGTCGGAAGCTTCGCTAGGCATCATTTCGAGGCCCCCCTCCAGGGCCTCGAGATTGGTAAGCAGTGTCTTGTAGCTCATCCTCTGAACCTCCGCTCCTCCAGCCGCGTGATGCGCTCGCCGTGGTCGTTGAGCTTATCGCCGAGGCGCTCGTTGAGCCGCTTCTCCAGCTCGACTAGCTCGAGCTTGATCTCGGTACGGACCAACTCGATTTCCTTGCGAATGCCGCGCGCTTCCGCGTGCATCGCCCAGATGAACGGGGCGGTCACCACAGTGATCAGCACGCCTCCGATCGAGGCCACCAGCTTCCACATATCGGGACTCATTCGGCCTCCTCGCGCGCCCCAAAGCCCGTGGCGCATAGGGCGCACTCGTTCACGTGATAAAAACGAGCCTCTTTCCCGGAGAGATACGAACACTTATTCCGGACCCCGTGGTAGGGAAGGCCATTCTCGGTGGCGGTGACGCGGAAGAATCCGCCGCGCGTGCGCAGCCAGCGTACGGTGACGACGATGCCGGATATCAGACGGCCCGCCGAATCTTCCCACGACACCGCTTCGCCCGGGCTGAAATGTGCTCTCATTGCCGTTACGTCCTCCTGACACTCGATCTTCTTGCCTATGTACAGCTGCTCGTCTTTCAACTCCTGCCGCCGCAGGTGACGGCGGTGCCCGCAGGCGAGCAGCACGGTCGACCACTCGCCCCAGCCGAGGATGTGCTCGATGGTGGTCATTGCCTTAGCCTCCGGCTTTTCGGGTCGCGGTACGGATAGCCGCACTCGTCACAGCGCAACTCCTGTAAACGCCAGCCCTTCCTGATATGCTCCGCAGCGCATTGGTCGCGCATCAGATCCACCTCCAGGTGATCAATCTGGTGCATCAGTTCCTCGAAGGTCTCAGTTTCAATCACTGCCTCGACACTGAATATGCGCCCGCTATCCCACTCGGCCCAGAAATGCACTTGCGCCTGTCCAGGCGAGATCTCGACGTCTCCGAACCGGATCTCCTTGCGCGGCGCGGTCGAAACCTTGCGCGGCAAACCGCTCAAACCGGCGGATTCGGGATTGCCGTCATCGGTCGAAGCCTCGAACCACTCGCGCATCCATTCCCAAACACCGGGCGCGCGTTCATCCCATACCGTTTTGTCGCGCGACCACACGGACCATTTGAGGTCTACCGTGCGCTCGTATTTTTCATTGAAATGCTCTGATTCTGGCGGATCTGCAGAATGCATCGGATTTTGTAACATGTCTATGTCCTTTTCTGCGGCTGTGCCGCATCTGCGATACGTTGCAATTTCACGGTACCACGGTGGTACCGTGCTCGATTCCGTTGTGCTACACTGAGGGCGTCTATTGTCCTTTCACTCGGGTGTGCCACACTCGGGCGAAAAACGGCGGGAACGCAGGTTCCCGCCGTTTTATTTAGCGTCATGGCCGTGCCTCCCGGTAGCGCGGCACGAAGCAGTGTTCCAGCTGGCCGGTTTCGCGGTTCAGACACCGCCGGATACCGGCGATATCGTGAGTGAAGTCGTCCTTCAGATACTGCTCCGCCCGGTCGAAGTCTTGGTGACTGCCCGCCATGATGCGGGCAGTGCCGGCAGCGTCGTCCAGGTGCTGGCAGTAATACTCCGCGCCCTGGAGGGTCACGCGGTAGTCGCCGTATTCGTCGCGCCGAAACTTCCCGCCCAGGCGTCTGATGTACTCGCGCGCGATGGCCTGGGTCAGGCGAGGGCCCCTCATGCCACCCTCCCGATCTGCACAAACGCGCCGCTCTCAAGTGTGCGGATCTTCCGGCCTTTCTCCCGCAGGCCCACGATTACGCCTTTCGGGTCGAGGAATCTCAGGTCATGCTTGTCCCCGTCGATTACCTCCACCCCGTGCCAGGTGGCGGGCTTTCGGCCACGGAACACCACCGCTACGTTGATGCCATGCTCCAGGGCCTTCATGGAATGCTTGAGGTTTTCGCCGCTATAGCTATAGGTCAGATGATAGTTCTCCATAGTCCTCTCCCATGGCCTGTCGAGCTTGGTGTAGTCGTAGAACGGCACCCTCGGGAAGCGCCGCGCCATGGTGCGCGCGAGCTTGGGCTGATCTGACGTTCCGTTCAGCCGCTCGGCGGGTTTGAGTCCCCGGTTTTCGGCTTCCAGAATCAGCTTCTCCGTGTCCCGCTCCAGCCGGTCGCAGAAGCCGTTGAAGTCCGCGATGTAGTCGAGCGTCTTGGCGACGCGGGCTTCGAGGATCGAGGGGTAAACCTCGCTCATGCCCGATTGGTTCAGGCAGGCTAACGTGCATTCTTCACTTCTGCCTGCACACATCTCATGCACGCCGTCGGCGGATTTAGCGGGCGCGAGGTAGAGAATGGCCGTGAGCCATCCCCAGGCCTTGCCCTTTTTGGTCTTAGCGTCCCGGTCGACACTAAGCAAGTCGTATTTTGCCATTGTCTATGTCCTCCTCTTCGTCGTCGCCGGTCCCGGCGCGGGTAGCGATGAGGACATCGCCCGCGATGCCGTCGTGCCACGCTATGCCGGTCTCGCGGTGGGCGATGCGATCAGCTTCGACGTTGCAGGGCAGGTCGTTGAGCTTGCCCTCTTCGTTGAGATACATGACCGTGCCGCCGTTCAGCTCCAGAGCTTCGATCAAGCCCCCGGCGTAGCGCTGTAGCTCATCGAGGGTGAAGGTTTTGCCATTGGCGGGCATGACGGATTCGCCTGCCGCGCCTGCTTTAATCCAGAGTGCCATGTCTTTTTGTCCTTTCGTTGTCTTGTGCTTATTCGTCGTTGTCGTCCAGGCTTTGCTCCAGCCCGTTGGCGGTCCGGTCGATATCCTCCACGATCCAGTTCAGCGCGTCGCGGAATTGCTCCACCGCTTCGCGGCTGGTCATGCACTTCGCCGCGATATTGAGCGGGGCCAAGAAGCGCTGGACCGCCCGCAGTGCCGCTAGTTCGAGGCGTTCGTCGGCGGTTTCCCAGATGCAGTCGAACAGGTCCTTGGCCTGTGCCTGAGTCTGCGCCTGCAGGAGCATGGTCTTGAACATGTGCTCATAGTCGGGAGTGAGCACGATCTCGTTTGGCATCGTCTTGTCCTTTCGTTGTCTTGTGCCTACTGGTTGCCGTCCTGCCCCTCGGGCGGAGTGAACTCCATCCTCCAGCACGTGCTGCATATGCCGCTGAGGAGCATCTCTCTTTCCTCCCTGGGGACATGCGGCATGGCCTTCTGGATAAGTGCGCCTCCGGCCCAGGCGCGCCACTGGTCCTCGGTGCAGTGAATGATTTGGGGCGTGCCGCAGCTTACGCAGCAACGGACAATCATGGCCGCTCCTCCCCTGCGGGTGCGAAGTCGAAGGCCAGTTGTGCGGCTTCGAAGCTCCGGCCGCAGTCGTAGCATTCCCAGGTAGCGCCTTCGAGCGGCTCGGTGTAGCGCCCGCCGCAGTGCGGGCATGGCAGGCCTTCGACTTCTTGGTTGCGCTGGTCCTCGTCTTCGTCCAAGCGGCGAGGGTCCTGGTCCTCGGGCATGGTGCAGTCGGGGCACAGGCTCAGCCGCACTCCGTGGCGGAGTACGGAGTACGACGCGGGCACGCGGCAGCGGCCGGCGACGTGGTTGATGGCATCGAGATCACATTGGCATTTCATACGTCTATGTTCCTTTCCTTGTGCTTCAAGCGTTGACGTTCAGGTCCTGCGCCAGCGACTGCGCAGCCTTGTCGGCGGCATTGATCGCGGTCTGTTTGGCCTCGTCTGGCGGGAGTTGGCATACGGTAACAAGGTAGTTGTAGACCCAGTTGCCGATCTGGTTTGCGATGTGCTTCAGCCGTTTGTCGTTCATGTAAGTCCGGTCCTTTCGTTGTGCGCGTTCGATTATTCGCCCGCGCAGGCGGAAACCCGCGCGGGCTTTCTGGTTTAGGTGTGGATGTAACCGTCGTACTCCACCCCCACATACATGCCCCACCGCTGGAAATACCAGTGGTCCCGGTTGTGCCTAAGCTCGGCGAGTATCTCCACAGCTTGGTCCGGCCATGCCCGCGCGATAGCTTCGAGGACTGCCTGCGGGATTTCGTCCCCGTCCAGAGGCTCGTAGGTATTGCCCACAGGCAAGCCCGTCTCCCTGTCGGCGTGGGCGTCAAAGTCGCCGTTCGTCCATACGCGGCGGGATTCGTCCCAATCGAGGGTGTAACCATCGGTTGTGCGGAACTTTCGTTGTGCCATAGTCTAGTGTCCTTTCGTTGTGCGCGTTCGTTTATTCGCCCGCGCGGGCAGGCTGATGTCCCTGCCTTGCTCGATAGCCGTCGCACAGCTATTGCAGTAGGCGTACTCCGGGCGGATGTGGACCAAGCGTCCGCAACCCTGGCAGCGCTTCTCCACCGATTCACGCTGTGTGCGATGGTAGAAGGCTATGTCCTCGGCATCTTCGATGTCGTAGAAGCCGTAGTTATCGTCGTAGTAACTTGCCATTGTCTTTGTCCTTTCGTCCTAGAACGGGGGGAGAGACTAAGCTCTCCCCCCGGTCCTGTAGTTCACACCATAAGCAGGAGTTGCTCTGCCCCGTACACGCGTGCCATGCCGCATGCCTCGCAGACATACCGCTCGGCGTCAGGTTCCACTCCGTAGGCTTCCGCTCCACACGCGAGACAGAAGCCTCGGCTATCGTCTTCGTCGATAGCTTCGATGATTTGTTCTAAGCTAATCTTTGCCATTGTCTTTGTCCTTTCGTCCTAGACTTCCTTCCACGTCCAATCCCAATAGGCGCCGGTCCCGTAGTCGCCCGCGTGCGAGCCTAACTCGTACAGCGTCACGCCCTGTAGCCAGTACAGGCAGTAGTCTGTGTGGAAGGTATCCCTGCCGTCCATGTACTCTACGCCCTGCCATCGCTCGCGGACGTAAGCCTGCACGCCCTTCAGCGTGGGAAAGGAGCGGACTGTTACCGGTCCACGGCCTTCTTCCTGGAATCTCACGGTGTATGCCATTGTCTATGTCCTTTCGACCTGTCTCTTCAGCACGGGTAGGTCAACTCCCATGGACCACGGGTTACCCCGTGGTTTCGACTCAGTTCACTTTGGCTGGATCTTTCCAGACAGAGCGCCCGTCAGAAAGGGGAATGTGATCAGCGGGGATGTCCGTGAAGTACTCTTGAGAGACTTCCTGTCTCAAGCTTGCGAGTATGTCCGTAGCATCCACGTCGGCGGGTTCCATCTCTTCCTCCGACAGCCATAGCAGATACCGTATGGCACTGGTTAGCTTGCCTAACGCCGTAGTCTTCTCAATCCTAGTCATGGTCTATGTCCTTTCGTTGTGCTTCAAGCGTTGACGTTCAGGTCCCCCGGTGCAGGGATAGTCCCGCAAGGCTTGGTTCCAGATCAGGCGAACGTCTTCGCCCACGCTGTAGCCGTGCTCCCCGCGAATCCTCCGGACATCGGCGTCGGCCAGGGCTTTCCAGATCAGGGTACGGCAGGCTAGCACCTGTCGGCAGTTAAGGCATTTTCCGCAGCGTTTGTGCATGTCTAGTTTGTCCTTTCGTCGGGGTTCAGTGAGGTTAAGCATCGTCTATGTCCTCTCCGTCAGCCTGTCTCTTCAGCATGGGGGAGGCTATCTCCCATGGACCACGGGTTACCCCGTGGTTTCGACTACCACGTGGACAAGTCCCCCCGTATCGCGCGTGCTGCGGAGTAGGAGTCCCAAGCTTCGTTCCGCTTTTCGTCCTGCGGGGACTGCCACCCCTTACCCTCACAGCGAAAGCAGATACCGCCCGGTCCCGTGGGCTTGCCGTTGACCACAGCGGTGATGAACTGTCCCGTCCCCCCGCACCGCTCACAGCGGTGGCCTAGGACCGTCTTCCCGTCGTGGACTTCCCCCGTGCTTTTCCGTAGGTAAAGTTTCATGTCCATGTCCTCTAGCCTGTCTCTTCAGCATGGGGAGGCTGTCTCCCATGGACGGCAACATCTCACGACGTCGCCGTTTCGACTACGACTACGCCTTACGGCTAAGCTTCGAACCGTTGGCCTTGATGAACCCCTTAATCTCGCCGGCCATGCCCAAGAGCCTCTCCCATTGCTCCACGTACAGGGTGAAGGGGAACCGTCCCATACCGTAGACCGAGAGAGCGCCCTTCTCCGATACCCGGAGGGTTAACCCGTTAGCGGGCTTCGCTCTGAGCGCTTCGTTCTCCCGCTGCAGGCGCTCGAGTTCCACTTCAAGCAATAGCTGTTGCTCGGTCTTCACCGGGATGATGGGGGTTGCTGTTGGCGTGGTGTCTACCCCGCCGTTAATCGATGGACGAATCGTCTTTGCCATTGTCTATGTCCTTGTCTGCCGAGCCTTCCGGCAATTTCGATCGTGACCGAAACAACGCGGCAAGTCAAGCGGTTTCTGCGGGCAACTGTGAGCGGCCGCACAAACTGCCGGGCGGCCGCTCGGACGGCCGGACGGCTGCAAACGGCGCTCAGCGCCGTTTGCAGAATGCCGATTGCTGAGGCGGAAACAGCCCGCCCTGCAATCGGCGGACACCTACCCAACCCGTTACACCCCCCCCTCGCAAATTTAGCGCTAAAGTGACTAGGACTAAGGGCATTGTCGTAGACTGATAGCGGGAGAGGGGAAAGTCTGTCTGCGTGATAGGACTGCGAGGGTAAGTGTCTAGCCTTCAACAGGATAGCAGCGAAGACAAGGCTCGCGCAAGGGGGTAGGGCGCGTTAAGCGTACCGTTACGCTCGTTGTACCGATAGCGCGGTAATGCCGTGCTGCGGCACGGCGGTACCGGAGACCGCGTCACTCGCGGCAATTCCGATTACCACGCGTTACACGCCCCCTGCTATCACCGTAGGCCTACGGCATAGACCAAGGCTAAGTCCACAGCAAAGTCGTAGACTCGCGTGCGCGTAGCGCGTAGCGCGTAGCGCGGGACGTTGTCCGGGGGCCTGGCTGGGCCTAGGCCCTATTGACCTCATCCCCGGATAGAATTTTCCGGCAGAATTTTCCGCCGGAATTTTTCGCGCATTTCTCAACGGATTCTCAACCAAAAATCAACACAAGCCATTGGTGTCACGGTGGTACCGGAGTGGGTATAAAATAGGATGAGCCACTCCGCAGGAGAGCACCGAGGGGTATGAGCGAGCCAGATGTGTTGAGAGCACCTAGCCGAGCGAGCGAACGAGCCGCATAGCGGGGAAATTTACCGCTATGCGGTAAAATTGCAGCCAAGCACTCCCTCCCCCTCCAACCTCCCCCTCCCTCTGGGGGAAAGTTCCATGGAATTTCCGTGGAGTTTCGGGCGGCTCAATCTTCCGCATATTTTCCGCATAGCTTCCGCTTACGCGGCATGACGTTTGTCTCGCTGTTTCCGCCGGCAAGCGTCACGGCAAGGTGTAGCGATTCCGCCACATGGTCCTGTACCCATAGCTGAAGAGGGCGGCGGAATCAGTACCTGGGATTTCGCCTGGAGTGTTTCACGTGAAGGGGCTGGCCGGGTCTAGCGGGTCCTGGGCGGTTCTTAGAAAATCTGGGGGAGCAGGTTCCCGGGCCTGCGCCCCCGGGAGGAGATCGCTTTTAACTGCCCAAATCCGGCGGACAGCCCGCTATTCCGGCAACCGTTGATGCTGGGAGATTGCAAGATCCACAACAACCCGTTGCCGCAAGACGCCCGGAGGATGCCGGGGCGTTTTCGGGTGAATTTTCGAGCTGTCCGTCAATTCCCGAGTATAATCCTAGCCAATGGCGCGCATGGTGAATCGATTGATCGAACCCCAGACGCGCCGCCGCCGGGTACCGCGCGAGGTCTTCGGGTACCCGGGGACGGAGAATTATCTGGAGGGGGAGCCGCGTCCTCCGGAGCGGGTGCCGGGCGATCCGGCGGCGCTCGAGCGGCTGCGCACTTCCAAGGCTCGGGCGGAGCGGCTGCGGGCCGCGCCGCGCTCGCTCGGTCGGAGGAAGAAGCGTTATGGCTAGGAAGTCGCCCAAGCTGACTGCTGCCAAGCGCCGTTCGCTTCCCAAGAGCCAGTTTGCGCTGCCGGGGCGGGACGGCTACCCGGTGGACACGCCTGGTCGGGCGCGGGCCGCCAAGGGAAGGGCCACGCAGGCGGTGAAAGCGGGGCGGATGAGCGAAGCCACGGCGGCCAAGATCCGCGCCAAGGCGGATCGCAAGCTGGGGCGCGGGGCGAAGAAGCGGTGAGGGACTACTCACGCATCCCCGCGACCACGCTCGAGACGCTGAAGGCCTGGATCGAGCACGGGCGTCCCATGGGCTCGTTCTGCACAGCCATCGTCAGCAATGATCTCCGCGAGGCCTGCATCCGCGCCGACGAGCGCAACCGCGCCGCCCTGTTTGAGATCGTCGCCTGGCTGCATAACTACGCGCCCATCGGATCGTGGGGATCGCCCCAGGCACTCAAGAGCTGGCCGCGCATGTTGTCGGCCAAGGCCAGCTCGGCCAGCAGGGCGGTGTAGGGACTTGGGGGGACTCGAAGTAGTGTAAGATGAGGAATCGAAATACCTGCCCGGGGGTCTGATTCCCGGGACACCCCTATCACCTGAAGCGCACCATGTACCGCCACGACTTTCTGAAGGTCCTGTGGATTGTGATTGTGGCGTCGCTCGTGCTCGCCCTCTACCGGCAATGGGAGATGCGCGCCAACTCGCGGGGCCGCTGATCTACGGCAGCTTCCGCTGCGGTGCTATGGCTTCGTCCTGATCCCAGACGCGCCGCCCCTCGAATTTCCCCAGCTTGATATGCCGCAGCCCCGGAAAACACCACAGCGTGTAGTAGTTCGAAGGATCGAGCAGGCGCGACTCCGCAGGGTAGAGTTCGAATGCCTCGCACTCGGGACCGGCCAGCTGATTTTTGATTTCCTGGAATTCGCGCCAGTCATGGCGCGCCGTGCCGTCGTGCGCGCTGATGCCCAGCTGGATCATGCCAGTGGAGGTGCCGAACACCTTGTCCTCGCGGCGGCGCAGCGTCACGTCGTAGAGATCGTTTCGCCACAGCTCGTCGGGATCATCAGGGGCCGCGTCCGGGCCGCGTTTCTCGACCAGGTCAAGCGGGTGATAGAGACCCGTCTCCTCTAAAGCCGCCAGGGGGTGATGTTTTTTCCAGGCGGCGACCAGCTCCGCCAGGTCGCGCTGGTAGTCTGTAATCTTGCGGTAGTCACGCAGGCGCTCACGCACGATCTGGTGTTTGATCTCGTCCGTCATCTCTCCTCCATTTTCTCAGCTCTTTTTTCTTGATTGCTGGGGCGGGGGTCGCGATAGGGATCACCCTTCCACTCTTCGATCGGGGGACAGGCGCATTCGAAGGCGTGCTGCCGGTGGATCGTACACCAGAATTCTCCGCAGCGGCAGGGAACCCAGGCGGGCCTGGCTTTACTGCGTTTTCCCTGTTTTTGTGGTGAAGCCGGTTTCTTCGTAGCGGCCTTCGTTGCGGGCAATGAATTCCTTCATGGCGGTCAGCATGTCCTGGCGGTTGACGCTGGCGATATAGCTCATCCGGCACTCCTCATTGCCGGACAGGCCGAACATCAGTAGCGCGAATCCATACTGCTCGCGGCTGTTTTGGGTGGCTTCCGCCAGGGCACCGCCTATCATTCTGGCGATGTCATTCATCACTTCCCGGACGCTCTCTTCAATGGGCTGTTCTTTTTCCATATTGTTTATGTCTTTTCTTCTCCCGCCGTCTCCGGCGCTTCGACGAATTCGGCTTTCTCGAATTCGGCTTTCAGCGCTTCGAACTCCTCCCCGGCGCGCACCAGGAAGTGGCCGCACAAAGCGAAGGTGCGGTCGCGGGCGGAGGCCACGAACAGGCCGCAGCTGACGTGTTTGCCTTCGGGGCGGTAAACGATACGGAAGATCATTTGCGGGCTGCTTTCTCCGGGTTGAGCTTGGCAGCCAGCTCGGCCTCCAGCCGGGAAAGGCGGGCGATGTTCCGGCGCTCCAGCGCTTCTCTCAATTCATGCTGCTGGCGGGCGGTCATCTGGTGCCACCTGCCGGCCCAGTGGCCCGCCCTCAAAAGATCGGTGTTTTCCATATTCAACTCCTTTTCTCCGATATTGAGATTCCGTGAGACTGTGAGACCGGTAGAGGGGTGAGACTGGTGGGACTCTATCCCCCTATATAATTTTTCTAATGATGTTAAGTTATAGATAAATAAGGACTTGTTGAGTCTCACCAGTCTCACCCCCCATAGCCTGTCTCACGTCTCTCCAGTCTCAGCAGTCTCACCTGTCTCGACGGTATCGCCCGTCTCACCAGTCTCATTCATATTGGTAACTTGCACGTCCTGAAATCTTTAGCCGTTCCACATCGGGGGCAAAGCGGTATGTTCCCCCCTTCGAGCGCCAGAGCGCGTCCGCCGAGACTAGCGCCGCCAGATGGCGGAACACGGTGGGGCGCGCAATCCCGAGCGGCTCCTCCAGGTCCTTGGCGGTGAACTCCTCGGTCCGGATATGGCGCTTGATCTCGTGGATCAGGTGATAGAGCGGAGCCGCCGCGCCGTCGATTACGTGCTCGAACAGGCCGCTCGCGGGATCGTAGCGCAGCGTCAGCTGGTGCTCTTTGAGATGGCGCGAGCGCAGACGCAGGAGGCGCTCCGGCGCGTCGATCCCCAGTTCGCGGTAGCGCGTGATGGCGATCTGGCACTCCGTCGCCATGGTCAACCCGAAGGTGCCCGCGCCTCTCGCGTCCCAGTCGAGGGCGCTGTTAGAGCGCGTGGTGATGGATTCGTGGTGCAGCAGCAGGATCAGGCAGGAGAGGCGCTTGGCGAGCGCGTCCAGTTCGGTGATGTCGCGGCGCTCTTCCAGCACGATGTCGCCGCCGGTCTTGTGTGCTGGCCTTAAAGCGGTGTAGCTGTCGAGGACCACCAGCACGGCTTGGGTGCGGGGCACGATGATTTCCAGCCATTCCTTGAAGCCCTCGCCGAGCGGAATCGGAATGCGGTCGGGACCGTAGTAGTGAATGGGAGCGCTCCTCGGCACCTGGGCGCGCAGGTAGATGTCCTTGAAGGTGGCGTTGCCGCCGGGATCGTCCTTCTCCATCACGATCACCGCTCCGGGGGCCTTGAGCGAGTAGTAATCAAACAGCGGGCGGCGGGTGGCGAGGGCGATCGCGACCTGGGCCGCGAACGCCGTTTTACCCGAGCGCTGCGCGCCGATCATCAGCGCCAGGCCGCGCCGGGGCAGAAGGTTCTCGATCAGCGTCTCAGGCAGCGGGATGTCCAGGTCGAGGACCTCGGCCACCGTGAGAGGCGAGGGCAGCACCGCCTCGCGCTTCTCTTCGGGAGCGGGCTCTTGGTCCCCGGGCCCCGCCCGGTAGCGCTGGGCGATGTCGGCGGCCAGGGTTTCGATGTGGTCGCGCGCGTACGGCTCTTCGCAGCGCTGCTGGTTGATCTCCCAGAGCGCCGCCAGGATTTCGGGGTGGCCGCAGCCCTTGTGGCGCATGGCGCAGCCCATCCGGAACAGCGTGGGATGGCGCTTGCCTTTGGGGATGCGCTCGGGCAGCTCGAAGGGCTCCGTCGGGCCCGTGTGGTGATTGGCCGCCGCCATGATTTCCACCACCAGCCAGGGATTGGCGGGGTTGATCCTCTCTTCGAGGATCGACTTCTTGGCGGTGTCCCACACGTATTCCTTGCCCGAGGGATGGATCGAAGGCGGCACCACGATGTAGCCGCCTTCGCCCTTGACGTCGATCCCTGGCCAGACCCCGTTGTGGCAGGGCATCTTCGCCCCGGGGGGATTCTGCCAGAGAAGCTGCGAGCCGCCGCCGCCGGTCATCTGCTGGATAGTGTCGGCGAGCGCGGTGTGGCGGGCCACCAGGGCCATGAGTGAATCGTCGCCGCCGTGGCGCGGATCGACGTCCAGGGCCCAGAAGGCGACGCCGGTGGGAATTCCGATATTGGCCTTGGGCCACTTCTTCCACCACTGGCGGATAATGGTTTCGTCCAGGGTGGCGTCTTTGTGGCCGTGCGCGGTGAGGGGCTCCTTGGCGCGCGGCTTGAGCGGGAAGACCGGCCAGCCCAGGCGGGCGGCGTAGGCCAGTGCGGCTCTGAGGAAAGGATTTTCTTCTTTCATCGGGCTTGTCCGGGGGAGGTGCCGGGGGTGGATGGATGGCGGCGCGGGAAAACGCCGCGAAAATCAAAGGGCCGGGAGACATGGGCTAGCCTTTCTTCTGGTAGCGGTCGAGCCACTCGATGAGCGCTTCGAGGCTGTCGACCACCGCCACCGGCACGCCGTGGCCGTCCAGCTCCAGTTCGCGGATCTTCATCACCTGCGCGGGCGAGAGCTTCCCGCCCGGGCGCTTAACCTCCATGAAGAAGAGCGGAATTACGTAATCCGGCAGGCCCGGTTCGCCGACGGTGACGGGCCGGGGGTTTTTGCCTAGGGTTGTGAATAGTCCCGATTGCAGCCGTACCGGGCGGTAGCGGTGCAGCGCCAGGTAGTCGAGGCACTGCTTCTCCACGTCGTTTTCCGTGAGCTGGATCTTGCCGGGCGAGCGTAAGCGGAAGCGCGCCATCACTCCTCCTCGTTGAAGCGCACCAAACGGAATTGGCCGTTATCATGCTCCAGGCGTCCGTCCACAGGCCAGGGGATGATGCGCTTGAGGGTCTTGGGAGTGTAGTCGCTCTCCTGCAAATCGCCGTATTCGTCGTACCACTCGCGATAGCGCGTTCCGGCCTCGCGCAGCTCGCAGGATGCCAGCTGGCCGCTGCGGTCGAGGACGAAGATCTCCTCGTTGGCATTGAATTGGCTGGTGTAGCGGATCCCGGCGGGCACGCGCCATT
>Ga0306920_100001057_pt1 | contig 33812 bp, 27 predicted proteins | sample flu12Cox44000170_FD_204666 | JGI IMG/M metagenome (GOLD analysis project Ga0306920, IMG submission 204666) | Lab enrichment of tropical soil microbial communities from Luquillo Experimental Forest, Puerto Rico - flux4day.12C.oxic.44.000.170 (v2)... | ecosystem: Environmental > Terrestrial >...
ACTGACCAAAGTACCGCCGCCGCCCGAACAAGAAGGACAGCAGCTACGCGCCCAACTCACTGGTTTGAACATTCCACTTTTCGCGGCAGAGATCCCGCGACTTAAAGCCTTTGATCGCGCCTTCCATGCCGGTGTCCACGTTGGCGATGTAAAGGGCGACCCCAACGCGGGCCGTGCATGGGAAGCCTACCAAGCAGCGGGAAAGGAGACCGTCCAATCATGGCGGAAGCAAGCAAGTACTCAAAAACTCTCGATGCGCTGAAACAGCGGCCCGGTCAATCAGGCGGCCCGCCACGCGCCAACGTCGCACCAGTACCAGCAAGGTTTAAGCCCAGGAGCAAGCGCAGCGACCCCGCATGGCGGGCGTACACGCTTATGCTCAAGAGCGAGACGCACACGAAAGCGGGAATCATCCTTAAACAAATGGATACCGGCCAAGACCTTTCAGACCTTGCCCAAGAGCTTTTCGAAGAATGGGTAAAAGCTCACTCTTAAGTGTATGTATGTACATACACACTTACGAGCATATGTATAACCGTATAGAAGGGGAAACCGAAATGATCCGACTGACTCGCTCGAAACCTTCAAGCACCGTGCATCGGTTCTATGCCATGCACAATTGCCCCGACTCTCTTCGGGTGGGGCGTCGTAACCGACTGGGGCCGGGTTGGTTCACCGGGGGCAGGTGAGGGAGCAGCTTTTCGACACGAGCCAGCGGCGCAAGCTGCGCTTAGAAAACGACTGAGAATCAAAACGAGGCGCGGCTACATTCGCGCATCATGGGAGACAGCATGAGCAACGCGCCCGACCGAAAGCTGGAGCAATCCAACCCCGAAGCGTTGGCCTCACTTCGCCGCATGCAAGCCCTACACGCGGCACGACTTGCAGCGGGTGACGCAGAACCAACCGAACCCCGGCCCCTCGCGAAGATTATTCAGCTTCCCCTCTGGCCGGAACCACTTCGAGGAATGCCCAACCCGGCCTTACGCTCCGCCCTGTTTTCCGCCATTCAGAGCAAGGACCGCCGCTTCATCGATCATGAACTAATTGCTGCCGTGGATGGTGTCGAAATCCGTTTCCTGGGCAAGCAGCTAAACCAAGAAGACCTAGAAGTGTGCGCTCAGGTGTTCCACCTTGCTCGCCTCCATCCACTCGGAGACGTCTGTCATACCTCAGCATACGGCCTGCTTAAATCTCTCGGCCTCTGCACTGGAAGAACAAACCACCGGCAGCTTCATGCGTCACTAATTCGTTTGCAGCAGCCCTTTGAAATGAAAGTCGGTCCTCGCTACAGCTATTCAGGCTCGTTCCTAATGAAGGGCATCAAAGACGAGCTGACCCGGCATTATCTCATCAGGGTAAATCCTGACCTCGCGCCCCTCTTTCACAATGGCTGGACTGCCCTAGACGTTGAGCAGCGCCGAACCTTACGCGGCAAACCACTCGCCCTCTGGCTTCATGCTTTCTACGCCAGCCATGACAAGCCGTACCCATACAAGGTTCAGACGTTGCGTGAGCTTTGCGGAAGCCGCACCACCGAGCTTTACAAATTCCGGCAGAATCTCCGCCACGCCCTTGGCGATCTTCAGACCACCGGCGCGGTTGCCGCCTGGGAGATTGAAGCCGCGACCGACCTTGTGCACGTCCACAAGGTCCCGACCATCACCTGCCGTCGAGCAAAGCCCTCAAAGTCCATGAAATAGGCGCGGCCACCTAACAACTTTTTTCTAACGTTGGAATAAGATATTTCGAACGTTATCTTAAGGCACGGTTTCCGAGGTAGGGTGAGACGGTTTCCGAGGTATGATGGCACGGTTTCTGAGGTATGGCCCTACCTCGGAAACCGTGTTTTTTCTCTTGAAAATCAATGACTTTTCGACTCCGCCCGATTTGCTAGAACTTCTTTAGAACTTTTTTAATACTGCTGCAGACCCGCATACGCGGGTAGGCGGATCGAGGCTCCGCCTCGGACTCATTTCTATAGCCTTTCCAGAACCAACAGCCAGCACGCAGCGGCACCAAACCACAACGAGCACTACCAGAAAAATGCCGCTCCACCCCCGCAGGGCTGAAGAAACGCGCCCTACGGGCGCGGCCGAACACGACCCCAACGCCCAAATGCAGCAGGCCCGCGCACGAGAATGCCAAGCCCTAGCGCGGGAAGCGCGGCGCGCACCTAGCAGTTGAATTATTGATGGCTTCGGAGCGGTCCGCGTCAGCCCATAACTCACATATCCTGCCGAAATCAAACTCAACGAGTCATTCTTTACTAATCGTCGTATTATTTTGGCTCTTCTATTCGGTTGCACCCTAAGTTCACTTTTTGTTATTTATCCACGGCGTTTTTAGGGACGGAACTGTCAATGCTCTGGTCGATTGAAGATGGAGGGGCGACCCTATGGCAGCCAAGAGCGCAGTCGTTGAAATGAGGAAACTGCTTAGAATGCGCGTGGCGCTGGCAATGGTGATAGCAGTCGCTTTTGCACTCACGCTGAGCACGGCTGCGAGCGCGGCGACGATTGTCATCAACTCGCTGGCCGACACGGGCGCGAAGGGGATTTGCGTCTTGCGCGACGCGATCACTGCGGCGAACGCCATGACCGCAACGAACGGCTGTACGGCCGGGACCGGCAAAGACACGATTCGGTTCAGCGTTACCGGCACGATTCCGCTCGCTAGCACATTGCCGCAAGTTACTGACCGCCGACTAACAATCACTGGGCCGGCCTCGCCCGGTATTACGATTGATGGCGGCAACAATTTGGCTGCGTGTGCAGCCCAAGGTAAATTCCTTATGTCGGTTTCTGTTCCGTTACTGCCCGTATCCCAATTTATACTGCGCGAACTCACGGAGAGATTGAAGGACGTGAGATTGCGGGGAAGCGGACATTTCATTCGCTCCCACGCGATTGGAGCAAACCTAGCTTGTCTGACGCAGCGCGAACCCGTGGCCGACGAATCCAGCTATAAAATCAACTGGCGAGGTGGTATGAACGGTTAGAGCAATCGTGTACATCCTATCGGGAACGGTCCCTGTGCTGACCAATGCAGGACCGACTGGATCAGCAAACACTTGTGGCGCTGTGATCTCACATAAATAATTCCCGGCAGGAACTGTATTGTAGTCAATTAATGCAGTACCCAGCGCGTTCGTTGTAGCCGTTCCAACGACCACTTTTGTCGAAGCGTTAATGAGTCGGATCGTTGCTCCCGCGATATTATCAACTCTATGCAGTTTGTTGCGAAGCTTGAAATTGCATGTCGGATCCTCTTCATCATCTGCAACTAAATCGTCCAGCCATTATGGATTAGGCCGATCAGATACCAGCGGCCGCTGTGTTGCTGAAAAACTAGAGCATTTCCGGTTTAATCATTCGCTTGAAAAGCACGTAAATTCCTTCCCCCCGTAGAAGGCGGAAACGATGGGATTGTGATCAACTAAACCGAAAATGCTCTAGGAGAAGGCTTTCCGCTGCACGCTGTTGATCTTCCGGGAAGTCATAGGTGACAATAATCGAGTTTGGATATGCCTCCCATGCCTTCTGCGTTACTTTGGTGGAAGCGTTAAATTTTATCTGCGGCGCACAAACGAAGTCACGACATAGCTTTGGCAGCGATACCCGCAGCACCCACAATGAGGAATAATGCAAAGCAGGCACTCGATGAACTGATTGCGGGTTCCAATACGAAACTGAGCGCGCTCTGCTTGGAAGCATTAAAGCGGCACTACAAAGTCTCTGCCGCTGCAGAGATTGATCGTGTTGCGCGCGAGGTTCGGAACTCACTCGCGCAGGTAGCAAGCCGCCTCTTGTCAGCGAGAGCCTGGCTACGACAAGGGCGAGGAGGAGGTTTCGCTGAAACGCCGACTCCCCGAGACGGCCACACATATATCATGCAGGATTACGCGGTAACTGGACGATTGCTCCGGCCTACGATACTCATCCACGAAGCATTTCATGATCTGAGTGACTTCAACCAAGACTTCGGTGGCAACCCGGCAAAGGATGGCGGCGTCAAGTACCACCTGAACGACACCCGCACGCAGTTGACGAATGCCTATGCCATGAGCCAATTCGTGCTTCATATAAGCGAGGAGCAGGAAAAGATCCTCGCCGACACTGATTAGCCGCCATCTACGATCGTCTTGATCGCGTCGTCATCGAGAATGCCTTGAAGAATTCGAGGAAGTGGGGCCTGTCCATCCCAATCGTATCCGGCTAGCACCGCACGCTGGATCCCAAGCCCATCCATCAATTCGAGCAGATCATGACCCAGCGCTGCCTGCTGCCCGGAGCGCAGCGTATTGTCGTCAAGGAAGGCGTCGGACCGTACCCGCGCAGGTATGGTGCGATTGTGCGATACCCGGCTCCACACAGTTGCGTAACCGCATCATCCCACGTCCGTGGATCGTCGGGAAATCCGTGCAGGAGGATCACCGGAACACCCTACTCCGGTCCGGATAACTCACAGGCAATCTCGAGCGTAGCCGTGCGAACCCGCACAACCGTGGGCTGATGAATCATGGTTCTACTCGCGGTTCCCTTCGCAGTATTTAGCTCACCTGACGGTGGGATTCCTTCACCGGCGTTCGGACTGCTGCTGTGCAGTTATTGCCGATGCCAGCGCCTCTTTATAGGTTGGGTTCGTCGGCCGCAGTTCCAAGGCTCTGCGATATTTCGCAATACTCTCGTCGAAACGCTGCTTTTCATAAAGTGCGACTCCCCAAGCATAGTAAGCATCCGCATATCCAGGTTTAAGATCCGTTGCGCGTTGAAACTTGTCCATTGCGCCCTCGAGATCGCCTGTGCGGGACAGCGCCCTACCCCAATCGTAATACGCATCGGCATAGCCGGGCCGCAGTTCGACCGCTTTTTTGAATTTGGGTACGGCAGCGCCAAATTCACCCAAGTCGTCGAGCGCCAAACCCCAATTGTAGTATGCATCGGGATAATCGGGCTTGAGGCTTGTCGCTTTTCGGAAATTTGCAATCGATCCCGCTAAATCGCGCTTGGCGTAGAGAGTTAGGCCCAAAGCGTAGTAGGCATCTACATTCGTGGGATCCAGATCGATCGCCTTTCGAAACTGCTCAATGGCTGCATCGAGGTTGTTTGCGGCAAAGTAATCGTCCCCCCGATCGTAGTAAGAGGCGGACGCGAAGGCTTTCGGATTGACCTTCCCAAGCGGGTCAGGTGCGGCGCTAAACACAATACCCAAATCTTTGTTCGCCTTATCGGCCTTCGCGATCTGCGGCCGTTCGATCGAGACCGGCGTTGGGCTCACCTTTAGTGGCCTCCTAACCTCGGGAGAGGCGATATCCTGAACGGATCTAGAGCTACTGACGTTCGGCGGGCGGGGGTGCTCGGCGTTGAGAGCAGCAGCGTTCCTCTGCTGCAGCTCGTCTTCTACCTCCTCGGCGGCGTCTTCGCTCGGGAAGCCTCCAATCTCGATTCGATACGACGTCTGCCCTGCTTCGCGCGAGGCAATGAGCTGGGGAGCATAACCCAGGCCCCAAAGCCGCTGCATCAACTCCTGCGCGCGGCTCTGGTCGAAGCTATCTCCGATCTGGATCCTATATAGCCCGCGGTTCTCTTGAGCGCGGCTAATCTGATTCGTATCGGTGTCAGCGGTCAGCGCGAGCGGTGGCGGCGGGGTTGAGTTCTCCTGCTGAGCGGATTCACCAGGTTTTAATTGCATTGCGAGTTCATCGAGTTTTCTCCGTACTTGAGCAGCCTTCCTCGCGTTCGGTAATGAGCTCACCTCAACGGCAAATCCTTGCTGACCGTTGATCGTCTTCGAAACAACGTGGACGTCGTCGAATCCCAACTGCGCCGCCCCCATCCGCAGAATAATCGCCTTATTGTAATCCGTGAGCTGATCCGATTGGGCAGCGTAAGTTGGCCGGGCCTCTGGTTGTGGGAGAGCAGGCGAGGGCTGAACAGATGGGGGGTGCGGTGAGGTGGGCGAAGCCATTGCTACCCGGGGTTCCAGCCCATCTAAAATCGTTTGGGCCGCGTCCGCTTCGGCTTTAGTCACAAACGGCCCGACCTGTATGTGATAAGCGAGTCTACCGGCCTCGTGGCTTGCCAGCAGACGCGGTGCGTAGCCGGACTGGTGCATCCGTCGAGCGAGAACTCGAGCTTGTTCACGATCAATGGCCGTCCTGGTTATTGCGGTAAACGTCTGTGTGGCTGGGATCCGACTTGAGGGGGAGCTTACAACCGCGGTGGCGCTCGTCACAGGTTGTGGTGGTTGATTGCTACTACCCTGCAGCGCTTGTAGCCGCAGTCGCGCGAGACCGGCAAAGCGACCGTTCGGGAAGTTCTTCAGATACAGCTTCATGAAGTCGGGATTGGTATTGTTGGCTGGGATCGAAAGCCAAAATGCCAAATCTTCATTGGGAAATCCGGCCAAGGCGGGAGCCGGAGATGGCGGTGGAGAAACTGTTGCGATGACCGGAGTGGGAGCCGGTTTAACAAAATAGAAATCCGCCCCTTCTATGGGCGAGACAGCAAGCCATGGCTCCTGCTTCCCCCCGGTCTGCTGCTTGACATCCAGCCCGACGCGATTCAGCGCGTGATATATATCGATTCCCGGCTCACGGATTATTTTTGCCAGAGACGCACTGTAGGGGCTGTCGTCGCCTTCGCCGTCGATCGCAACTGCATGCGGCTGAGCTGCGTATTGAATATAGGTTCCGTCCGGCACCTGTGCTTGTCCGAGGCCGCCCCCTAGAGCTCGCAGTCCACTTCCTCCAAATGGGTTATTTCGGCAAGCATCCAGAATTACGACGTTCAGGCGCGCGCCGCCGCCTTCCATCTGATGCAGAATGGTATCGATGTTGACCATTTGAAAGTCCACGTCAGATACCCGGGTGGGATTGGCCGACGTGGGGATGAGATAGTTTGAATCGTTGATCTGGAGCCCATGTCCAGCGTAGTAGAACAAGGCGGCGGTAGCTCCCTGTAGAGCGTTGCCAAAATCCTGAATTACCCGATCGAACGAGGTCTTATCCAGGTCCAGTTGCGGACCACCGTCCACGAGCTCAAACCCGACGCTCTTCAATGATTTCGCGATCAGTCGTGCATCGTTGCGTGGGTTCTTCAAGGGGCTGACATCGCGGTAATGACTATTCCCCACCACTAGGGCGATTCGCCGCTCGGGAATCGTCGATTCGGCCGGCATAGTGCTGTTGGCCTGAGTCGCGTTACTGCCAGCCGGCGCTGTCTCCTGTGGAGGGGGCGTTTCCTTGCAACCGATAACGGACGCAGCGAGCGAAAGTCCGACGGCAACTATAACAATTCTGGTGCTAAGCTTTTGAATCATCTGAATACTGGAGACGGTGCGCCAGGACTGGAGCTTAATTCCCCTATTCCTTAAAACCAGTGAGATAACAGTCATAGACGCCGGGCACGCTAAGCTGGGTATCGCGCGACATACTAAGAGAGCATCGAATGTTTCTTACGTTTCCAGCACCGCAGTTTGCCAATGCACTATATTGCGATTCGGTGAAATCATGCAAATGAACAAATCCGGGAACACCAATTAAGAAGATATAGCTTCAGTTAGCTGCCATTGGCGAGTCATTTCATAATCGACGACGACCTTGGCAGAGCGCCTTGAGGCAGCTCGCCGCGCTCCGCTGATATTCCGAAAAATCTTTGCCCGACCACGCTTATTAGCGGCGCCGCGCAAGGGCTTGCCTGGCGGATAATGGTGACTCACTGCTTATTTCTGTTTGCACCGCAAAGGCCGGTTAGCACCCGTTGAACATTAGCGCGTCAGGCAAACCACGTAATCCCGATGCGGATGGTGCCGCGCTCTTTATGCAGGCAAATGAGAGGCCAATTCTGCTCGGACGGTTCATGCTACCGGCCGCCGGTGAGGTGCTGTTCAAGGAGCAGGAGCATTAGTGCGCCATGGCGTACGAATTGCGTCGGGCCATAATCGCACCGGCGATCAGATAACCGAGCTGCTTGTGCCGAGGTATTCAGTCTTCGTACACTGAGGCGCGATGCTGATTCGAAAATATGAACGAAGCGATGCTTCCAGCATCGTTTGTCTGTTTTTTGAGACGGTCCACAACGTGAACCTCAAAGATTATTCCGAGGAACAGCTTCGGGCATGAGCACCAGAAATTCCGAGCGCCGAAATCTGGCATTCACGAATGAGCCAGCGCTGCACCCTCGTTGCTGTAGAAGGTGGCGAGGTGGTGGCCTTTGCCGAACTCAAACACGACGGGCATCTCGACATGTTCTTCTGCCACAAGAACTCCATCGGACGCGGCGTCGGCCGAGCGCTCTATCAAGCGGTCGAGGCGAATGCCCGTGAGCTCGGATTAGATTGCATCTTCGCCGACGTCAGCATAACCGCCAGATCTTTCTTCGAGCGGTGCGGCTTCGTTGTCCAATGACAACAAAGTGTACTGCGGCGCGGGGTCGAGTTGACCAATTTCAAGATGCTGAAACAGGTTTCAAGATGCAGAAACAACTACAGCCAACGGGACCAAACAATTAACTCCGTCACCTCCTCTGGTTCAGAAACACTGCGACCTGCTGCGAAGGAGGGTTTGGTACGTAGCGACGATAATGTTAGCATTCGCGAGTTCAGGCCGAGAGGATGAACGATGAGACCATATCAAGTATCAGGTGCGATTTTGATTACCGCCTTGCTGATGGCGGCCCCGGCGCTCTGTCAAAAGGTGAACGATCTAACTGGGCAGGCCGTTACTCCGGAAAAGCTGATCGCCGTGCTGACCCCAAAGGGTGGTGCAACCCGCGGGCTCAGTCTCGTGGCGCCGGCGTGTAGGCACTTTCGTGAGGAGGCCGAACGTGGAATCAGCCTCACGCCCAAAGCGGACATAGCGGCGATTACAGTTGAGTTCCCCTCCGGCTCGGCTAGATTAACTCGGGCCGACCAAAAAATTCTGACTAGTCTTGGCGACGCTCTCACTTCGGCGACCCTCAAACCCTGCTGCTTCGAGATTCAGGGCCATACCGATTCAGTTGGTAGTGTCTCGTACAACAAAAGGCTTTCCCAAAAACGAGCGGAAGCGGTGGTCCGATATTTGACTGATCACAATAGCATCGAGCCCGATCGCATGATTCCCCGTGGGTTTGGCATGTCCCAACCGATGGCCAGTAACAATACCGCAGCGGGCCGCGCAAAAAACCGCCGGGTCCAAATCGTTAACCTGGGATACGGTACTGAGGCGGGAGACTGACTGAACGGGAAAACGCCTGGCAAAAATCATCCACTTCACAGAAGGTTTCGACCAGCCGTTCCAACATATTCACCCCCTACGGTTCTGTAGGTTCGGCTTATTCTTTAAGAATTATTGATTCACGACACGTCAACACCCTCAAAACCCGTTATCGGGGTTAATTTAAGTCTACATCAAGCCTCGGCTTGATAGATTCGCCGGCCGCCACACCCCTGTATGCGACACCAGCCCGATCCAGAAACAATTCACATGGAGGTTTTACAATCTTGGAGGTCGATCATGACCGGGCACAAAATACGCGATCACGCTTTGGCACCCCAGCTTGATTATGTATGCACTAAGCTACGCCCCCTACTGTGGTAGTCTCGCTACGATAACATCTCTTATTACCTTAGCGATCGAGCCGATCGGCCTGAATGCCGGGCTTGAATATAGGTCCCTTATATACAGGTCGAGATTAGTATTGGCCGTGTTTTTCGTCATACTCGCATTAAACTTGGGACGATGCTGATTCGCGACACGGTTTATCCACCGCTGGTGCAATTCGGCGAACAGCAAGACGCATGGAGCGTAATCATGCTTCAGCACACCGAAGGCCTGATGCATTGCTTCAACAATGTTATCTTCAATAATGTGATGGGCCTCAGGCGTGCGGCCAGCCCAAAACGCCGCGTCAGCAGCGAAGCGATTTGTTTGGCGCGCAGATCCAATCGGACGCGTGGTTGGCCGAGAATGGTTCAGTCGCTGATTCGTGTAGTCTTGGGTCGACTGGGCTGACCCCCGATCGCCGATCCGCCGCCGCCAGGGGCCGGTCGGAGCACTATCGGTCCTGCGATCCCCTAAACGAATGCCGACCGATTGAAATTCCAACTGCAGATTAACATCCGAGCGTAGTGCACTGCCGACACTGGTGAGAGTGTTATAGGGCCCAATCAACCAGCATTGATCCTCGATCGGTATAGTTACCAAAACATTTCTATTCGCCAATTGTCCGAGAATTGAATAATCTTTAATTGACAGCCGTTCGCAGTTACGAAAAATGTGTGTCCACATGTCATAGTCTTGGTTCGCCATAATCCCGCCCGTTTAGACCATTATTGCTTAGAGTCCAATATTGTGAAATACCATCAAAGTTTCACTTCAAATGTAGTGTGCCGAACTTGAGGACTAGAGCAAGCGGGACGGTCGCATCATGCATTCACTGGCTTAGGGCTGATTCGCTTTATGGTGGCGATGGCAGCGGCTGCGATCCGCGAATCCTCCTCCTTAGAAGCACGCTGCAAATTCTCAATAGCTAAAGGCAGAGCGTTCGCACTGAATACAGAAATGGCAATGACCGCGTTCAAGCGCACAGTGCGGTCGCGATCGACCAACAAGGGGAGGAGACTCGCAGCTGCGTGCTGCGATTGGGGAGCTATACGTGCAGCTGCAAGTGCAGCACTGGCGCGTATCTTATGAGATTCTTCTCGGAAGCAGTCAATCACAGCGAATACAGCGCTCTCAGCGCTAGAGCGGCATTTCCCAAATTTTTCCAATACGCTGAGGCGCGCAGCCTCGTCACCGTCGCGTAGCACTTCAAGAATGAAAGAGAGCTCATTTTGTAAATCCGGATGTACATTTAGCGCGGAGGCTGCACATGAGAGTCGCAGTAAAAGGGGCGCTTCACTCTTAGTGATATGCCTCAAATCATTTAATGCTTCTGCGGCATCGGGGCCAATGTAACCAAGCGCTTCTGCCGCTGCAATACGGGCCGGAGACTCAGGACTCAGTAACAGCTTACGTAGCCGCGGTACGGCTTTGCTTCCAATTTTTCCGAGTGCCAGTGCCGCAACCTGACGTAAAGTTTCGTCCTCTGCTCCAAGACACTCGATCAGATCATCCGATGCCGCTGAGGCAGCGTCGCCGAAGCGCGCTAGGATAGAAGCGGCGAGCATACGAATAGTGCAAGGCTGTTCCTCGTTGAGCGCTTTTGCGAGCATCGGTATTGCCAAGGGTCCAGCCTCGCCAAGGACGGCAACAGCCGTTCTCTTCACTCTTTCGCTTGGGTCGTTGAGGCATTCTGCGACCTCTCTGACCGCATCTGGTGCTGCGCCCACCGCCAGGATTTCAGCAAGCGCTGCCATCCGAACGCCGTCTTCCGGATGCTTGAGCTTTTCGATCGTCGTTGCGAGATCAATCTTATCTTTGCTCGCCTGGACCATAGTCTTGCCGCCTTAGACAATGTTTCCGACGCCCGGACTGTAGGTTGGGGACACTACCGAAGTGGCCTGCATGACGCCCGCAATCTGCACTATCGCTGCTTCGATCGAAACTACCGGCGCGGTGATCGTGAGCGCGTTGGCTGCCGTAATCGCTACTTGTCCGGCTGCAGTAATGTCCACGCTAGCGCCGGCTACAACGCTCATTGTGGTCCCGGACGTGATCGAGAAAGATGTGCCGGCGGTCTGCGAGATCTGGGTTCCTGCGGTCAACGAGTCAGAGGTCGCGATCATTGTGCTGCGCGAATCGTTGACCGTACTGGATTGTGTTCGCATAACAGTCTCTGTATCAGTGCCGTTGATCGTCGCGCTCCGGTCGTTTTGCACAGTCAGCGTGTCATCATGCTGGATCGTGCTGGTGCGATCATTACCGACCGTACGCTTCTCGTCGTGCTCAACTTCGGTGGTCAGGTCCTTCTCGGCGTGAGCATAGAATTCCTCCTCACCCATCTTGTCCTCGAACCGAAACTCATTGAAGTTGCTGGTACCGCCACCTCGTGAGCTCCGGGTTTTGATCCCGGTCTGGGTCTGGTTTGCGGGCAGAGCATAAGGGGGCATCTGCTCGGCGTTATATACGCGGCCCGTAATGATTGGCCGATCGGGGTCGCCTTCGAGAAAATCGACGATCACTTCCTGGCCGATACGCGGAATCGCCACGAATCCCCATTGTTTGCCGGCCCAAGGCTGCGACACGCGAATCCAGCATGAACTCTGCTCATCGTGCTTGCCCTTGCGATCCCAGAAAAACTGGACCTTCACACGGCTGTACTTATCGACGTAAATCTCGGAACCCGAGGGACCGACCACGACTGCCGTCTGCGGTCCCTGAACGACAGGCTGAAGTGTAAGGCGAGGAGGGCGATATGAGGTGTCATCTGGGATTACGCTGAAGGAGTTCGCATAAGTGATCGATGATTCGTCGTCACTGGTGTAGCTATCACCCAGCGAGGCCGCGTGCTGCACCTCAGTGACTATGTAGCCTCGATTCATGTCATGCCGATAGTGGTCACTTAGGTCGAAGCGAAAACCTGGTATAAGGGAGCGACACGTACCATTACCTGCGGCGACTGTGACAAATGCTTCTTCCTCCTCCATCCGGAGATTTACAATCCGTTCGCCTTCGGAGATATTTAGATAGACACCGGGGTAGTCGAAGACTTCATACTTGGTGTTCTGCGCGACTTCCTTACGGGTGGACAGGTTTTCAAGCAGCTTCGTGCTTGGAGTTTCGAAATTGTAATCACTCAGTGCATACTGGCCGGACCGCACTTCCTGATCCATACGCCATTCCGTGATGACATCTTCATAGTCCGGTAATGCTCCCGGCCCAGCATCTTCGCGCAAGGACACTCTGGACTGCCCGGGACATTGCTGATGCGCGTGTACGGAGTTCGCGAGTATTAACGTATGTTTACTGTCGCTATGCTCGAAAAAATAGAAAATGCCATGCTGCTCCATCAAACGGGAAACAAAGTTAAAATCCGTCTCGCGGTACTGAACACAATACTCCCGAGTCGGAAAACTACCCTCGCAGCGATCCTCGAAATCATTAAAGCCACGATCGGTGAAAACCTGCTTAATAATATCGGGAACAGTTTTGTTCTGGAAAATCCGGCAATCAGCCCAGCGCGTCAGGAACCAAAGCCATGGTACAATCTCAGCATGATAATAGGTCAGACGCGCATCGCTTCCCGACTGGGCGAAACGGCTGACGAATCCGTTTATATAGCGCAGACCGCCGTCAGGTCTTCTTACTGATACCGTAACACGCTGACCCACGATATCGCTGAAAGAGATCGACGGATTTTCCGAAAGCATGACCAGGTCGAACCTAAAGAGCTGCGAAATAGCTTCGCGTCCACGGAATGAATGCAGCAGCAGAATATCTCTGCCGAGCGGCGTGTCCACTGCAATAAGGCGATTTTCCTGGGTATATGTTGGCATTGATCAATAGCCTGTACGTTATTACTTCTGAGCCAGTCCGTCTGCTGGTGTAGGATCAGACCTGACGCAGTTTAGGTTATCTGGTATCTGAACTCGCCATTGTCGGCTAGTCCAATATTGGCGCTAGTAACAGATTGTCCGGCCGCCATCCGCGCCAGGAATTGGCCTGACATTTCCGGCAGCAGCGTTCGCGTCAAAATATGATCAACGTTGCGAGCGCCGCTTTCGACTTCTTTGCAGCGGTTAGCGATCTCGTTGACCACTGATTCATCATAGGTAAACACGGCTCCATGATTTTCTGCCAGCCGCTGACCAATTCGGCCGAGCTGGAGTTTAATGATCAACCGCATTACATCCTCGCTGATTGGATAGTACGGAACCACCACCATCCGGCCGAGCAGCGCGGGTTTGAATACTTTCAGCAATGAGGAACGTATGGCTTCAACTATTCCATCGGGTTCGGGTCGTGTTTCAGGATCGACGGAAAGCTTCGTGATGATTTCTGACCCGGCGTTCGAGGTAAGCAGAATTACCGTATTCTTGAAGTCGATTTCACGTCCTTCACCGTCTTCGAGAATTCCTTTGTCGAAGACCTGATAAAACAGCTCCATCACGTCGGGATGCGCCTTTTCAACTTCATCCAGCAACACAACTGAGTAGGGTTTGCGCCGTACTGCCTCTGTCAGTACGCCACCTTCCCCATAACCGACGTAGCCGGGGGGCGAGCCCTTGAGCGAAGATACGGTATGTGCTTCCTGGAATTCGCTCATGTTGATGGTAATGAGGTTGCGCTCGCCGCCATAAAGCGCGTCGGCCAGCGCCAACGCGGTCTCAGTCTTACCGACGCCGCTGGGGCCCACCAGCAGGAATACGCCAATTGGCCGACGGGGATCGGTCAGATTAGCTCGCGCCGTGCGGATGCGCTGCGCAATCGCTTCGAGCGCGTGTGGCTGCCCGACCACCCTCCCTTCGAGTTTTTCCTTAAGCGACAACACCGCGTTAATCTCGTCGGTCTGCATTTTGCCGACAGGAATTCCGGTCCATCCGGAGATTACTTCGGCAACGGTCTGAGCGGTGACGCACGAATACATCAGCGGCTCGCGTCCCTGCACTTGAGACAGCTCATCGTTGAGCCTGGCCAACTCATCGCGCAAAGAATCAGGCGTTTTCACGGGCGGGAAGCCTGTGCCACCGTTGGTCTTCGCTTGTTCCTCTAGCCTGACGCGCACTTCTCGAATCTGGTTGATAATTGTGCGCTCCTTGTCCCATTGTTCGGTGAGTTGGGTGAGCCGCTGTTCCTCCGCAGTGCGAACGGCCGCCAATTCGACGAGCCGCTTGTGATGGTCCGCGCCGGTGGCTTGCTCACGTTCGAGCGCATCGATTTCGACGGTCGCATGTGCGATCTGACGCTGCGCATCTTCTATAGGCGGTGGCGTCGCTGCCTGTCCGATCGCTACTTGGGCGCATGCGGTGTCGAGAACGCTCACCGCTTTGTCGGGAAGCTGGCGCCCGGTAATATAGCGATGGGACAGCCGCACCGCCGCTTCTACCGCTTCGTCGAGTACACGGACCTGATGATGGTGTTCGAGCGCGTCGGTCAGCCCGCGCATCATTATGATGCCCTGGTCTTCAGTCGGTTCTTCGACCTTGACCACCTGGAAGCGGCGCGCGAGCGCTGCATCCTTTTCGAAGTACTTCTTGTACTCGGCCCAGGTAGTTGCCGCGATTGTGCGCAGCTCGCCGCGGGCGAGTGCGGGCTTGAGCAGGTTGGCCGCATCGCTGCCCCCGGCTTGGCCCCCCGCTCCGATCATCGTGTGCGCCTCATCAATAAAGAGAACGATCGGTTGGGGAGAACCTTTGACTTCTTCGATTACGGATTTGAGCCGATTCTCGAATTCGCCTTTGATCCCTGCACCCGCCTGTAGCAGGCCCAGATCAAGTGTTCGTACTGCGATGAGTTTGAGCGGCTCGGGCACATCGCCCGACGCGATTCGAAGTGCAAAGCCTTCAACCACTGCGGTTTTGCCTACACCTGCTTCGCCGGTCAGAATCGGATTGTTCTGCCGCCGGCGCGTCAGAATGTCAATCACCTGACGGATCTCAAAATCCCGCCCCAATACCGGATCGAGCTGACCTGCACGCGCCTGCGCCGTGAGGTCAATCGTAAACTGATCGAGTGCCTTGGTTCCGGCTGCAGCAATGGCTTGCTCGCTGGCTGCCCTTGGCGCACCTGAGTACATCGGCGCAGCTTTGTCTTCCGCGGTTCCGGCTGTGATCCCAGACAAATCGCGCTTCAACGTCTCGACTGAAATGATGGCGAATTCCTTGGAGATCTCACGAGCTAACCGCGCCAGGTCATCGTTAATGAGCAAAGCGGCGAGCAGATGGCCTGAGCGGACGCGCACTGCTCCGTACTCCACCGACGCTAACAGCCAGGCGTCCTGAATCAGTGTTGAAATATGCGGCGAGAGCGCAGGCGTGCGTGCGTTGCCTCGCTTCAGACCGTCGAGCGCACGTGTCAGATCGCGGTTCAGGCGTGAGGGATCGACCTCATAACGACGCACGATCGCTCCGAAATCGGTATCCGGCAGCTCCAGCAACTTCAGTAACAGATGCTCGACGTCAACCTCGTAGTTGGTGCGAGCCAGGCACAGACCGGCGGCCCCTTCGAGCGCGCTACGGCATTGCTCGTCCAATTTACCGACTAATGACTGCAGACTAACGTTCATTGCCGCTCTCCCAAATTACTGACGGCCTATTGTGGTTAGCCTTAATCGGGCAACGCGCCGAGCCGAGTCAGACCACCGGAAAACATCACTTGATCATCGTCGCGCTCGAATTCCGCGACTTTAAGCCAGGTCGAAAAGCCTAGACGCGCACGCTTGTCGCCGAGCCGGCACCACGGCACTTCGGGCGCCTTCAGCACCAATTGAATATCGAAATCGAATTCCTGGCCCGACGCATACCGTGTCATCTGGACCAAAGGCCGATACAGTTCGCCGTCGGGCAGAAACCGGTTGAATTCAGGAAAGCTCAGCGGACCGATGCGTAATTTGAACTTAGCCTGCTGATCCCAGATTCGCGTGCCCGCCACCGCGTTCGAGCCGAGTGCATTGTTCGCCGCTCCCAGGCGAGTACGATTTTCAGGCGTGATCTCAAGCCATTGGCCGACGAATTGTGAAACTTCGAGCGGGATTTCAAAATAGTCACTCAGCAGATTAACCAGTGCGCTGGCGGATGCCGGCCGCTGCCCTATCAACCCGGCGTATGATAGCAGCGCTGCGTCGCCGAATTCGAGACGTCCGCGCAAGCCCCCGGTCCCCATACCGATGAAATCGAACAGGTGCAGAGAGAACGGGTCATATCCGCCACCGGATTTGGCCGTGCGTTCGAATTCAACATGGAAACGGTACTTTTCCCAAGCGCGATGGAACAGCGAGATCAGGCGATGGTTAAAGAGATCGAAAAAATCTCGCAGTGCGTTATCGTGCCGCCGCCCCCGATCGATGATCAGTTCAGTATAATGGCGCGGCAAAACACCCAGCGGCCCGGTCAAGCCCATGAACGCGGTCATCATTCGGGCCGGATCACCATCCCCCAGCGAAGGTTCAAGGTCCTGGATAGCACTCGGTGGAAAGCTCAGTGAGCTGTGCGCATGAAATCGCACCGCCTCATCTTTGGGGCTCGAGTTTTGTCCAACCGGCTTGCGCTCTGGGTAGATTCTTTCCAGCAAGCGCACCGCCTCGAAGAAATCGTAGCGGAACGGCTCGGCGAAAAGGCGAGCCGTTAAATCAGGATCTGATCGCCCGTTCTCGGCGGCCATCGCTTAAGCGGCTCCTCACGCTGTTTGCTGATAGCAATAAGTTGGCTAAACGAATTCAGCGAGCTATACAGTCCGAGAAATCGTTCGAGTACGCTGGCGAACAGAAAAACGCTGCTACCGACGTATTTTTCTTCGTCGAATTCAATCGTGACTTCAATTCCACGGCAGAAACCGTTCCAGCCCATCGAGGGTGGCCGTCCAACTACCCGCCGGCTGCGAATGTCGCTGATACCTGCGATCTGCTGTTGCGTGGCCGCCGATCCCCAGAAATTGTACAGCTGCAGAATCTCCTGTAGCGCCTCCTTGCCACCCTCGCAGATTGACAAATAGTTGAGCGCGAGATGGGACAGCAGGCGCCAATGCAGACCTCGATGGAGCGGCGGCCGCAGGGTCTCGGTGGGTTTTTTCAGACAATGGATACCAGCTAACGGAGCAGCTTCATCGATTTGAAAATCGCCGCGCCCACCGTTCATGTCTCTGCCAAATGGCAGCTTGCCGGGCAGGTCGCGATTAGTAGAGGTGATATGGACAGTCAACGTCTCGACCGGAGGTAGAGTCGGCCGAAAATTCAAATCCACCAGCGACAGATAGACTTCGGTACCCGGATCACCCTTTCGCCCGCAAGGCCGCCGGACAGCGTACCAGAATGCCCGCTTGTCGGCATCCGCCCCATGTTTAATCGAGTAAAACGGCTGAAAGTTCACGGGCTCGGGAAGGTAAGGCGAAGTACTCGTCACTTCGTCAATTGAATAGATTTCGGTCGCGTTGGTGCGCCGTAGATCGGGTATGACACGGTACTCTGTCTGCGCGTGGTCGAGCCGAATTGGTTCTGCGATCTGACGATACAGATTAATGATCGGAGTGCAACCCAGACGGAAGATTCTCGCATCAAGCGGCTGCTCCAACCGCGGAGTTCGATCGAGAAAGATCAGCAGCTCTGCCCGTGTCCCGAACCCTGCCTCAGCCATCTGGCGCAATCCGCCAAGATCAAAGAAGAGAAACCTTTCCGGGTAGGCAAAATATTCCTGCAACAAGCGATAGCCTAGAAAAGATCGCGCAGTATATGGCAGCAGCCCTTCATCCGGTTCAAAACCTACTGCATGCATCGATGACGGCGGCAGGACGATTGACCTGGGCGCTTTTATGCTGTCAGCCTCACGCATCTGAACCTGGCAAATGTTCCTGGACAGCAGCTCGTAAAGACTGTAAACGAGAGAGCCCTCGCCATTAAGGAAGAAGCGCAGATTATCGAGCTGAAGCTCCGCGAATTTCGTCCCGCTGAGGCATTGTAATTCCAGGCGTATCACCGATGTCGCCTTGGGCGGCGGGTTGAACTTGTCCGGTGGTTCGAAGCTGGCCATGGAGACCTCGATCGGCCACAGCATTACCGGATAGCAAGTTCGAAACCGGCAGGGCGTCCCGTTTACCGGCTGCGAATATACTGTCGTTCCGCGCTCGATACGATAGCCGCCGCCCTGCTTACCCTGATCGGGATCCAGCACAAATTGAACAATTGAAAACGACGGCAGTGGCGCCAGGTAATGAGGGTACAGGATACCCATCAAAGCATCGGTGATCTCCGGGAAGTCATCCTCCAGCTTATAGCGGATGCGCGCAGTCAGCAGCGCAAAGGCCTGGATCAGACGCTCGACATGCGGATCCTCGCAGCGATTGGGTTCGAGCAAAAGCCGGCCGGCAATTGTAGGATAGGCGGCAGCGAACTCCGCCCCTAACTGCCGCAGGAAGCTCAGTTCCTGTTCATAATATGTCAACAGCTCGTCGGCCATCACAGCTACTATGTTCGGACTGAATATTTGTGGGTATCCAGATGCAAAATGGTGTCGAATGCTACTGATTCGGGGGTAGGTTCCACGCGCAATTGAGCTTCGATGCGGAAGTGCAATGCTCCATCGTTCTGACCCGGCGGCGTCATGGTGACACGCACCCGTTGCAGCCGCGGCTCAAACGTCGCGACGGCCGTTTCGAGCGATCGCCGCAATTGATTGAGATCATTGGGATCGAGCAGGTTATAACCAGTAAAGTCCGGCAGCCCATACAGGAGCAAAGACTTGTTGAGCTCATTGAACTCCTGCGGTAGATCCCACAGCGCTTCTCGCCGCGTATTAAGCAGGTTCTCCAGATCGCGCACGACTCCCCGCTCCAGTCCCCGAATGTCTTGAAGACCACTCATCAGCAGTTCAGGATTATCCTTGTCATCGGTCAGCCGATCCAGCAATGAAGGAACGACCGCGACCTTACGCTCTGGCATAGCCACTGGGTCTCCCTCGCCTATGATCGCAGGCCATATATCCTCTCTCGGCGCTCATGCATACCAAATGGCAATAGCAAGCGGAACCAAAGCAGTTTATAAGCTCACGAGACGCCGCGTGCGCCACGCTATTCGCAGGTCCGCAGTCCTAGCAACACCAGGGGAGCCAGACAATGGCTCCCGGTTCAGACCATTTGAGTCAAAGCTCAGGCCTTCGCATTCTTCTCCAGGTCCCAGCCGAAAGTCCCGGCGGTCTGCACGTTACCTTTGTCGTCGACCTGCTTCTTGTATTCAACTTTGACCTTGCCGTAATTGACCGTGACCGAATCAATTGGGATCTCCGCACCACTCGAGCCGCCTGTCTGATAACTGGAAATGATTACCGGCGAGAACGTCCACGTCATGTAATCTGCTTGACCGCCATCCCCGGTGGACTTGCGGCAGTAGAGCATGGCTTTAGTGATATGTTTTCCGTTTGCGCATGCCTCCATCAGTTTTGGAGTAGCCTCGCAGGTCTGCATTGTGAATGAAAAGTCGGACATAGATACCTTGCCAGCAGTACCGCCACTGCCGTTGGCGAAGGTCCCAGGCTGATGCGCACCCCATGAGAAGGATAGCACGTCGATTTTGTCTTGATGGCTCTGGTCTTTGCTTTCCCCCTTGATGCCATCAATGTCGATGAAGTAATCAATAGCCATTGCTTGCGTCTCCCTTTAGAAAAGGTTATCTCCTCACCTCTATTGTTGTGTACTAACGCGCCGATGCCGGCAGGTCAGCCACCAGCCGTAAGGAAGCTGTTAATTCGTCGAGCTGGAAATGCGGCCGGAGAAACGCTACCGCTTTGTACGCGCCAGGCTTGCCGCGCACTTCGGAAACCTCCACCCGGGCATCCCGCAACGGGTATTTGGCCTTGTCTTCCTGGCTGCCGGTATCGCTGGCGAGAACGTAATTGGAGATCCAGCGGTTGAGGAAGTTTTCACAATCTTCACGTGACATGAAACTGCCGATCTTGTCACGCATCATCGCCTTCAAGTAGTGAGCAAAGCGCGAAGTGGCCATTATGTATTGAAGTTGAGTAGAAAGCCGCGCGTTGGCGTTGGCAGCATCAGTATCGTATTTGCGAGCTTTCTGGCAGGACTGCATACCGAAAAATGCCGCGTAGTCGGTGCCCTTGCAGTGGACCAATGGTATGAAGCCAAGATCGGAAAACTCCTTCTCGCGCCGGTCCGTAATCGCAACCTCGGTGGGACACTTGAGTGCGACTTCTCCGTCATCAGTGCGGAAGGTATGAGTCGGCAGACCCTCCACCAGCCCGCCGCCCTCCACACCCCTGATGGCGGCGCACCAGTTGTACCTGGCGAAGGCGTCGGTGATACGCGTGCCCAAGGCAAAGGCAGCATTGCCCCACAGATATTTGCTGTGATCTTTGCCGTCGACGTCCTCCTTGAAATTAAAGCCTTCAACCGGAACCGTGTCCGGGCCGTAGGGCAGCCGCATCAGAACATGAGGCAGCGTGAGGCCGACAAAGCGCGAGTCATCCGAATCACGAAACGATTTCCACTTGGCATACTCAACCGTATCGAAGATCTTTGCGAGATCGCGTGGCAAGCCGATGTCAGTGAAGCTATCGAGATTGAACATCTGCGGACCGGCGGCGGCAAAGAACGGTGCATGAGCCGCCGCCGCAACATTGGAAATCTTCTCCAACATTGCCAGGTCTTGCGGATGCCGCCCGAATTCGTAATCGCCGATTAAAGCGCCAAATGGCGCTCCGCCGAAGGTTCCGAATTCCTCTTCGTAGATTTTCTTGAACAGAGCACTTTGGTCGAATTCGGTAGCCCGCTCGAGATCGCGCGCCAAATCTTTTTTCGGGACGTTCAGCACCTTAATTTTGAGCATGGTGCTGGTTTCGCTGGACGTCACCAGATATCGCAGCCCACGCCAGGAAGCTTCCAAGCTCTGGAAATCGGGATGATGCAGGATCTCATTGAGCTGACGCGAGATCAGTTCGTCGATGTCGGCAATTTTCGCCGTCAGAGTATGCTCGAGATCCTTGGAAACCTTAACCGTTTGGCTGAGCACTGCCTGGACCAGCGTGGCAATCTGCTGGCGTGACTGCTCTGCCTGCTGCTCGTCACGGTCAAGCCGTGTCTCATGGATGATCTGGTCGAGCAAACTTACCTGCGGCTCCGCCGTCGCAGCGGTCTCGGCGGCATTCGGTTGCGTCTGCGCTTGTTCGTCGGCCATCACCTTTCTCCTTGCGGCTTGTTTCCATTCTTGTCGTCCGCGCCTTGCCGGGCCTCTTTAGCAAGCCGTTGCAGCTCTTCGGTGTTGCCGATCACCTCCATCAGACGATCATTTAGCCGATCATTACCGTCTGCTTTGGCAAGCAGGCCGGTTAATTGACGGCGCAGTTCAAGCAGTTCGGCTAAGGGTTTGACCTGGCGAGCCACCTGCTCGGGTTCAAAATCCTCAATACTCTTGAAGCGCAACTCTACCCCGATTGTGGAGTTGTCGTTCTGCAGCTTGTTATCCACCTGAACCGCCAGACGAGGCTTCATTCCTGCCATGACGTCGTCGAAATTGTCACGGTCGATTTCCACAAACTTGCGCTCGCGCAGGCGTGGCAGAGGCTCGTCAGGCTTGCCTGAAAGATCTGCCAAAACTCCCATCACGAATGGCAATTCCTTAAGCTCGATCGCACCGCCGAGTTCAACGTCATACGTAATATGGACACGCGGCGGGCGTACCCGGTCCAGCTTATGCTGGGTACTCTCTCTCGCCATCTTAAAGTCCTCCCTGGCGGTATTTGACTAACCGCCGTTCTGTTCCGAATTTCTGATGCCAAGCGTTTCGCGAATATGAGTCAAAACACCCTGGTCGCTGATTACCTCATTCAGCCATTCCTCAAGCGGCATCTGGCCCCATCGCACCGCACGCTGCACCAGGTAAGCGACGGGACTATGAGGTTCATTCCGGCGGAAGAAATCGGCGATTGCTTCGAGGCGCCGTAAGGCGTCGGCGCGGTCTCGAGGTTCCAGCGATGCTGCCTTAAGAGAGCCGACGTTGGCTACCACGCGCGAATTCTCGGCATTGGCGAAGTGCGTAGCCTGACGGCTTTCAAGGCCGTCCATGGTTACTTGAGCTGTCTGCGCTTGCTCGCCGGCATCTGATGGTTCGGCATCAGGGGTCACAGGGTCAGGCTCCAGCACCAGCACGCGCTTTTTCTTGACGATACCGTCAACCAGCGATTGGCAGTCTTCGAGGGTGCGCTTGAGGTCAAGCAGGCTCGGTGCATATTGGCCGAATTGCTGGTCGACAATGGCCGCGAGCTTATCACATTCCTGCAAACTCTCGGAAAGATCGCTCAATAGCTCCTCGTAAAAGGCGCGGCCGGTACCTGCCACCGCTTTGTCCCACTGTTCTCCGGTAATTTTCCCTTCCTTGATCAGAGCCTCGCGCTCTTCCGGGCCTTTCGCCTCAATCTGGCGGGATTCACGCCATTCGTTGAGAGAATAATCAGCGCTGCTGCTGGTCAGTTTCAATTCGCTCACAGCAGCGGGAAGCGTCTTGTTAAGTAATTCAAGGATCTGCGCCCTGAACTCCAGGCCGTCATCGTCGGGCAGCGGGTATAAGGATGGCCAAAACTGCTCGAGCAGGCCTCCAATCAGGCGAAAGCCGTCGCGTGCGCCGGCGAAACCATGTTGTCTCACCAGGGCTTCGCTCAACCAGGCCGCGAGCTGAAGATCTTTGCTTTTGTTGCCGAGGGCATCGCTGGCGAGCTTCCTGACCTCACGCCAGTTCGCCACCTTGAGTTCATGTTTCCAGTCGCCCTGGGCGAGGTTAGGGTCGTCGGAGCGGCGTGCCTCCCGGATAGCATCATACGTTGATGCGTTTAGTAACCACTCGCCGGAAGGATTATCTCCCACGATGGGCGCCAACAGTTCGCTCAGCTCAATTGTTGGTAGTGATGACATACAGCTTGTTCCGCTCCAAAACCAGCCGGTGGTGTTACCTCAGCGACAAAAATTCCACAACTAATCGGCGACCGGATTGCGCATGAACGTATTACTCGCTTCAATTGCATGCGGCAAGGTTACTATCAAAATCCGTGCCCCCATCCAAAAACGAGGTAAATATTGGGAGTACGAGGAGGGGGATGCTACCTGCAGTTAGCAGTTGGTGCAAGAGATTTAGCAGCAGGTGCCAACAAATTGCGGCCTCGCCGGGTGCTCCCACCAGACTCAATCAATCACGTTCCTACGAGTGAATTTAATCGGTCGCGTGTACTCACGCAGTCTTGAGTCGTTTCAGGAAATTACCGTCGCAACACTTCGTACCTCGCCGGCGCAAGTCATGCTGCTTTCGAGACCACAGCCGAAGCAAGGCCGCGATCACGCGGGAGAATCACTTCAAACACGTCGCGCAGGAAGCAATGAGAGTCGGCTTTGGCCGCGGCGGGCGAGGGTTGCGATGCGATGCCTACGTGCTGCCGCAAAAGCGAACACCGCGACTCGTGCTGATGTGCACTTGAAAAAAATACGCCGCGCAGGAGTGGCGTGTGATAACGGACATCTTCGCCGCACAGCACTTCGAGAAGGATTTCGAGCCGTGCTGCCAGCATCCGAAATTCTTCGGGGAAACAAAACAGCGGGCGGCGCAACGTTTCCACCGCTTTGCCGCTGAGAACTGAAATCGCCCTGGTGCTAAGCCGCTGATATACGGTATCCAGCCCGTTGTGCAGCCGTCGGGCGCCATCATGCAGGCGGGATGGTCCAACGCTCATGCCATTTACCGGTTCATCGATAAATCCCAATGCCTCGTTGAGAACTCTAATCGGCAAGCTCGCGACGAACTCATCAAAGCCATCAAGGATGTCGCATTTGGTGACCAGGATGTAGACTGGGAAATTAACCGACAGTACTTTGATTGCGTCCTCGATCCGCTCTCTTAGATGGCCCGCATCCGTACGCAATTTGTCGTTTGGCTGAGACGCGAGATAGTCCGCCGCGACGGCAATGATAGTTCCGCTTAGTGGTTCCCGGCCGCGATAGTATTTGATCAAACGCAGGAGCCGGTACCATTCAGCACGATCACGTTCAACGTCGGAGGGGATCGCGTACCGGCCAGTGGTATCCAACAGCAACATTGAAGTTGATACCCACGCGTCAAAGTTCTGAGTGGCTCCCTCTCTTGCCGAGGTCAACGCGGAAAAAATCCCGGCAGCTTTTATGGCCTCCGTTTTGCCCGATTCACCATGACCAATCAGTAGGAACCAGGGCAGAGCGTAAATCGGATCGCCCTTGGCGGCGTATTGCGGAAGCGCACGGAATTCTCGTAGCGCAGCACTGAACTTGGCTTGCAATTCCTGTGGACTCTGCTGACCGGCAACGCGGTATTCAGCACCGAGTTGCCGAACGAACTGGCGTTCGCGGTACCACGGCATCCCAGCAAAGATGGTCACAATGATCAGCAGGACCACCAGCGCGGTTACCAACCCTGCGATAATCCACGGAAACCATGCGTTGTGGACCAATGGGGTAAAAGCTCCCGCGATTGCCAATGCCGCGATCAGTGCGACGACTATCACGCACCCTGCTGCAATAATCAGGGTCTTCGAGTGCATCAGGTCCTTAACTTTTTGGAGGCTCGGCATTAGATATGTCTGCAGTCGTTGGTCAATATGGAGCGGAAGGCTGAGCCGCTAACCTTAACGGCTGACGCTCACAGTAAAGCAATACGCTGCCGCCAGAGCTAGATTGGTGTCATCAACTTTGGGCGTTTCTCCCACATCCGCCTTGATCGCTTCTCCCAACGCTGCGAGATATTCGTTGGCCGGTTCGCCCGCCGGCCGTGGCGAGGGGAATAGCGGTTTGGGGCTTGAGACCGCCGTTACCATTTCCCGCCCGAAGGGATACTGGATTTTCATCTGCCAGCGATCATTAGCTCCGGGCAGGATCAGACTTTCAGCATCGTTCAGCGCATTGTCCGGCGTGTACTGATTCGGCAATAGATGGGTCACGTTCTGGCGGCCGGCATCATAGTAATCAACGTAAAGGTAACGCAACGGCCTTGTCGCCTTGATATCGACCACCACATTCTCGCCGCTATGGTAGGTCGCGTCGCAGCCTTTGGAAGGTGTTATCGTAAGACCGCTTTTCTCCTGGTTGTCGTTATCCTTAAAAGGCGCGAGCAGGTCCATTACTTGACAAAACGGCCGAGGGATGACGCTCAAGTGATCGATAACCGGTGTCTTTACCGAGCATTCGACACCAACCTTTCTTAACACCTCGTCGTGCTCCTGATCGCTACTTATGTGACCGCCGAGCGTAACTCCGCTCTGGTCGACCGCAGCGACAATATCGGCACAGTCGAAACCGGCGACCGCCTTCTGCACGCAGCGCAGACTCGGGCGGTGTGGCACGAAGTACCACAAGAGCAGGGCCGCGACGGCAATGACTGGAAGTGCCAGCCAAACCGGTGATGTTCTCCGGGAAAGCGGTCTAAATGGCGGTGCGGAGATCGTGTATGGTTGAGGGGTCAGGTGCTCCTGGCGTTTTTCGAAATCGAGCGGATCAATCAGCGGCGTTGACAGGTATGCGCCATACTGCCGGCGCAATTCCAGCAGTTGCGGCTCCTGACTTTCGTCGTAGTAGCGTCCCCTAAACGCGAGGCATAAGACCAGGTGATATAATTCAATTGTCTGCCGTCGGCCGGTGCTCAGACCGGCCAGCCGTTCAAAAAACTCCTCGCCAGCGTTCGCACTTCTATATAGATTTGCCTGCAGCAGAGCTCCACGCCATGTACCCGATAATTCGGGACATCGCATGATCATTTCATCCACCCAGGCAACAACCGCAAAACGCGCGTCCTCATAATCCGGCTGGGCGATCTCTTCGCGTTTGACTACCGACTGCTGTGCATCAAGTAGAGCCTCTATCTCGCGTCGAATGTCGGCGAACGGGCGGCTTCGTTCGCCCGGGGTTTCGGTGAGCAAAAGCGTATATGCAATCAGCGGTGTGAAGACATCGCGCAGAGTGGGCATGTTCTACTTGCCCCAGACTGCAAGCAGTCGAATCTCGGTATCGGCCGGCAGCGCCGTTGAATAGATGGCGATGTTCCTCTTCTCGCGAATCTTCTGCCAATGGTCTGAACTTTGATCGACCAGAAAAAAACGGTAATGAGCGCGCATTGCCAGCTCTTCCGGCGGCGACTGCAACACCTGGATACGGAGTCCAAACAACGCTGAGGTCTGCAGTCGTGCCATATCTTCGCGCGACGTGATCTTTCCGGTATTCTGCAAGAGCCTGTAAAGATCGTCAGGAGCCCGAGGGCTGCGGATCGCAAGATAATAACGGTTATCGCCGGTGAGGAACTCCTGCTCAAGCGGGGCGTTGAAAAATTCGCCGTCGTGCTGCAGCAGGACATCGCCGATGGGCGAGGTGGTTAGTTCATCGAGCAATTGGCGAATTCGTTCGGCTGCAAGCGAGAAACAGCTCCATAGCTGCGTATGCTGATAATGCGGCAGGCCGCTATCGCCGTCGCGTGCGCCGAGGACCGAGATGGTTCGAGAGAAGCTCGAGAGCTCGCCGACCAGTTGCCGCATCAGCGCATACATCGCTTCAGGATGTATGCGCCCGGATTCCAGATAATGGTGGAATAAGGGAATGTATCGGTTGAGAATGGCCGCTACCAGCGCCTGACCAACGTCGCGTGTCGCCAATTGCACCCCTTGCTTACCGATCACCCCATACGAACCCAGCTCGCGCCCTTTGGCGGTGAGCAATTCGCGAAGCTCACGCACAATCCCTTCGAGCACCTGCGATGACTTTATACTGATCGATGGTGGAATATAACGCCTGGATAGTGTGCCGCCTTTACCATCGGGCGAGCGTATCAGCTCGGTGAGCTTGACCAGTTCATAATCCTGAGAGCGGTCGGCGGCGACGTCGAATAGCAGTTCAGCCTCATGGACCAGATACTGGACCTGGCAGGTGTGGTCATCGCCCGAGGAGAAGTCGGGGACTTCGGATTCTTCCAACACATAACGCGCGTGCGCACCTTGCGACTGCCCATCGCGCTCACCGTTGCCGTTCCGGAGATTGCCTTCCCCATGCCGCAGCCGCAGAACGCCGAGGAAAACGGATAACGGTTTGCCGGAGCGATCGAAATCATGCTCGAATGAACGCGGTGCCAGCCGGGCCGTACTTGGTTGCATATCGGCGCCGAATCGCAGCAGGGTTCCCTCGAAGGTAAGCACCTCACAACTATCGATTTCGAGCACGAAATTTTGCAAAGCCGCTTCATTGATTCGCAGGGAATTAACCCCCCAACAAAACGGCGAAAACATGCGCAACAGGTAACGCAGGTGGGAGTCGTGGTATTCGTCTTGTTGCTGGAAATGCTGCGGTTGCAGGAGCAGCCCCTGTCCCCAAAAAAGCGGACGTAATCGGTCCATAGCAATGCCCCCTTGCGTTTTGCTCTACAACCGTAGATCGCCGGAATAGTAACGAAGTGAAAGTGCGATTGAAAGGCCGTGCGCCACTTGTTTCCGGTTTGCCCGTGCGGCATAGAGGGAACTCGGACGCAAGAAAAAGAAAATAAATCTGGGGTGCGCCAATCATGAATCCCGATGACTTGCTGCGGACCGGAAGGCTCACCGCCGCAATCGAGCAATTAAACCAGGACGTTCGAGCCCATCCCGGGAATTCCAGGCTGCGGACGTCTCTGTTCGAGGCGCTGTGCTTTGCCGGCGACTATCAACGTGCGCAACGGCAATTGGATGTTTTGGCCCAGCTCGATCCTCGAGTCGATTCCGGAGTAGCCATTTACCGACAAATCCTGTCAGTCGAACGAAGCCGGCTGGAAGTGGCTGAAGGCGAGGGGTCCCCGGCGTTTTTGCTCGAACCACCGCCGTTCGCCGCGCTGTACCTCGCAGCTTTCCGGCGACTACACGAGGGTAAGGCCGCTGAGGCTCGTACACTGCTGATAATGGCGATGGAATCGCAGCCGGCGGTATCCGGTAAGCTTGACGGAAAACACTTTAACGATTTCTCCGACTCCGACCCATTCTACGCACCATTTCTCGAAGTCTTCATTGATGGACGATACGTGTGGCTGCCTTTCGTTCAGGTAAAGCGCCTCGCGATCCAGGTGCCGAGCCGTTTGCGCGACCTGCTGTGGGCGGAAGCAACGCTGGAGACGGTGGTTGGCCCCTCGGGCAGCGTCTTGATCCCCGTGTTATATAGCGGTTCATTTCGTCATCCCGATGAACAGGTCCGCCTGGGGCGCGCCACTGTCTGGAACGATGTGGGCGAGAATCTGATGCGCGGTAGTGGTCAGCGGATGTTCCTGATTGACGATGACGAAAAGCCAATGCTTCACTGCCGCGAAATTGAATTCGCGGCAGCGTAGTTCAAGGTCGACGCTGCAAGCATCTTAGATGCTTGAGCAGCGCCTCTGAGGATTTTTTCTCTCAGATTTGTCCGGTCTTCAAGCAGCTAAAAGTTGAATGATTTGGTCGAGGGAGCGGTCGGCTTTGCGGTAGGCGGCGTCGAGTTTGGAGTGATGCGGGCGGGTTTGAGTGGATCGGTGGTGAAAGAGGCTGTTGGCGAGCGGACCGCAGACGCGCTGATGAAAGAGGACGAAGAGCAAGGTGGTGCGAGTTCCCTTATCGGTCAGACGATACGCATAGCGCCGGCCATCGCGTTCGAGTAGGATGAATGTCAACGGTGCGCCATCCCAGCACTCTGGTGCTGGAGTGCAGAGGACCTCTATTCGCTTTTACTCTCGCCATATTACTAAACTTAAAGCTCAAGGAGCAGCCGCCGCGATAACATTCGCGCGCACATCCCCTTCCTGCTCAGTCGCGCCGACCTTGCCTGGTTGACCCTAATCTTGATCGCCCCATGTCATCGATATTCGGGCAAATCCACGAGGGTGCGAGCTTCCGTTTTATGAAGGGGCGTAGCGCCCTACCCTACCCTGTCAGATGAACCCGCTCGCTGTTCGCTACTCGCTGTCAGTCGCATCGGCTGCCCCGGACTCCTGCTGCGGTGCTGCCGAGTCAGCCGCCGGCTGGCCTCGCGTCGGTACGCTTTCATGCCGCGTCTCTCCGGTTACCGATAGCCGTGCGGTCTTCTCAGCCAGTCGGTCAGACTGTTGTTCGTTTGCGGATGAACAGCGACGGTGCGGAACGAGTGTGCGTGTCGTCAGGCTCTCCTTGCCGGCCATCAATCGGAAAAGCCATCTGGCACGGGTCCGACTTGGGGCGTTCCGGACGTCCGCTGTTAGGCCGGTTAAGCCGCGCAAGAAGCAACTCGCTCTCCCGGAAACGCACCACGCGATGCGGGTCGATTACCAGCGCTTCACCGGTACGTGGATTACGTCCATTCGCGCTTTTCTTTGACGGTGGGGATCCCGACGCCGCGCTATTCCACACGCTTACCGTGCTCTAACTAGGGCACCGGCAATCTCATTCAATATTGCGATAATCAGGCTTTCGGCTGATTTGCGACTGGATCCCAGACCGACAAAGTAAATACATGAACACATGAATACATGAATATATGATAGCCTGAATCCACATAAGCTCATGCTTTCCCGACACGCGATAGGCTCGGATACTCAAAATCCTTTCGTACGCAGGCACCGCTGTGGACACCCTGCATTTCTGGCGATCAGTGCGGAACAAGTCGCGTGGCAAGCGCAACACGAGCACAGAAAAGATGCTGGGCACACGGAGAGTGGCGCCGGGATCGGTAATCGGATCTTGTATGAGGACCTTCCTTTCTGGTCGTTTCCGGTCCGGAACAATGGCTTGGCCGCCCTATCTCGGAAGCTGGCTAAGATCCGGCACATCCATTGTAGTTAGCCGATATTTCCCGGAGGCAGGATCATGCAGCAACTCAACTGGGGAGGGGGTCGGGCAGCGGCCCGGATGGGATGCCGCTTTTTCATGAATACATGAATATATAGAATCCTTAAGTCATGATTATTGCGTTCGTTGCTCAAAAAGGCGGGACGGGAAAGACCACTCTTGCAGTAAACGTAGCTGTCTGCTCGCTTGACAAGAATCGCTGCACGGCGTTGGTTGATCTTGATCCCCAAGCATCAGCGTCACTGTGGGCGTCGCGGCGCGCGTCGGTTGAGCCAGACGGGCTGATAAGCGAGGTGTGCCATCCGCCGCTGCTTGCGAGGACGCTTGAAAGGCTTCGGGCCAGAGGCGCAACACTAAGTGTGCTCGACACACCCCCACAGAACGCAACCGCTGCCACCCACGCGGCGGCGACGGCCGATCTCGTCGTCATACCAGTGAGACCTTCGGCTTTTGACTTGGCCGCCGTTGTCGATACCGTGAACCTAGTGAAGGCGGCGCATAAACCAGCGTTGATAGTTATTAATGCCGTTCCGGCCGGAAGCAATGTCGGCGAGGAGGCGCAAGCAGCACTCTGCGAATATGGACTACCAATCGTAGGAAGAGTGGGCCAGCGCATAATCTTTCAGCACGCGGCTGCCCAAGGCCGGGGAGTTATCGAGATGGCTCCAAATTCACGCGCGTCGGAGGAAATTAGGGCCATGTGCACACACATTCTGGGAAGGCGAAGTCGATGAAGCGACGATCAACCCTCGAGGTGTTCAAGGATATTACAAAGAAGGCCAGGTCCGGACAGTCGCCTCGTGCGCAAGCGGGAACCAGATCCGCGCGCTATGTTCAGGCGCGCCTTTTCGATGATGACTACAGGCGATTACGCCGCGCCGCGTTTGACGCAGACCTCTCTGTGCAGGACGCACTCATTGAAGCGATAAATCTCTGGCTTGAAAAAAAGGGGGAACCGCCGGCACGAAATCCTGGCACTAGCCGCCCTAAGAGCTTCGCAAATGAATTCATGCACGCATGAATTCATGACTATAAGCTGAAAGACACAAGGGCAGACAATGCCGCGCCGATTTCCACCCAAAGGTGATGAGCAGCTTGACCTGTTTGTCGCTGTCTTCACGGATATCCCCATCCGTGACCAGCGTGACATGATGGAGCGGCCGTTCTTCAGCCTCTCTAAGAAGCCAAGGTTTGAACCAATCGAGTATAGCGTGGGCAATGTATGGGTTAAGGTAGAGGCAGGCCGGAGCCTTGGTATGGCGACTATTTGGGATGCCGATCTTCTGATTTGGGCGGCGACTCAGCTTACCGAAGCTCATGATCGCGGATTGCCAACGAGCCCGGTGCTCAAGTTCCATCCGTATGAATTACTCAAGGCTATCCGCCGTCCTGTCGGCGGCATCAACTACAGCCGTTTGCGCGCGGCGCTCGAGCGTCTTACGCACACTGCAGTGCGAACCAACATAAGGACTAGCGGCAAGCGCAAATTCGCGTCGTTCCATTGGCTGGAAGGTTGGACCGAGCTAGTTGACGAGACGACTCGGGAGACGCGCGGTATGACGATGACCCTGCCGCAATGGCTCTACTACGGCATTCTGCAACAAGGCGGGGTGCTCACGATTCACGAGGATTATTTTCTTTTGACTGGAGGCGTTGAACGCTGGCTTTACCGCGTAGCACGCAAACACGCCGGCCATCAGGAAGGCGGCTGGCAGTTCACCATGCACCAGCTGCATGAGAAATCCGGGAGCACGGCGCGCTTCTCTAATTTCGCCATTGACATTCGCGAGATAGCCAAGACCGACCATCTGCCAGAGTATGCCTTGGACCTTGAACGTAACGAGGATGGTGAAGAAGTGCTTTACATTAGCCCCAGAAGGACATTGCTTCCCGAAGATCCACGCGCCCAGGCGCCGCGCCATAGGCGACGTCGGCTGATGCGCGGAATTCATTCCAATCCCCTGGAATTACCCCGTTTCTGAACTCCAAAAACTGTGGATTGACACGGTCTATTAGATGCAAAAGACACGGTCTATTAGATGCATTTTAAGCACGGTCTATTAGATGCAAATCCTCGGTCTATTAGATGCGTGTTTTGGCGAAAAACGTTTGAAATATAAGACCTTTTCGACGCCTTAACGGTTTAACTAATAAGGTATTGATCTTTTTTAACTCTTTAACCAAATCACGACCATCATGCTCTCAGACAAAATACCACGCCCGCCCCCTGCGGGGCTGAAGAACCGCGCCCGAAGGGCGCGGCAGAAGGCCGCTAGCACATCCGAACGCGACTTCAGTGCCCAAATGCAGCAGGCCCGCGCACGAGGACACCATTCGCATTACGCTGTCGCCAACAACATGCCACCAGCGCGGGCCGGACCAGATTTTTCAATCTCAAAAGAGAAGAAAAAAGAATTACCGCCGCCGCCCATGGCGGCAAGAAATAGCCGCTTCGCGGCTGCCAGAAGACAGGACAGCAATAATCCAGCCGCAGCGGGATTATTCGCCCGCCTGCTGATGGCTAAAAGCCTCTCAGGACGCGCTGCTCAACATGGGGAATCCTGGGACCGGATCCCGTGATTTCGATACTGTGCCGCTGAAAAAGGGGATGGTTCTCAGTAACCGGTGATTTTGCGGCGTTCTTCCTCTTCATCCGGCGTGGCGAAGCCCAGCCTCATGACCGGCTGATAAGTGTCAGACCACGCTTGGCTCCGCCACGCAGGCGGCGATGAGCGGTGCGGCGTACGCCAGGCCAGGCCCCAGTCGCCTCATCCGCGAACCAGGATTGCGTCCAGCGCTTCGATGAGCTGCGTCATTTCTTGCGGCGAGGTGTAGTGCACAAAGGAAAGGCGGACCACGCCGTGCGCCGGGTCTATGCCCATGGCGTCCAGCAACCGCACAGCGTAGAAGTGGCCGGCCCCGGACATGATGCCCCGCTTACCCAACGCAAGATGGACCTCTGCGGGTGTGATCTTGTGCGGCACGAAGGAGACGGTGGGCGCGCGCTCCCTGGCGACACTCGGTCCGAGCAGCCTGACGTCCTTGCGCGCTTTCAGATAGTCGAGGAGCCGGTGCAGGAGCGGCTGCTCGGCACCATGCAATAGCTCGCGCACGCGTTCTGGTCGGCCTTGGGCGTGCGTGCCTCCATGATGCGTGTCCAGAGCGTCGAAATATTCGGCGACACCGCCGGCAGCGGCGACCTGCGCGTGATCGGGTCCCGCAGGCACCAGCCGCTTGTGGATTTGCGCTGCATTGAAGTAGTGCCCCTGGTTGCCCAATTTCTCAGTCAGCGGCTTGCGCACGACCATCACACCCTGATGTGGTCCGAAGGTCTTGTAGAGCGAGAACAGGTAGATGTCTGCGCCGAGGGCGTCGACATCCGGCAGTCCGTGCGGCGCGAACGCCACGCCATCTACAAT
>Ga0306920_100001058_pt1 | contig 33809 bp, 28 predicted proteins | sample flu12Cox44000170_FD_204666 | JGI IMG/M metagenome (GOLD analysis project Ga0306920, IMG submission 204666) | Lab enrichment of tropical soil microbial communities from Luquillo Experimental Forest, Puerto Rico - flux4day.12C.oxic.44.000.170 (v2)... | ecosystem: Environmental > Terrestrial >...
TACAGTGATTATGAAAGACTGATAAAAAAGATCTCTGTCAGGATTGTTCATCCCGGAAGTTTAATCCCCATATGTCTTTACAACTCACAATGTCAGGGTCAAATGGCATTTTTGCCGGTGTTCGGCCGCGTTCTCGGTGCCGGAATAATAAGTTACGATTCTCATAAATTCTCAAAGCAAGCGCCACGAATAGTTCAAAAAACCTGACATTTCGTGCCGTTGCCTGCCACGGGCCAGAGAGAGCCGAGAGGCTGTTTTCGCTTCAGTCTCGATTAGGGAGCTAGTTGATACGGAGCGAAACTTCGCGACTGTCAGCACCCCGTGGCTGCCCCGATCAGACCTCCCCGTCGGATTACCGGCGGTACCACCGCCAACATGACGCCAGCCGCTCGGCCTGCCGGGGGGAGGAGCGGGCGTCCGCAAGGCGTTAGTTATTTCTCACGTTTCACCATCCAGAGCCGCACCGTGCTGTCGCTGCTTGTGGAGGCCAAGAGCTTGCCGTCCGGGCTGAACGCGACGGAGTGGACCCCGCCGGCGTGGCCTTTGATCGTTTCCGTTTCCTTGCCCGTCGCGGTATCCCAGAGCCGGATTGTCTTGTCCTGGCTGGCCGAGGCCAAGAAGCGCCCATCCGGGCTGAACGCCACTCCCTTGATGGTGTTGCTGTGTGCCTTCCAGGAGAGGACCTCCTTAGCGCTGGGGATTTCCCAGACCTTGATCTGGTCGTAAGCGGCCGAGGCCAAGCGCCGGTCGTCCGGGCTGAACGCCAGGCTCTCGACACGTGTCATGTGTTTCATGGAGGGGGCGACCGGTTTGGCGGTGGCACTGTCCCAAACGGTTACTGAGTTGTCATTGCCCCCCGCAGCGAGGTATTTGCCGTCTTTGCTGAAAGCCACGCAGGTGGTGTCGCTCCGGTTGCCCGGGAAAGTGCGAACCTCTTTACCGTTGGTTGCGTCCCAAAGTTTCACGACCGGGGGACCGGCGCCGGCCAGGTGCCGGCCGTCGGGGCTAAAAGCCACGGCGTGCACCGGGCCCATCCACACGGTCAAGGTGAGGAGAGCCTTGCCGCTAGCCACATCCCAGATCCGAATAGTGCCGTCATGCCCCGCCGTGGCCAAGCGAGTGCCGTCCGGGCTGAACGCCACGTGGCGCATGCCGCCGGTATGGCCTGCGAAATAACGCAATTGCTTTCCAGTGTCGATTTCCCAGAGGCGCGTGGTGTTATCCGCTCCAGCCGAGGCCAGGAGTTTGCCGTCGGGACTGAACGCCACGCCGTCAATGTACTGGCTATGGCCGCGGAACACGCGCGGGGCACTGGTTTGACATGGGGCCAGGGTTGGAAAAAGGATCCACGCCAAACTCATTACAAGACCCAAGGAGGACCAACTGGACAGGCCTCGGAAGGATAAGATTGCTTTCATCGAACTTCCTCGGTGTTAGGGGAAACGGAAACGAGAGCAATTGTAGCCGGGGAATAATGGAGGTCAAGCGGGGGTTAGTTTATCCGGCTCAACTCCTGGTTAGCTCGTTCACCTGTTCCCCCAGCTTCGGGCGGCCGATGACCGCTGAAACGGTCCGGCAGAGCCTGGCCGATCGCCACCATTCTGCTGTCTGACGCGAATACGATGGGGACAAAAAAGGGGACAGGCACGTTTAATATTGACGTTTGGCTGGTTTGCACCTATGCTGTCGGTTATGCCACGCGTTCCGCGAGCTTCTGTCGGCGGCATCTGCTACCACGTCATGAACCGGGGCAATGGCCGCCGCGCGGTATTCCACAAGGACGGCGACTACCGGGCCTTCCTTAAGTCCATCGGCCATGCGTGTATCGAGATCCCCTTGCCTGTCCTCGGGTTTTGCCTGCTGCCCAATCACTTTCATCTGGTGGTCTGGCCGAAAGAAGACGGGGATCTGAGCCGCTGGATGCACTGGGTGCTCAATACCCATGTTCGCCGTTACCACCAGCATTATCACACCAGCCGCCACATCTGGCAGGGCCGTTTCAAGGAGGATTTAGTGCGACAGAGAGGTTATCAACCAGAAGCCGGAAAAATGGACACTTTTGCAGACTCCGCACGTCTGATGGGAAGACCGATCCGCGGTGGATGAAAGTCATCGGCGTGCACCGGGCCGGCGGGCCGGTGTGCAACAGGAAATCAAGAACCAGCTATTTTCCGCAAGAAAAATGTCCGTCCCAGGCAGGCCGGGTCAAGGGGGTGTCACAGCAAGGTAGAATGAAACAGAAAAAATGCCATGTTTTGCCGAGCGGAAAGAGGGTGAGTGACAGCTTGTGTATGGAAAGAGACAGGATGGGAGTGAGATGAATGACTACGACGCCAGGACGCGAACCCGACAACTCACAACAAGAAATGCACAATGCAAAAATGCAAAATGCAAAATCGGGTTAGGGTTATTCGGGAGGGACGCCGACCGGCTGGAAATTGTCGCCGGCCTTGGCAAGCGGGTCATTTTTCTGATAGCGCAAAAAAGTGGCGTCATCGGCAGGATTGGTGGGCAGAGTAAAGCTCAGATGAGCGGCCTTTAAATTCAGGTTGCCTTCCTTGGAATCGGAATCGCGGATATTGCTAATGGACTGGAAAATGCGCATCACTTCGGCGACGCGGTGTTTGTCTCCCTGATCGTCCACTTCGGCCAGGACGCCGGTTTTCGCAAAAAGATTATTTCGAATGACCACCCAGCTGTCCTTGTCGGCGAGCGGCAATCCGTGAAAGCGCAAGGCAACACTTTCTTGCGAAAACGTATTATGCTCCAAGGTAAGCTGGACCGGATTCCGCGGAGCCGCCTTGACATAAATAATGCCATCTCCCGAATTGTAGAAGCGATTCCGCTGCAATTCCAAATCCAGCACGGGAGCGGCCAAATGCACGGCCCCATTCTTGGCAGGACCTTCAAACCGGCAATCGGTGATGCGATGGTATTGATTGTAGAGCGGCGTAAGCTGCGGGTTGACACGGAAAATCACGGCCGATTCTCCCTGCGCCGGTACGGCAATGCGGACCCTGTGCAAAAGCACCGGGTCCTTGGCGCCTCCCGTGCAATTCGAAAAGGCAATGCCATTTCGCGTGAAGCCTTGTAATATCGAATTTTCCAAAGCAAAGCCGGCGCAGTTCCCCTGAACCGCAATCAGATCGCCGACCCTGCCCTGGCCGTCGAAAAGAAATCCCTTGATACGGAGGCCCTGGACGTTGTTAACGGCAATCAATCGATCCCGGACGGCAGCCGGGCAATGCCAGTGCACCGGAACCCTGGCGTCTCCCCCTTCGAGCGTTAAGCCCCTGGGTGTCCGCTTGTAGTCCAGGATGAGTGCTTCTTCCCACTGCTCATCCACAACGATGATCCGGTCCCCTTCCTGGGCCTTGTTAAAAGCTTCCTGAACGGTTTTGAAAGAACTGGCACGATTGCCCTTGGTCACGTACCAGGTCGCGGCGGAACGGGAAGCCGGGCTGGAGGCATTTGGAGGAATATTTTTCTTGGAGGGAATGATCCACCAGATGACCAAACCGAGAATAATCACTCCGCCGGCGATTCCCGCCAACACTCTGGGCTTCCGGCGGATTGGTCGTTGCCTGGTTTTTTTGTCCGCAACGACCCGGGGTTTGGGAGGCGTATGCGGGGCAGTATCCAGATGAGCCGTGACATCTGCCGTGTCGGGGGCGAGGATTTCCCAGGAAAGTGGATTTGCGGAATTGACCGGACTGGTTTCAGCCAGCGGGGCTTGCGAAGCTAATGCGGGCTGCACGCGAGTAGTTTTCGGGGGGGCTGCGGGCGCACCGATTTCCGCAGAAGATCGAGTAATGAGCGTCGCGGCGTCAGGCCGACGTGCCGGAGCCGGCGGAAATTCTTTCGGCCGAGCGGAAGAAGCCTGCGGCGGTGGAGTAGTAGGCTTCGATGGCGCCGCTTCCCATTTCTTGGTTCCTGAGAGGGGTGCGGCCGGCGGGGGAGTTTTTGGGCCATTCGGAATCGAGTCCGAGACGTTGGGGTTCCCCATGGCCGCAGGGCTCAGGCGCGGCATTTCTTTTTCCGGAGGGGGCGGAATCGGTTCTCGAGTGAAAGGGGCAAGGGCATCCAGGAATTCCGCCGGACTTTGATAGCGCTGGGCCGGTTCCTTGGCCATCATTTTGTCGATAACAGCGGCCAAGGCTTCAGAAACTTCCGGCCGCAGGGACCGGATCGGCTTGGGCTGGCGCGTCTGATGCCAAATGAGTTTCTGCGCGACCGTGCCCTCGTTGAACGGCGTGTTGCCGGTCAGACAAAAATAAAAAGTTGCCCCCAAACTGTATATATCGGCCCGGATATCCACCGCGTGGCTGTCGAGCGCCTGTTCGGGAGCGAGATAATCGGCCGTGCCCAGCACATTCTCATCGTATTTTTTGGTAAGAACCTCTTCTTCGTCATGGAAAAAGCGGGCCAGGCCCATGTCAAGGACCTTGACCACGCCCTGGCGGTCCACGAGAATGTTGCCGGGTTTGATATCGCGGTGGACCAGACCGGCGGTTTGATGGGCATGATTCAAGCCTTCGGCCGCCTGGCGTATGTAATGAGCCGCGCGGGAGACATCCAACACGCCGTGGCGCTTGACGATTTCCTGCAGGCTGGAGCCGTCGATGTATTCCATGACCAGGAAATGGAGGTTATCATCCTGGTCGATGTCATAGGCACGAACAATATTGGGATGGTCCAGGGCGGCGACAGCCCGGGCCTCCCGGTAAAAGCGTTCCAGGGCGGAGGGTTCTTCGGCGCGGGCAGTGGGCAGGACCTTGACCGCAACGCGGCGGCGCATCCATTTGTGTTCGCACAAGTACACGCTCCCCATGCCGCCGGAACCGATGCGCTCGAGCACCTTGTATTTGCCGATGGAGAAACGGCGCCATTTGCCCTGAAGAAGTTGTTCCGCCTGAAATTGAGTGAGCACGCCATCGCGGACAAAAGTCCCGGCCAATTTGCCGAGGTCCGCGGGCAGCGGAGCTGCGGCGCGCAATTGCTCCCAATAAACATCGAGGCGTTTTTCGTCGACGACGCCACTCTTACGCACCAAATCTAAAAATTCCTCGATCGTGGTTGGCGCAGCCATCCCTTTACCTTTCGGCGTTGCACATCGCCAGCAGCCTTGATAGCCCTCTCGCTCCGCGAGAGGACGATACATAACTCATGAATTGGAAATAACTTCGGACGAACCTGGATTTGAAATTTAGCGTCCGACTCAAACTATTCTGCATTTTACCACAATTGGGATGGGGCTGACACCAAGAAATGCCTGGAAATTCCATACCAGGACCCTCCAGTCCGTTGGATTTTAATTTACACCTCGCCAAATTGGTGAAATCCGTAAGATCCTAAAAGTGTGACAAGTCCGCGAGCACTTTGCAAGAGGGTTCGCAATTTTTTTTGGTTTTTTTCTGGTTCACAGCTGCTCCCTCGACCGTAGATACGATGGATTGGTACAATAGTTCCCAATGAATCAGAATGGTGACCGATGGGTGCGTGCCGTTTGCCCCCATGATTGCCCGGATACATGCAGTATGGTGGTCCGGGTGAACGGAGGGAGCGCGGTGGAATTGCGCGGGGATCCCGACCATCCATTTACGCGGGGGTTTTTGTGCCAAAAAGTTGCCCGGTACCTCGACCGTACCTATCATGCGGAGCGTTTGCAATGGCCGATGAAACGAATTGGGCCGAAGGGCAAAGGCGAATTCACGCGCATTTCGTGGGAAGAAGCGATTGATATTATTGTCCGGCGGTTCCAGGCCATCGCAGCCTCCGTGGATGGCCCGCAGGCAATCCTTCCTTACAGTTACGCCGGCACCATGGGCAAACTCCAGGGCAGCAGCCTGGACCGCCGTTTCTTTCATCGGCTCGGCGCCTCGCTCCTGGACCGAACGATCTGTGCAACCGCGGGCGCTGCGGGCTGTGACATCACCCTGGGAACGCGGGCGGCCATCGATCCCGAAGCCGTCGTGCACGCGCGCTACATCATCAACTGGGGGTCGAACACATCCGTCACGAATATGCACCTTTGGGCGGTGATGCACCGGGCCCGGAAGGCCGGGGCGAAAATCATCACCATCGATCCGCATCGCAGCAAGACGGCGGAAAAGAGCGACTGGTGGCTGCCGATTCGCCCCGGAACCGATGCTGCCCTGGCGCTGGGTTTGATGCACATTCTCTGGCGCGACGGATTGCAGGACGAGGATTACTTAGAGCGCTACTGCCTGGGCGCCGGCCAACTCCGCGCCCGCGCCTTGAAGGAGTACCCTCCGGAGAAGGTGGCCGGCATCACCGGCCTGGCGGCGAAGGATATTGAGCAGCTAGCGCATGAATACGGCACGATCCGCCCGGCGTTTATTCGGGTGAACTACGGCTTGCAACGGCATTACGGCGGCGGCATGGCGATGCGGACCATCACCTGCCTGCCGGCCATCATTGGCGCCTGGAGGCTGGCAGGCGGCGGCGCGATGCTGAGCACCAGCAAGCTGTATCCGTTTAATGCGGACCGGCTTGAACGTCCCGACCTTATTCCGCCGGGAACGCGGACCATCAATATGGTGCAATTGGCCGAGGCCCTCAACGGGGACTTGGCACCACCACCCGTGCGAGCGCTGTACATCTACAACGCCAATCCCGCCGCGGTCTGCCCCGATCAAAGCCGGGTGTTACTGGGCTTTCGCCGGGAAGACCTTTTTACGGTGGTCCACGAACAATTCCCAACCGACACGGTGCAATACGCGGATATCGTTCTCCCCGCGACCACGCAGCTGGAGCACTTCGATATCCACGGTTCTTACGGCCACATGTATGTGCAAATCAACGAGCCGGCGATTGCTCCTTTGGCCGAGGCGAAATCGAACAACGCTGTATTTCGCCTCCTGGCGCGCGGGATGGGCTTTGAGCCGGAATATTTCGAAACGACCGATGAAGAATTGGCTGCCGAGGCGCTGGAATCAGGGGCTAGCGGTGATATCGTTCACCACAAAGAGCACAGGGGACACGGGGAAGAATCAAGTCCCCGTGGTAAATCGTCGGCGTCTCAGGCATTTCACGGAATCACGCTGGACCGGCTGCGCAAAGAAGGACCGGTGCGCTTGAATCTGCCCAAGGACTATGCCCCGTTTGCCGAAGGAAGGTTCGGCACACCGTCGGGCAAGTGCGAATTGTACAGTGCCCGGCTGGCAGCCATGGGCCTGGACCCGCTACCCACCTATACACCGCCCCGCGAGGATCCGCAAACACGTCCGGATCTGGCCGCCCGCTATCCGTTGCAAATGGTAAGTCCCCCGGTGCCGGCGTTCTTGAACTCCACGTTCGTCAATATCGAGTCATTGCGGCAACAGGCCGGGGAACCGGTAATCGAAATCCATCCGACGGATGCAAGACAACGGCAAATCCGCGAGGGGCAATGGGTGCGCGTATTCAACGATCGCGGAGAGTTCCGGGCCAGAGCCAAGGTCGGCGCGACCGTGAAAGCAGGCGTTGTCATCAGCCAGGGCATTTGGTGGAATCGCTACACGCCGGACGGCGTCAATTGCAACTCAACCACCAGCACCGTCTTGACGGACCTGGGGGCCGGAGCGACATTTTTTGATAATCTTGTGGAAGTGGCGCCGATTCCGTGAGGCATGGAGCGTGAGGCGATTCGGTCTATGTTTCGAGGAGTCTTATGACCGCTGTCGACCTCACTCCTGACGAGTTGCGGCGCTGTGCCGGCCGGCTGCCGCGAGTGAATCTGGCGCATTTGCCGACGCCCCTGGAAGAGGCAAGTCGGTTCGCGCGCCACCTGAAGGGTCCGCGCATTTTCATCAAGCGCGACGATTGCACGGGGTTATTGTTCGGGGGCAACAAGACGCGGCACAACGAGTTCTTGTTGGCCGAAGCCCTGCGGCAAAAGTCCGACATGCTGGTCTGGGGTGCGGGAGTCCAGTCGAACAATTGCCGGCAAACCGCCGCCGCTTGCAACAGGCTCGGCCTGGAATGTCATCTGTACCTCACCCGGGCCACTCACAACGACGATATTCAGGGCAACCTTTTGCTGGACCACCTCATGGGGGCGAAGGTCCACATCGTCGATGTTCCGCTCGGACCGGAACTGGACAATCTGCTTCTGGCCAAAGCGGAGGAGATGCGGCGCGCGGGGCGTAAACCGTATGTCTGGGATCGAGTCACGGGTAGACCGATCGCCGCGGTGAGCTACGCGCTGTGCATGGCGGAAATCCTGGAAGGAATAAGGCAACGCGGCATCGAACCAGCGGTGATTTATGCGGCGGCGGCAGGAGCGACCGGAGCCGGTTTGGCTCTGGGCAAAAAAGTGCTGGGCTGGACAGGCCGGCTACGGCTTTTGTGCCCGATCCGCTGGCCGTGGGATACCGCCACCGATCTGGCCGAGGTCGCCAATCAAACCGCGGTACTATTGGGTTTGCCGCATCGCCTGCAAGCCGCCGACATCGACGTCAGCGACAGTTACATCGGCCCCGGTTATGGCGCGGTCACTCCCGCCGGGCGGGAGGCCATCGACCTGCTCGGCCGGACGGAGGGTATTCTGCTCGATCCGGTGTACACGGCCAAGGCGATGGCCGGGTTGATCGACGACATTCGCCAAAAGCGCGTGCCGGCTGATGGTGCGCTCGTTTTTGTGCACACGGGCGGAACTCCGGCAGTGTTCGCTTATCGGGATGAATTAGTATGGGTTAGGGGTCAGGGGTCAGGGGTCAGAGATTAGGGGCCCGAAGCACGAAACCCGAAGTTCCAAATCCGAAACAATGACCAAAACCCAAATACCAAATGCCCAATCCCTATTCCCTTTGCATTATCCATGGAGGGCCAATACAATCGTCTTTTGCGGGGTTGTGGACATGGCAATGCGGGATTAGTTTCACATGCGGGGAGAATTGGAAATTCGCAAGATTGTTTGGCTTTCAACGGCTTGCGTGCTGATTTTGGGTCTTGCAACTTCCGCCTGGTCGGATGACCAGGCCGAACTCAAGGCCCTCATCGACAAAGGGATCAAGTCGGCGGGGGGTCAAGAAAAGCTGAGCAAGTTCAAAGCGGGCACGTGCAGAATCAAGGGAAAGATCGTCGAAGGAGGTCAAAAGGGCACTTTTGCTTTCGATGCCTTTCTGCAGGGATGGGACCAAGCCAAGATGGAGGGAGAGGTCGAGCACCAGGGAATGAAACTGAATATCACGTTTGTCCTAAATGGCGACCAAGGCTGGGCCAAATTCATGGACAGGGTGGAGGATGCGCCCAAGGATGCCATTCGTGTAATGAAGGACGTCATCCGCGGTTTTCGCTACATCTACGCGTTGACCCCGCTCAAGGATTCGACGGTGACGTTGACGCCGCTCGGTGAATTGAACGTGGACGGGAAGGCAACGGTCGGAGTGAAGGCGTACTGTAAAGATCGACAGGACATTCGGGTGTTTCTCGAGAAAGCGACAGGCTTTCCCGTCAAGACGGAGTTCAATTTCGTCAAAGAGGGAGGACAGGAGGAAGCCCTGGAGTTCACCGTCAGCGACTACAAGGAATCGAATGGTATTAAACATTTCAGCAAGGTGGCGTTGAAGCATAACGGCAATGCGATTTTCGAAGCGGAACTGAGCGACTTCAAATGGGTTGACACGTGGGAAGCAAACACATTTGCGAAGCCGTGAAGCGTGGGGCGTGAACCGAACTTGGTAGGCACGCCTCACGGTACAATATATTTTTTCCAAAGAATGAGATTGACACCATGAACTATGCGCTTTTCTTCGTGGGAATGGGTGTGGCACTGGCAGAGATTCCTGAGTTCGGCGAAACTCAGATTCAGGTCGAACGAACAAAGGTCACCATATCGAAAGAGCCTTCTTTTACTGGCAAAGTGCTGTCTGCCTGGGTCGAGGATCTCAAGAATGAAGATCCGCAAATCCGGCAAAAGGCATTGACTGCGCTGGCCATGATCGGTCCCCTGGCAAAGCCGGCAAAACCGGTGCTGGAACAGCTTCTCAAAGATGAAGATCCGACGATCCGATTGAAAAGCGCCGTGACTCTTTGGAAAGTGGATCGGCATTCGCCCGCAGTCGTGCCGGCCCTATGCGGTTTCTTGAAAGATATGGACGGCAAGATACGCGTGCAAGCCTTGCAATCCCTTGGCCAAATGGGCCCGGATGCCGGGGAGGCAGCTCCACTCCTCATCGATTTGGTCAAGGACAAGGATGAGGGTGTCCGGACGCAAGCTTCCCAGGCATTAATGGCCATTGGGAGGTACGCAGTTCCGACGATGATCAAAGGATTAAAACATCCGGACAAGGCAGTGCGGCGTCAATCCGCCGAGATGTTGGGGAAAATCGGCTATCTTGCGGACGATGCCGTTCCCTTTCTCAAGGAGGCACTGCAAGACGAGGACAAGTTAACACGCTTCAAAGCGGCCGCCGCGCTCTGGAAAATTCAAGGAGACATCGATTTTGTGCTGCCCCTGTGGCTCGACGGAATCAAGGATGCCGATTCGAGCGTTCGCAAGGAGATTCTGGATACCGTTCTGTTCCAAGTCCAACCGCGGCCCCGGGCTGCTCTGCCGATTTTTCATGCCGGCCTGAAAGAGGAAGACCTTTTATTGCAGGTAAAGGCGGCGGAATGTATCTGGGATGTCACTCGAACTCCCGAAAACGTTCTTCCGGTACTGCTGGAAGCATTAAAAACCGGCCCTGAACCTGCGCGGGGGACAGCCGTGCAATTGGCAGGTCGCATGGGTGCCCAGGCCCGTGCCGCGATTCCGACTCTGGTCGACCTTCTGGTAAGGCCGGGGCGGCTGTCTACGGCCATTGTCCACTCCCTGGCACAAATGGGGCCTCCCGTCATACCCGCGATCACTGCGCTTTTCAAGGAGAATAATCCGCAAATCGACATCCTTGCCGGGCAACTGTTGGGCCAAATGGGGAAGGAGGCGGTGGCCCCACTACTCAATGAATTGCCCAAAGCAACGGCGAAGCGGCGGGCCGTCATCCTGACGGCGCTCGGACAGATGGGACCCGAGGCGAAAGAGGCGCTGCCTGCCCTATTGGAGGAATTGAAGGCCGACAAATCGGAATCAAATCGGTTGGCCATTGTGGCCTTGGGCCATATCGGCGCGGAAGCCAAAGCGGCCGTGCCTTTGCTATTGGAAAAAGTCCAGGGCTCGGACGCGCCGCTGCGTACCGAAGCGATTCGGGCCATGATGGAAATCGATCCGGATGGAAACGCTCTTCGACCCATCATGAGCGATTTCCTGAACGACTCGCAAAATTCTCGGCGGTTAGTTGGAGCGCGATGGCTATGGGAGAAGGACCGGGAAACCAAAAAAACGTTGCCGATTCTCATTGGCTTGCTCAAGGACAAAACGGCCCGAAATCAGACCATGGCTCTTCTGGCAGGAATGGGATCCGATGCCAAGGATGCCGTTCCGGCCCTGGTCAAACTAGCAAACGACCCCAACGGCACCGTCGCTCAACAAGCCGTTGCCACTGTTATGGCGATTCAACCCGAAGCAAAAGACATTATTCCTGTTCTCATGGCCCACGTAGATGACAAAGACTACGTGTGGCGCATGGCTGCTGCTGCGGATCTAAAAAAGATCCACACCGAAACCGCGAAGGCGGCGGCAGCTCTCGTGGAAATGATCCCTGGGGCACAACCGGTTTTCCGCGCGGCGGTGGCCAAGAATCTGGCAGGATTTGGTAAAGAAGCCACAGGAGCGGTGCCGATGTTGTTGGAGCTATTGAACGAGACGACCATCAAGCAGCGCATCCCAATCGCGGAAGCGCTCGGGGAAATCGACCCTGAACAACTCCCAAAGGCGGTTGCCGCGCTTGAGGAAGTAATGAAAAATCACAATCCCATCACCGGCAATTTGGCGGCACTGTCTCTTTGGAAAATCGACCCCAAAAATCCGCAAGTCATGGCCTTTCTGCAAAAAAACAAGCAAATCAACCACCCGGCGGTGCGTGCTTCGACCTACGCGACCATCAAGGCCATGGGGCCCGCCGGCAAGGAAGCCATTCCGCTCCTCAACGATGGACTTGCCGATACCAATCCCGACGTCCGGCTGGAGGCCGCCGAAGCCCTTTGGGCCGTGATTGGTCCATCCCCAAAAATCGTGCCGGTATTATTGGAGCTTTTGCGCGATCCGGAAACGGATCGTCTTCACGACCGTATCGTTAAGTTATTGGGCAACATGGGAGCCGAGGCCAAAGCGGCGCTGCCCCCCTTGTTGGCGATCCGCAACAATAAACTTTGGTCCAAGCGCCAGTCAGCTGCGCAGGCTATCAAAAAAATCGACCCGGGAGTGGCGACCCGGGAGGGAATACACTAATTGACCGTAGGTGATCATGCAGGAGGCGACGCCTGCAGGACGGATCTCCTGAGCCGTCTGGACGTGTCAGGAGACCCGTCCCATAGCCGAGTCCCGCACGGCGATATAGACAAATTGGGAGACGTCATTTCTCGGATTTCTTGGAACCTGCTTGCGCTCCGCCGCGCAGCACTCTTTCGATGACGTCGAGCTGATCGTTTCGATGACGTTTGAGAATGCTCGCATCCGCGGCAAAGTCAACCATTTCCTCTGAATCCAGCCGGTAGGCAGGCCAGGCCGGCAGGCCCTGGCCGTTCGGATCGCCGGCGGCGGCGAAGTTGATCCAATAGCGGCCGATGGTCCGGCTAATGCCCATTTCGCCGTCATCATCACGCGCCGCTGGCCGCTGGAAAAGAAAGGCCAGCTCGCATCCATGATGCGCACCCAGGCTTTGGAGAAAACCTCGTTTGGAGCCGCGCGAAAACTGGTAGCGAAACGTCTTCTGTCCCGCCGCCGCGTGCGCGCGGGCGATATGACGCGTCTCACTGACAAACGACAGGTCGCTGGCAAGCTGGATGATCGCGGGCTTGAGCTCCTTGCCATCCGGAGCGGGATACATTTTTGCGACAGGCCCGGCAAGATTGCCGAAGTCGTCCTTGAGTTGTTTTAAGTAGGCCGCCTCATCGGCTGGAAATTTGGTGCCCAGGGCCAGGAGCGACATCTCTTCCCGGGTATTGCCGATGATGACCGGCACCGCATGTTGACGTCCTGCGGCAAACAGAGTATTGGGATTATCGGTCAGGACGTGACCATCCACGATTGGGCCGATCCAGAGAGTCAACGGCTTCAATCGCAACGGAGCGCCCGGACCGGGTTCGGCCGGGGCAGCTTGAACCAGTGCCTTGACATCGAGCTGGCGCATTTGCCGGGCATCGGCCGAAGCGGGAACTCCGGAGCCGGCGAGCAAGCGCTGCCCTGTTTGCTCGGCCGTTTCCTCGCCGGGAAACGTTTCGCGGAGCTGAGCCATGTTCATCCAGGCCGGGCTTTGGGAGATTGCTCCGTGAAATAGTCCCTTCGCCTCGGGAGCTGCCAGGAGGCACAACACACTCATGCCGCCGGCGGATTCTCCGAAGATGGTCACATGATTGGGATCCCCGCCAAAAGCGGCGATATTGCGCTTGACCCAACGCAGGCCATCGATCTGGTCCAGCAGCCCGTAATTCCCCGAGACCTTGTCGGTGGATTCCTTGCTGAGAGCGGGATGCGCCAGGAAACCAAACAAGCCCAGGCGATAATTGATCGATACCACGACGCAGCCAAGCCGGGCGAGTTCTTGGCCGTCGTAGAGCGGCTGGGAGGCTGCCCCCATGACGTAACCTCCCCCATGAATCCAGTAGAGCACCGGGAGCTTCGCCGACGTGCGTTCGGCCGGGGTCCAGATATTGAGAAACAGACAGTCTTCACTTTCGGGCACGCGGATGGCCATCTCCGGGATGGTGGCGAACAGCGTGGGCATTTTTTGAGGGCACGCCGCGCCAAACTCAAAGCAATCGCGAACCCCTTGCCACGGGCTGACGGGCTGCGGGGGTTTCCAGCGCCCTTCGCCGACCGGAGGAGCGGCATAGGGGATGCCCTTGAATGCATGGACAGCTTTCTTGTCGCCGACAACCAGCCCGCGGACGACGCCGCTGTCGATGCGAATTTCGCTGGTGGGCACGCGTTCCGGTTCGGCTTTGGCGGCCGAAGGCTTCTCGGGCTGGCCGAGCGCGAGCATCATGTTCAAGAGCACTGTCGTTGCCTGGATCATGTTCGGTTCTCCCGAAGTGGTGTCGGTTTTGTTGCTGAGTCAGATATTCTTCTTATCAAATAGTCTAGGGATTTTCTATTTGCGAATGGGGACATTTGCTGTACATGGTAGAATGAGGCTCAGAATGGAAGGATATGTGAATTTGAGGAGGGTAGGCACCATGATCACGGAACTCATCCCGGCCGACACCGCGCCCGAAGCATGGGGAGTTCATGTCGAAATCTACCGCCGAATGACCCCGAGCCGGCGCCTGGAGCTTGCGCTGCAGATGAGTGACGCGTTACGCCGCGTCGTTGCCGCAGGCGTCCGCAGCCGCCATCCGGAGTACGGCGAGTATCAGGAGCGGCTAGCCGTCACGCGGCTTTACTTAGGCGACGATCTCTTCGACAGCACCTACCCCGGAGTTGACGTCGCGGTATGACTCAAGAAGACTTTGTCGCTGAGACGGCTCGGCGACTGGAAGCGGCCGGTATCGGCTACATGGTCGCTGGGTCGCTTAAGTGTAGGAGGGAGGGTCGATGTTGACGGAGGTGCACGGCCTCAGCGAGCGCTGGTATCGGGCGTGGCTGGAAAAGGACGCTGCCACAGTGGACCATCTGATGGCCGAGGACTACGTCTACGTTGGCCCGAACGGCTTGACCCTCGATCGTCAGGCCATTCTGGCGATCATTGGCTCTCCGAGCTATCGGCTGGACCATGGGACGCGCACCGAGGTAGTTGCCCGGGCCGTGGGCCATGAGGCGGCGATTGTGCGGCATCGCATGCAAGGCGCCGGTTCGTTTGAGGGCACTTCATTCACGGATGACAATCGATGTGTCCTGGTCTGGGAGAAGCAGGCCAGGGAATGGCGCATCGTGCTGGATCAATGCTCCTTCAGCGGCAAGTAGAGGAAGCGAAACGCCCGGCTTGGCAAAACCGGTACGCCGAACAGTGTCAACCGGCCAAATGAACCTACTTGCTTTTGCGGTTCGGGAAGTCTCTTCACTCCTTGGAGCGCTTGGCCTCGAACTCGCGGGTGTTCGTCTGTCCGTCCCGTTCGAGCTCGCGCTTGCCCTTGAAGGTGTCTCCCTTGATTTTGCCTTTGTACTTGATGGTAAATTTGTTGCCATTCATCTCGCGATTTACCTTAAAGGACACATCACCGTCCTGATATTTGCCGTCTTCGATCTTGGTCTCCATGTCCCGAACGGAAACCGTGCCCGTCAGCTTGTCGCCTTCCAGCTTGAGCTTGATCGTCACGTCGATGGATTGACCGTTGACGTCGGCCGTATACTTCCACGTGCCGGTCGGATTGGGTTTGTCTTCGGCTCGCGCCATGCCGGCGACGGCCAGTACGCAAAACACTGTCACCATGCGATTCATTGGAACACCTCATTCGATGAGAGACTTCTAGGAACCGGTGAGAATTTATGAGGAGGGTCCAAACTTTCAAGAGGTGGCAATTGCTTGCTAACCTGCCAGACAAGCTGGCAGGGGGCTCTACTGCATCGACAAGCTAGCCAAGCTGGCAAGGAGCTTTACTGAAGCGCCTGGCGCAAATCTTCCTGCAAATCTGCGGCATCTTCGATGCCGACGCTAAGGCGCACCAGACCGTCATCGATACCCCGGGCCTGGCGAATCTCGGCGGGGATGCTCGCGTGGGTCATGGTGGCTGGGTGGCCGATGAGCGATTCTACTCCGCCCAGACTTTCGGCGAGGCTGAAGAGCCGGGTGCGGGTCAAAAGACAGAGAGCGGCTTCTTTGCCGCCGTGCAGGGTGATGCTGATCATGCCGCCGAAATCACGCATCTGGCGGGCGGCCAAGGCGTGTCCGGGATGAGCCGGGAGCCCTGGATAATAGATTCGCCGTACTTGCGGTTGCCGCGCCAGCCAGGCTGCCAAGTGGCGGGCGTTGGCGCAATGGCATTCCATGCGCACCGCCAAGGTTTTTATACCCCGCAATGTCAGCCAGGCATCGAACGGACCCGGGACGCCTCCGGCGGCATTCTGGTAAAAGGCCATCGGCTCAAGTAGGTCACGGCGGCCGATTACTGCGCCACCGATCACATCGGAATGCCCGCCCAGGTACTTGGTGGTACTGTGGACCACCAGGTCGGCGCCGAGTTGCAAGGGCAGTTGGAGGTAAGGTGAGGCAAAGGTGTTGTCCACGACCAACAAGGCCCCGGCTTTGTGTGTCACCTCGGCAATGGCGGCAATGTCCAGTATCTGCAAGAGCGGATTGGTGGGCGTTTCCAGCCACACCAGCTTGGTGGCGGGCGTAATGATTTTGGCGAACGCTTTCGGATCGGGGTCTTCGCTATATTGGGTCAAAAGCCCCCACGGTTTGAAGACCCGTTCGAGCAACCGATAAGTGCCTCCGTACAGATCGGCCGCGGCGGCGACTTCATCTCCCGGCTTGAGAATGGAAAGGACTGCCGTGGTGGCGGCGAGGCCCGAAGCAAAAGCCAGAGCGCGTTCGCCGCCTTCCAGCGCGGCCAGGCAAGTTTCCAGGGCCGTGCGCGTGGGGTTGCCAGACCGGGAATACTCATAGCCCTTGTGCTGGCCGGGGGCGGCTTGCGTGTAGGTCGAGGTGGCATAAATGGGAACTACCGTCGCTCCGGTTGCCGCGTCCGCGTCCTGACCGGCGTGAATTGCGCGAGTTGCAAAGCCGTGGCCGCTCAAACTTTACCTCCTGTGGTAGCCCCCCAAACTTTACCTCCTGCCGGATAAACCGGCAGGGGGCCTGTCGCTGGTGTTATTTACGCATTTTGTTCCAGTACTGAACCAGGTCCATTCTGGTTATGATGCCGATTACCTTCCCGTCCGACACTGCGAGGACGCCGGTGTTTCCCGCCAACAGCAGGCGATAGGCTTCATCGAGGTGCACGGTGACATCGATCTGGGGCAACGGCTTCGCCATGATTTCTCCCACGAGCACTGTGGTTGGATCGCGATTATCGTGAAGGACCCGCGCCAGGGTCACTTCCTGGATGCTGCCCATCGGTTTGCCGTCCTGGAGCACCGGGAGTTGGGAAATATCGGTTTTCTCCAGTAATTCGATAGCTGAGGCGGCAGTGGCTTCGGGAGAGATCGTCACGAGCTGCCTTGGACCGCGTGTTTGCAACAGGTCGCCGACGGAATGAGCCGGCTGAAGATTTAATTGCAAATTGTTCTGGGCCAGCCAATCATCATCGAAAAACTTGCTCAGGTAGTTGCGGCCGGTGTCGGCACACAGGGCCACCACGAGATGCTCGGCGGTCAAACGGCGCGAATAGCGAAGGGCGGCGGCGACAGCGGTGCCGCTGGAACCGCCGGCCAGAATGCCTTCGCGACGAGCCAGCCCGCGCGCGATGTGAAACGATTCGGCATCGGTGACGCGAACCCAATCATCGACGAGCTGACTGTTGAAGGTCTTGGGCACGAAATCTTCGCCGATGCCCTCGACCTTCCAGGGAGCCGGTTTATCGCCGGAAAGGACCGAGCCGGCCGGATCCGCGCCGATAATTTTGATATCGGGGTTTTGTTCCTTGAGATAGCGGGCGACGCCGGAAATGGTGCCGCCCGTGCCGACCCCGGCCACGAAAGCAGTTACCCGGCCGTCGGTCTGTTCCCAGATTTCCCTGCCGGTGGTCCGGTAATGGATGTCGGGATTGGCGAGGTTGGTGAATTGATTTGGGCGCCAGCCACCGGGAATCTCGCGGGCCAAGCGGTCGGCGACGCCGTTATAACTTTCCGGGGAATCCGGCGCCACGTTGGTTGGGGTAATGACCACTTCGGCCCCGTACGCCTTGAGCAAGCTGATTTTTTCCGCACTCATCTTGTCGGGCAAAACAAAGATACAGCGATAACCCTTGACCGCGGCTGCCATGGCCAAACCGACGCCAGTGTTTCCAGCCGTGGCTTCGATAACCGTTCCTCCCGGCCGCAGCCAGCCCCTTCGCTCCGCTTCGGCGATCATGGCCAAACCGACACGGTCCTTGACGCTGCCTCCGGGATTCAGCATTTCGGCCTTGATGTAGACATTGGCTTGCAATCCTTCGGTGAGCCGGCGCAACTTGATCAATGGTGTCCGCCCAATCGACTGCAAAATCGTATCTTGCATCGGTCCGAACCTCTGACCCCTATTTCTGACCCCACTTCATTCTCTCGAAATGAATTGGAAGGGCAAGGCGAGTCCGCGACCAGGGCGAGCCGCGAGGTTTATGCCAGTTGTAGAGACGGCGGAGATTGCCGGCGTTTGCTTTTTTTGAAAATCATTGTCTGAAACGGCCTTCTGCCCTTTGCCCGAACCTTTCCCACGCTGTACCATGATGATGAACGCGCGTAGGGGGTTGCATCGGTCATCAAATTATGGCGTTGCCTCGTCAAACGGTGGTCCTATTGCAAACGGCTCGCCAGCTGGTGGGCGAGTTGCCGGCGGACGCCGTTCTGTTAATGACCGAAACGGATCTAGATTGGGACTCGGTCTTTGAAGAATTGTCCGGCTGCAAGCTGCTTGTCGCGGCTCAGGACGGGGTTCTGACCCAAAAACTAAAAGAACATGCGGATCTCATTGTGCTGGACATCGATCCAGGTCCCACACCGACGCAAGAACGCATGAGCCTGGCCTTGCTGGAAGCCGTCAAGAGCGAAAAATTGCAAACGGGGGCACACGTAGTGGCCCTGTATAACGGCATCGAAGTCCAGGAGAACACTGCCGAGCAAATTGATAGCCTCAGCATCATTCACCTGGGCGAACATCTCGTACGGCTCAGCGCCCAGGATCTCCGCAAGCTCGATACCCAGGTGCCCCTGGAAACGTTGCGAGCGGTGGTGGATCTGGCCACGGAAATCGGCCGGGAGGGACGCGAAGGCAAACCGGTCGGGACCATGTTTGTGGTGGGGGACACGAACAAAGTACTGTCGATGTGCCGGTCGCTCAATTTCAATCCGTTCCGCGGCTACAGCGGGGCGGAACGCGATATTCGGGATCCAAAAGTCCGCGAGCAGATCAAAGATATCGCGCAGATGGAGGGCGCCATCATTATTCGCCGCGACGGCGTTGCCGAGGCTGCGTGCATGTTGATCGACGCTCCCGCGGAAGGGATTACGCTGAGCAAGGGGCTGGGCACACGGCATTGGGCGGCGGCTGCCATTAGCCGAAAAACCAAGGCCATTGCCGTGGCCGTCAGCCAATCTTCGGGAACCGTGCGAATCTTCCAGAGCGGCCAGGTGGTACTACATATTGAACCGTTGGCGCGGCCGTTGATCTGGCGGCATTTTGAAATGGAAACGAAAGACGGCGAGGGGTTGCCAACGGGCCGTTGATTTCATTATTCGTTGGAGGAATGATCCATGTTGCGCAAGCACTTGTCGGGTATCGGGGCAATTGCTCTGACTTTTCAACTGATTGCTCAGCCGGTAGTCCGGTCCCAGGAACCTCGCGTCAAGTCGGCCCTGGCTCACGTGCCGGCCGATGCCCCCATCGTCGTGCACGTCCGCGGCTACGAACGCACCAAGGAACGGCTCGTGGCGATGGTCAAGAACGCCGTGCCGGACCTGGCGGCCACGGTGCAGGATCACATCGAGGAACACATAAAGGAAGGTCTCAAGGATCGCCAGGTAAAAGCTCTGCCTAAAGACGGGTCGATTTTTTTGGTGTTCACGGAATTCCCGAAGCTGAACCAGGGGGTTCCCAAAATGGCCGCCATTCTGGCCGTGACTAACTACGCCGAATTTCGGGACGGCATTCTAACGGCGGATGAAAACAAAAACCTGAAGGCCGACAAGGCCGGCTATGATGTGGCCAAAATTGAAAATGAGGACATGTATTTCATCGACCGGAAGACATTTGCCGTAGTCACGCCCGACAAGGAGGTGGCGGAACGGTTTACGAAGAGATTTGCCGGCCTGGACGCCAAATTGTCCAAGGAGACAGCCCGGAAACTTGTGGAATCGGACATCGCCGCTTACGTGGACATGGGCGCATTCAACAAGGAATTCGGCGACCAACTTAAGGCATTTCGGCCACTGCTGAAACTATTCCTGGCCCAGGGAGCCGCGCAGATCGACAAAAGCCAGGTTGAAATGGTCGAGGCGATGTTCAACGGCATCTTCCAATTCCTGGACGATGGCCGGGGCTTCCTTGCCGCGGGGGAGCTTCGTCCGGAAGGGTTGGCCCTGCATTTGCAGGCTCAGGTCGGCGCCGATACCAAGATCAATTCCTTTCTGAAGAATTCGAAACCTGCCCCCCTGAATGAAATGGGTAAACTGCCGGGGGGTCAGATGGGCTATTGGGGCTCTCAATTCGATGCGGAACTGCACAAGTCTCTTCTTCCGTTCCTTCAGGGATTCTTCGGCGAGTCTGAAGGAAAGGATAGCAAAGCGGTGAAAGAAGCGCTGGATCAACTGGCCGAAGCCGGTCCGGGAGTCACGCTGGGCAACTTCGATATTCCCACCGAAGGAATCACGGTCATTTCCTACAAAGACTCCCTCAAGGCGGTGGCGGCTCAAATCAAATTGTATCAGGCCATGAGCGCGGGAACGAACTTTGCCAACATGTATCTAAAAGATAAACCGACACTCAAGACTGACGCCCAATCCCACAAGGACATCAAGTTCAATTATGTAACCATGAAATGGGACTTCGATAAGATGGCGGAAAAGGCCCCTCAGGGAGGCAAAGAAATGGCCGAGGCCATGAAATCCTTCATGGGTGAAGGAATGAATTTTTGGTTCGGTGCCAACGGCAGCGACTATATTCAGATAACGGCCAAGGATTGGACTGCTGCAAAAAAAAATCTGGATGAATACCTTGAGGGAAAAAACACTGTCGGCAATGAAAAAGCTTTTCGGGAGGCCCGCAGGAATCTGCCGGCTCAGGCTACCGTGATAATGATGATGGACATTCCCGTATATATACAATGCATGTCCAAGATTATCGGCCCGATCATGAAAAGCCAGGGGTTACCCCTTGAAATCCCGGTCCTCAAGGCTGCCAAAGGCAAGAGCTATCTTGGCGTGGCTTTCACTCTTCAACCCGAAATCGGCAGCATGGATCTGTGGATTCCCGGGTCTGTGGCCCAAGAAGTCAAAAAAATGGTGGAGCAAGTGCTGGGCGGACAGATTATTCAATAACAAATACTGAAAAATCATAACCCAGGCGAAAGGGAAGAAATCTATGCGGCGAAATATCTGCATTTTATCGGTCATGTTGGCAGCGTCAGTCGGGGCAGCGGGTTGCCAACGATTGAATCATGATGCCACGTTAACTGTGGAACCGGGCGATGCGAAGACTTTGATCATTGATCCTCCCAGTGTTAATCAGGATGTCAAGGTGGAGTTCAAATCCACCACGGAACCGGTTTCTGTTTACCTCGTGCTAGAAAAAGACGTGGATGCCGCCCTCGGAAGAGTGAACGCAGGGATGAAACCGGAGGAGGGAAAATTTTTAGGCGGCCAGGAAAAAGCAATGGAAGGAACCCTCGAAGGCAAAGTACCAGCCAAGAGTGGTTATCAGGTCATCGTCGGTGGCGCTAATAAGAAAACCGAAGTGAATGTCAAGGTAACCGGCAAATAAGCTATTTCCGCAAGTAGCTCTTAAAAGTCTTCAAGCCCTTTTGATATGCTTCGCTCCAGGCCGCATTCGGCAGGGCTCTGGACCGGTATTTGACCAGCGTTGCCACGGCATCGGCCACGGTAAACGGTGCCTCGACCTTCGTTTGCCGGCGCCGATGCGTTTCCAGTGCCGCCAGGGCCGTGACAGCGGCGCCCAGGGCGGGGCCTTCATCGGATTGCAGTCGCTCCAGCGGCCGACCCAATACGGTCGCCAGGATCTCGCACATCAGGTCGCTGCGGGCAATACCCCCGGAAACTGTGATACGGCTTATGTTTTGGCCGGCTCCTTCATGCTGCCGAACACCAAGGGCAATCAAGTATGCCAATGCCTCCAGCGCAGCCCGGAATCTTTTTCCGGGACTCTTCGGTTCTGCGGGAAACCATTGTAAGCATGGCGCCTTCACTCCGAGCGAAGGTTCCGGTGCGGTGAACGGCAAGACACTTGCGCCGTCCACGCCCGCACCACAGACCCGCGCTGCCTGCTCGAGGGCCTGCCAATCGGGGCGCGGGCCGGCGATCCGGTCCAAAAACTGAGCGCCGTTGTTGTAACACCGCATCCAGAGATACGGCCCCCAGTTCAAACGCATGGCGTCCAGGTTGCCGGCAGCCGGCAACCTGCTGGAAGACGAATTGACCACCGCCGAATTACCCAAAATTATTGCCATCTGCCCGGCATCGACCGCTCCACCTCCCACCAAGCCCGCCTGTTGATCATCGGAACTTGGAAAAACCAGCGGGCGGTTCTTGAATGATAAATCCGCTTCTGTTGCCAGGGATTCCGATAATGGGCCGATGGGTTCACAATGGTCCACAATGCGAGGCAATTGTTTCCAGGCCAGGGCACGGAGCCGGGAATCTTCCAATGCGCCAAGCATGGCCTTGCACCAGCGCCTTGTCCGCAAGTCCATGATGCCGGTGGATGCGGCCGCCGAAACGCTCACCACGTTGAAATTACCGGTCAGAAAACCCCCGGCCAGGGCTCCGTGGGGCAAAATGCGGGCTGTCCGACGCCAATCGGCCAGAGGCAGGCGCGCCTCATCCTTGACGAGGTGACTGAGGGTGTAGCGAATGGCCCACGGGCCGCCGATATGGCGCACAACCGTTTCCTGGCCGCCGAGTCTTGCCAAACCGTGCGCATGAAATTCGGCCAGGCTGTAGTCGTTCCAGCAAATGGCCCGGCGCACCTGGTTATGCCGCGAATCGATTCGTCCGGCCGTATGATGGGTTGCGGAGATCCCACCCGCCGCCCAGTCTTGCAAGCGGTCCAGCTCCCGGAGTTGAGCCGCAATGGCGCGGACGCTGGCGCGCGTCTGTCCTTCCAATTGCATGAGGTTTAATTCCGAAACCCCGCCTTCCGTCCACAAATCGGTAGGCAATCGGACCTCGGCAAGCACTTTGCCGTTTAGATCGAAAGCTAAACATTTTACCGCACCGGTGCTGAAATCCCAGCCCGTGATTACGCTTTCGGAGGGCACCCGACGAAGAGGCTCCGCCAACCGTATTTCTCCTGCTTTGAATCAATGACGCTGGAAAAAATGGCAAAAGTTAGGGATACTTTAGCAACATTGGCTTCGAAAAGTACTGTGTACTACTCTCTTTCGTCGCCCGTTCCCTAAAATAATGGCCACGCTTCAACGGTTATGTGCCGGGCACTCCGTCCGGCTCCGATTGAGGTTTGCAAACATGGTGAGATTTTTCATGAATGCCAGGCAAGCCATCAAGACCGCATTGAGTTCCACCCAGTCCGTACTGGGATCGTACGTGGGAGATCTGTCCGATGCCGATCTTTTGGTTCGCCCCGTTCCCGACGCCAATCATATTGCCTGGCAATTGGGCCACTTGATCAGTGCCGAGGTAATGTTACTAGCGAAAAATATTCCCCAAGCTGCGTACCCGGAACTGCCTGCAGGCTTTAAGGACAGGCACTCCAAAGCCGCGTCCACCAGCGATTCTCCAAAAGGATTCGGCACCAAGGGAGAATACATGGACCTGTTCACCAAGGTCCGGAACGCGACGATTGCCGCTCTCGAGAAACTAACCGACGCCGATCTGGATAAACCAACGGTCGGCGATATGGCCAAATTCGCGCCAACTCTTGGATCATTGATCCTCTTACAATCAAACCATACGTTGATGCACGCCGGCCAATTCACGGTTGTCCGCCGCAAGTTGGGCAAACCGGTGTTGTTCTAGAAATGCTTTGGCGTTTCGGAGAAGAAACCCATGAGCGAAGCAGGTACCGCTGCCCCCGCACCTCCGGAGCACAATATCACGGGACAGGATTTCTCGGCCCGCAGCCATTTGAGTTACACCGGTCCGATTATTGACTTTCACGCCCATGTTTTCCAGACCCGGCCCGAAGACCCGCCTGCCGGTCCGCCGCTCGGAAAAGGTCCCAATGCCAGTATCACTACCGCGGAAACCATGCTGGCCGTGGCGGAGGAATTTGGCATCATTCAAACTTTCTCCATGTGCCCCCCCGATGATATTCCCATCCTCCGCGAGCGCTTCGGCAATCGCCTCGAATTCAATGGATCGGTCGTGAAAAAACCCGAAGAGCCGGACGATGCGGCCTACAGGCTGTTGGACCGATTTCTGGGATTCGGAGTGAGAATCATCAAATTCTGGTCGGCGCCGCGCGGCCGCGAACGCGGGCTCTTGGTCAATGCCCCTTGGAGGAAAGAGGCCGCGCGCCGCGCTCAGGCAGCCGGGGTTCACCTCATTATGGTCCACGTCGGCGACCCTGACGCTTGGTTTCGCACCGTGTATCAGGACAGCGCCAAGTTCGGCACCAAGGCCGAGCAATACCTCGGCCTGGAAGAGATGCTTCAGGAATTCCCTGATATGATCTGGATCGGCGCTCATATGGGGGGTGATCCGGAACACGCCGATCATCTGGAAGCTCTGTTGGAGCGCTATCCGCACTATTACCTCGACACCAGCGCCACAAAATGGCAGGTGCGCGAGGTTTCCGCCCATCGCGACGCGATCGCTTCGTTAATAAATCGCTACCCACAGCGGTTTCTCTTCGGCTCGGATTTGGTGACGCGGCATAACCTACCGCGGGAACATTATGTGAGCCGCTACTGGTGCCACCGCACCTTGTGGGAAAGCGACTGGAATGGTCCGAGTCCCATTGCGGATCCGGATTACACACCTCCTGCCGGGGAAGCCGGCGAATCTTATCGGACTCCCGTGCTTCACGGTTTACAACTCCCATTGGATACTCTTGACCAGCTTTACCTGGCCAATGCGCGACGTCTTTGTCCTTGAATCTGGCAGTCCGCGAGAGCCCTTGGAATCTAAATTCCTGATGACTAAGGACTAACGACCGGGACTGATTCGCATTGCCCCGTTTTCGCCCGTGGGTTAAGATGGCCCGGCATCGGGGTGCCTTCCGCGCGCAGAGCAGGGCGGTCGACTTTCACGGAAGAAAGGACACTTCGTGGCGTGATGGTCACGGTCCAACAACTCGCAGATTTCGTTCATGGGGAACTGGTGGGGAATGGGGAAGTTCCAATCGCCCGCGCTCGCGCTCTTGCTGAAGCCCGTCCCGGCGATATATCCTTTTTGGAGAATGACCAGCACCTTCGAGAATTACCTCATTGTCGGGCTTCGGCACTGGTAATTCCAAAAGGCCTGCCCGTAAATGGCCAACCGGTGATTCACGTCGCCGATCCCCTCGCGGCCTTCGTGATGATTGTCCAGCTCTTGCATGGCCGGCCTGATCCTCCCCCTCATGGCATCGATCCAAAAGCCTGCGTTCATTCCACGGCGACTATCGGGCCTGACGCGAGCGTGTTTCCTTTTGCGGTCATCGGCGAAGGCAGCACGATCGGTGCCCGCTGCCGCATACACAGCGGGGTCTCCATCGGCCGCTATTGCTGCATCGGAGACGACGTCACTATTTATCCCAATTCCGTTCTTTATGACGAAACCGCGGTGGGAAACCGGGTAATCATCCATGCCAATGCCGTCTTGGGAGCCGACGGCTTCGGCTATCGTCACCATGAAGGCCGTCACGTCAAGGTGCCGCAATTGGGTTCTGTGGAAATCGGCGACGATGTGGAAATCGGCGCCTGCACAACCATTGACCGCGGCACCTTCCAGGCAACACGGATCGGCGAAGGGACAAAAATCGACAACTTGGTGCAGATCGGCCACAATTGCCGGATCGGCCGCCACAATCTTTTGGTGAGCCAGATGGGAATGGCTGGTTCCAGCAGCACCGGCGACTTTGTCGTCGTCGCCGGCCAGGTGGGCATTGTGGGTCATATACACATCGGCGACCAGGCCATTATTGGCGGCCAGGCGGGCGTTACCAAGGATGTTCCCGCCGGCCAGCGCATGCTCGGCTCTCCCGCCACTCCGGAACGCGAACAAAAACGGATTCTCATGAGCTTGGAAAAACTTCCGGAAATCCGCAAGGAAATCCGCCGCCTTAAACAACACCTGGGGCTGGCCGATGATTCCTTGGAGGACAAATGACCCACCGCTCCCCGACCGCCGAAAAAGGGGTCAGACCCCTTTCCCAGCCTCATGATATCTGGATTATTCAGGAGAAAGAAGACGACTGACGGGTAGGGGCTCTGACCCCTTTTTTAGCAGTCTCCCTGCGCGGCACGAGAAACAGTTTGGGGGGCTAATGGTTTGCCAACGAATCGGCCTGCTCGCCGGCAGTGGTCGATTGCCCCTGGTTTTTGCGAAAAAGGCCCGTCAGTTGGGCTTGGCGGTGGTGTGCATCGGCATTCGCAATGAGGCGGCTCCGGAACTCGCTCAACTGGTCGATCGCTTTTATTGGGCGGGGATTGCCAGGCTCGGCCGGATGATTCGCCTCTTTAAGCGCGAACGCATCGAGCAAATTGTCATGGCCGGCAAAATTCGCAAGGCGGTGATGCACACTCCCTGGCGCATCTTGCGCTTTTGGCCCGACTGGCGCGCCATGCGGTTTTGGTATTCGCGCCGCCGGCCCGATAACCGCGATGATAGCCTTTTGCTCGACGTGATTGCGGAGTTTGCCTCCGAAGGTATTCGCTTCGCCTCCGCTCTCGATCTTTGTCCGGAGTTACTTGTGCGACCTGGAATCCTGACCCGGCGACCACCATCTTCCGCGGAAAACGCTGATATTGGTTTCGGTTGGAACCTGGCCAAGGAAATGGGCCGGCTCGACGTTGGCCAAAGCGTGGCAGTCAAGGAACGTGCGGTTCTGGCTGTCGAAGCGATTGAAGGCACCGACCAGGCCATTTGTCGAGCCGGCGAATTGTGCCCCGTCGGAGGGTTTGTGGTCGTCAAGGTGGCCAAACCGAGCCAGGATATGCGCTTTGATGTTCCCACCGTTGGCTCTTCCACCATCCGCACCATGCACCAGGCCGGCGGCCGCGTGTTGGCCATCGAAACGGGCAAAACCATCATCCTCGATGAACAAGACACCATCGCCCTCGCCGACCGGCTCGGGATCTCCATCGTGGCCCTGGAATAGATTCAGATGTCAGAAGTCAGAGGTCCGAGGTCAGAAGAGGGAGGTGGGGGCGCCTGATTTCCGACCTCTGACCCCTGATCTCTGATGTATAATGACTAACTTATGGGCATGATGAATTTCCTACTTCCGGGTGGGTTGACTCGCGAGTCATCCGGAGAATTGCAACGCGCTTGCGTTGCCGGCGGTCCGGATAACATGCCCTGGCCCACGGAGGTCTTGCTGCAACCCGGCCATATGTCCGTCCGCCGCAGCGTCGATGAGAGTGGTTGCCTGGTTGTCCCCTGGGAAGTTAATGGCGGCGGTCGGCTCATGGGATCCACCGGCACTCTCATGGAACGCCAAGAACCCTATCATTTCCGCATCGAATTGGCCCGAGGCAAGGTCAACCAATTGCGTTCCCAGGCCGCGGACTGGCAAGCGGGCGGAATGACCATTCCCCCGGATATGCAAGAGTTGATCCGGACCACGAGTGTAACTTTCAGCCGGGCCATCAGCCAATTTCCACTGGACCAGGGTCCCCATCCCCAGGTCGTATTGGACTTGGGCTATCAAACCGCGCATCGATTGGTCGCGTTATATGTCGAACAGATGTTCGACGCCCGACACCAGCGGCAACCGCGCCTCGACACCGGTTTGGGATGCAAACTCGGCAGCACCACTCTTTCTCCCCAGCAGGCTGATCTCCTGCTGCGGGCCTTTAACGGAATTCACGTAACGCTGGCCTGGAATGAAGTCGAGCCGAACGAAGCCGAGTATCACTGGGAGCCGTTTGATGCCCTCGTCGAATGGGCCAAGAACCAGTCGCTCGCCCTCGCCGGAGGACCCTTGATTGATTTTTCCGGTTCGCGATTGCCTTCCTGGTTGTGGCTGTGGCAACGGGACTTGTCCAGCCTCGCTTCCTTCATGTGTGATTATGTCGAAACCGTGCTCAAGCGCTACGCCGGCACCATCCGCACCTGGCAATTGACCAACGCCAGCAACTGCGGCGCCATCCTTGGATTGGGAGAAGATGAATTCCTTTGGCTGACCGCCCGGCTCGTCGAGGCCGCCCGGCAAGTCGATCCAAAGCTGGAATTGATCGTCGGCATCGCGCAGCCATGGGGCGAATACATGGCTGTGGAGGATCGCACCCATTCCCCATTTATCTTTGCCGATACGCTGATTCGTTCCGGACTTAATTTGGCGGCCATCGACCTGGAATTGGTGTTCGGCATATCGCCGCGCGGCAGCTATTGTCGGGACTTGCTGGAAACCTCTCGGATGTTCGATTTGTATTCGTTATTGGGAGTTCCCCTGCGAGTCACCCTCGGTTATCCATCAGGGACTGGAGCGGATCCTCGAGCCGATCCGGAACTAACCATCCACGCAGGCCACTGGCGCGGCGGCATTAGTCCCCCGGTCCAGGCCGAATGGGCCGCGGCGTTCGCCGCCCTCGCGCTTTGCAAACCCTCCGTTCGAGCTGTCAACTGGGTGCAGTGGACCGATGCTGGAATCCATCAGTTTCCGCACCTTGGCCTGTTGGATCCGCAAAACCAGCCCAAGCCGGCCCTGGAGCAATTGCGCATCCTCCGCGAAAAAAATCTCCGCTAAATGTAGCCCGCTCGCTCCGCGAGGACGTGGCTTCGCCGGAAAGTACTTGCCGTCGTTGCATCCTCGCGTGCAACGACAACCAATGACATCTGACGACTGACCAGTCACCAGTAATGACAGACCAATGACAATTGGCGACGTCATTGCGTCGTTGCACGCACCCCGGCCGCGCCGCATTGCGTGCATTGTACGCAATGCGTGCATTGCACGCATTGCATGCAACGACCGCAATGACTGCAACGACCCAGTGACTTTCAATGACCCCATACACCTCCGCTTTGTCTGTTTCCGTAGCCGCGTTCCCAACCTGTACGCCGATGACAGCGGACCTTATCGGCCGCGTAGTTGCCGCCGCCGAGCCGGACAAGTAACATTTCACTGCCTCTGGATGACGCTTTTCAGTAATTGCTGTCATCCTGAAAACAAAAAGATTGGATCTCAGTAACCCTGCCATGGCTCAGACCCTTTCGAGCCGATCCACTGTTCTCTCATTGCGCACGTTGCCCGTGTTGAGTGTCGTACTTGGTTCGAACAAAAGGACGTGGGCCTCCTCCTCGGCCACGGGCCGGTGCTCAACACCGCGAGGAACGACCAGGAATTCGCCTTCTTCGAGCCAAATGTGCCGATTGCGAAATTCCATGCGGAACCGGCCCTTGACCACCAGAAAAAGCTCGTCCTCGTTGTCGTGGTAATGCCAGACGAACGGTCCTTGAAATTTGACCAGCTTCACCTGTTGGCCGTTTAACTCGCCGACGATCCTCGGCTTCCAATGGTCGGTGAACCGGGCGAACTTGTCTCGAAGGTTGGTCTTCTCTACGACAACGCCGCCCTTGGTTTCTTCACCGGAGCCCTTCTGGTCTTTTCCCAATGCGCTCATAATAAACTCCCCCTTGCGAAGGCAATACTCCACCGAGTCGGTGACGCCGCTGGCCAGGGTTGCCTTCTTGGCGGAGATGTAAGCAGCCACCAAGGCGGAGTCGGCCCGCAGCCGATCGCGAAATCTACGCAGTTCTCGGGCTTCCGCTGACGAGGCGGCGATGACATGGACGTGAAGCAGGAAGGTTTCGCCGTCATAAACCACTGATCCGGTCCGCATCGGTCGGTCTTCCGGGAAAGGATCACGGGTTGTCTGCCTTTGAAAGCCGATCGCGTCGAGAAAATCCCGTGCTGCTGCGAGTTGCCCGTCCGGGTACAGCAGCATCAAATCGACAATCCCTTTCCCCGCACAGCCCGGTACTGCCGTGCTCCCGATGTGTTCCACAATGACGCCCGGCAGCTCGACCTGAATGCTTCTTGCGACTCGCCGGGCAACCTCGGCAGTCCTGGGGTCGTAATCTTGGCAGACCGCCGGTCGCTCTTCATAGGCTCCGATGATACGCTCGACCACTCTGTCCTCATTCGATCACGAACGGAAGGCTCTTGTCGAATTCCGCTCTCTCACCCGCTGGCATCCCATCCCTCAAGACCCGCAGCGTGAAGCCTCCGACCAGTTTGCGATTCTCGATGTACATCCAATCCGAAATCTCGGAAGGCTCGACTGAAGCCCTTTCGCCCATCTTGATGGTCGTGACTTTGTCCGGTTTGTTGTTGATCATACCCCTGAACACTTTGCCGTCAAATACCACCGGCGATAGCCAAATATGTTCGTGGTTTGTCCCATCGCTGACCAACATTTTCACGGAAAACCCGGATTGCCCCGGCTTGGGCGACTTCAGCACAGCGATAAACGTGTCAGCGGTTGAGCGCGCTTTCTCGATTGCGGCATTCATCTGTGGATCGTCGTCGGCAACCCGTGTCACCTTGTCGGCCGGGTGCTTCCTCCCGCAACCCGTTGCCGCGACAACAGCGAGTGCCAGAACTCCCAGACAACGGCACATCGAGCACCTCCATCGCCATGCGTTAAGAATGCCAGCCGATCGTCTCGCCAAACCGCTCCTTCCAAATGAAGCCGCCGGCAGTTCTGAACTCAACCTTTCTTACCCAGAAGCCGCAGCGTTTTTTCATCGCGCCCGCCCTCATAGTATTTCACGAGCGCGCGCTCGAACACAGAACCCGGGGACGACACGAACGCGAAAAGGGTCGCGCATGACCTCAGTTTCAAATCGTCGGGAGAACCGAAGATCTCCGTCGCCGATCGGCCCTCGACCTTGAGAGCTGCGTCCGCGCACTCCCGCAGTCTCGGTCCGAGCACGGCGTGATCGAGGTACGCCTTGGCCTCCTCAACACTCTTGATCGCGTAGTGCTTCGCGGTCGAGCTGAAACCCAGCCCGTCAATTTGCGGGAAGATGTACCACATCCAGTGCGTGCGCTTTTGCCCGCTCTTGATTTCCGCCAGCGCGCGCTCGTAGTCATCCTCCTGTGCGCGCACGAAACGGCTCAGGTTGTACGGATCGTCCATGCTGGCCGACTCACTTACTTCGGTCATCTTGGCTACCGCTTGCGCTGCCGAATATTTGGGATTGTAGCCTTTTCCGGAGACGGCGGCAGGAATCTGCCCATGGAAAGTTGTTCGCCTTTTCGAATACGTGCGCGTTCGACAACTGGTGGGGCAGGATTCCAATCCTGCCCAACTTGCAATTACGATCTAAAATGACGATCTAGGCCCGAAATCATGCAGGACTGGCATCCTGCCCCACGAGCCCGGCACCGAGGGCTTCTTTGATCCGTTTGCAGAATGCGTAGGCTTGCAAACGGCGTTGCGGCATCCGCCGGGGACTCGCCTCGAGGTGCCGGCCGACCAGCCCGATCTCTCGCGGACCGGTTGCGGTCTGAACATTGAGAACGGTCACAAAATAAACATCGGCGCGCCATTGTTCCGCTCCGAGGCAAAACTTCTCCACCTCACACGATGCCACCGCTTGAAACGGAATGCGATAACGCTTGTTGTCTCCCTCAAACAACAATTCGTGCCGGGCCGAATCGATCCGCCAAAACCCGACATCTGTTGCAGGTTCCAGCATGTTTCGACCCCAGTTGCTTCGCGGAACGATGTCCACGAATTCGGCTTCAGGATCGTCCCAGCGTACGAGCGGCTGCGATCGCTGGCCAAACGCCCGGCAAGCCACCGCGCGCAGGTAACAGCTCGGCAGAAAATGCTGAAAGAAAACCAACGCCCCCACCGCAAGCCCCCCGACCAACAAGCCCGCCACGGCACTGACCCCCGCTGCTTCCGGCGCATTTGCCCCGAAGTAGACCGCCAGCCCGATGCCTCCGAAGAAACCAATCAAGCCCAGTGGAATCGGTAACAAGGTCAGCCCCGCGGCAGTCCAAATATGGAATGGGGTCAGAACCTGTCCCGCCTCGGCACGCGCCACTGGCGAAATCTCCGCAATGCCCGCCGGCGCAGATGAGGTCATCGAAGATGCTTGTGAAGGTGTCAGATCGCTTGTTGTAGACATTTCCGCTCTCCCCGAGCGCATGGGTTATTTTGCAACAAGCGTAATATACGATTGCGAACCCGGCAAATGCGCCGCCTCTAGATTTTCACTAATTCAGCTTGCCCGCGCCGTCAGCGCTCTTGGATTACGAGATGCTTTCTCCACGCTTGCCAGCGCTGCGCGAATGCCCGCTGCTGCGCTCCATTGATTTTCCCCTCATGCGTGCTCGGCTCGCTGAACCCGAATCCTTCCGACGAAAGCTCTCCGACCCGGGCTGACAATATCTGCCATGGCCCTTCCTGGTAATCGAAGTCGCCGAGTACATCTGCATCGAGGTCGCGGGGGTTATGCGCTGCACTGGACCATTTGTCGCCTACTTCTTCTTTCGCGCGATCTGCTTGCGCAACTCTTCAATCCGGCGATCTAACTCATCATACGAACCGTGCCAGTCGAACTTAAGTTCAGGATAAATCTGGCTCAACGCCCTTGCCGCAGTATCGCACAGACGATCCGCCAGGCCGCCGTAACCGGTGCGCTTGTCGGACAACATGGGAGCAAGCAATTCCAACGCCCAGTGGGGCTGCGTTTCTTGAAGGACTTTACACATGGTCCAGCGCCGTTGCAAACTGGCATCGAGCAAATACCGCTCGAACTCGGGCTTGGCTAATTTACCCGAATGCTGGCCCAGGGCCCCCAACAATTCGTAGCCGTCGCCGCACACATCGTCCTCCGATGCAGGCAGCTTCTTCAGCATGGCTTGCAAATGCGGCATGATCCGTTCGGCGCGGATTTCCTTCAGCGCAGGCAGAACTGCCGACACCACGTACGCATCGTCGGTACGCTCGAATATCTCGAACAAGGCCTCCCGAATTAACGGCTCTTTGCACCAATTTATTGCTTTCAAGAGATCGGTCGTGCGGGCGCCGTTGGCCACCTCGCGCTTCATCGAGCTACCGTTGCCCGGCTTGGGATTACGAACATCCATCCGCTTGAGACGCTCGGCAATCATTGGCGCGCTCTCTACCGGAAAGTAATAAAGCAAGCGCATCGCTGACTCGACCTGTAGCTCGCTGCCCAGAGCCCATCCATCCAGCGAACTACCATTGAAGATTCCTTCCGTGGCGTAATCGAGCAACAGTGAATCGAGCAATTTTTTTGCCGAATCCATGCTCGACCAGATGCCCCTGATACATTCACGGAACTCTTTCCTGTGCGCTGGACTGTTGAGGATAATGATCGCAGTCGGTTGGTAGCGCACGGCCTGGTACGATCTGCCCACGATTTGTCCGATGGCAACGAAACATATATCACCCACAGGAACCGTGTACGGATCAAGTTGGATGTCTTCATCATCCTCGTCCGGCCTTTCCTTGGGCGGGCGCGTTTCCTCCGCGGGGTTGAGCGGGTTGACACTCAATTCGCTACCAAAACCCATGAACCCGATTGCAAAGTTGTGCGCTACTTTCAGTTTCGTAGGCGTCTTGTTGTCGAGCGCCTCCAGGAGGTACGGCAACGCATCGGGACCTTTTTCGACCAGACGCCGAAGGGCGTCCGAGCGCTTCACCTGGTGATCTGTGAGAAGCATCGTGCTCCAGTGCTCACGATCGGGCAGTGCGGCGAAGGCGTGACCTGAGAACGTCGCCGAGATGCCAAAATCGGGGGTATCGATTTC
>Ga0306920_100001062_pt1 | contig 33744 bp, 24 predicted proteins | sample flu12Cox44000170_FD_204666 | JGI IMG/M metagenome (GOLD analysis project Ga0306920, IMG submission 204666) | Lab enrichment of tropical soil microbial communities from Luquillo Experimental Forest, Puerto Rico - flux4day.12C.oxic.44.000.170 (v2)... | ecosystem: Environmental > Terrestrial >...
GTGCAGAAGCCGCCCCACCAGCTCCTTGGCCACCGGGAGTTGCTAATGCGTTGCTGGTTGCGGAGCGCCACAGGCGCACCTCTGTGGCCGAGGTAACAACATTGCTCCACCAGGTTGCGTGGCCTTTCGATCGCTGTTGCGAGTGGGGATACGGCGCAGGCTTTTGGCCAGATCCTCTCCCTGATGCTCCGGCATTAGCTATTCGACTACGGGCCGCTCACATGGAGCTTGCCTTGAGCGAGGGGCTTCCTGTGGCAACCCTGGACGACAAGCTGCAGCCAGCTGCCGTTGCCGGAATCGCATTGGTTTCTGTCTGAGCGATTCGAGATCGCAGCTGTCGCACGTTCTGCCGGGGTGCGCCCGGTCACAGCCCCACGTGACTGCTGCACTGTTTTCCTGCCCTTGAATCGGAAGATGCTCTTATTTCGGGGGAGTCACAGTTCTTCCCGGCTCGCATGGTTGAAAGCTGAAAGCGTTTTTCTGTCTGGGCGCCAACATTGTTATCCGTCAGTTGGCGAGCGTGCTGCTATTTCATGCCCACTCATATTTCCGGGTCATTCGGAGGCCGTCATGTCTGTCAACAAGCAGGAAGCTCTCGAGTACCATTTCGGATTAAGGCCGGGAAAATTGGAAGTCGTACCCACCAAACCGTGCCTTACCCAGCGCGACCTGAGTCTGGCTTACACGCCAGGAGTAGCCACTCCGTGTCTCGAGATTGAAAAGAATCCGCGAGATGCATTCAAGTACACCGCGAAAGGCAATCTGGTTGCGGTTCTGAGCAACGGTACGGCTGTTCTCGGCCTGGGCAACATCGGTCCCCTCGCCGGCAAGCCCGTGATGGAAGGCAAGGGCGTTCTGTTCAAGCGGTTCGGCGACATCGACGTCTTCGACATCGAAGTGAACACGTCCGATCCTGACGAAGTCATCAAGACATGCCAACTGCTCGAGCCCACCTTCGGGGGCATTAACCTGGAAGACATCAAGGCGCCGGAGTGCTTCTACATCGAAGAGACCCTCAAGAAGACGATGAAGATTCCGGTCTTTCATGACGACCAGCATGGCACCGCCATCATTTCGGGCGCTGCACTGCTGAACGCACTGGAGATCACAGGCAAGAAGATCGAGGATGTGAAGATCGTGGTCAACGGTGCGGGCGCGGCCGGCATTGCCTGTGCCGAGCACTACATCTACATGGGCGCCAAACGCGAAAACATCATCGTGTGCGACACCAATGGGGTCGTCTACAAGGGCCGCAAAGAGGGCATGAACTCCTACAAAGAGAGATTCGCGCACGAGACGCCGCACCGAACCTTGGCGGAAGCCGCGAAAGGCGCCGACGTCCTACTCGGTCTGTCCTCCAAGGGCGCCTTCACGCCTGAAATGATCGTCTCCCTGTCTCCCCGCCCGGTAGTCTTCGCAATGGCAAACCCCGATCCCGAGATTACCTACGACGAGGCACGTGCAATTCGTGATGACATCATCATGGCAACCGGTCGCTCCGACTATCCCAATCAGGTGAATAATGTCCTGGGTTTCCCGTTCATCTTCCGAGGAGCGCTTGACGTACACGCGACGAGCATTAATGAGGAGATGAAGTTGGCGGCGACGGCCGCTCTGGCTGCGCTGGCTAAGGAGGATGTCCCTGATTCCGTTTGCCGTGCCTACGGTGTGCAGCGGCTGAAGTTTGGTCCCGACTACATTATCCCGAAGCCTTTCGACCCGCGTGTTCTGGTGTGGGAGGCCGCGGCTGTGGCCAAGGCGGCCATGGATTCCGGCGTCGCACAGAATCCGGTTGACCTCGCCGCCTATCGCGAGCAATTGGAGAAACGGCTTGGCAAAGCACACGGGTTGATGCGCATGATGATCCACAAGGCACAGGCTGCGCCAAAGCGCGTCGTTTTTCCCGAAGGCTCGCATCAAAAAATTCTGCGGGCGTGCCATGTACTGATCGAAGAGAAGATCGCAACTCCCGTATTGGTGGGCCACAGCGATGAAATACGGCAGGTTGCGACCGAACTCGGCCTGGTCCTGGATGGCGCGGTTATTGTCGAGCCGGAAACTTATCCTCGCCGCAAAGAGTACGTGCAGGAGTTCTATCGTCTACGCCAACGGCGTGGTGTCACAGCGCCCGCAGCCGAGCATCTGATGAACGATGCCAACATCTTCGGTTCCATGATGGTGCGCATGGGCGACGCCGACGCCCTGGTCTCGGGCGTTGCCCACAACTATCCGGAAACACTTCGCCCCGCCTTGCAGGTAATCGGAGTACGGGAAGGAATCCATAGGGTGTCTGGCTTTTACCTCATCATCACCCGCAAGGGTGATCTGTACTTCCTGGCTGATGCGACGGTAAACATTGAGCCCTCCGCCGAAGATCTGGCCGAGATCGCGCTTTCCGTCGCGCAGGAAGCCCGCCGCTTCGATATTCAGCCATACGTGGCTATGCTCTCGTTTTCGACATTTGGCAGCACAAGCCATCCGCAATGCGATAAAGTCCGACGGGCAGCAGAACTGGCGCGTTACGCCGATCCCACACTCGTCATCGATGGCGAAATCCAGGGCGACGTCGCGATTAACCCCGCGAAGTTACGAGAATCGTTCTCGTTTTCTCCCCTCAACAACGGAGCTAACGTGCTGATCTTTCCGGATTTGGCATCATGCAATATCGCTTGCAAGCTGCTGCCAAGACTGGGTGGGGCAGAAAGCATCGGGCCGATTCTTTCCGGAATGGCAAAGCCCGTACATTTGCTGCAGCCGAACAACGAGGTGGAAGATGTCGTGAACATGGCAACAATTGCCGTGGTCGACGCTCAGGAGGTAGACCTGCCAGCGTACAAGCAAAGGGCCAACAGCGCAGTGAGCGTCGGCTAACACCCATGGCCGAAGAGTGGAGGCGTGTCTGTAATCGCACGCCTCTCTGCCTTGCGTTCTTGTCAGCCTTGGGCGCTTACTAGACGCGTCGCACCCTTCACGTCGGAGGATTGAAAAACAGGTGCTACGACGTAAGTTGTACGTCCCTGACTCGGGTGGGGGATACGGTGCGCGAGGGTCCGGTGTACTATCAGGCCCAAGGGGATTAAGCGCTGGTGATTGCAGCGCACAGGGAAGGTGAGCAGTAGGTTCTGAGAGCTACGGTTCTCTCTCCTCGTTTCTCACTTCGTTTGAGTCGGCGGAATTCTGGGCCGTAAAGGTCTTCGGACGTGCAACTGGGCGCTGCGCTTCCGGAACAGAATTCCGCCATCGTCTTTTACACGCGGGTACATGGCTGCAATGATCACGAACCGCGTCCTTATCGCGAAGACCTCGTTCTCGATCGAATGGCGACGGTTGTGTCAGGCTGCGACGAATAGCAGGTGGGGTTGCCGATCTGGCGGGCGCTCCAGGAGAGTCGAAGCAAGCCTCATTGCGGACGCAAAACCCAGTCCCGGCCATGGACGGACCTGTGGGACAATCCTGTTGTGCTATCTAGGCCTCTCAAAATCAATGAGTTACGGTATCTCCGCTGCATCCGCAAGCGAGGCGGATAGCCTGCCAGACAGGCTCTGCCAGGATCCAAGCTGACTTAGCAACTTACTGAAAAAAGCGGGGTTACAAGTGATGACAACATTTTTCCGGTGGGCGCGTCCAAAGCTTAGCGTGTGGCACATAAGGTCGGTTCGACAAACCAGAAGCGATTTTGCTTGACTCAGGAGCCCGGTGCAGGTAACGTACCTTTTTCAAGTGAGGGTCATCCTGTAGGTTCCAGTCTAGGCGTCCCGCCGAAGCGGCCACACACACTGTACGCCACTACCAGGGAATCAGGAAGGCGCTACCTGCTCTCGGCTACTGCTCAGCCGCGGGTCTGGTTCGGATAATTTATAGATAAATCAACAACTTTCTCCTGTACGTCGGGGCGGACTCAAAGTGCGGAAATTGCGGAATCGAAGTTCCGCCAGGTGCATCCAACGGTGTGTGGCTCCTGTCGGACCCTAGAGCTGGTATCCCGCCTGAAATCATAAGCTAGGAGCTGAAATCGCCATTCATGGGCTGGGCTCCGGGACATCTTCATACGAAAGACGAGGAAAATCACAATGGTGCGTTCTGAACTGGTATTTGACGCAGTCCATACCCTGCGCAATCGTTACATGCTGTGTCAGCTGGCGTCCAAGGCGACGCGTAAGTTTCATCGTCCGAATACGCGCATTCAGGACACGACGAACGATGTGTTGCAGCGTATCGCCGATTCTGAACGCCAGAATATAGTCGTTGAACCGGAGACAGCTACCGAGGCGCAGCGGCGCGCAGCATAAGTGCGCCGCGCCTTTCGGCGCTCCCCGCAGTTCCTCCGGCCCGCCCTTCTGCAAAATCCCCGTAGGTGAACATGACAATCTCAGAGTTAAAAGAAAAGAACATCACCGAGTTGACTCGCATCGCTCGGTCCCTCGATTTGCCAGGTGCCAGCGGCCTGCGTAAGCAGGACCTCATCTTCAAAATTCTTCAGGCCCAGAGCGAAAAAGAAGGTCACATATTCGCCGAAGGCGTGCTGGAGATCCTGCCCGATGGCTACGGCTTCCTGCGCTCCCCTGACTACAACTATCTGCCGGGACCGGATGACATTTACGTTTCCCCGTCTCAGATCCGCAAATTTGATCTGAAAACCGGCGACACCATCAGCGGACAGGTTCGTCCTCCGCACGAGGGGGAAAAGTACTTTGCGCTGGTCAAGATCGAAGCGGTCAACTTCGAATCGCCGGAAGAAGCGCGCAACAAGATTCTGTTCGACAACCTCACACCGCTGTATCCGGAAGAGCGCATCAAGCTGGAAACGGTGCGCGACAACATAAGCGCGCGTGTTATGGATCTCTTGACCCCGGTCGGTAAGGGACAGCGCGGCTTAATTGTTGCTCCACCCCGTACCGGCAAGACGATGCTGTTGCAGAATCTGGCGAACTCGATTACCACCAATCATCCCGAGATCGTGCTGATTGTTCTGCTGATCGACGAGCGTCCGGAAGAAGTAACCGACATGCAGCGCTCGGTGAAAGGCGAGGTTATCTCCTCTACGTTCGACGAGCCGGCTGCACGTCACGTGCAGGTCGCCGAGATGGTGATCGAGAAAGCCAAGCGCCTGGTCGAACATAAGCGCGACGTCGTCATTCTGCTGGATTCGATTACGCGACTGGCGCGTGCTTACAATACGATCGTTCCACCCTCAGGTAAGGTGCTCTCCGGAGGCGTGGATTCCAATGCGCTGCAGCGCCCCAAGCGCTTCTTCGGCGCAGCCCGGAATATCGAAGAAGGCGGCTCGCTTACGATTATCGCGACAGCTCTGATCGAGACCGGATCACGCATGGACGACGTGATCTTCGAAGAGTTCAAGGGCACCGGCAACATGGAAATCATCCTCGACCGCAAGCTGGTCGATAAGCGCACCTTCCCGGCCATCGACATTCAGCGCTCGGGCACTCGTAAAGAAGAGTTGCTGATCCCGAAGGAGGATCTGGCTCGTATCTGGGTACTGCGCAAAGTACTAAACCCGCTGTCCCCCGTCGAAGCCATGGAGTTGCTGATCGACAAGCTGGGCAAGACGCGGGGTAATGGCGAATTCCTGGGAAACATGAGCTCGCTGTAAGACAGTTGTCGGTTCTCAGCGAATGCATGAGTAAAGTTGTCATCGCGAGCGCGTTCAGTCCGCGAGGGATCTAGTTTTCGGCCCGTCCGGCTGTAAGTGGACATTTTGGATCGAGGTGAGGCGCGGAAAGGAAGCTTCCGCGCCTGGTTGTGCTAGGAGATGTCGAAGTCGTGCACGATCAGCCGGGTATCCATGGTGACCTGCAGTGTGATGGCGTGGAAGCCCCACAGGCGCGCCCATGCATAGCCTGGATCGCTCGCAAAGACAGCGGCGACGTCCTCACGCATGAACGAAAAGAACGACGCCATAGTTACACATCCTCAGTTGGTAAGCTGCCTGCTTCGTTGCGCAACTGGTCAAACAGGATACTGGTCAAGTAGCGCTCGCCGAAGTCCGGCAATATCACGACAATCAGCTTCCCCGCATTCTCTGCGCGCTGCGCTACCCTCAATGCAGCCACCGCGGCCGCTCCCGACGATATACCCACCAGAAGGCCTTCTTCTTGCGCCAGGCGCCGCGCCATGGCGATTGCATCCAAACTTGGAACAGTGATCACTTCATCAAGGTAGTCCTTACGCAAAATGCTGGGGACAAAGCCCGCCCCAATACCCTGAATCTTGTGCGGCGAAGGCTGTCCGCCGGAGAGCACCGGGCTCTCGGCCGGTTCCACTGCAATTGTCTTGAAGGATGGCTTCTTCGGTTTGATGTATTCGCTTACGCCGGTAATTGTCCCGCCCGTACCTACGCCCGAGATGAGGATATCGACCCTTCCCTCAGTGTCGTCCCAGATTTCCGGCCCCGTCGTTTTGACATGGATTTTGGGATTGGCGGGATTGTCGAACTGCTGAAGGATGTATCCGTGCGGGGTCTTGGCCAGGATTTCTTGCGCTTTGGCGATGGCGCCCTTCATACCCTTCGACCCGGGCGTCAAGACAATCTCCGCTCCGAAGGCGAGCAATAACACCCGGCGCTCCAGGCTCATCGTGTCCGGCATGGTAAGGATCAGCTTGTATCCCCGCACCGCTGCCACGAACGCGAGGCCGATGCCGGTGTTGCCGCTCGTCGGTTCGATGAGTACCGTTTTGCCGGGCTGAATCTTGCCGGTCTTTTCGGCATCATCGATCATGCTGACGCCGATGCGGTCTTTGACACTGGCGCAGGGGTTGAAACCTTCGAGCTTGGCAGCAATGGTTGCCTTCGCGCCGTTCGTGACTTTGTTGAGGCGCACCAGCGGCGTGCGGCCGATCAGTTCGGTGACATCGTTAGCAATCTTCATGCCTGATCTCCACTGCCCTGACTCGAGGGCGGATTCTAGAAACTTGGAATTTCGGAGCCGGAAAGATTCAGTTAGAGGCTACAACAACAGCAGGATGCCGATCCGACAAGAAGAGGGTTAGCCGTTAACAGTCGAGCCGACGGGTGAGTGGTGTCCGCCATACGGTAGGGAAATAATGATAACGGAAGGCTCGACATCATCCAGTCCTGGTTGCAAATGCCCAACCGCCTTCTCTGTGACGGCGGTCACCGGAGAATGTGAGCGCTTCTGCAATCAGCTGTCAGGATTCGTCCGCGTATAATCGAGCTTTACGTTTCTTCATCTCTCGATACTCGGGTACAAGCCATTGAGCTCTCATACGCACGGACATCCACCTGGACAAGCGCCTGCCGCGCCACAGCCCCTGCCGGGTGTCATCAGCATCATCGCTGTTGGCTCAGGAAAAGGGGGCGTAGGGAAAACCACGCTGGCGGTTAACCTCGCCATCGCTCTGGCGCGCTTGGGCTTCAAAGTCGGACTTCTTGACGCCGATGTGTACGGTCCTAACGTTCCTCTGATGCTGGGTACCAGTGTTGCGCCTAGCGTGGTTGGCGAAGACCGCATCCTGCCGCCGGAGCGTTATGGACTCAAGGTAATCTCCGTCGGGTTTCTCAGCCCGGGCGACAAGCCACTGGTTTGGCGCGGTCCGATGCTGCACTCCATCATCAAACAGTTTCTCGGCCAGGTGGAGTGGGGACAACTGGATTACCTGGTCGTCGACCTTCCGCCAGGTACGGGCGACGTGGTGATCTCGCTGGTGCAGACTGTACCGTTGTCAGGCGCGATCGTGGTGACCACGCCAAGCGATGTCTCCTTGCAGGATGCACGCAAGGCTATCGAGATGTTCCGGCAGGTAAAGGTCGATATTCTGGGCATCGTGGAGAACATGAGCTACTTTATTTGCCCGCATTGCCAGCATGAAATCGATGTCTTCTCCAAGGGTGGAGGCGAGCGCACCGCGAAGCAGTTTGGAGTGCCTTTCCTCGGCTCAATCGAACTCGATCCAGACATTCGTAAGGCGGGCGACAGTGGAGCGCCAATCGTGCTGGAGGGTGATCAGTCACCGCACGCGCGATCGTTGTTCAAGTTCGCGCGCCATGTTATCGATCGCATCAGCGAAGTGCAAGCCGAGTCTGGAGGCAGCGTCATCGAGATTCAATAGCGATCAGGTCTCGCGGTTTTTCCAGCCGCAGCTTCGGGTGCCCTCGATCTCTGCAGAGACTAACCGACATGCCATACTTTATCTGGGGACTTGTGGTCAGGCTGGGGACCTTTCCCGCGATTCGCGGGCGTGATGGTTACACAGTGGTGTGTCTCTTCCGCGACGTTTAGGGGCACGACACTCCGACTAGCTGCGACGAAGCGCCCGCAAAGGTTACAGTACGATTCCACCAGTCCTGCCTGGTACAAACTCGCCACGTGCGTACACTCGCCGCGTTCAAACCTGGTCTTGGGGACCACGCGCATGCCGGAGGCAGGATCGAAGCGAATCGTCAGTGTTACTGCACATTGCGGGCACAACCACCAATGTTCTTTCGTCTCACAGTTCCTGATGACTTGGTCGTCCAGAGGTACTCCGCGGAAGCTGAAGAGTTTGCCTTCGCGGAGGTAGCGGAACCGATTTTCGCAGCTCGGATTGGCACATTTCGCCAGCACAAGGCCCCCTACTCATGATGCTCTAGGGTGCTTCCCCGCCTCACGAGACGGGGAACACGGCCACAACACAATTGGCTATAGTGTGCGCGAAGAAAACTGGAGTGGATCGTGAATGCGCGCCGAAGGCGCAATATGCGGATACCACTCACGATTCAGAAACAACGCGATGATGTCTTGGGCGTTTACGGTCTCGGGCACCCCACGCCCATGATCGACCGTCCTACGCGAGCAATTACCACTTGTGAGTGACGATCGTCACGCTGATAACCACGCGTCTACAAGAAATTATTCCCCTGACGAGGAATCAATGCAAGCGTCATTTGAAGAAGGACTAGACGTTTCTGGAAGGATGCGCAGTTACGTAAACCGTCGTCTCTTGCGATAGCAGCGAGGCGATAGAAACTCTCCCCGCGGCCGTGCCGCCCCGTAACACCTCTGTCGAACCGCTTACCAAGTGGGGCGACCGCCCGACGTTGCTGGCGACCGGTTGAGCGTTACCACCTGACGGGGAGACATGGTAGCAAGTGAAGTGTCCTGGCAAGGGAGGCTTAGCACTCATCAAGTTCGAGTGCCAACCTTGACATGCGCCGTTCGGATTCCTAGAATAATCATGCGGTAGTGTATTTCGAGCAGCGACCTAAGTCATTGGCTCTATTTAGCTTATGAGCAACATCGTCTTGGACGTCAGGACCAGCGGGTACTATTTTGGGCAGCAAGGGCGGGCCGGACATCTCTCTCCATGAGCACACCTTCAGGCATCGGCAAACGAGGACGTGACATTCTGACCGCCATCGTGGAGACCTATATCTCAACTGGCGAGCCGGTTGGCTCACGGACGCTGGCTCGCACGAATCCTGAGAGCCTGAGTGCTGCGTCGATCCGCAATGTGATGGCGGATCTGTCCGACGCTGGATTTCTCGAACAGCCGCATACCTCGGCGGGACGTATTCCAACCACCAAAGCATATCGCTTCTATGTGAAGCAGTTGACGGGCGAGGCCCGCCTGACGCCTGCCGATGAGAGCCTGATCCAGGGTAACTTGCAGGGTCTGAGCGACGTTCAGGAGTTCATGGAACGGACCTCGCACGTGCTTTCGCTAATCTCGCACGGGGTGGGCGTGACGGTGAGCTCCGCGTCGGGACAGCGCAATGCTTTGGAGCACGTATATTTCCAGCGTTTAGGCGACAGAAAAGTTCTCGCGGTTGTCATCACCACTGGTGGTTTGGTGCGCGATCGGGTTTTGCGGCTCGGCAAGGATCTGTCGATCGCTGATCTGGAAGCTGCCGCCAACTACATCAATTTGAACTTCCGCGGGTGGGAGATGGCGGCGTTGCGTAACGAGTTAGCACGTCGCGTGCAACAGGAACGCAACGAATACGATCGTTTGATGCGTTCGCTCGAGCAACTCAATGCCCAGGGCGCGCTTGCTACCGAGGGAGCAGGTCAGGCGGTTTACGTCGAAGGAACATCGAACCTCGTCATTTCGGAACAAGATCAGGAGCGGCTGCGTCAGCTATTAGCCACGCTCGAGGAGAAGCAACGAATTGTTGACTTGCTTTCTGCCTACCTTGACGTACGTCAGGAGGCGGTACGCGTAGTTGTGGGTCTGGAAGATGCCATGCCGCATCTAAGTAACTTCGTGCTGATCGGCACGCCGGCACGGGTGGGCGACGAGGTGATGGGTTCCCTGGCCGTGATCGGGCCGACCCGGATGGATTACGAGCACACGATCACCGCAGTGTCGTATATCGCGCGGTTGTTCGACCAGATCTGGAACCAATCGACCTAGCCCATCCCAGAACAAAAGGAAGCGTTCATGCAGTACAAGAAGAACAATGGAGGCCCCTCCGAGGTGGAGCTGGAACTGGATCACGAGTTGCCTCCAGGTGAGAATGAAGCTGATGTTCCCTCGGAGACCAGTATTGATACCGGCGCTCCGCAGGACGCCTCTGGGGCAACACCCACGTCATTAGCTGATTTGCAGGCGGAGTTGCAGAGGGTTCGCTTGGAGCGGGCAGCGTACCTTGATCGGGCGGCACGGTTGCAGGCCGAGTTCGATAACTTCCGTAAGCGCAATGTAAAAGAGCAGCAGGGTTATCGCGACTATGCGCTCGCCGAGGCCCTCAAGTCGCTGCTGCCGATACTCGACTCGCTGGATCGCGCGCTGAAGACGCCTTCGGCTTCAGTCGAAGACTTCCGCTCGGGCATCGAACTGATTGACAAGCAATTCCATGACGTTTTGGAGAAGCTTGGTGTAGAGCCCGTGCCGGCAGAAGGGGAGCGGTTTGATCCTAACCTGCATCAGGCGGTACAGATGGTGGACACCGAGGACATTGCGGACAATCATGTGATCGACGAATTTCAGCGCGGCTACCGCCTGAAGGATCGTTTGCTTCGTCCAGCGATGGTGAGGGTGGCGAGAAATCCGAGGCAGCAGGGCGGACTATAGCCGAAGCGGCTGCTGGTGCCAGGAGAATGATGGTCTTTGCTTACGGCAAGGTGCGCTGCACCGGTTCGGTGAAAGGTAAATTTGGCGACTAACGTAAAACGCGATTACTACGAAGTGCTGGGCATAACTCGCACCGCAAACGATCAGGAGATCAAGAGCGCGTACCGAAGGCTTGCGCTGCAGTATCATCCCGACCGCAATCCGAACAACCCCGACGCAGAAGAGCGGTTCAAGGAATGCAGCGAAGCCTACGCAGTGCTGGCCGACGCCGAAAAGCGCGCCCGCTACGACCGCTTTGGACACGCCGGTGTAGGGGGCAATGGCGGCGCAGGCGGGTTCGACCCCAGCATCTTCAACGATTTCCAGGACATTTTCGGAGACATCTTTGGCTTTGGCGATCTGTTCGGTCAACGCGGCGGACGCCGCTCCAGGGCGCAGCGCGGCGCCGACTTACGCGAAGACCTGACCATCGAGTTCGAAGAAGCTGTCTTCGGTACGACTAAGCAAGTGCAAATGCGGCGGCTGGAAGAATGTGAGCAGTGCAAGGGCAGTGGCGTCGCGCCCGGCAAATCACCGATCACCTGTACTACGTGCGGTGGACATGGGCAGGTACGTTATCAGCAGGGCTTCTTTTCCATCACTCGAACGTGCGGCACCTGCCAGGGCTCGGGCAAACTGATCGCCGACCCCTGCAACAAGTGCAGGGGACAGGGACGCATCACGCGCGAGCGGACAGTGACGGTGAAGGTCCCGGCGGGAGTGGACGAGGGCGCACGGATTCTGTATTCCGGAGAAGGCGAGGCCGGAGTAGCTGGAGGGCCTTCCGGTGATCTGTATGTGGTGTTGCATGTTCACGAACACGACGTCTTCGAGCGCGAAGGCAAAGATCTGTACTGCACCGTGCCGATTTCCTTTGCTCAGGCCGCGCTGGGCACCGAGATCACGGTCCCGACCCTGGAAGGCGAGCACACCCTGAGGGTTCCGGAAGGCACCCAAACCGGGGCGACCTTCAAGGTTAAGGGTAAAGGCGTACCGGTACTCAACGGCCGCGGGCGCGGTGACCTGTTTGTTGAGCTCAGGGTGCAGACACCTGAGAGGCTCACCAAACGACAGCGCGAGATACTGCAGGAGTTGGAAAGCACGGCACCCCTGGAGAACAAACCGTTTAGTCGTACGCTGATGAGCAAGATGAAAGAGATCTTCGGGTGAAAATCCGTCAGCGAACCGAGGATGGCCGGCCTGGGAACAGAGTAGAGATTATCGTTGATCTGAGCCCCTAGGACCGTCTGTCACCAGAAGTCGTCTCCCTGGCAATCAACACCTATGCCCGCGACTCTGACCACTCCTGTGCTGCGGCGCAGGCTCTGGCAGGGCAGTCTTCCATCGTGGTGGGATTGCTTCGCATGTCGATGAATGGAGTCCGTGGGCTCGATGATCTTTCGTCACTGAGATTCTGGCCAACCGCTTCTCGGTTCTGTCTGCCGGGTAAGGTACGCTGTTAGCTTGACGAATGCGCTGCGCATCTACGCGTGGTTCCTATTGATTGTAACTGCGTTGCCCGCAGCCGCGCGGCTGCTAAGGCCGCGTGAGTTGGCCAGAATCCTCCTAATTCGCTATCAGAACCCCAGGCGCCGCAAACGGGCGCGCGTTGGCGGCTTCGTTTACCTGGCGCTCTCGGCCATTGCAATTCCATTCTTCTGGTTATCGCCGTATCGGCAGCAGCGCTGGATCATCATGGCACTGCTGATCGGCGTTGTTTCCGCCCTGGAGTTTCTGCTCGACAGCCGCCTGTTCGGCGAGAAAGAACTCGCCCGCCAGAACCGCTTCTTCGGCGGCGTGTACGCTGCCATGGCCATCGCGATTGCTCTGTTATTGTTGACCCGATGACCCGCCGCCGTTGGATTGCTGACGAGTTCTCTGAAACGCGCGCCGCGCTGACCGGTCCGCATGCCACACATCTTGCTCGAACGCTTCGAGCCAAAACAGGCCAGGAGTTCCAGGTAGCCTGCGGAGATCGTGTGCGAGTTGCTGTCATCCAAGCTGTGGCTGAGGATCGGGTGGAGTTTGCGCTGCGAGAAGAAGTTCTTGCTCCTGTCGCCGTGCCGATCACGCTGCTGCTGGCCATCTTCAAGTTCGACCGCATGGAGTGGGCGATCGCGAAGTGCACCGAACTGAACGTCACTACCATCATTCCGATCATTGCGCGGCGCACCGAGAAACATCTGGCGCTGGCAGCAGTGAAACGAGCGGAGCGTTGGCGCCGCATCGCCCGGGAGGCTGCGGAACAGTCGCGAAGAGTGGCGCCTCCGGAAATCGGCGCCCCGGCGAAGCTCAGCCAGGCGCTGACTCACGATGCAGAGCTGCGCGTTGTGCTCTCGGAGTCGGAGCGCGAGATGGTACTGTCGGACCTGGTGCGGTCGCGACAAGAGGTGCGTTCGATGGCGTTAGCCGTTGGTCCCGAGGGTGGCTGGACGCCGGATGAGCTGCAGGCCTTCAGTCAGTCACAATGGATCGCCGTTTCGCTTGGAGAAACGATCCTGCGAGCAGAGACGGCGGCGATCGCGGCGTTGGCAGTGGCGAGAAGTTAAAATCTGTAGGCTAGCAGTTTCCGACACTTGCCGTTGCTGAGATCTTGGGCGGATAATACCTTATCTTCGCTTTTTGTTCGCAGTCAGAGAGGCGCTGCCGGTGCCGGATAGCCGAACAGGACAATTCGTTCCCACAGGAGAACAGCTTCAGGCCATCGAGCATGTGCTCGGGCCTATGCTCGTGGTGGCTGGAGCGGGCACCGGGAAGACGACTGTGCTGGTACGGCGCATCGCTCGCCTGATCGAGACGGGTGCGGCGAAACCGGACGAGATTCTCGCTGTCACCTATACCCGCAACGCGGCCGCTGAGTTGATCACCCGGGTGGGTCAACTGCTGTATCCCAATCACCCAAATGCGGCGGCCAAGTTGCTTTCGACCGGGTTGCAGGCAACCACCTTTCACGCGTACTGCTACACTCTGCTGTGCGGCGCACACGCCGAATTCGATCTCATTGACGACAAAGATCTGTTCGTGTTGTTACGTCGACGCGTCGCCGACCTCAACCTGAAGTACTTCATCAAAGCGGCCAGTCCGGGGAAATTCCTGCTGGACCTCCTGGACTTCTTCCGTCGCTGTCACGATGAACTGAGAACCCCCAAGGACTATGCGACGTACGTTGCGCAAATCGAATGTGCAGGGATTCCGCTGCCGCGCGTTGCCAAATCCAAAGACGCCGAAACCATGGCCGGGGAAGAGGTACTGGGGCGCTGCGCGGAAATCGCGCGCACCTTTAGCTTGGTGGAACGATGGCTGCAAACAGAAAGGCTGGGGACGTACGGACACATCATTTCGCGGGCCGTGGATCTGCTCGCCCACGATGAAGACACATTGCATCTGGCGCGAAGGCGCGCTCGGTTCATTCTCGTCGATGAATTTCAGGACTCGAATGTCGCGCAGATTCAACTGACTAAGCTGCTCGCCAGTGAACAGTCCAACGTCTTTGCGGTCGGCGATCCCGATCAGGCGATCTTCCGTTTTCGTGGTGCGACTGCCGGGGCCTTCGACCAGTTCCTGCGGATTTTTGGCGTAGATCGGGTGAAGCGGGTGATGATGTCAGAAAATCGCCGCTCGACCCAGCCGATCCTGCGCTGTGCCTACCAGGCAATCTCCCACAATCCTCAGATCACAAGCACAGAGCTGAACGACAGCGGATGGAAGCGCCAGCCACTGATTCCGGCGCGTTTGGCGCGCGAGCCACAGCTCGTGGGAGCCCCGCCGGTTCGCGTCATCCTGCACAACGGGAACGAGCATGAAGCCGATTTCGTGGCCGACACCATCGAAGCTGTTCGACGGAAGCGGCCGAAGACGGGCTTTGGCCAGTTCGCCGTGCTCTATCATCAGCACGCTTATCGCGATCAGATCTTGGCTGAGCTGCGCCGGCGCGGTATCCCGTGTCACGTCAAAGGCGTCGACTTGCTATGCACACCGGAGTTGCGTGACGCGATTGCCGTGTTACGCGCTCTCAATGGGCCCGATCCTGTCGCCTTGTTTCGTGTGGCGGCACTGCCACAGTTCCGCATAGATCCGGAACGTTTTCGTGCTGAACTTGCGCTTGCCGACCGGGGAACGTCGATCGAGTTGATGCTACAAAGCATGCCTGGCGGCAAAGAAGTCATGGCGACGTTGCGTGGGGCGCGTCAGGATCTTACACGCTCGGAGGGCAAACTTTCCGCCGCATTCGAAATTGCGCAGCGAGCATTCCGGCTTCCCCAGTCGAAGCCAGTGCATCGCCTGAAAGAGTTTTGTGACACATGGTGCACAAAGCCCTGGCAAATTTCAGGGGCGGGTACGTTGGGCGAGTTCCTGGAGTACCTCGACTTTTTTCGCGAAGCAAACGGCGCCCTCAGCGAAGACCGCGACGATGAAGACCCGGTCACGGCCCTCGGTCCGCGTGATCTCACGGTGCGCGCCAAGCCCGATGCCGTGCAACTCATGACCATCCACTCGGCGAAGGGCTTGGAGTTCCCTTACGTGTTCCTGTTGCGAGTTGTTTCTCAGTCGTTTCCGGCGAACTATCGCGAGTCGTTGGTCGAGTTTCCCCAGGAACTTCGCAACCCGGATAACAAGTCTGACGACGACTCGAAGACCCTCCACGCCGAGGAACAGCGACGGTTGCTGTACGTCGCGATGACGCGCGCCATGGACAAGCTGGTTCTCCTTGGCAAGGTCGCGCGCTTCAAGGATCCGGTCCCGGCGAAATATCTTCAGGAACTGGCGCGCGAGTCGAAGTCGGTATTGGCAGGCGCCCTCGAGTGCGAAATACCCCAAGCACCATTGCTGACGCTGCCCGCGGCAGCCGAGCATCTCGAGCCTGCTGTTGCGCAATGGGTCCAACTGCCACCCCGGGCTGAGACGAAGCTGTGTGATCTGAGCGCCAGCGCCATTGACCAGTACGAGCGCTGTCCGATGGCATTCAAGCTCAGTCGCGACTGGCGCATTCCGGAAGAGCCGGCAGCGGCAATGCAATACGGCGCGGCTATGCATACTGCCTTGAAGGCATACTTCGATGGCGTTCGCGCAGGCCGGCCTCCTGATACTCAGAGTGTGATCGCCTGTTTCATGGACGAGTTTGGTAAAGCCAAGATCGAGGAAGATTTGCAGCGCGGGTTGTTCGAGGACAAAGCACGGGCCGAACTCACGCGGTTGCTGGACTCAAATCTGGCAAGGCCACCCGGCAAAATTCTCGACACTGAACGGCGCTTTAAAGTCCAAATCGGCAAGGCGAATGTTACGGGGAGAATGGATCGCCTGGACGCATTGACCGAGGGAGAAGTTTCCATTGTTGATTACAAGACAGGAAATCCGAAGTCACAGGACGACGCCGATAAGAGCCTGCAACTCTCCGTGTACGCGCTGGCTGCCCAGCGCATTGGGATGAGGCCCGGGCCGCTCGTCTTTATCAACTTGGAAAACGGCACCGCAGTTGAGTCGCGCCGCACAACAGAGGACCTGGTCAAAGCGGAGAACAAGGTCAGCGAAGTGGCCGGAAAAATTGCTGCCGGTGAGTTCGACCCGAGGCCGGGATTTTGGTGTCGCACCTGCTCTTATCACAGCATCTGCCCGGCGCAGGAAGTTGCCGTCCCTTCGCCGCTGTCCCCAACCGCCCCAACCGTGAACTGATGACCGCATTCACGACAAAAAACTGAGGGGACGCGTAAGCGTCCCCCCAGGCTTGGTTTGAAGAAAGCCTATTTCTTTTTCTTCTTCGCAGCCTTCTTCGCAGCCTTTTTCTTTGTTGCCATGGTTTCTATTCTCCCTTCCATGTGTAATGGAACATTGCGACCCTACATCATCGCAATTTGTTAGTTGTATAGAGTCAACAAAAAAAATAGTCAAGCAAAAAACGCATGCCGAAGGATGTCGTTGATCAACGTATGTTCCTCAATTCGATCTCGCTGCCGTGATGAATTGACTCACTCTTTTTTCGTGGGACGATATCGTCAAAGTTGTACATGCGTGGAGACCGCATAAACATTGGTTATTTCAGCATGCGCAAAACTGCACCGCTCAGTGCGTCATGCCATGCATGAGCGAGGATGCCCGGTCGCAGACTCTTTCTGCCCCACGCCAGGAGCCCAAATAAAAATCCAAAAATTCCGATCAGCAACATGCGAGCAGCGCCTTCGTAGCCGTGTGATGCACCAAACACGACTGCCGAGAGCAGTACGCCGGCAAGGGTCGAACGGGTTAGCGCACTGAACTGCTGTTGCAGATAACCCCGGAAGAGAACCTCTTCGCAGAAGCCGGCACTCAAGCTGACGAAGAACCAAATAGCGAGTTCCAGTCGCGACCCGGGCGTGAGGAACCCGAGTGATCGCCGCATGCTCTCGAGATTGCCGGCCTGGTCCAGATGCATCAACTTCGCTCCGGCGCCGAGCACCAGCAACGCGACAAACCAGAATCCGGCAGCAATACTAACGTCGAGAAGAAAATCTTCGACTCTTGCCCAACGCCCACCGATCAATTCGCGCAGGCTGGTCCGTTTGCGAATGCCGAGCCAGGTGAAGCCTACCATGATCCATTCCCACAACATGCTCCAGAGGTACTCCAGAACTTTGCCGCGTGCGGCTAAAGGATGCTGCCCGCGTGAGCCGTTGAGCGAGGCATACAACAAGACTGCGACGAGTAGTCCGGTGTGCCAAAGGGGAGCCAGCAGCCTGCCTCGTGCGCGCGCGGGCGGGGAGATTTCGTCGGCGGAATCGGTAGTGGTCCTGGGAAATTGTGAGTCAGGCTTCAATCCAGCTCCATCTTATAATGTTTAGTACGCGATTTTTCTTTGGGAGTGACTGATTATTATGGCTTTCCTCGATGAGGTCGTGATCGTTTCGGCGGTCCGGACGCCGGTTGGAAGGTTTCAGGGGTCGCTGTCTGATTTCACCGCGCCTCAGCTTGGCGCGATTGTCGTGCGTGAAGCGGTGAAGCGTACGGGCATCGATCCTGCGAGCGTAACCGAATGCATCATGGGCAATGTTGTGTCGGCCGGATTGGGCCAGAACCCCGCGCGCCAGGCTGCTCTAGGGGCAGGCCTGTCCGCTGGCGTGGGCGCGATGACCATCAACAAAGTCTGCGGGTCAGGGTTGAAGGCGGTAGCCTTGGGACAGCAAGGGATCCAAACCGGCAACTCCGAAATCGTGGTTGCCGGCGGAATGGAGAGCATGACCAACGCGCCCTATTTGTTGCCGCAAGCTCGCAAAGGGTATCGGCTGGGGGACGCGAAGATCATTGACTCAATGGTGCACGACGGCCTGTGGGACAAATATAACGACTATCACATGGGCAACACCGGCGAAAACGTCGCGGAGAAGTACGGTGTCACGCGCGAGGAGCAAGACGAGTATGCGCTTAACTCGCATCGCAAGGCCGTTGCTGCGATCAAGGAGTGCCGTTTCAAGGATCAGATCATTCCTGTAGAGCTGCCGGCAAAAAAAAGAGGCGCTGCGCCCGAACTGTTTGCAAAAGACGAGTCGCCGCGCGAAGACACGACCATGGAGGTGCTGCGCTCGCTCAAGCCGGCATTCAAGAAGGATGGAACGGTCACGGCGGGCAACGCGCCGGGCGTGAATGATGGCGCGTCGGCCGTGGTCGTGATGTCGGCTGCTAAGGCAAAAGCGCTTGGTCTCAAACCGATGGCGCGCGTTGTTGCGCAGGCCACGAGCGGCATTGATCCGGCGTGGGTCATGATGGCTCCTGTGGATGCCGTGCGACAGCTCTGGAAGAAGACGGGCTGGAAAAACGAAGACGTCGATCTCTATGAGATCAATGAAGCCTTCTCGGTGGCAGCGATCGCCGTCACCCGCGAGCTGGGACTCGATCTGAACAAGGTGAACGTGAATGGGGGAGCGGTCGCGCTCGGCCACCCTATCGGCGCCACGGGCGCGCGTATTTTGACCACGCTGCTCTACGAGATGATCCGGCGCGATGTGCATAAAGGGATCGCGGCTCTTTGTCTCGGTGGCGGGAATGCAGTTGGGCTGGCGGTGGAGCGGTGATGCCAAATGCATCGTCGATTACTCGGCATCGGCACCACCCCAATGTTCCTCCGCAACCCGGCCAGCCTGTGCGCAGATTCGTCATCATGACTCGGTTGACGGCGCCGAGGCGCTAACCGGGTACCAGCGTTGTCTCCGGCGAATGAGGCACTTTACACTTCCTTACAAATTATCGGGTGCCGATCGGCAACGGTCTTCGTATCTTCACCAGGATCACGAAAGGCGTAGAGCGCAGCTTTGCGTCACCGCGCAGCATAGCAGCATCGAATCGAATATCCATGACCTCCTCCAGCACGGGTGTCACCAAGTCAGCGATCCGCACTAACAAAGTGTGTCGCTACTATCCGATGGGCAATAGTGTGATCCGGGCAGTCGATGGGGTATCGCTCGCGATCGAGCGAGGTGAGTTTGTTGCCTTGTTGGGTCAGTCGGGCTCCGGTAAATCAACGCTGCTCAACCTCCTCGCAGGACTCGACCGTCCGACGTCCGGCTCGGTCGTGGTCCAGGGCCGCGATTTGGCAACGTTGTTATCCGAGGAGCTCGCCCAATACCGACGGAACGTGGTCGGCATGGTGTTTCAGTCCTTTCACCTGATCTCGTCGATGACCATCACGGAAAATGTCGAATTGCCGATGCGTTTTGCCGAGATGGAACGTGCGCAGCGGGCACAGCGAGTGCGCGAGTCATTAGAGCGGGTAGGTCTTAGTCATCGCCTGGAGCACCGGCCCTCGGAGCTTTCCGGGGGTGAGCAGCAGCGTGTATCGTTGGCTCGTGCGCTGGCAAATGCTCCTTCCTTGCTGCTTGCCGACGAGCCCACAGGCAACCTCGACAGCCACACCGGAGAAGACATCCTGGGCCTGATTCGCGACCTCAGCTTGTCGCTTGGCATGACCGTGGTTATGGTAACCCACGAGCGTGCCTTGGCCGAGCGCTTTGCCCAGCGCTTGATCTTTCTGGCAGACGGCAAGCTGGTCTCTGAGGAGGTCCGGGCGTGAAAGGCTATGACATGATCGAACTGGCCGGGCGCAACCTGCGGCAGTCGAAGCTGCGCAATGGCCTGACGACGGTAGGAATCTCCGTAGGGGTTGCATCGCTCGTCGCTATGTTGTCGCTCGGTGTCGGCCTGCAACAAATGGCAACCCGCCGTCTGACCGGCTCGGGCTTGTTCGATACGGTCTTTGTTACCTCCAAGCAGGATTATCGCGGATTCGACCGGGATGAGGACCGAAAAACCCCGCATCCCGAGAACGCACCTATCCTGGATGAACCCGCCCGCGGCAAGATCTCTCATCTTGCGAACGTTACTGAAGTCGAGCCTGAAATTCGCGTGATCGGCGAAATCCTTTACGGAGGCCAGACACACTTCGGATTCGTGACCGGTCTCCCAATGTCGGCCCGCGAAAATGAAGCTTTTGACACTTTGCAGGGCAGGTTTTTTTCCAGTGATGAGGCCGACGAAGTAATCCTGTTGCGTGACTTCGCGAAGGAGCTGAACGACCAGGATCCGAAGTCATTGATAGGCCAGGAAGTCATCTTGCGCTACGGCGAACGCCAAGCGCTGGCGCCGGATAATTCTGACCGTCCGCAGCTGTCGGGGGGGCAGAACAATGCTGCCGACAGTGACGATAGTTTTGGCTTCTCGGTGGTCCGCAAAACCCAGAAAGTCAAAGTAGTTGGCATCATCGACGAAGAGCCTTACGGCGGCATGCGAACGGTGTCACGTGGACGAATTTTTCTCCCCGTGGGAACGACTGAAAGGCTCAGTATGGCGCAGACCAGCGATGCGCGTGGTGTGCTCGGTGGCGGAGGCAACAAAATTTACATGACGCTCACCGTGCGCGTGAAAGATCCCGGCAAGGTGGCCGCTGTCCAGGACACGATTAACCAGATGGGCTTCCGCACGTTTTCGATTCTCGATGCGACCAAAAGCCTGCGCCGCTTCTTTACCGTTCTCGACCTGTTCCTGGGCATTTTCGGATCGCTGGCACTGGCGGTCGCGACCCTTGCGATTATCAACACACTGGTGATGGCGGTGCTGGAACGCCGTCGAGAAATCGGGGTAATGAAAGCCATCGGCGCGAGTGATGTCGATGTGAAGAAGTTGTTCTTCACCGAAGCAGGAGCGATGGGCCTGTTTGGCGGGTTGCTGGGCATCGGTTTGGGTTTCGCAATCGGTAAAGCGATCAACTTCGGCACCGGGGTTTACCTGCGTAACCATCAACTGCCGGCGGAGTCGGTATGGGTGCTTCCGCCGTGGCTGATCGCGGCGGCGATTGGGTTCTCGATTTTGGTGAGCCTGCTGGCAGGCCTCTATCCCGCGAGTCGCGCGGCGCGGTTAGACCCGGTGCAGACGCTGAAGTACGAGTGAATTTTCCTTGCCGCGATCCTGGTAGAGGTACGGATGCCGGTGTTCCTTGGTTGCTATAGGGATCCTTCGACTGCGCTCAGCCGACGCTTCACTTCGCTCAGGATGACAGGTTTTCACTCCAGTCGCATGGCCAAATTTCTGAATTCTTCTTCCTGGAGCATTCGAGTTGTTCTGGTTCTGCTGTGCTTTGCTCCTGTTCTTCACGCCCAGGGGCGGGCGGAGTGCTCGACTATCAGGTCCGAAATTCTGGCGCGCCCAGTGCGCTATTGCGCGTTTCTGCCGTCCAGCTTCGATCAGAACAAGACGCGGCACTATCCGGTGCTTTACTACTTTCATGGCCTAGGCGACAACGAACAGTCGCTGCTGAATTCCGGCGGATGGGACCTCATCGAGGAGTTACGCTCAAGCGGCAAGATCGGGGAGTTCGTGGTGCTGGCGCCCAGCGCGGGCCACAGCTTTTATATCAACTCGGAGAATGGCAAAGTACAGTACGAGGATTTCCTGGTGAAGGAGTTCATGCCTCAGATGGAGAAGAAGTACCGGGCAGAGAGCACACGTGCGACACGCGGGGTTACCGGGGTGTCGATGGGCGGCTACGGGGCGCTGCGGTTGGGGTTCAAGTATCCGGGGCAGTTTGCCGCGGTGAGCGCGCAAATGCCCGCCCTGATTCCCGATCTGCCGGAAAACCTTAAGGCTGGGGGCCGCGGTTCGCCGGGTGCACTGCTCGGCGATGTTTTTGGCGACCCGTTCAACCGTGCCTACTTCGAGCGCAACAACGTGTTCTATTTCGCCAAGAGCGATCCGGACTCGGAGCTCAAGCGGCTGAAGATTTACTTCGATGCCGGGAACAACGACGATTACGGATTCGAGGAGGGGGCGGAAACACTCGACAAGCTGCTGACCTCGCGAGGGGTGCCGCATGAGTTCCATGTCTATCCCGGGCGGCACGATGTGCAGTACGTGATGCGGCACTTCGGCGATGTGGTGCAATTACAGTGGAAGGTGATCGGGAAGAAGGTGGTCTCAGGCAGCCGCGGGCTGCACAATCCAGCGTTAGCTAGGGCTCTCGACTTCGCTTTGCTCCCGTCGGAATGGGGTCGAGACCTGGCACGATCAAGCGAGGTCACCTCGCTTTTTGTTAACTTTGGTATGAGGTCCGCGATTCGGAAGGAATTCTATTGAGTCAAACCCTGGTAGCGCCCCAGACCACCTCCATGAGCGGGGCGAGGCCCCGATTGATAATCGGCATCGGTGCAGTGAGCTTTTCGGTTTTGCTGCTGGAGCTCTCGCTGACGCGCCTGTTCTCCGTGGTGCTGTTTTATCACTTCGCATTCTTGGCTGTGTCCCTAGCTTTGCTGGGGCTGGGGGCCGGCGGCGTAGTCGCACATCTTCAGCATCGGAAGTTGTCAGCAATTTCCACGGAGCGAATCTGCTCCAACCTCTGTCTCCACGGCGCAATAGCCACGTTCCTTGCATTGCTTATCGTGCTGCATCTCCCGGTGTCGCTGGTTCTGAGCTTTGGCAACCTGGGAAAGCTGACGGTGATCTACCTGGTTTGCGCGCTTCCGTTTTTCCTGACCGGCCTCACTTTTTCTACTTTGTTCGCGCGCAACAAAGGGAGCATTGGGAAGCTCTATGCCGCAGATCTGGCCGGTGGATCCACTGCATGTCTGCTGCTCGTTCCGGCGCTGGATTTTCTGGGTGCACCCAACACGCTGATTACTGCCTCTTTTGTGTTGCTCCTGGCAGCCTTCGTCTGGAGACCCGACCGGAGATGGATCGCGGCACTCGCTTTTGGCCTTGCCGTGCTGGTTGGGCTCAACCTGAGGACTGGGTGGATCGACGTGATCTACGCCAAAGGGCACCGGCTGGCCAAGCCGGAGTATGCGCGCTGGAACGCGATCTCGCGCATTCAGGTGGACAGCAGCAGCCTGCCCGATGACATTGAGCAGGTGGACAATCATGCGCCGGTCAAGGCCATTGCGATCGATGCCGATGCGAATACCTTCGTCATGAGCTCGGATCCGCATAATTGGTCGGCTGATTATCGGCGCACTTTGATGTCGCGAGTGCCGAGCATCGTGAATGTTCTGCGCCCTAAAGGACGTTTCGCCATCATCGGGCCGGGAGGTGGAGTCGACGTCTTGCGAGCCGTGGCGAACGGGAGTCCAAGCGTCACCGGCATTGAGATCAATCCCATCATCGCCAATGACCTGATGCGCTCCCGGTTCATGGATTATTCGCATCGGCTTTACAGCATACCTGGAGTTCACATCGAAGTCCGCGATGGCCGGTCATATCTGCGAAGCAGCCGGGAAACCTATGACGTAGTGCAGATGACACTCGTGGACACCTGGGCTTCGACAGCGGCGGGAGCTTTTGCACTCAGCGAAAACAACCTTTATACGACACAGGCATTCGAAGAGTATTTCGCGCATCTGGCTCCCGACGGGATACTGGCAATCACGCGATGGGAGTTCAGGCAGCCTCGGGAAGCGTTACGCGTGGTATCGGAGGCGATGGCGGCGCTGCATGGTGAAGGCGTTACCGATTTTCGTCGGCATTTCATCGTGGCAAGCGATGGCGAGCTGAATCGCGATGGCAGGCCGGTCACGGTGCTGGCCAAGCGGTCGGAATTCACGCAGGAAGAAGAGAGTCAGGTTCGTGATCATCTCACCTCTCATTCGAACCTCGTTCCGATTTACCTCCCTGGCGAGAGCGCCGATGTCCTGCAGCATCAGGGAGCGCGCGAATTTGCCGGGTTGATTGCCGGAGGCGATCCGGCGCGATTCTCGGCGGCGTACAGTTTCAACGTTTCTCCCGTGACGGATAATCAGCCATTCTTCTTCTTCACGCTGAAGCTGGCGAATGTCCTTCATCCGGCAAGAACAGGGAAGGGCCATGACTGGAAGGTAAACATGGGAGTTCTGGTACTGCTGGCCTTGGTGGCGATTTCCACGGTGGCAGTTCTGGCGTTTCTGCTGATCCCGCTGGCGGTCTCGGGCGGTGCCCGCGACACTGCTAAGCTTCCGCTTTTGTACTTCGTGGGGATCGGCCTGGGATACATCCTGGTAGAGATGGTGCTGATCCAGCGTTTCGTGCTGTTCCTGGGACATCCAACTTACGCTATCACCGTTGTTGTGGCCTTGATGCTGCTGGCCAGCGGTGTCGGCAGCTTCATGTCGCAGTCCACAACCCGAACGCATGGTAGGTGGTGGGCAGCGATTGCGGGGATCGTGGTCGTATGCGCTGCGTACTCCTTCCTGTTGCCATCGTTGCTCGCTTCACTTGTCGGCCTGGGGATGGGAACGAAGCTGTTGTTGAGCGGGCTGCTCATCGCTCCGCTGGCGTTGCTGATGGGCATGCCGTTTCCCACGGGACTGAGTGCGCTTGGGTTGATGCCGCATGGGAGCATTGAGTGGGCATGGGCGTTGAACGCCGCGGCGAGCGTGCTGGGATCGGCATTGGCCATCATGATTGCATTGGAATTGGGATTGACGGCTGTGCTGCTGAGCGCAGCGGGCGCCTACGTGCTTAGTGCGGCGCTGAGTGGGAGGTTTAGTAACCGGGGTGCGGTTTTCGAAGACAATAGCTAATACGGCGCTTCATTGAGCGCCACCCACGGCCGCCGTTCCTGCGGGATTCGGTCGCGCCCCACTCTACCCAGCACTCAGCCTCCGGCTATGTACTGCGCCAAATTGAGCCGCCCCTTTTTGAGCGCTGGCTTCTCGGCCCAGCTACTCCATCCAACGGGACAATCTCGTGCTCACGAACGCTCTGAAGCCCTTCACTCCACATCAAGCGCGGCTGGCTCACCCAGCATGTGGTCGATAGCTACGGCCAATCCAAAAAAGAAGAAGATTGCCGTCACTAGTGGCTCCTCACCAAGGTTATAGTGTGCCAGGGAGGTAGTGAGGAAAGCGACGAAGCCCGCGAGAGCGGCCGTCACGACCGCCGTTGCAAATCGGTTGCGGTTACGCAATCTGCGGATGAGGCGCAGAAGAAACGCAATATACGCCACGATAAACCAGAGCCACGCTGCCAGGGTGGGAAGGCCTCTCTCTACCGCAATCTGCAGCGGGGTGGAATGGAAGTGCCCCATCACATGGAACTGGATAAATCCACGGATGTTCCACTCCCGCCAATGAATGCGTACAGTTTCCATGCCAACGCCAAACCAGGGATGTTCACGCACCAGGCGCAGTCCGTCCTCCCACATGAGCATTCGGAACTGCGTGCCTGTGTCATTGGCGCTCGTCCAACTCAGACCGCGAGTGTGGTGGATCCACAGCGCTCCTGGAGCCATCAACAGGGACAGCACCAAAGCTGTCCAGACACGCATTTTCTTGCCGGTCAGAAACCACAAGGCCAGTAGGCAACCGAGTGCCAGCCCGCCCAAGGCGGCGCGCGTTTCGGTAGCGACCAGAGCTGCGGCAACGGCCAGGAAGATCCCAGCGAACAACCCTCGTAATCCAGGCTTCCCAGGCTGGACACTCAGGAGCATGACCCATGCGAGACACCCAATCTGCATCAGCATCTCGGCGAAGACGACGTAGTGCCCAAGCGTACCTTGAGCCCGGGTCGGTTTACCCCGTTCGATCTGCAGGCGAGGCGTTCCGTATCCGCTGGTCACGAAGTCGGCTCGGCTCGCGGCAGTCTCTAACTTCTGAAAAGGGAATCCACGCAGATAGTCGATACGCATCGGAGCGTGCGTGGGGCTCTGTGCGATAGCCTTCTGCAGCTGCTGTACTGTATGCACGCTGCGCCCGTTGACCGCCGTGATGATGTCGTTCTGGATGATGCCGGTCGTATAAAGCCGGGTTCCAGGAGAGATGTGGGTTATCTGCACTCCGACGCCATAAGTGTATTGCCAGGCGGTGTATCCAGCCGCTCCTAACCCTGAAAGCAGTAGCAGGTACACGAGGACGCGAATCTGTGAAAGTCGCTTTAGATTCTGTGCGAACAGCACGCCCACCAGCACCAGGCATACGATTTTCATACGGTCCCAACTCAGACATGGCTCGGGGCTAAGCGCCGTTGAGATGCCGCTCAACGTTACGTATGCCAGCAACGGAGCAGACAATGGCTGATCGAAAGGCCGGCTGCGTTCTATGCCCAGTTTTCCCAGCCATAACAGGAATCCGATTTTCCAGGCTCGCTGGGCTCCCTTGATGGAATGGGGCAATAGGATGACAAACAAGACCAGGGAAAAATCGATAGCTCGTGCGAGCCAAAATGCCCAACGGGATGAGGGAGTGGATGTCAACGCGCTCGTAGCATTGTTGGCAGGAAGTGCGTCGGGGGAAGAAGTATGCTGTCCGGATAACATCAGAGATGCTCTTACCCTATACTACTGGCACTGGGACAGGGAATGCTGTTAGAGTAAAAGTTGCTGCTGCTTTCATCTGCGATCGGTAATATGTTCTCCAAGCCAAGCGCGCAACTTCGCGCCGCGGCGCGAGGGAATATTGTCTCGGCAATGATTGTTTGCCTCCGATGCGGTGTAGCGTAACAGCTCTCACAAACGGCGAATATTGTGTTCGACCGACGTTCTAAGCTCCTGAGTACCGTCACCCTGCTGCAAGATCTCGCGGTGACGTGTATTGCGTTCGTTGCTGCCTACCAACTGCGAACCCTGTTGGCCCACTTCCAGTTTTTCAGCCGCCACCCGGCTATCTATCCGTTTCAACACTACGTTCCGATTATGATCGCCTTTCTCGGCGCCTGGGCTATCGTCGGATATGTCTCCAGCTTCTATCGCGATCTTGAACTGACGAATCCCATTCAACTGATCGTGAATGTCGCCAACCAGCTGGGCGTAGTACTCGTGCTTGTCTACGCCGGACTCTATTTGTTTCTGCGAACCGATATCAGCCGCGCTTATGTGCTGTTGATTGGCGGAGTCGATTTTGTTCTGATCCTGGCCGGCCGGGTCATTTCTTACAGCGGCGTGGCGTGGGTGCGTGAACGGCTTAAACGCTACCACTACTTTCTGATCGTCGGACGCGGCGCCCGCGCCAGAGAAATCGCCACCTTGCTGGAGGAGAGCCGTGGCATGGGGTTGAGGCTCATTGGTTTTGTCGATCCGAGCGAGGACAATTCAGACCAGGAAACAATAGGGCGGTACCAGGTTTTCCCGCTAGGCTCGATCAACAGCATTCTGCATAAGCATGTGATCGATGAGATCGTGTTTGCTGTGAACATGCAGGAGTTGGCCGGCCTCGAACCGGTCATGCAGCACTGCGCAAATCTTGGCATCAGGACCCGAGTACAATTGGAATTCCTTCCCGCCTCGTATTCCCGCATTTACCTGGAGAGATTTCGCGACGTACAGTTGTTGAGTTTATCGTGTGCTCCGGACAGCGAGTTCCATCTCTTCTGCAAGCGCATGCTTGACATCGCGCTTTCAGCGTCGTCCCTGCTGCTTTTGTGGCCGGTACTGTTGGTTATCGCAGCTGCCATTCGAGTCTTGTCGCCCGGACCCGTCCTGTTTCGTCAGACAAGATGTGGCTTGGGCGGACGCCACTTCACGCTGTATAAGTTCCGCTCCATGGTCAATAACGCGGAACAGTTGCGTGCGGAATTGCACCAGTTGAACGAGCTCGACGGACCAGTCTTCAAGATTAGCGACGATCCCCGGATCACCTCGGTTGGCCGCATCCTGCGCCGCTTCAGCCTGGACGAGTTGCCGCAGCTATGGAACATCTTGCGCGGCGACATGTCTTTCGTTGGACCGCGCCCTGCCATTCCCGATGAGGTGGAGCAATACGAGGCTTGGCAGCGTCGCCGCCTGCGCATGCGCCCGGGCTTGACTTGCACCTGGGTACTCGAGGGCCGTAATCATCTCGATTTCAACCGTTGGATGCAGCTCGACCTCGCCTACATCGACACTTGGTCCCTGTGGCTGGACCTGAAGATTTTCCTGCGTACCATTCCTATCGTTCTCTCGGGACGGGGTGCATACTAGAGGCCGATGGTCTCAGTCCTAATTGTTACCTGGAATTCGGCGAGATATCTCGATCAGTTTTTTGCCTCGCTCGAGGAGCAGGACTTTCGCGATCTCGAGGTCGTCATCGTAGACAACGCATCTACAGATGACACTCGGGCACATCTCCGCCGAGTGGAGACCAAGTGGCGGGTAATTTACAACGAGCGCAATGTGGGTTTTGCGGCGGGCGAGAACCAGGCCATTCGTGCATGCGGCGGCGACTGGGTTTTGTGCCTGAATGCCGACATCATTCTCAGCCGCGACTTCGTCAGACAATTGGTGACAGCAGCTGAACTGCATCCTGATGCCGGCGCCGTCTGTGGGAAGCTGCTGCGGTGGAACTTCGGCTCTGACCAATACAAAACCGATGTGATCGATTCCACCGGAATTTACTTCACTCCCAACATGCGCCACCTGGACCGCGGTGCCGAGGAGCGCGACGGCGGACAATTTGATCGAGTGCAATACGTTTTTGGCGCTTCCGGCGCGGCGGTTATGTTCAGCCGTGATTTCATCGCTGACGTCTCGATAGAAGGCGAGTTCTTCGACGAGGACTTTTTCTCCTTTCGTGAGGACGGAGATCTCGCCTGGCGCGCTCAAGTATTCGGCTGGAGGTGCCTGTACACTTCCGCAGCCGTTGCCTGGCATGCGCGGCGCGTAACTCCTGGGCGGCGGCAGGATCTTCCGCTGGTTATCAATTGGCACTCGGTGAAGAATCGCTTCCTCATGCGCGGGAAGAATGCTTCCGGGTGGTTGTGCTGGAGGCTATTGCTACCGGTTGCATGGCGCGATCTGATGACGGTGGGGTACGCTCTGTTTCGCGACCAGCGCATGCTATCGGCCATCGCCTACAGTTGGCGTGTCCGAGACAGTATTCGCCGCAAGCGGGCCATTATTCAATCACGTCGCCGAGTCTCGGACCGCGATTTGCTATGGTGGTTCAGCAACACCCCCCGAGCGATTGACGCGCAAGCCCCCACCCTGGCGAAGACCGCTGCACCCGTGGACACCGTCAATCGCTAAGCTTTGATCTCCGAGGTTGAGTTTGAAGATCGCAATTGTCGGCACGCGCGGGATTCCCAATCGTTATGGCGGTTTTGAGCGTTTTGCGGAACAGATCAGTTCACGTCTTGCCAATCGCGGACACGAGGTCACCGTCTATTGCCGCCGCGCCTTTACGGCTCCCGATGATGTTTACGATCGCCGAGTGAAGCGCGTGATTGTTCCCAGCCTGCACCAGAAGCACCTCGACACGTGGGTGAGCACCGCGTTTGGCGCCGTGCACGTCTCCTTCACCGACAACGATGTGGTCCTGCTGTGCAATGTCGCGAACAGTCCATTCGCGTTCATTCCGCGGATGTTTGGCAAGCCAGTCGTGCTTAACGTTGATGGCCTGGATCGCAAGCGCGAGAAGTGGGCTGGGCTGGGTGCATGGGTATTGCACTTCTGCGAGTGGCTGTCGTCATTTTGTTCGACGCGTCTCGTAACTGATGCGAGAGCGATCCACGATTATTACCTCGAGAAGTACCAGAGTCAATCGATCGTGATCGGATATGGCTCCGAGATGCCCTCCGGCGACTATAGCCTCAACGGCTTTAACCTCCAGCCGGGGCAGTATGTCCTCTATGTGAGCCGCCTCGAACCGGAGAACAATCCCGACCTTGTGCTGCGTGGTTGGCGAAAGGTGCGAACGGATTGGCCCCTGGTCGTGGTCGGCGACAACTCGTATGACCCTGGGTATATCGAGCGCCTGAAGTCATTGGGTGACGAGCGGGTTAACTTTACCGGCGCAATCTACGACGGTGGCTATTGGGCGCTTCAAGAAAACGCCGCGATTTTCGTATTCGCCTGCGAAATTGGCGGCGTGCATCCCGCACTGATCGAGGCCATGGCCGCCAGCAATGCAGTCCTGGCTCTCGACACGCCCGAGAACAGCGAGACAGCGGGCGATGGTGCCGTCCTTTATGCAAAGTCAGAAGACGATCTCGCGGCTAAACTCCAAGCACTGCTGGATGACTCCCAGGCCCGCTCGGAACTTGCCGCCCGGGCCAAGCAGCGTGCCGATCGACTGTATCGCTGGGATGTCATCGCAGAGAAGTACGAGAAGCTGTTCAAGGACGTCGTACGAATTCGCTAGATGGTTGCCGAATGCTCAGGAATTGCTTTTTCCCTGCGCCGGGGGCTCGACCCGGTAAGCGTAGTAAGCAACGCCACTGCCCAACGCCCGCAAGGCAACGTTAATATAAGCCCTACTGGCTTCTTCCCTGGTCGCGCCCAAAGGACGCCTGCCGAACACGTTAGCCCACCATCGGATGGCCATGCCCCACACGATCCCGGCACGAAGAACTGCTCGCTTCCAAAGAGCAAAGTGCTTGTTCGCATAGCGGAGCATGTTCTCGTACCAATACGTCTGCTTTCTGACGAAGTCCAATTCGCCCACGCTGTGTGCGCCGGTGTGGCGGAAACGCGCGGCCGGGCAATAAACAATCGTTCTGCCGCTCGCCAGGAGGCGCTTGCAGAAATCCACATCTTCGAACCAGACGGGGCGAAACTGTGGATCAAAGCCATCTAGCGAAACCCAGGCCTCGCGAGTGATACCAAGACATGCGCCTGCAGGCTGCTCGACCTCCTGCTGGCGCGAATAATCGGCGTCGAGACAACGATAGCGACGGTTGACCGGATTGCGCGGCCAGACTTGATTGATTAGAAGCACCTCACACAAGAGTCCACTGAGAGTCGGCAAGGTGCGGAAGGCAAATCCACGTTGCGGTTCACCGTCATTCGCTATTAGCGACCCGCCGACAGCAGCGGCGCCCGTGGAGTCGAGGCAGCCGATCATGGCTTTGACGGCACCCGCCTCCGCGATGGTGTCTGGATTCAAAATAAGAAGCACATTCCCTGACGCTGCGCGTGCCCCATGATTCGCTCCTGCGCCGAAGCCAAGGTTGCACGAGATACGCAGGAGCTGCAGCGGCCAGCGTTCGGCAAAGGCCTGTACACGGGAAATGGTGTCATCGTGCGAGGCATTGTCCACCACCACGATCTCGCAATCCTCCTTCGCCAATGCCTCCAAGCACGCCACAACGCTTTCGGCAGAGTTGAAGGTCACAATGATGGCGGAGCAACGTGGCATGGTTCAGGTTGCGCGAGCTTGGAGAATCAGGAATTATAACCACTTCCGAGCAGGCTTTTGGATTGTGCAATCAGCGGCATTGCGGAGTCGTCCTGTGCGGAGTTCGGCCATGAATAGGGAGAAAACTCGGTGTTGCGAGTATTCCAGATTTTAACCGAACGATTAATTTGTATGCTATTGCGCGATGACACCGCAAAGTGAGAGGCGAGGCATTGACGAGCGGCGCGCGACGCTGCGACATCGTGATTTAACTCACCGACTCCATGCGTCGACGGGATATAGCGTGGTAGTAGCGAATTGCAGAGGTGGAGGGTTTGTGACGCCACCAAAGAGTTTCCTGCGTCTGTTGGAGATCCCCTTATGTTTCGCAGCCGCGTGGTTTGTGTTCGCTGTCGAGCTGCGTTTATAGGCGGCGTCGCTTGGAAACTCATATCTTTCGTTTTCTGACTCCACCCGTTCCTTGGGCTAACTGTCAGCGCATCCCCGGCTTGGCGCCGTCCGAGAGAACATCACCGAACGTAAGCGATCCCCGTCCTTGTCTCGTCGCCCCGCGGTCGCCACTATAAGGGTGAGAACAGCTACTTGCTACACCGGCAGCCCAGGTGTAATGCCCCGCAGTCGTTCCCCCCGGCGTTCTCACGATAATCTTCGGCTGGTTTCTCGGATTCCCTGCAGTGTAGGGTGGTGAAGCGAAAAAGGGGACCGAGCAGGCGCCGGATAGGATACTCGCGTGTGTAGGCACGAGCGGTATCCCGCTTGTGGGGCGCAAACAGCTATTTGGAGCGCCCGGCAAAAGCGGCCGGGGCGATCTTCGCATTTTATAGCCCAAGGCCTCCGCTCGGGAGCTTCACCAAAGAAATGGGGCTGATTCTAAAACCCCTCTGAATCGCCCGGGGAGAAAGCAGGAACCTCCGGCACGGATGAGTTGTGCCGGAGGGTTTCCAATAGCCGATTTCTTCCGAGCCAGCTCCGTCGCATCGGCCTTGGGCATCCGCTCGGGCGCGACTCCTCGCGGACAGTCGGAAACGAACCGCTACGCGGGCGGGCGGTAGTGGCCATCGGCAGTGACGATCCAGCCTTGCTGGCAGGCCTCGGCAATGGCCAGTTGCGCGGTCCGTTTGGAACACTCGGTGAGCGTCATGATCTGCTGCGCAGTTTGGTTGTAACGCGCTTCGCCACCGAGGTTGATAAGAGCCTGAGTGATATCTGCAGGTTCGACTTTGCGCCGCGTGGGACTGGTTGCCGGCGCCTGGCCGGCGGGAGAGAACCACAGCGAGTGAGGATCGAGTTCGAGCAGGCGCGGCGGTTGGGGAGCGGCGTAGCGGAATTGGAAACGCAGCTCGAGGGTGTGAAACTGAGGCGACGGTCTGGTCAGCAGCAGGTAACTGTCGCCAACAGCATGCAGGGCGCTGGAGCCACGGAAAGCGCTGCCGATCTCGTAACGGCCGATGGATTTGCGTACGTGGTGCACCACGATCAGCGCGGCGCGGGCAGCCTCGCGCAGGCGAGCAGGCTCTGGCACAGGGCGGCCATGGCACGGGTGTCGTTTTCATCTTGATCGTGCGTGGAGTAGAGCGGGTCCAAGACGATGATCTCCGCGGCGGCGGCGCGGGCGGCGGAGAGGAAGTGACTCAAGCCCTGAGGCGCGCTGAGCAGATGGCCGGTAGCGCGTATCCACAAACAGGTTTTGATCGGCAGCGTTTCCCATGACGCGGCGCATGGTGGCTAGCCGGGTGACGAACTGCGGAAGGGGCAGTTCGAACTGGCAGACCAACACACGGCGCGGAGCAGGGATAGGAAAGCCGGTGCGATCCGAGCCGGCCATAAGGCCGAGGGCATCGCCGGCTCCATGCAAAAGCTGTGTGGGGACCGTCGGGCGGGCAGCGCCGCCGGGCGGAGCGCGGCGCAACGCCCGTCGGGAGCGAGAGACGCCGGCCAGCCCAACAGGTGGAACCGCAGATCGGAGAACAGGAAGCGGTGGGCAGCGATCCAGCCGACGGACTGCAACATCTCCAGAGCGCGCTGAATAAAGTTCGCCGCGGGCGGTGGCGGGGTCAACGCCGCCAGCGCGGCGCACAGGGCAGCGGCCTGCCGTTGAAAGCGTCGAATCCAGAACTGGCCGCGCTGGTAAGGCACGGCAGACTGG
>Ga0306920_100001063_pt1 | contig 33710 bp, 25 predicted proteins | sample flu12Cox44000170_FD_204666 | JGI IMG/M metagenome (GOLD analysis project Ga0306920, IMG submission 204666) | Lab enrichment of tropical soil microbial communities from Luquillo Experimental Forest, Puerto Rico - flux4day.12C.oxic.44.000.170 (v2)... | ecosystem: Environmental > Terrestrial >...
CTGGCTCAGTCATTGGAACGACAACGCCCAACCCTTTCGCTGGACCAAGTCCGCCGCCGATATCAAACGCAGCATTCGCAATGCTGCACTTATTTACGAGACACAACACTAGCTGGGTGAAACATGCCGCGGCTGGCGAAATCTGATCTGGTTTCGATCGAAGATCTGCCGATCCCCGAGATTGAGTATATTTTCGAGTTGGCCGATTCCTTCGCCGAGACGCTGGCGCGCAGCGAAACCCAGCGGGTCGCCGATGGCCTGATCATGGCCACGCTCTTTTACGAACCATCGACCCGAACGAGACTGAGTTTCGAATCCGCGATGCATCGGCTAGGCGGCGCGGTTATCAGTTCGCCCGATATGCACGCGTCTTCGGCCGCCAAAGGCGAGAGCTTGGCGGACACGGCACGGGTCGTGTCTTCCTATGCCGATGTAATTGTCCTGCGCCATCCATCGGACGGCGCGGCTCGGGTCGCAGCCGAATATGCCCCGGTACCGGTGATCAACGCCGGTGACGGCAGCCGCGAGCATCCGACGCAGACCCTGTGTGATCTCTACGTTCTGCGGCGCAAGAAGGGGCACCTCAAAGGACTGACGGTTGCGATTTGCGGCGACCTCAAATTCGGCCGCACCGTGCATTCGCTAATCTACGCGCTGGCACGCTTCGGCGCCAATATCGTAACCGCGCCGTTCGGCGGGATGGAGGTGCCGGAATACGTGCTCGACCGCGTGGCAACGGAGCGCAATTACCGGTTCTCCACCGTGTCCCTCGAGGAGTTGAAATCTCAGGACGGGAGTTTCGATGCGCTGTACCTGACGCCGAATGCACCCCATCAGATGGCGCTTTTCACCGGCGCGAACCCGCTGGAAAATATGCCGGCGGCGCGTCCGCCGGTCTCGCTGGATGCCTTTTACCTGACCCGTCTGCAACGCGAGCGGCTCGCCGCTACGGATGCGCCGCCCGGCGGCTACGCGCCTTTCGACGCGCGAGCGTTGCGCACCAGCCGCACCCACGATGCAGTGGTGATGCATCCGCTGCCGCGAACCGATGAACTTGCCTACGAACTCGACAACGATCCACGCGCCGTTTATTTCGAGCAAGCGGCGGCAGGAGTCCCCGTGCGGATGGCGCTGATTGCGCGGCTCTTGGAGAATAGGCCGCGGCCGATAAAAGCGGCTGTGCCCTGCCAATCTGCGATCTCGTTCAAAGCCGGAGCGGCTCCGCGATGCGCGAATTCAAGCTGTATTACGCGCCAGGAGAGTTCATACTTGAGGCCTCGCTTTCGTTTTGCTCCTAGCGCTGATCGTGCGACTTTGTCGCTCAGGTGCGACTTCTGCGAACGGAACTTGCGGATCGATTACGTCGGTCATACCACTTCACGCCGCTATTACCATTTCGACGAGAGCCTTAACGGCTACGTCCGCCAATGGATGGAAGATGGCACCCTGGCGGTGTTTGATACCGTGAAGGAGGCTGAGGAGCGCGGTTACGGTCCCTACCGGCGCGGCCCTCAGCGGGAGATCATGAACAGCGACGAGATTGCTCGCGCATGTGAGGCGATGGCGGCGCAGCTGATCGCTGATGCGCCGGATCCAACCTCACTCGCAATCGTCGGGGTGGTGAGCCGCGGAGCATTGCTGGCAATGCGCTTGCGCGAACTGGTCGCCAAGCATACGGGTGTGCGTCCACCATGTGCCGCACTGGATGTTTACGGCGAGACCGCGCTGCATCCCCTTGATGATGTCGACAATGACGGCATCGACAATTTCGAAGTGGATGGACGCCTGATCGTGCTGGTAGACGACGTCATTAACAGCGGCTGGACAGTGCAGCGCGCGATGACCGTGCTTTGGCAGCAGGGACGTCCTGCTGGCGTGAAACTGGCCGTCCTCATCGACCGGGGCCATCGCGCAGTGCCGATCCGTCCGAACTATATAGGCAAAAGTATCCCGACGTCGCGAACGGACCGAGTGCAAGTCCGCATAGCCCCGCCTGGTGGCGATGGCAGCAAGCCGGCCGATCGGGTGTTGTTGTACTCGATGCTGGAACCGCATAAGCCAGCCGAGAACAGACTATGACCGGCTTAGTGCTCAAGCGCGGACGCGTCATCGATCCATTACTAGGCTTCGATGGCCTTTGCGATCTGATAGTGCTCAACGGCCTGGTTGAGGCGCTTGAGCCGGCCGGCACCATCGCCCCTCCGGAAGGTGCGCTAGTGGTGGATTGCGGCGGAATGTGGGTTGTGCCGGGCCTGATCGATCCGCACGTGCATTTGCGCGACCCTGGCTTCTGCGAAAAGGAAACTATCGCGAGCGGTTTGCAAGCGGCCGCCGCCGGCGGCTTTACTACCGTTGCCGCAATGGCGAATACCTTGCCGGTCAACGATTCAGTGGAGACAACGCAGTACATTTTAGAGCGTGCGCGCAAAGCGCGCGGCGCGCATCTGGTTCCCGTCTCGGCCGTAACTAAAGGTCTGCAAGGACGCGACCTGGTCGATTTCGATGCGATGATTCAAGTTGGGGCACGGATGTTTTCCGACGATGGGATGCCGATTGACGATCAGGGGGTGCTCGTCAGCGCTTTCGACGAGGCCGCACGCACGGGCTTCGCAGTTTCGCTGCATGAGGAGGATCGCGCACTTACCGCAGAGGGCGTAATGAACGCAGGCGAAGCCTCCAGGCGACTCTATGCCGCGGGAATTCCGACGACTGCAGAAACATCGCGCGTGCGCCGCGATCTCGCGCTCGCGATTGGTTCCGAGGCGCCGATTCACATTGCACACGTCTCCACCGCCGAAGCCGTTGAATTGATCCGCGCGGCGAAAAGGCGTGGGGCTAATATCACCTGCGAGGTCACACCCCATCATTTCACCCTCGACGACAACGCGGTTCTGGCATGCGGACCAAATGCGCGCATGGCGCCACCGCTCAGAAATCGGGCTGATGTTGAAGCACTGCTTGAGGCAATGGCGGACGGTACGATTGACTTGATCGCTACCGACCATGCGCCACATGATCCAGCGTCGAAGTGCATGAATCTCCTGGGCAGGCTGTTCGGCCCGGGCAAGCCAGTGCCGCGTCTTTCCGCCGATGAGGCGAAAACGTTCGCGCGTGCCGCCAACGGCGTTGTCGGGCTTGAAACCGCGCTCGGGCTCACGTTGTCACTGGTGCATCGTGGAACCATCAGCGCTGCCAGAATGGTCGAAATGATGGCAGTGAATCCTGCGCGGCTGTTGCGCCTGAGCGGGAAAGGCACCCTGGCGGTCGGCGCGCCTGCCGATATTACCATCATCGATCCCCATTGCGAGTGGACAGTCGAGCCCACAACGTTCAGGTCGAAGAGCCACAACACGCCATTTGCCGGGATGAGATTAAAGGGCCTCGCAATAGCAACCATTGCCGGTGGCGAAGTCATCTTCGACCGCCAGCGCGAAGCGGCGGTCCAATAATGGCGCCTGAGGCGATACTGGCGCTTGCCGACGGCCGTGTCTTTCACGGCCGCGCCTTTGGCGCGCTCGGCGAAGTGACCGGCGAGGTCGTCTTCAACACGGCGATGACCGGCTATCAAGAGGTTTTGACCGACCCTTCTTATAAGGGCCAACTCGTATGCATGACCTATCCGGAAATCGGCAACGTCGGTATCAATCGTGAGGATGAAGAGTCGGCGCGGGTTTATGTCGAGGGATTTATCGTCAAGGAGTACGTGCCGCGGCCTTCGAACTGGCGCTCTGAACTGCCACTGGGCGAATATCTCGAACGAGCCGGTGTGCCGGGCATCGAGCTTATCGACACCCGCGCATTGGTGCGCCATCTCCGCACCGCGGGCGCCCAGGAAGCGGTGCTTTCCAGCATCAACCTCGACGCCGACGAACTCGTGACGAAAGCCAAGGCGTCGCCGGGTTTGATCGGGCGTGACCTGGTCAAGGAAGTCACTTGCGCTGAACCGTATGATTGGGAAATAGCAGACTGGCGACTTACTAGTGGCTATCGGCAGCCGTCGCCCGCTGAACTGCGCGACGCGCCTCTGATTGTGGCACTGGACTACGGCATCAAGCGCAACATTTTGCGCCGCCTGGTTGCGGCGGGCTTTCGCGTCAAGGTGATGCCGGCGAAATCGACCGCTGAGCAGGTGCTGGCGCTCAACCCCGACGGTGTATTCCTGTCGAACGGACCGGCCGATCCGGCAGCCGTCCTTTACGCGCACGAAACCGTTCGCGGCCTGCTCAAGCGCAAGCCCATCTTCGGCATCTGCCTGGGTCATCAGATTTTGGGGTTGGCGCTAGGCGGCGAGACCTACAAGTTAACCTTTGGCCATCATGGCGCAAACCATCCGGTCATCGACCTCCGGACCAGCCGCGTCGAGATAACTGCGCAGAATCATGGCTTCGCGGTCGATTCCGATTCTTTGCAGGGCAATGCTGAACTGTCGCATCTGAATTTGAACGACAAAACAGTAGAAGGATTACGCGGCAAGGGTCTGCCGTTTTTTTCGGTCCAGTATCATCCTGAAGCGTCTCCTGGACCGCATGATGCGGGTTACCTTTTCACCCGTTTCCGCAAACTGGTCGAGGCGTTCCCGCGTTTTGGGCTCGAGGCGTTGGATCAAATCGAACCAGCAGATGATGGAGGAGCGGCTCTTGAGCCGCCCTCTGAGGATTAGCCGGAAATCGCTTTCCAGTGCCCCGAAGAAAAGATCTGAAATCAATTCTCCTAATCGGGTCGGGACCGATTGTTATCGGCCAGGCATGCGAATTCGATTATTCAGGCACTCAAGCAGTCAAGGCGCTGCGTGAGGAGGGCTTGCGGCTTATCCTGCTTAATTCCAATCCTGCCACTATCATGACCGACCCAGAGCTCGCGGACCGCACTTATGTCGAACCGATGACCGCGGAGGTGGTCAGCAGGATTATCGAGTATGAGCGGCCCAATGCTTTGCTGCCGACCGTCGGCGGGCAGACTGCGCTGAACCTGGCGATCGATCTGGCCGAAGCAGGCATCCTTGATCGCTTCGGCGTCGAGCTTATCGGCGCGAAGTTGCCGGCAATAAAGAAGGCCGAGGACCGCGATCTGTTCAAGCAGGCAATGGTGAAAATCGGCCTCGAAGTGCCCGCCTCAGAAATTGCACATTCGCTGGGCGATGCGGAGCGGGTGCTCGCCCGACTAGGATTGCCTGTTATCATCCGCCCCTCGCGCACGCTCGGCGGCACCGGCGGCTCGATGGCGCGCGACCAGGAGGAGTTTCGCGTCAAGGCGCGATGGGGCCTCGAGATGTCGCCGACCCGCGAAATTCTCATCGAGCAATCAGTCGAGGGCTGGAAGGAATTCGAGCTGGAGGTGATGCGCGACACGGCTGACAACGTCGTCGTCATCTGCTCGATCGAAAATTTCGACCCGATGGGAGTGCATACCGGTGACTCGATCACCATCGCGCCGGCGCAAACCTTAACCGACAAGGAATACCAGTTGATGCGCGATGCGGCGCTCAAGATTATTCGCGAAATCGGCGTCGATACCGGCGGTTCCAATATCCAGTTTGCGGTCGACCCTGCCAGCGGGAGGATGGTGGTGATCGAAATGAACCCTCGAGTCTCGCGCAGTTCCGCATTGGCGTCCAAGGCAACCGGCTTCCCGATTGCGAAAATCGCCGCGCGATTGGCCATTGGCTATCGGCTCGACGAGATTCCGAATGACATCACGCGGATGACGCCGGCGTGTTTCGAGCCAACAATCGACTACGTCGTTACCAAGATTCCACGCTTCACCTTCGAGAAGTTTCGCGGGGCCGCCGACGAACTCGGTCCGCAGATGAAGTCAGTGGGCGAAGTGATGGCCATTGGCCGGACTTTCAAAGAATCACTCCAAAAGGCTTTGCGCTCGCTCGAAATCGGCTCCTACGGACTGGAGAGCCGCGTCACGGGCCTTTCGCGCGAGGCGGCGCTCGCTGCTATCAAGGCGCGCCTAGCACCAGCGAATAGCGCACGCATCTATTATCTGGCCGATGCGATACGCGCCGGCATGCCGATTTCCGAGATCCATCACCTGACGAAAATCGACCCCTGGTTTATCGATGCTATTGCCCAAATCGTCACCGCCGAACGGCGCATCGCCGCTGAACCACTATCGCCAGAATGGCTCGAGACGATTAAGGCGATGGGCTTTGCGGATCGCCGTATCGCAGAGTTGAAGGGGATCTCAGAGCAGGCAATTGCGCATCGGCGCCGCGATTTTGGCATTACACCAGTTTTCAAGACGGTTGACACCTGCGGCGCCGAATTCGAGGCGTTTACGCCATATCTCTATTCGACTTATGAGGGCGAAGACGAATCCAATCCCAGCTCGCGGCATAAAATCGTGATTCTGGGCGGCGGTCCTAACCGTATCGGCCAGGGAATCGAGTTCGACTATTGTTGCGTGCACGCCAGCTTGGCGCTTAAGGAAGACGGTTTCGAGACGATCATGGTGAACTGCAACCCGGAGACCGTCTCGACGGACTATGATATTTCCGATCGGCTGTATTTCGAGCCACTGACGTTCGAGGACGTGATGGCGATAGTCGAGCGCGAGCGGCCCGACGGTGTAATCGTCCAATTTGGCGGTCAGACCCCGCTGAAACTTGCTGTGCCGTTGGAAGCCGCAGGCGTCAGGATTCTCGGCACCCCTCCCGATGCAATTGATCGCGCCGAGGACCGCGAACGCTTCAACCAACTAGTGGAAAAACTCGCCTTACGTCAGCCAACCGGGACCCTCGCGCGGAGCGCCGGCGAGGCAATACGTGGCGCCGCCCGGATTGGCTATCCGGTCCTGATCCGGCCCTCGTATGTGCTGGGCGGACGCGCGATGGAGATTATCGCCGACGAGAGTCATCTCAAGAGCTATCTCGAACAAGCGCTGCAAGCGTCGGAGGAGCGACCGCTGCTGCTCGACCGTTATCTCGATGGGGCAATCGAAGTCGACGTCGACGCAATTGCTGACGGTGAGCGTGTGGTAATCGGCGGAATTATGGAGCACATCGAACATGCCGGAATCCATTCCGGCGATAGTGCCTGCACGTTGCCACCGCGCTCATTGAGCGGACAAATCCAGCAGGAGCTTGCCGCCCAAACCAGGCTGCTCGCGCGCGAACTCGGAGTAGTGGGCCTCATTAACGTGCAGTATGCGATTTATCGGGACGGCGTCTACATCCTCGAAGTCAATCCGCGCGCGTCACGCACGATTCCATTTGTCAGCAAGGCTATCGGGGTGCCGCTGGCGAAACTTGCGGCGCGAGTGATGGGGGGCAAGACGCTGCGGGAACTAGGCTTTACCTCGGAGCGCGTGCCCGCGCACGTCGCCGTTAAGGAATCGGTGTTTCCTTTCATGCGATTTGCCGGGGTCGATACCATCCTCGGGCCGGAGATGAAATCGACCGGCGAGGTGATGGGCATCGACCATTCATTCCCGATGGCTTTCGCCAAGGCGGAGTTGGCCGCCGCGACAGACTTGCCGTTGAATGGGCTGATATTTGTCAGCGTGCGCGATTCCGACAAGGCGGCGCTCGAACCGCTGGCGCGCGGGCTGGCAGGGATGGGCTTCGGCCTGGTCGCCACAGGCGGCACAGCACGCGATATTCAACGATTCGGGATAGAGTGCACAGCGGTCCACAAGGTCACGGACGGCGGCCCGAATGTGCTCGACTTGATGCACGACGGACGCATCGCCGCCGTAATCAATACGCCCGATGAAGAAGGGACGGCCGATTCCTTCCTAATCCGGCGTACCGCGCTGGAGCTGAGAGTGCCGTTCTTCACCACGATCGCGGGTGCCCAAGCCGCAATCGAAGCGATCGCGGCTCTGAAGGTAACTCAGGTGGGTGCCCGGGCGTTGCAGGATTACCATCGCGGCTGATGGCACGATTCGCGCCGGCGCCTAAGGGGTCTCGCCCCCACACTTCCATTTGTTCGTCGATGCTCGCTACTCCATCTGCGCAAGGCTCGCCACTTTCGGCAGATATCGGGAGCGTCTCCGGCGTGGGACCGCGACGCAGCGCGACGCTGCGTGCGCGCGGAATCGCTACATTCGCAGACGCCCTGATGCATTTGCCCTATCGCTACGAAGATCTTCGGCGGCGCGACGATGTGACGACCTTGGGCCCGGGTACAACTGCGGTGGTGGAGGGCGTGCTGCAGAACGTCGCGGACCGGCCGATGCCCGGACGGTGGTCGCGGCGGATGGCGACCGCATTTCTCAAGCAAGCCTCGGGCAAGGGAATCCGGGTGATCTGGTTCAACCTGCGCAGCGGGAGCTTGCCTGCGGGCGAACCGCTGGTGTTGTCAGGACGCGTGACCAGCGCGCCGGATGGAGCTCTGGAACTGATTCATCCGGAAATCTACCGTTTGCGCAGCAGCGCGGCTCCTGCTATCCGCCCCCTCTACAGCCTGCCGGCCGAGGTTCCGCAGCGTCTGTTCGGATCGATTGTCGAACAAGCACTGCGACACGGCAGCCGAGCCGGGCTCGATGCTATCCCTGCGGAGCTACGCAGCCGCGAGAACCTGTGCGAGACTATAGAGTCACTGCGCTACCTGCATCAGCCGCCCCCTGACGCAAACATAGAAGAGTTGCGGGGGGGTGAAACAGCGGCTCATCGTGCGGTTGCCTTGGACGAGTTGTTTACTTTTCAACTGGCGCTCGTGAGGGAACGCTCGCGCCTGCGAACCAAGGCGGGCGCCGCGCTGAACGGGCAGGCGCGTCTGAGCGTCGAACTCGGGACGTCGCTGCCGTTTGCCCTGACGTCATCGCAACTTCGCGCGATAGACGAAATCTCCGCCGACCTTGTCGGGCCATCGCAGATGAATCGCATTCTCATCGGCGACGTCGGCAGCGGCAAAACTCTGGTCGCGTTTCATGCCGCCGTGTGCGCGGTCGAATCGGGATGGCAGGCCGCAATCATGGCACCGACTGAATTGCTCGCCGAGCAGCATTTCGCCAACTTCAACCGAATGTGCGCACGATTAGGCATCACCACGGCCCTGCTGACGGGAAGAGTCAGGGCGAGCGAACGCACGAGGCTTCTGCGCGCCCTCCATCGCGGAGAGATTGCGGTGGCGTTTGGCACCCACGCCCTGATCCAGGCGGGAGTGGCTATGCACCGGTTAGGAGTCGCAATCATCGACGAGCAGCATCGGTTTGGCGTCTTCGACCGCGCCCGGTTGATAGCCCTCGGGTCGCAAGCGAACGTCCTGCTGATGACGGCAACGCCGATTCCCCGCAGCCTCGCGATAGCGTTATTCCGAAATCTCAACGTCTCGTCGCTCGACGAGCCGCCGCCCGGACGAATCGCGATTACGACTGAAGTCGTTGGCGAAGACGCACTTGCATCAGTAGATGCGATGGTCCGGTCAGAGCTGGAGCGGGGCCGGCGCGCCTACTATGTGGTACCGCTGATCGAAGGCGAGCAGGACGATCCGGACTCGGTCGTCGCCACCGCCAAACGCCTTGCTGCCGCACCACTCAAGGGATTTGGCGTCGGCATACTGCACGGCCGGATGCGGCCGGCGGAAAAAGACGGCGTGATGCGCCAGTTCCGCGACGGCGTGGTGCAAGTGCTGGTCTCGACCACTGTGGTAGAGGTCGGGATTGATGTACCCCAGGCAACGATTATCGTGGTCGTCGCTGCCGAGCGTTACGGACTGGCACAATTGCATCAATTGCGCGGACGTGTCGGGCGCGGCGCCGAAGCCTCGCGATGTTGCCTGATTGTATCCCACGAGGCCGGCCCGCAGGCGCGAGCACGAGTCCAGCGGCTGGCGCAGTGCAAAACTGGTGCAGAAGTCGCGCAGTTGGACCTGCAAATGCGCGGACCGGGCGATCTTTTCGGTACCCGCCAAGCCGGGGCGCTGCCCTTACGCTTCGCCACTTTTATTCGGGACTTTGCCATAATTGAAAAGGCCGGCGACCTCGCCGAAGAATGGTTTCAGCATGATCCCGGACTCGCGACCGCAGAATCAAGGGGACTACGGGGCGCACTTAGCCGAGTGCTGGCTCTTGGCTTCAGCCTGGGCGACGTGGGCTGAAACTAGCACGACTTTATAGCCATCGAAGCCCACGATCAGGCGCCTTTGTCGCTTCTTTGCGGCATGCCGGATTCCCGATTCGACCTTGCCCGTATAAGTTAGAGGTGGTGGCGGTCAAGGGAAAAGAGCCCAGAGGCAAACGGACCCTTCAGGTGCGCCGAGAAATCTCCGCCGGCGGTGTTATCTGGCGCCGGCAAGAACCTGACGATCATCTTCAGGTAGTGCTCGTGCGGCCCGCCGGGCGCGATACCTGGGTATTGCCGAAGGGGCACGTTGAGCCCGGCGAGGCCGTGAAGGATGCCGCCGCGCGCGAGGCGTGCGAAGAAAGTGGACTTGAAGTCACTCCAGGCGACCGGTTGGGCGACGTCTCTTACGTCTATTCCTGGCATGATCGGCCGGGCCTGCCGCCCGTGCGCATCTTCAAACGGGTTTATTTCTATCTGATGGAGGCGCGCGGCGGTGACCTATCGGCACACGACGCGGAGATCAGCGAGGCCATGTGGGTGGATATGAATGAAGCCCCACACCGCGCGAGCCATAAGAGCGAGCGTGAACTGCTGATAAAAGCCCGCGCGATCCTGGAAGCCTTAAGAAGTGGGTAACTCAGGCGCCGCGCCGCTGAGCAGCCGATAAACTGTCACTCCCAGCCGCGCCATCGCCCCAGACTGTTGCGCGGTGGGCCACTCGTCAGTCGCTGGCGCCAGTCGGAGCTACAGCAGGTGCCACCGCGGCGATTGGCTCCTCAGAGCCCACCCACAGATAGATTAGAGCCCCAATCACACCGCCCACAATGGGCGCCAGCCAGAAGAGCCACAGCTGCGAGAGTGCCGAACTGCCGACGAATAGTGCCGGTCCCGTGCTGCGCGCAGGATTTACCGAAGTATTGGTCACGGGAATACTAATCAAATGAATGAGTGTCAGCACGAGGCCAATCGGAATCGGCGCAAAGCCTTGAGGTACCCGTTTGTCGGTCGCACCCATAATCACGAACAGAAAAACTGCGGTCATTGTAATTTCGCAAACGATGCATGAGAGCAGTGAGTATTTGCCCGGTGAGTACTCTCCGTATCCATTGGTGGCGAATCTGCCTAAATCGAACTCTGGTTTACCGCTCGCAATTACATACAAGACCCAGGCGGCCAAAATTCCTCCGAGCACCTGCACAACGATGTACGGGATCACATCGCGAGCGGGAAAACGGCCGCCCGCCGCCAGACCGACTGTCACCGCCGGATTGATGTGGCATCCGCTGATGTGCCCAATCGCATAGGCCATCGTGAGTAGCGTGAGCCCAAACGCCAGCGCGACTCCGACAAAGGCTACGCCCAGTTGTGGAAAAGCCGCAGCCAACACAGCCGTGCCGCAGCCGCCCAGCACCAGCCAAAAAGTACCGATGAATTCAGCTCCCAGCCGTCGTGAAATGCTCACCATCCTAAGTCCTCCTGCCACTGTGCCTTTTTCTCGTTTCGGAAAAGTCCGCCGAATTGGGCCATAGAAGATCTCCTTAGCCGCGGTGCAAGTCCTGGATGATTTCCTTAAGCACTCCCTTGTCGTGCTCGTTTTTGAGTGAGATCTCGAACCCGATTCGATTTACTCCGGCGAAGCGCTGTTTCAGGATCGCCGCGATATCTGCGTAAGTGCCGACTGCGGCGAACGCGTGGACCATCTCTTCGTTGACCAGGTGCGGCATTTCATCCCATTTTTGTTGCACAGAGAGCCGGTGCAATTCCGCCGCCTGATTTTCCCATCCGCCCAACACGAAACTCGAACGGTAAGAGCGAGTGGAGCCATAGAAGGCAATCGTGGATTTGGTTTTTTCGATCGCCTGGACAAGCGAATCGCGGTCTGGTGCGGTGCAAATAAAGCCGCCGCCCGAAATTTCGAAATCACCCCAAGCGCTTTCCGGACGTCCGGACTTTGCGAATCCCTTCTTAAGATTCGGAAAAGCGATTTCGTCCAGGTAACGCCGGGTGACGATACCATGCAGACGGGCGCCGTCACACACCTCGCCGGCCACCTGAAGCATTCGCTCCTGGACCGCCGCAATCATTACCGGAATATGGGGATGGTCTACGGGTGGCGGTGAAAAATTTGGGGTCATCAGCGACAGATTGTAATGCTCACTCCGGAAATCGAACGAGGCACCGGTCTGCCAGTTGTTCCAGCAGGCGCGCAACGCGCCGACGTAATCCTTCATTCGCTGAGCCGGTTTCGACCACGGCATCCCGAAGCGCCGTGTGACATGACCCTTAACCTGCGTCCCCAAACCCAGCGCGAAGCGCCCACCGCTCATCGCCTGCAGGTCCCACGCAAGATAGGCGGTAGCGACCGGACTTTTGGTGAACGCGAGCGCGATACCCGTCACGAGCTGAAGGCTCGCCGGTTCTTGGGCAGCAAGCGCTATCGCGAGAAACGGGTCGTGCTGCGTTTCGGCGCCAACCACCGCATCGTAGCCGAGTTCTTCGGCCTCCCGCACCTGAGCGCGCATCGTGTCCCATCGTGGCCGTCGCTTGCCGCCCGTCTGCATCTCCGGCGAATACGCAGTGCCCCAATTGAGGGTTTTCTCCACTTTGAAGGCTGCCATGCAGGCCTTATTGCGTTACGCAGCCATGCTGTCAAGCCGCGCGCGGCACTCAGCATAATAGAGAAAGGGAAGGCTCTGCCGCCAGAAGGGCGGCGCGGGCCGACCGTCTACGGTCGCTGGAGAGTGGCTATGTAATCAACGATAGCGTCGATGCGCTTCCGGGCTTGAGCCTCGCTTGCAGGCGTGAATTCCTGACCCTGTTGCTGAAAGTTCACACCCCAGAACGGCATATCGAAGCGCTTGTGCGAGGGAATAACTTTGCGTCCGTCGATAGTGTCCTCCACGTCCCGATACGGAAACACACCGCCGTTCAAGGCCGCGATTGTCGTCAGGTCCTTCGGCTTTATTCCGGGGATAATCTTGAGTTCGGGACCATTACCCTTGCCACTTTCGGAATGGCATGGCGCGCAATGTTTGTTGAAGTCGGCCCTGCCCTGCGCGATGGCCTCGGCAGAGGGGGATTGCCAGGGCGCGGGTGCCGGCGTTGCCAGATAATACTCCTCCTGCGCAGACGCCGATGACGAGAGCGCCATCACGCTCGCGGGCAACAGAACAATCGCGAGGCCCACGATTCGGGCATATCCAAGATACCATATCGATCTGAACCGCTTCATACGCCCTGGCAAACCAACCTCCCTTGCAGCAAGATTGAGCGAAAACGCACGAATTGGCAACAACGCCGACACGCTGCCCCACCAATTTCAGCGTGTCGCGAAAGACCTTCCGCAAACAATCACTCATTACATATTTGCAGACATCGCCTTTTCCGCTTCGTCCTCCAAGATGGTGTCCTTGAAGAACTCCGGATTCATTCCGCAATGCAGTTTGACGGGATTGACGAAAACAAAATCGCGAAAATCCTGCTCGCTCATCAATCCAAGTTCGACGCTCTCGTAAGCCTCGGCCGCGGCGTCGCGCATGTCCATCAGGTCGTAATGGCCGAGGTCGGAGCCAAAGATCACATTAAGCCGCGCACCCAGCGGATTACGCCTGGCATCGAAAGCCCATGACGTGACGCGATCGTCACCTTCGCATCCGAAGAAGAAATGCGGCACGAACCGATCATAAACGTCCTGCGCCTGCTGCAGCGCGCAATGATGCCATTCGTCCCATTCCGCCGGCGTGCCACCACCCCCGGCTTCCAGTTCTGACATCACCAGCGGTCCGTCCAGCCGCCCCTCGGTGAACTTGCCGCCATAGCGGCGACAAAGCTCGAGGTACTCAGCGAGGTCAAGGTTGGCGGGATTAACATTTTCCAAGGTCTTGAGGTTGCGCTTGTGCCAGCGTTCGAACAATGCACAATAGAGACTTACCGCCCATCCAACACCGCCTTCCTTGAAGGCGAATTTGATCGTCGGAAACCTGCGGGTAACCCCGCCCAGAAATAATGCTTTGCAGATTCCTTCGGCGGCGGCTGCGAAATGCCCGATCTGGTTGTACATGAAATTCGAAATCGACGTCCGCATGCCCCAGTTGAGCCCGAAGGAATGGAACGTCGGGGTCAGCTTTAACTCGATGCACTTCGCCCATACCGGATCGTAGTCGTATTCGCTGTCGAGACAGAGATTGTCCATCCATGTCAGATATGACGAAAGATGAGGCGCTTGGCGCGCCAGTGCTGGAATCGGCCGGCGTACGAAGGCCGCCAGCATGACGACTTTGAGGCCGAGGCGCGCTGCATATTCAAGTTCTGCAATCGCCTCCTGTGGCGTGTGCATCGGAATACATGCCGCAGGCGTCATCCGCGCGGAATACTCGCGAAAAATATCGGCGTGATACCTGTTGAAGGCACGGCAGACCGCTTGGCGCAATTCATCGTCCTGAATATGCGCAGCGAATAACCCCTGGCTTGGATTGAGGATGACAAAATCGAGTCCCATCTCATCGAGGCGGCGATAGAGCAACCTCGGCAGAGCGGCGGTAGCGCGATCGTAAGTATTCCTTGCTGGATACGGCCACCATACCGGTCGTGGTACACGATGATCGCGGCGCTCATCGGGCGTGAGATGATTCCAGCGAAAGTAAAAGGCCGTGTCCCATGCGCGCTTGTACTGTTCGACGAGCGCCGCGCCGCCGACCTCGCGAATGTAATCGAGTAGGGCGGGCTCGAATTCAACCACGTGACCGTCCGAATCAATGATAGGATGAGAGACGCGCGCCCGAATCTGGGCCGAACGAGTCGTAGTGGAGTCCCTGGTATTCATCGCGTTTCGATTTCTGTGATTTAGATTTCTTCGGTCCGTGGGAACAGACTAGCGGAGCGCGTCTCCGCGCGTCCCGAGCCGTGTCGCAAGGTGCGCGTTTGATGACGCTGGCGCACGAAGCCCGGTGATTGATTGCGTCCGCTCATGGGCGGAGTTCGTACAGCACTGCGAAATCGTCCTTGACCGGCAAGCGGGCGAAGCGAGTAAAGCCGGCGGCTGACGCGAGCTCCCGCGCCTTCTTTTCGCCCATCGCTGTACCGATTCCCGCTCCGTCATGGGCAAGCGAAGTGGTCATGCAGTACAGTGTGCTTATTGAATAGACCATCTTGCCAAGCGGCTTCATATTTTCCTCAACTTTGTCGGAAACATTCACCTCCTGAACTAAATAGGTGCCATCATCCTTCAACGAGCGGCGAATTGCGGACATGAGCCCCAGGGGATCGACTGCATCGTGAACCACGTCGAAAGTAGACACGAAGTCAAATTTGGCAACCGGCAGTTGACCGCCATCGAGCGCTTCGAAGCTAACCCGGTCGGCGACACCCTCGGCCTCAGCGTTATGGCGCGCACGTTCTATCGATTCGGTATGAATGTCGTAACCGAACAGGCGCGCGGCCGGAAACGCTTGCGCAAGCATGACCGCGGCGCGGCCGCCGCCGCATCCTACGTCCGCCGCGGTTCCGCCGGCGCGCAGACGCTCGACCACCTGCGGCATCGCGGGAATCCACTTGCGCAGGAGCTTATGCAGGTAGCGTGTGCGCGAATTGCGCTCTGCCGCTTCGAAAAACCAAACTGGGTATTCAGATTGAGTAACGCCTTTGCCGGTCTTGAAGGCCTCCGCTACTTTGGGTGCGACGGTTACGGCGGCCTGCGCCATCTGAAAATAACCGCCGACGAAAAATGGCGAATCCTCGTCCGCCAGGGCGGCCGCATATTCGGGAGTGAGCAGATAAGTTTCAGCGGCGGCAACGTACTCGACGTAGCGAGCGGTCGCCATGGCGCCGAGCCATTCGCGCACATAGCGTGCGCTGAGGCCGGTCTTGCCGGCAAGTTGCTCGACCGTGAGCGGCCCGGCGCCGGCCATCGCCTTGAATAAACCCGCGCGATCGCCAATATAACAAAGTGCACCGTGAACCACGGTGCCAACGTCGCCTACGACAGTCTGTGCTACCTGTTTCGCTTTTTCGAGATCGAGTCGCGCCATTTGCATCTCCTTATCATCCAGCCATGGTAAGGCCGCCGCTGATACTTATTACCTGGCCGGTGGCATAATCGGCGTCCGACGAAGCGAAAAAAGCTACAGCGCCGGCCACATCCTGCGGCTGGCCGAGGCGGCGCATCGGGATGCCCCGCAGCATCGCCTCCAGCACCTTGGGCTGCTTCTCCATCACTCCGCGCAGTAATGCGGTTTCAGTGGGGCCGGGGCAGACCACGTTGACATTAATCCTGTTGCGCGCCAGTTCGCGCGCCAGGGTTTTAGAGAACGCGATTATCCCCGCCTTGCATCCGGAATAGACCGCTTCGCCGAGTGAGCCGACACGGCCGGCATCGGACGAAATCGAAATGATCTTGCCGCCGCCTCGTGCCTGCATTCCCGGAATTACTGCCTTGCAGCAATTGAGCACGCCGCGAAAGTTGATCGCGATTACGCGCTCCCACGTCTCAGGCGTGCTTTCGACAAACGGCTCCAGCTTGTCCCATCCCGCGTTGTTTACCAGGATGTCGACCGCTCCCAGTTCACGCTCGATCGTAGCGACCGCCGCACTCGCACTATCGAGGCTGGTAACGTCAAGTCTTAACGCCCTGGCTTGAAGCCCGGCCGACTTGAGGTCCGCGGCCGTTTTTGACGCAACGTCTTCCTGAATGTCGGCGATTGTTACATTGGCGCCTTCTTCGGCGAGGCGGGTTGCGATAGCGCGGCCAATTCCCTGCGCCGCGCCCGTGACCACCGCCACTTTCCCAATGAGACGGCTGATTCCTGCGGCCATTGCGGATCCTCCACCAAGTTTCGCCAAGATAGCGCATTTGCGCGCGCAGGGTTAGCGTCGAATCTCTTTAAGCGGAACAGGCCTCTGGTCCGTCGTCTGCATGGCGTTCAGAAGCCAGGTTGACAGGCTGGAAGCTGCCCCGCTTAGGGAGTTAGCTATCGCTGAAGACGTCATTGTATATGTGTCGGAGAGGAGGTCCTGAACGAATCATGGATTATACCGATTATGAATTCCTGAAGGTCGAAGTGGCGGACCGGGTTGCGACCGTGACGATCAACCGCCCCGACTCGCTCAATGCGGTGAATGCGCCGATGCATCATGAGTTGGAGCAGCTCTGGATCGATATCGGCGCCGATCATGACGTCAACGCCATCATCCTGACTGGCGCCGGCCGCGCCTTCTGTGCCGGTGGCGACGTCAAGGGAATGGCGTCGGGCGCGCTGGTGCAGCCGGGAGGAAGAACCGGCAAGGGCCGCGGACGCGGTCCTATCGCGGCCGCCAACGGGCGGCGGCTGGTAGAGAATATGCTCGATGTCGAACAGCCGATAATCGGCGCTATCAACGGTGACGCGGTCGGCCTGGGCGCGACCATCGCGCTCCTCTGCGACATTACGGTCGTCTCGGAAAAGGCCCGCTTTGCCGATACCCACGTCAAAGTTGGAGTAGTCGCAGGCGATGGCGGGGCGGTCATCTGGCCGCTGCTCATAGGACCGCATCGCGCCAAAGAATTTCTGATGCGCGGGAATTTCATCAACGGCGCCGAGGCCGGACGAATCGGAATGGTGAATTACGCGGTTGCACCCGAACAGGTGATGAGCAAGGCGCGCGAGCTAGCGCAAGAGTTGGCGGACGGCCCAACGTGGGCGATTCGCTGGAGCAAGCTGGCAGTCAATAAATGGCTAAAGGAACAAGCCAATCTGATCATGGATACTGGCCTGGCTTACGAGATGATGACCTTCAAGACCAAAGATCATGAGGAAGCGGTGAAGGCGTTCGTGGAAAAGCGAAAACCCAACTTCGTCAAGAACGGATAATGATTAACCGGCCGGTCTGGGGACAAGAGCCGCTCGACCCGATTCGAGCATGCCCGGCTGCGGCGGCACTACGGCCGATCGTGAGACGGTTGCGACATAGGCGTGCAGCGTCTTTTCATGCTGGGCGTGTAGCAACAATCCTTGTGCGATCGCGGCGGCGTGTCCCCAATGAGCAGTGGCGCGGCGGACTTCCTGGGGGCTCGCCATCGCTCCGCGCAAATACGCAATCCCGACTGCTTTGCGCACCCCAAGGTCGCCCGCGGACACGCGCGGCCGCCCCAGCGTGCGCGCCAAGACCCATTCGGCTGTCCATAGGCCGAGGCCACGAATCGCGGTGATTTTTGCAATTACCTCCTCGTCCGGCAGTTTTGCCAAATTCGTCATGTTGAGCTCACCATTCGCTACAGCGCGGGCGCCATTAATTATGTATTCGGCCTTCCGCGTAGTGAATTGCAGCGAGCGGATATCGGCAATTTGGAGTGCGGCGAGGCGTTCGGGATTAAGGCTGTAAACGCGGTGCTCGCCGACGGAATGCGCCCGGCCAAACATTTCCACCAGCCGGCGGCGTACCGTCGCCGCCCATTTGAGATTGACCTGCTGCGCGCTGATACATCGGACCAGCGCCGTCAGCAGGTCTGCCTGGAGCACAGGCCGAAAGCCACGATGTCGCATTGCCAGATGCGCGATCAGCGGGTCGCCGGTACAGAGACGCTCGAACTCTGCCATAAGCGGAAGAAAGGCGGCTCTGACGGCAGGTTCGACCGCGGCGCGTTCGCTCCCATCGCGAACCTGCACACGCAAGACCGGCGCGTCGATCTCACCACCCACTTGGCAGGCATAGGGATGAACACCTCGGGCATTCGTCGTGGTGCGGACCAGCCATTTGCCATCCCAGCGATCGAGCATGTCGTCTCCGGAACGGCGGAAGATTTCGAGCGAGGCGGCGAAGTCGAGCGGCCCCTGGAGGTCTAGCTCAAATTCAAATATGTCGCCGCGCCCAGTTCCCATCAACGGTTCGGTGCCTGACCGCTCGTGTTCATTAATGCGTTTGCAGCCTGAGGCGTCATCGTGTCGGCATCGAAAATATCAAACGTGCCGTTGCGCGCGAGTACTGCAGCGAGCTTGCGCGTCGCCGTCATTGCAACACGCGCCGGACCGGAAGCAGTGCTGACACGCGCGACCCCGAGCCTCTGCAGCTCCGCAGCAGGCGGTGTCCCTGATACCCCTATGACGTTGACTGGGCCCTCAATCGCCCTAACCAGCGCGGCGATTGTCTGCGGGTCAAGATAGCCGATGGGGTAGAGACAATCGGCGCCCGCTTCATGATACGCATTGAGCCGCCGGACCGCATGTTCGAAACGGGAGGCTTTTTCGCCGATGCCGAGCAAATACACGTCGGTACGGCCATTGATCACGATGGGAACTCCCGCGCTCTCTGCTGCGGCACGAGCCGCGCGTATCCGTTCGACGGCCAACGGCAAATCATACAGCCGCCGTTCGCCACCATGCACCGTATCTTCGAGATTAATGCCGACCGCGCCCGCTTCGACCACCATGCGCACTGTCTCGCTGACTTCGCGTGGGCTGCTGCCAAACCCCGACTCGATATCAGCTGTGACCGGAACACGAACCGAACGCGCTATCCATCGCACGATCGTTACCATATCTTCACGCGGAATCGCTTCACCGTCTGGATAACCAGCGGTATACGAAACGCCCGCGCTGGTGGTCGCAACGGCATTGAATCCGGCGTCTTCAAAGATTCGCGCGCTGGCCGCATCCCAGGCATTCGGCAGGACCAAGATACGGCTGCGATCGTGCATCCCGCGAAACGCCTCCGCTTTTGCGCGCTGGCCCTGGATAGACATCTAATTTGCTGCCCCTCAGCCAATGCTGGATCAGTGTGTCTCTGTCAAGCTGTTGAAAGGCAGGATGACAAAGAATAGAGCGGCTGGAAAGATTGTTTCGGGCTCAGTGCTACCGATTGCGCTTAACCGAACTCGCCGCCAATGTAGGCCTTGGTATGCGCCTCGCGTGGATTTTCGAATATCGCTTCGGTCGGTCCATATTCGACCATATAACCGGTGCGTCCATCGCTTGAAGTATCCACGTACAAGAAGGCAGTCATATCAGCGACGCGCCGGGCCTGTTGAAGATTGTGGGTGACGATGGCAATGGTATACTTTTTTTTCAGCTCCGCCATCAGCTCTTCGATCCGATGGGTGGCGACCGGATCAAGCGCGGAGCACGGCTCGTCCATCAGCAGCACCGCCGGCTCGGTCGCCACTGCACGTGCGATGCACAACCGCTGTTGTTGACCACCAGATAGCGCAAGAGCACTTGAGCGGATCTTGTCTTTGACCTCGTCCCACAGCGCGGCCTGGCGCAGTGCCTGCTCGACCTTTTCCTCGATGTGGCCCTTGTAACGATTCAGCCGCAGCCCGAAGGCGACGTTCCTGAAGACGCTCATCGCGAATGGATTCGGCTGCTGGAACACCATCCCGATATGCCGCCGGACCGCGACCGGGTCGACTCGGGAAGCGTAGATGTCCTGGCCGCGGAAGATTACGCGGCCTTTAAGACGAAAACCGCGGACCAGGTCGTTCATCCGGTTCAGGCAGCGCAGGACCGTACTTTTGCCGCATCCCGAGGGACCGATAAAGGCGGTAATCGTTCCCTTCTTTAGTCTCACGGCCACGTCACGGACGGCTCTGAATTTACCGTAATGCAACTCCGCTATGTTGCAGTCGATGAGTGCGTCATCACGCACTATTCCGTTGCTTAGTTGATAGTCGAGTGCGCCATTTGCATGTGCGGTTGTCATAGTGGATGCGTTTGTAGGTGCGGTTGTCATAGTTGATGGGTGTTATGGTGGCCAGCTGTTGGACTAATCGGCCGAGCGCCCGGCCAGGGCCTGACCAATCACGTTGAACACAAGAACGAGCATCACCAGTACCAGAGCGGCGGTCCATGCCAGTGCTATCTGGTTCTCAAATGGTGAACCGGAAAAGTTGTAGATCATCACCGCGAGCGAGGCGGTCGGTTTCATCAGGTCGGCCATGGTCTTGGGCAGGAAGTATGGGTGCGTGCCACTAATCCAGAACTCGCTGAAGAGCGCGGTGAACAACAACGGCGCAGTTTCGCCGGCGGCGCGTGCGACCGCGAGCATCACTCCCGTAAGCATTGCCGGAGCAGCGGTTGGTACGACGACTTTGGTCACCACCTGCGTGGGTGTCGCGCCCATTCCGATAGCGGCTTCCCGCATTCTGGCAGGAACTCCCTTAATCGCTTCATCCGCGGTTAGCAGAACAGTGGGCAACATCAAGAGCGCCAGCGCTACTCCCCCCGCCGGCGCGGAAAACTCGCCGGTCGCGACGACTACGACGGCGAAGCTGAATACTCCGGCCAGGATTGAAGGCAAACCTGTCAGCACCTTCGCCGCGAAACGCACCGCCGAGGCAGTCCGCGTATCGGGGCCGAATTCACTGACGAAGATCGCCCCAAGGATCCCCAAGGGTACGCTAAGCAGCGTGGCGATCGCAACAATCACAAGCGTGCCAACAATTGCATTGCCGAAGCCGCCACCCGGCGCCATCGCAGCGGGTGGCAGCGTGGTAAGGGTTGCCATGCTCAACGCCGCCGCGCCGCGTATCACCAACAGGTAAAGTACCGAGAACAAGGGGAACAGCGCCGCGATGGTCGCAGCACCGGTGAGAATGCTCATCAGATAGCTAAAAAGAGTACGCGGCCGCCTCAGCGAACGCTCGAGACTCTCTAGATCGACCTCGCTGGTTGTACGGCCACCCTCAAACGAAGCAGCCATCAGCGTAATCCCTTGAGTCCCGCGTCGGCGCGCTGTAGTATAAGCGTGCCGGCGATATTGACTATCAGCGTGATTGTGAGCAGCACCAGTGCGGCGTACATCAGCCCACCAACCTCGATCTGATCGGCTTCCGGGAAATGGTTGGCGAGCAACGCGGCGAGCGTGTTGGCGGGTGAAAACAGCGACCAGCTAATGACGTTGGAATTGCCCGCCAGCATCGCCAGCGCCATCGTTTCGCCCAAGGCGCGGCCGAAGCCCAGGATGATCGCGCCGAAGATGCCAGTCGCCGCAGTCGGCACGAAAATCGCCAGGATCGCTTCCCATCGTGTCGCTCCCATGCCAAACGCAGCCTCGCGTAGCCTCGGCGGCACTGCTATCAGGGAGTCGCGCGAAATCGCAGTAATCGTCGGCAGCACCATAATCGCCAGAACGAGCGCGGCGGGTGTCAGCCCGGGTCCACTCAGCCCGGTGCTGAAGAGCGGCATCCAACCAAGATGCGAGTGTAGCCAGTTGGCTGGCGGACGGACGAACGGAATCACCACGAAAATTCCCCACAAGCCGTAGACCACGCTCGGAATTGCGGCAAGTAATTCGATGGTCACTTTGAGCAGATTCTCAATCCTGTCGGGGATCGAAGCGAGCCATGAATCTTCCAGCGTGACAAAGAATCTGAGGATGCGATCAAGGGCCGAAGACAGAAAATGTTCGCTTAGGAAAATCGCGATAGCCAGACCGAAGACGGTTCCAATAGCTAATCCCAGAATCGAGCTATACAAAGTCCCGACAATCGCGGGCAAAATTCCAAAGCGGGCACGGTTGGCATCCCACACCGTCCCGCGGACGAATTGCAATCCATAGGCGCGCATCGACGGCATTGCCTGCCGACCGATACTAAAGACGATCCAACCAACCAGAAAGACCGTAAACCACGCTACGGCGAGGGTGGCGCGGCGAAACAGCCGATCGCTGAAAGTCTCTAATGAGCTGGGAGGCCGCGATATCTCCGCCTGACCCGCCGATGCCATTTCAGCTCTCGCAGGCTCGTGGGCCGCTTCAACATCAGTTACCGCTTCGGCTTGCCCTGCGGTCATGAGATCTGGTCGAGCGCTTTCATGTCATCATCGATGACGTTTCCGGGCAGCGGGATGTAGCCTAGATCGGCGCTGAAGGACTGGCCCTGCGTCAGGCCATATTTGATCACCGACTTGAGCGCATCGAGGGTTTTCGCGTTTTGATATTTTTTGTAACACAGCAGCCAGGTGTAAGTGACTATCGGATAAGAGTCAGGACCTGCAGGATCGGTAACCCAGGCGCGCAGGTTTTCAGGCAATTGGACGTTCGCGAGTGCATCCTTGCCGGTGCTCAAATCGGCTTTCACATATTTGCCGCTCTTGTTCTCGAGCAGCGCCATCGGCATCTTCGCCTCCACCGCGTAACCATATTCGACGTAACCGATCGCGCCGGGTGTCTGCTTAATCAAAGCGCTCACACCGGGATTGCCTTTGCCGGCCACGCCCACTGGGAAGTTGACTGACTTACCGGCACCCGGCCCATTTTTCCAATCGCTGCTAATCGCACTTAGGTGCGAGGTGAAGACAAAAGTGGTGCCGCTGCCGTCGGAACGGCTGACGACCGTTATCTTGGTATCCGGCAGATTAACTCCCGGGTTGACCTTGGTTATCGCCGGATCATTCCAACTCGTGATTTTGCCAAGAAAGATCCCGACGTAGGCCTCCCGTGAGAGTTTAACGTCGGCGGGCAAGTCGGGAAGATCGTAGGCGAGCACGATTGCGCCGGCGGTCATTGGCAACAGCACGACGCCGTCTTTGACTGAGGCCATTTCCTCGTCCGTCATCGCTGCGTCGCTAGCACCGAAGTCGACCAGGTGTTGCTGGAATTGCTTGACTCCCGCGCCGCTGCCCAATGCTTGATAGTTAATCTGCACGTTCGGATGCGCTTTGTTGTATTCAGTGAACCATTTCTGATAGAGCGGCGCCGGAAATGTCGCCCCAGTGCCTTGCAGTGTGACCGCATCATCGGCCCCAAGCGCAGCCGCGAGGCCAAGCTCCCCAAGTGACCACCGGCCAAGGAGGCAAAGCCCCAACCACGCCACCGACAAAGCAGTCAGCAGCGGCAACTTTCGCCCGACGCGCATAGTTCGCTCCCGATTTTTTAGCCAAGCGAAATGCAAGGCATATTTTGACAGAAGAAATTAAAGCGAAGGATTATTACCGCGATGTGTCAGGCGGATGATGCTTTAGTTTCAAATTGCCACCCAAAGCAGCCACCGCGGCGAAGCGCGCCCGGCCCCGTGCGGATTGAAGGCACGCCGGCCGAGGCATACGAAGTGAGATTGTGGCCGCCAACTCGCTGCACCGCGACCAATGCCGCCGCTACTGCTTGCTCTTGGCGGGCAACCTCAACTTGACGCTGTCAGGAGGTTGACTGATATTACGCAAAGCGCAGACAAAGCGTTCACGAGGATTGGCCACCAGAGTTTCCTATCATTAAGCTGGGCGCGACCGCCGGACGCCTACCGCATTGTGGGGGAGACAGTAATATGGCGCAATCTCATTACTTCATCTGCTATTCACGCCGAGATGGCGAAGAAATTGCTCTAAAACTTGGCGATCAACTCGCAGCAGGACCGCCGAGTATTCCGGTATGGCTTGACCGGCGGAACCTGCAGCCGAGCATAGACTGGGACGAACAGATAGTCGCGGCTCTGCATGAATGCGCGGGCGTCCTCTTTGTGATGACCAGGGACGCCGTCGTACCGAACTCGGAGTGCAAGCGAGAATGGACGCGGGCGCTCAAATATAACAAGCCGATAATTCCACTCCTGTTCGACAAGGAAGCCGAAATGCCGTTTCGGCTGGAGCCTCGCCAGTACATCGATTTCACTCATGGTGTCGATCCCGCCCTTGCGCGGTTGCGCGAGCACGTTCGCTGGCGCGCAACGCCGCAGGGGATCCTGCAAACGCTGACAGAACGTCTGCAAGACGCTCAGCGGGAACTTGCTCGCGGCGACGAAACCGACAAGGGGCGCATCGAGGAAGAGATCGCGGAACTGGATCGGCAGGTGGCTGAGCAAGAGCGACTTATCGGCAAGCGATGAGGCGGGCTCGCGACACGTCTGCGCGTGATCGCTTAGGGGACGAATTCGATGGCTGAGTCCTTTTATTTCATCAGCTACTCGCATGCCGATGGCGAGGAAATTGCGCTTAAGCTCGCCGATCAACTCGTGGCCGGACCCCCAACTATCGGCATCTGGCTGGACCAGCGCAACCTGCAGCCCGGCATCGACCGTTATGCGCAGATCCTCGAGGGTCTGAAAGGATGCCAGGGATTGCTGTATTTGATGACCAGCGACAGTACCAATTCAGATTGTCCGTGTACGCGGGAATGGATTCGCGCACTCCAGTACAAGAAACCTATCCTTCCGTTGATCTTCCACCCGGGGCTTGAAATGCCTTTCCAGTTAGAACCCCGCGAGCCAATAAGCTTCACGGAAAGCTTTGACGCCGGCATCGCACGGTTGCGCGAACACGTGCGCTGGCGTGACACGCCCGAAGGCGGGCTGCATACGGTCAGGGAGCGGCTGCGCGACGCCCGCCGTGACTTCGACAGCGCTCAAAAGGGCGAGAGGGATCGTATCCAGAAGGAGATTACCCAGCTTCAAGAGCAGATCAATGATTTGCAGCCGGCGATAGACAATCCCGAGGCGGCTCAGCAGCGGACTCAGGAGAGCATCGCGCGGGGCCTCGAGCGGGAGCGCCAACCCGAGGAACCGGTCGCGCCCAAGGTACAGACTCGCTTTATCAACCGCCTACCGCTGATTCCGCCGACCTACTTTCAGGACCGGCATTTCGAAACGGCGCAGATTGGCGCGTTTCTTCGTGATGAAAACCTGCGCCTGATGACAGTCGTCGGACGCGGCGGTGTGGGGAAGACGGTAATGGTGTGTCGGCTCCTGCGATCGCTGGAAGGGGGACGGCTGCCGGACGACGGCGGCGAGCTAGCGGTCGATGGAATCGTCTATATCGGCGGCCACGTCTTTGCTGGGCGAGCTAATGGTTGATGAACGCCGCTTCGATAGAGCGATCAAGATGTTCGACGAGGCGCGCGCGCTGGCCGATGATGCAAACGTCATCCAATATCAGATGGAGACGCGACAGCAACTTGCCCGTGCTTGCCTGCTTTCAGGCGATCTTTCCCGAGCCCGCGTTCTGGTCGAAGAGGCGACAAAGTATAGAGTTCCGAGGGCGTACGCCTCGGTTCTCGCCCTTCAGGGTGTGGTTGCTCTGCGCCAGGGAGATAGCGCACGCGCTTGCCGGGCGTTTGACATGGCGCTCAATGAATCCGCCGTGCGACTGGCGCGGACGCCAAGGGACGTCAGCGCTGCCTTTACCAGGGCACTGGCGCTGGCCGGGCTTGCGCTCTGCCGGGATGCCGAGTTGGCGGCCGATGCAGCCGAGGCTTATCGGACCGCGCGTCGCACCGCTGGCGCCGCCCCGGGTATTGTGAAGCGTGAGTTGAGCGAACTCGACGCCCTGGCCGCTGCCGATCGCGCGGGAACACTCAAACCCGTGCGCGCCGCCCTGGAAGCGGGCTCGTGATGCCTCGCGCTGGTTGAGCATAAAGGGTGAGGCGGAGCCGGCATTCGTGCGCCGGGATTGTAGGATAGCGCGGTCAATGGAAATCGTGCGATTTGGGCATCGCGCCGTCGAGTTTCAGTTCGGTGAAGCGGCGGCCTAGCACGTGGATTACTCCTTCGTGCTTTTGCAACGGACCTTCGACTATCAGCATTTGGGCGCGATGCAGCAGGCCGCGGTTAGAATGAAACAACTCGGGCGTCACCATCGCATTGGCTATTCCGGTTTCGTCCTCTAATGTCAGAAAGAGCAAACCTTTGGCTGTGCCTGGGCGCTGGCGCACGATCACTACGCCGGCCGTCCTGGCCCATGAGCCATTAGGAGCATCGGCCAATTCGGCCGCGCTCAGAATGCCGCGCGACTTGAGCGACTGCCGCAGATGTGCCATTACGTGCGGCCCGGTTGTTATGCTGGTGGCCGAATAATCGGCGAGGGTTTCTTCAATCGCGGTCATGGTAGGCAATTGACGGGCATCGGGTTCGGGAGCATCCCCCTCAGCTTGAATGGTGGACGGGGCTGAAGGTTCAACGCCCGTCAGCAGGCTGCCAGGATCGCGTTCGACCGCCGCCGCTTGCCATAAGGCTTCGCGCCGCGCCATTCCAAAGGCGGCAAAGGCGCCCGAGTAGGCAACTGCAGCGAGTTCCCGCTTGTTCGGTGCGACGCGCGCGGTAAAGTCGGCGATTGAGCGAAATGGACTTCGACGCCGCGCGCTCTCAGCGCGAAGCCCCGTTTCCTCCCGCAAACCGTTGACGTATTTCAGCCCCAGACGAACCGTTGGTGCTGCGCCCTCGAGCGTGCATTTCCAGTCGGAACGCGTTACGTCGATCGGCATCACCTTGACGCCGTGGCGTTGCGCGTCCTTGACCAGTGTCGCCGGATGGTAGAAGCCGAGCGGGAAGCAATTGAGCATCGCCGTCAGAAAAGTGGCCGGGTGATGGCATTTCAAATAGGCCGACGCATACGCAATCAAGGCGAAACTCGCGGCATGCGATTCCGGGAACCCGTACAAGGCGAACGAGGTGATCGAGCGCACGATGCGGCTGGCAACCTCGCCATGGATACCATTTTGCGCCATGCCCGCGCGCAATCGCTGTTCAATTTTGCCCATCCGTTCAACTGAGCGCTTGAAGCCCATTGCGCGGCGCAATTCCTCGGCCTCGCCGGCGCTGAATCCGGCCACCGCCATTGCCATTCGCAGCAATTGTTCCTGAAAGAGCGGCACTCCCAGCGTGCGGCGCAGGATTGGTTCGAGTGAAGGATGGTCGTAACAGATGCGGGCACGGCCGCTGCGGCGGTCGAGAAATGGATGGACCATGCGGCCGACGATCGGGCCGGGGCGAATAATCGCGACCTCCACCACCAAGTCGTAAAATGTGCGCGGCTTCATGCGCGGCAGCGTCGCCATTTGCGCGCGGCTCTCAATCTGAAAAACGCCCACGGTGTCGGCTCTTTGCAGCATCGCGTAGACTTGGGGGTCGTCAGCGGGCAGATGGGCGAGGTCGAGCGTGATCTGCTCGTGCTCGCGCATCAGGGGTAACGCCTCTTCCAGTACCGCCAGCATCCCAAGGCCGAGCAGGTCAATCTTGATAATGCCGAGGTCGGCACAATCGTCCTTGTCCCATTGGATCACAACCCGGCCCGGCATCGTCGCCGGTTCCAGCGGGACAATTTCGTCGAGCGGTCCTCCGCCGATCACCATCCCGCCGCTGTGCTGCCCCAGATGGCGCGGCAGGCCCTGCAAGCGCCGCACGATCTCCGCGAGCATCTGAATCCGAGGCGCGTCGGGATCAACTCCGCCCTTGCGAAGCAGTGTGGTGAACTCGTCGTGCTGATCCTGAAACTCATAAGCGTAATTCAGCTTCGCCAACCTATCGACCTGATCTGGGGGAAAGCCCAGCACTTTAGCGGCTTCGCGCACGGCGCTGCGCACACGGTACGTAATTACATTCGCGGTCATCGCCGCGCCGCGTTCACCATAGCGACGGTAGACATACTGGATCGCTTTCTCGCGTTGGTCGCCGCTGGGCAAATCGATATCGATATCAGGCCATTCGCCGCGCTCCTCGGAAAGGAAGCGCTCGAACAACAGCTCCATTTTGACGGCGTCGACCGCGGTGATGCCGAGCGCATAACACACCGCCGAATTGGCCGCCGAGCCGCGCCCCTGCGCCATGATCCGGTTTTCACGACAGAACTGGACGATATCCCAGACGATGAGAAAATAACCGGCGAGCTTGAGCTTGGCGATAATTCCCAGCTCATGCTCCAGTTGCCGGCGAGTCCGCTCGTCGGGAATACCCCATCGTTCACGCGCACCAACCATGGTCAATGCGCGCAGATAGCTGTCACTGGTCTCGCCGCGCGGCAGTGGATAATCGGGAAAGCGATAGCCGAGATCCTGCAAGGTGAACTCGCACCGGCCGGCGATTTCACGGGTCTCCGCGATGGCCCGCGGACTATCACGAAACAACTCCGCCATCTCGGCGGGAGCTTTGAGATGCCGTTCATTATTAATCCAAAGCGCACGGCCTGCTTCGTCCAGCGAGGTGCCGAGACGAATGCACGTCATCACATCGAGTAACGCACGCTCTGCGATAGGCTGAAACCCCTTCGCACTTGTGAAACAAGCGCCGTTGGTCACGACAAGCGGAATTCGGCAGGTTTCGGCGAGCGCGGCGAGCTTACGATTGAGCCGCTCCTCTCCAGGATCAAGATGACGTTGAAGGTCGATATACAAATTGCCAGGGCCGAAGATTTTTTCGAGTCGTTCGCATAATCGGCGAGGATCTTCGCGCCGCGCCAGCAAGTGCGCGAGCGGACTTGTCGCACTGCCGGCAAGAGCGATCATTCCGTGGCCGAATCGTTCTAAGTCATCAAGGCTGACGCGGCCATCGCCTTTGGCGGGGTATTTCGGCGAGCCGCCAGTATTTCTTCCGATAATCCGTAGCTTGGATGCGGTAATCAGGCGGCACAGGTTCTGGTAGCGTTCACGATCCGGCACTAACACATAGAGCCGCGCGGGCTCAGTTGCGGTTTCCTGCCTGTCACCGAAGCTCGCATCGTCCAGGGTCAGCTCGGCACCAACCATCGGCCGTAGCCCATATTGCCTGGCAGCCTGGTAAAAACGCGGCGCGCCGTACATGCCATCACGATCGCCAAGCGCGATCGCGTCATAACCCAAGGCTGCGGCGGATTCGGCCAACTCCTCCGGTGCTGTGGCGCCTTCGAGAAAGCTGAAAGCGCTGCGGGCGCGCAGTTCAACGTAAGGTGAAGCCATTTGTGCAAAGCGTTTCTTCGCTTAATATTCGCCTAGAGCAACCCCTTGTAAAGAGATCACGCGACTCGATCGGTATCCTGGGCCTGAAATTTTTTTTCGAATCCCCCAATTAACTCGAACGGAGAACCTTGCCCGTTCAAATGGGACGTCGCGTGCGCCCATGGCATCACTGCTGTCGCTTCTGGTAAATTCCTCGGCTTCACTTCGGAATGACCGGTGACTGATCGAGCCCAGTGCGCCTATGGCAGAACAGCCGCAATTGCGCTTATGCTCCCCTCGTGAGAACCGGCGCCGCCGGACCGCGGCGCGACGGAGGCAGCCCTGATGAATCAAATCCACGCTGAACGCGAACAGCGCTTTATCGCCCTGGCCGCTGGACTTGCGGACGATTTTGCCAAGCGCGCCGCGCAACATGACGAGGATGAATCATTTCCGTTCGAAAATTACGAGCAAATGCGTGAATGCGGTTACACCAATCTGATCATTCCAGAGGAATTCGGCGGGCTGGGCGCGAGCCTGCTCGAAAGGATCAAGGCGCAGGAGCGCCTGGCGCAGGGCGACGGGGCAACCGCCCTCGCCATCAACATGCATTTTAACGTGCTTGGTTTACTGATCGATCTTCACCAAAGAGCCAACCGGCCTCGAACGGCCAAAGCCCGTGATGAAACGCCTCGACGCGAAGAATTGCCGCGGGTGGTCGTGGACGCGGCTAATATCGCGCAAAAGTTGGAAAGGATTGGGCGCGAGCGGCTCATTTGCGGCGGCTCAGGCTCCGAACCGGATAACGCCGTAATTAATCTGCGGCCTCGCACTGAGGCGCGGCGGGTCGACGGCGGTTTTTTGGTTAACGGCCGCAAAATTTTTGGCACGCAAAGCATCCGGCTCGATTACTTCTTTGCCGAGGCCACTTGGCCCGACGCGCCGGAGCGGCCAACTATCATCACCTTTTTCGTCGAGCCCAAAAATACGCCAGGCCTGATCTTTAAAGACGACTGGCATACCATGGGGATGCGGGCGACCGCCTCGTGCGGTTCGGAATTGAAAGACGCCTTTGTGCCTGATTCGGCCGTTATTCTGCGTCGAGCGGTGTCGAACAGCGCAATGATCACGCGGGTCTTCGCCAAGGCGCCGTTTTCAATCGGCGCGCCGTATATTGGCATTGCAGTGGCGGCCCGAGATTTCGTAGTCGACTTTATGCGCGATCGGCCCCGCTATCCGCTAAAAAAGCCGATGAGCCATTTGCCCGCGGTGTTCAATAAGGTCGGCGAGATGGAGATGCTGATCGAAGGCGCGCGGGCGGTGATGTGGAAGGCGGCGGCCGACGTGGAGCACGACGAGCCAGCCAACTGGTCGCGCAAAGCGATCGCCGCATGCATGATCGCCCGCGAGAATTCGGTCAGAGTGGTCGACCTCGCGCTGCGGGCAGTAGGTGGTTCGTCATACTTCAAACGGCTGCCCCTGGAGCGCTTCTATCGTGACGTGCGAGCCGGCCTATACCATCCGTTCGACAGCGACGAGAGTATTGAATTTCTCGGCAGAAGTGCTTTTGGGCTGCCGATGGGCGACCCAGACGATTACATCTAATTGTGTGCCACAATAGCGAGCTTCTCACGTGCGGAGATCCGGTATGGCGACAGCCAAGACACGTTTCGGCTCCCTCGAACACTACGAAAAGGGCGGAGTCGAGGTCATCAATGACGATCCTCGCAATTATGCATTCTCGAATATCTTCGAAGTTGCATCTAAAGCCGAAGCATGGGAAAAAGTCGCCGTCGCCAAAAATATAAAATATGTCCTCGAAGCGATTCGCGCCGAAGGCACCTCGCCATGGTACGCAGCCGCGCATGATGAATCCGCCATTGTAATGGACGGCGAAGTCGAGATTCGCCTAGTCAAGCCGGATACTCCTATCGTTGCCGAGAATCATGAAGGTACCACGATGCTTGAGGGCATTCCGCAAGGACGCACGATGGGACGGATCACAGCGCGGCACGGACACATGGCGCTGCTGCCGAAGGGCGCCGCCTACCAGTTCCATGCTACGCGGCCGGGCGTAATCCTGCTGCAAACGGTCAAAGGCGATCTCACCGTCGAGCGCTGGAAAGATATCTGTCAGAAATAATGAATCGTCGTTCAGGATGGCAGACCAAAACAACGCGCTCGTTGTTTGTCGTTCCAAACGACCCCGAAGACCGAACCACCGCGAAGCAGAAGCGGCGAGATCACGGACTGACGCGACAACCTGTTTGAACCGGCAAGTTTTCCACCGAAGTCCGTGCTGCTAAGGTAGTAGACGGCTTATGTTGTCACTGGCACGGGGTAAAGAAGGGGCGTTCAAGCTCGTCGCCGGCTACCAGCCGCAAGGCGATCAACCGGCTGCGATTGAATCGTTGGCGCAGAACCTGCGCGACTGCATCAGGCACCAGGTGCTCTTGGGTGTTACCGGGTCGGGCAAGACCTTCACGATGGCGAACGTGGTTGCCAAGCTGAATCTGCCGACGCTGGTGATTGCGCCAAACAAAACTCTCGCCGCTCAGCTTTACAATGAATTCAAAAGTCTCTTTCCGGAGAACGCAGTCCGCTATTTCGTCTCCTATTATGATTACTATCAACCCGAGGCCTACGTTCCTTCGACCGACCTCTATATCGAAAAGGACGCCAGCATCAACGACGAGATCGACAAGCTGCGCCACTCCGCGACCAAGGCTCTGCTCGAACGCAACGACGTGCTGATTGTCGCCTCCGTGTCGTGCATCTACGGCCTGGGCGAACCGGAAGTCTACTTCGAGATGCTGGTATTCCTCGAAGAGGGACAGACTATCGAGCGCGATCGCGTACTCCGAAAACTGGTTGATATCCAATACCAGCGCAATGACTACGACTTCCATCGCGGAACCTTCCGAGTGCGTGGCGATACGGTCGAGGTTTTTCCGGCGTACGAGGAAAGCCGGGCCGTGCGCATTGAATTCTTCGGCGATCAGGTGGAATCGCTCTATGAAATCGATCCGCTGCGCGGCAAGGTTATCCGCAAGCTCCAGGCGGTCGCGATTTATCCTGCGTCGCATTATGTGACTACGTCGGATCGAATGGAAACCGCGGTACGCAATATCAGGTCGGAGCTGAAGGAGAGGCTGGAATTTTTCCGCCGCGAGAATCGTCTGCTCGAAGCACAACGACTCGAACAGCGCACCCTTTATGATCTGGAACTACTGGCGGAGATGGGGTTCTGCCCCGGCATCGAAAACTATTCACGCCATTTGACCGGACGCGCTCCCGGCCAGGCGCCACCGACCCTGCTGGACTATTTCCCCAAAGATTACTTGTGCCTGATTGACGAAAGTCATGTTACTATTCCCCAGATTGGCGGAATGTACCGCGGCGACCGCTCGCGCAAGGAAACCCTGGTCGAATATGGTTTCCGATTACCGTCGGCACTGGATAATCGCCCGCTCAATTTCGAGGAATGGGAAGGCTTCGTCAACCGAATCATTTATGTGTCGGCCACACCCGGTGACTATGAGTTACGAAAATCGAGCGGCCTGGTAGTCGAACAGCTGATCCGGCCAACTGGCCTGGTTGATCCGGTGATCGAGGTGCGCAGGGCAGATACCCAGGTTGATGATTTGCTCGAAGAGATTCGCAAGCGCACCGCCGCTGACGAACGGGTCCTCGCTACTTGCCTCACCAAAAAAATGGCCGAAGACTTGACCGACTATTATCACGACCTCGGTGTTCGCGTGCGTTACCTCCACTCGGATATCGAAACTATCGAGCGTGTCGAAATCATCCGCAGTCTGCGCAAGGGCGAGTTCGACGTGCTGGTGGGAATCAACCTGCTCCGCGAAGGACTCGATCTGCCCGAAGTTTCACTAGTGGCGATTCTTGATGCGGACAAAGAGGGCTATCTTCGTTCTGCGCGATCCTTGATCCAAACCATCGGGCGTGCGGCGCGCAATATCAACGGTAAGGTGCTGATGTACGCGGATCTGACGACCGAGTCGATGCGAATAGCGATTGACGAGACCAATCGCCGCCGCGCCAAGCAACTCGCGTACAACGAAGCTAATGACATTACGCCCAGGACCATCGTCAAAAA
>Ga0306920_100001064_pt1 | contig 33708 bp, 22 predicted proteins | sample flu12Cox44000170_FD_204666 | JGI IMG/M metagenome (GOLD analysis project Ga0306920, IMG submission 204666) | Lab enrichment of tropical soil microbial communities from Luquillo Experimental Forest, Puerto Rico - flux4day.12C.oxic.44.000.170 (v2)... | ecosystem: Environmental > Terrestrial >...
TGTAAGCCCGTTGACAGATCTCTGGACGGTCGACCGCTAAAGTGCTTCGCGTATCGCACTGGAGGACGCCATGCCACTCACGAAAAGACTACTTGCCGCACTCATTCTCACCTGCATTGCGAAGTCCGCACTTTCGCAGGGCTGGCATCAGTTTCCACTCGCTGCTGCGGACAGCATGTCCGGCTCCGGAGGAATCGCCGCCGTATCGCGCAGCTCCAATACCATGGAGGTGTTTTGGATCGGGCCACACGGTTCGGTGGAAGATCGCTATTTCTACGATGGTGCCGGTTGGCGAGGATTCACATTGGCAGCGCCGGGAAGTGCGTCCACCACCGGCGCAATTGCAGTCGTCTCGCGCAATGCAAACACGATGGAGGTGTTCTGGATTGCGCCCGATGGCTCCGTGCAGGATGCGTATTTCTACGATGGTGCGCCGTGGAAGCAATTCACACTTGCTGGTCCCGGAGCAGCCTCCACGAGCGGTGGTATTTCCGCCGTATCGCGCAGCTCCAATACCATGGAGGTGTTTTGGATTGGGCCACACGGTTCGGTGGAAGATCGCTATTTCTACGATGGTGCCGGCTGGCAAGGGTTCACATTGGCAGGGCCGGGAAGTGCGTCCACAACCGGCGGAATTGCAGCGATATCGCGGGCCTACAACACGATGGAGGTCTTTTGGACTGGCCCGACTGGTTCGGTGCAAGACGCGAACTTCTACGATGGCGGACCCTGGGCGCAGTTTACGCTCGCGGCACCGGGAAGCGCTTCCACGACGGGCCGGATGGCGGCCATCTCGCGCGACCCCCGATGTATGGCAGTGTGGTGGACCGGGCCGGATGGGCATGTCCAGGATGCAAATTGGAACGATGGCAGTTTCGGATGCGAAGCCCACTCCTCGGGTCACACGTGGCATCAGTGGTCCTTGGCTCCGCCTGCAAGCGCGTCCGTTACTGGGGGCATTGCCACCGCATCGCGCAGTTCGAACAACATCGATCTCTTCTGGATCACGCTCGATGGCCATGTGCAGCATGCTTCCTGGTACCCGCAGCACGATTGGAATTATTCTCAACTGACAGTCGGCGCTGCCCGCGCTGCCCTGTCCGGCAGAGTGGCCGCCGTTTCTCGTGCCGTCACGACGACAGAGATCTGGTGGCCAGGGGCGGACGAGTCGGTTCAGGATAACTACTGGTACAGCCCTCGATGGGCCGGAGGCGGCTACGCGCCTCTGACATCGCAGGCCTCGAACTTCCGTTGGTTGGTACTGAAGTGCACGCTGTCGGATAACCGGAGCGTACCCGAGCATGTCGACGCGCTGATCGACAACTTCCTCACAGAGCAGGGCAGGGGCAGCGGAAACGTCGTCGACTACTACTCGGACGTGAGCTACGGAGCAGCCGCGCTCACGGGCACGGTGAAGGGTTGGTATGCCGCGCCATTCAACGGAACCGAGCCCGAGTATGTCGGAGGGAACAATCGATACAAGCGGGTACAGGCATGCGCCGACGCCATTCCTGCAGCCGAGGCGGCTTCCATCGGCTTCGGATCGTATTGGGGCGTCATCATGGTGACCAATCACATCCAAGATGGTGGGGCATGTTGGGACGGCCAGAGATCGTTGCAGATCCAGGGCGCCTCTTACCCTCTGGCGTGTGTCGTATTTGATCCGCTTTCGATGTTCACGGCATTCGCGGCGCATGAGGTGGGCCACGGCCTCGGCTTCCCACACTCCTTCGATAACGCCCAGCGGAGCTGTGGCGGCGCACCCGGGGAGTATTGCGATCCCTGGGACATCATGAGTGCCCTGGGCACCTACTACTTCGACTCGCTTGACTACCCCGTTGCCGGTCCCGGTGTGAACGTGCCGAATCTCTTCCACCAGGGGTGGATTCCCGGTAACCGCATCGCGACGTATACGATTGGTGCACCAGATACAGCCTTCACTTTGAGCGCCCTCAGTCACTCTTCCGGAACGACGCCCCTCGCCGTGACGATTCCGGACTTCCCGTTTCTTTTCACTGTTGAGTATCGGCAGAAGGACGGATGGGATGCCGGCATTCCGAGCAACGCCGTCCTGGTGCATATCTACACGGCAGGGGCGAATCCTTATTCGGTCCTGTTCGACAGTGCGACTTTCAATGGGTCGATTCTCTCGGGCCAGACGCTGACATTGGGCAACTTCCGGATTCGCGTGAATTCCACTGCTGGCGGAACTGCCAATATCACGATAGGGCCAGCATGAAGGGTTTGGCTGATTTTTACGCGGGCGCGAGGGCGACGGGCCGAAACTCAGTGACGAGCCTATGGAGCTACATCGATGAGAACACGGTTGCGCACGACTATACTGGCACTTGCACTGATGCCGTCGCTCTCTGCCCCAAGGGCAATAGCTGAACCGGGCGACCTTCTGAGGTCGCAGTGCTGAGTTCGAAAGGTAGCGTGAAACTACCCGAAGAACATCCAAGCGTCACGGCGGAAATGGTCGGTGGCCAGTCTGTCAAGATTACCAATCAGTCGCCGAGGCCGCGTCCTTGAAGAGCGAGTCTACGCGGCGGCGTCGAAGAGTGGTCCATAGACGAGTTCCTTGTTGGTGTAGGCGATGTCACTCACCGAGGCGGGGAGCGTCAAGACCACGTGGTAGTAGTCCACGGGCAGGAGGTCGGCCCGACGAGCCTCGAGCCAGCGCCGCGCGGCACTGCCCTGGCACTTGGGGCAGTGGCGGTTGCGATAGGAGTTGTAGGCGATCTGCCCCTCCCCGCAGGTGGAGCAGGTTGGCTGGCAAGTGGTTCATGCCGTGACGGATCAGAATGCGGTGCACAGTGGAGCATGCAAGGCTAAGTTGATGGAAGCGCTTCAGATAAGCGGCAATCCTGCGTGGCCCAAAGTAGTAACGCTGCCGCAAATACAGGATCTTGGAGATGACTTCCCGGGGCGTCTCTCGGGGCGAGCGCAGCGGCACCCGGGGACGATCGCATAATCCGGCTTCGCCGTATCCCTATGTCTTGATTTCCATCTATAAAAGGTTTTGCGAGAGATGCCGAAGTGACGGCAGGTCCGGACCACACTCCGCCTCGTAACGCCGACTTCCCGCAGCAGCTTAAGCCGCCAGGCCAGGAGGCGGTTCTGTTCAGTCTTCGTCATGGCTCTCTACTCCGGAGGTCGGAATAAGAGCCAGAATGTCACCTTAGTCTTGGGACTTCACATCAGCAGCACCAACCACTTACCTACTCCGTCTTTCGCCGAAGCCAGGTCGTTGCGGAGCTTTTGCGGGACTCGGAGGCGTAGGCCTTCTCCGATGCCTCGATGAGCTTGGAGAGCTCGGCCTGAGAGTAGTGCGTCGTGACGTGATCGGACTTGTGGCCAAGGAGGATCTTGCGATCCTCGAAGCCGACGCGGGCGGCGCGCAGCCGATGCTCATACAATTATCACGACTTCCTAATAACTCCATAACGATTTCCCCTCAGCTGATAGCTAACCTTTCTATCGAGGGGTCGCGACAATAAAACACTGTGGAGGGCATTGATGCGAATAGCGTCGGTGCGGGAGCATCGCTTTCCTGATGTGATCAGGGAATGTCCGACTTGCGCTCCCGTTTGCGCATGTTCGTTTGTGACGTGGACCTTATGGGGGTTTTCTACGAGTCCGCGCGCGCGGCGGAAGTCACCTATGGACGCGCGTTCGAAGAATGCGCGGCCCCGGGTTGCACTGTCGAGTGTACCGGGATCGAGCCTTCAAGCGCGTCTGCTGCGGCGCAGCAAGCTCGTGCCACGTCGGCCAGAGCTCAGCGCATCTGGCAACACTGCGTCCGCCCTGCGGGCAACGCAGCCGTTGCTACTGTGAACAGCCCTCTGCTCACAGCGTTGCATCCCGGTCATAGCTCCACCGCCGTGACGGCGATGAACACGTGCGAACGCGTTGATCGAGCGCAAACACCTACGTGGTACGGGTCCGTCGATGACCGGGATTAACACGCGTCGCATGCTCTTTCCGGGGAGCGTGTTCGGGAGTCTTATACACCCGACGCAATACGATCCCGATGCAACACGATTCACAGATGAGATCGATGAGCGTCCATCGAAGTGTCCACGCAATGTGTCCGCACGGTGTCCGGTCGTCCGCCGCGCGGAGGCATCGCTCGACGATGGCGCAGGGCCCTCCCGCACGCAATCTGCAATGTGGTCAGGCGCTTGCCGCGGACTCGCAGCTCGCGCAGTCGCTGGCACGGCAGATGCAAAGTTTCCACCGCATGAAGCTTGAGAAGGCGCAAACACGAATTGCGCGGGTCGCGCGCTACCGAACCGTTTTCGGCGCAACGGTCGCGATGCGCGTGTTTGCAGGAGCGAAAGGAACCAGTAACACACGACGGACGGTGAACTCGGTGCACGACGCCGCGTGCACGTGAGTTTTACCAGCGAGGCGTTATATGGCCAGCGCACTGAGCCGTGTCCGGGAGGCGAGCCTGGACATTGCGGCATGGCTCCGCGGTCTCGGGCTCCAACAGTACGAGGCGATATTTCGCGACAACGATATCGACGGCGCGGTCCTATCTAGCCTGACGGCCGAGGATCTCAGGGACCTCGGCATTGCCTCGGTTGGCCATCGTCGCCGCCTGCTCGCGGCGATCGCCTCCTTGAACGAGCGCGGCAAGCAGCCAGCGATCGCGTCGGTCCCGGACGGTCCATCCGCGACGGAAGCTGAGCGGCGACAGCTGACGGTAGTTTTCTGCGATCTCGTTGGTTCGACCGCGCTGTCGTCGCGGCTCGATCCCGAAGACCTGCGCGAGGTAATGGGAGCGTATCAAAGGTGCATAGGCGAAGTTCTGGGGCGGTTCGACGGATTTACCGCCAGATACATGGGCGACGGCGCGCTGATTTATTTCGGTTACCCGCAGGCGCGTGAGGACGATGCTGAACGGGCGGTGAGAGCCGGGCTCGCGCTGGTTGGCGCCGTGAGCGTATTGAGGCCGCATGTAGACATCAAGCTGCGATGCCGCGTCGGGATCGCTACGGGACTCTCTGTTGTCGGTGATTTGATTGGGTCGGGCGCAGCCCAGGAGCAAGCTGTCATCGGTGAGACGCCGAACGTTTCCGCGCGACTGCAAGCGCTCGCCGAGCCAGACTCCGTGGTAATTGCCGACAGCACGCGCCGACAATTGGGGTCTCTCTTCGAGCTCATCGATCTTGGGCCGCAACGGCTCAAAGGGTTGATGGACCCGCAGCGGGCTTGGCTGGTATCGGGCGCGCGCAGCGTCCACAGCCGGTTCGAGGCGCTGCGCTCCGGCGAGACACCGTTCGTCGGCCGCGAAGAAGAGCTCGATCGTCTGCTGCGGCTCTGGCAGCAAGCCAAGGATGGCGGCGGGCGGGTCGTGTTGCTCTCGGGAGAGGCGGGTATTGGCAAATCGCGCTTGGCGGCGGTGCTTCGGCAGCGTCTCCAGAAAAGGGATTTCAATATCGCTCAATACTTTTGCTCGCCTCACCACAGGGACACCCCCTTTTTCCCGATCATTGGTCAACTCGAGCGGGAGGCACGGTTCGAGCACGGCGACACGCCCGAAGCAAAGCTCGACAAGCTCGGGGCGCTGCTCGCTCCGGTCGCGCCATCGGAGGAAGACATAGCGCTCATCGCCGAGCTTTTGTCGCTTCCCCATTCAGCCCGCTATCGCGTGCCCGATCTCACACCACAGCGTAAAAAAGAAAAAACATTGGAAGCGCTCGTACGGTACCTCGCGGGGTTTGCGCAACGACAACCCCTGCTGATGATCTTCGAAGATCTGCATTGGACGGACGCGACATCGCGGGAATTTCTCGATCTACTTGTCGATCGGATCGAGGGGATGCCCGTGCTGTTGGTCGCCACCCTGCGATCCGAATTCCAGCCGCCCTGGACGGGGCTTCGCCGAGTGGTCTCGCTGACGCTCTCCCGCCTCGATCGGGGCCTTTGCACAACCATCGTCGAGCGGATTGCAGGGCCTAAGGCGTCGCTCTCCAGGGAGATTGTGGCCGAGATCGTCGAGCGCTCCGACGGCGTGCCGCTCTTTCTCGAAGAGCTGACAAAGGCTGTCCTCGAAAAGGCCGCAATCGGAGCGATTCCAGCGACGTCCTCGGAAGTGCCAGCGACGCTCCACGCGTCGCTGCTCGCGCGCCTCGACCGGCTCGGGCCGATCGCGAAGGAGATCGCACAGGTCGGCGCAGCGATTGGACGCGACTTCTCGTACGAGCTGTTGGCGGCGACCGCGCAGCGAACCGAACGGGAATTGGCGCAGGCACTAGCCCTGCTTGTCGATGCAGGTCTTATCTTCGCACGGGGGACACCGCCGCAGGCCACCTATCTCTTCAAGCATGCACTGGTTCAGGACACGGCCTATAGCATGCTGCTGCGGGCAGCGCGCAAGCCATTGCACGCGCGGATCGGTCGCACGCTCGCAGAGCACTTCCCCAATGTCGCAGACACACAGCCAGAAGTTCTCGCGCACCACTTCACCGAAGCCGGCCTGATCGAACAGGCAATTGCGTATTGGTCTCGGGCGGGCCAGCAGTCCGCGGCGAAATCGGCGTTTATCGAGGCAATAGCGAAGCTGAGGAGGGGGTTGCGGCTGATTGAGGAACTGCGGGATTCCAGGGAACGCAAACAGCGTGAGCTCGAGCTGCAGGTCACCCTGGCGGCGGCGCTTATGGAGGCGAAGGGGCATGCAAACCCCGAAGTCGGCTTGGTCCTCCGTCGTGCACGCGACCTGGTGTTGGATACCGACACTGCGGGTACCATCCTCCACTTTTCCGTGTTGTACGGGCTTTGGGTCGCCCAGTACATCGGCGGCGCGCCGATCGGAGCGCTCGAGCAGGCAAAGGAATTCCTGTCACTCGCCCAATCCCAGGCACAGTCCGGACTGTTGTTGACCGGGCACCGGCTCGTCGGCTCAGCGCTGATGTCCGTTGGAGATTTCCAAGAGGCCTTATCGCACCTCGACCGGGCGGTGGCATTGTATCGGCCGGAGGAGCATGGGGCGCTTGCCTTCCGCTTTGGAGCAGACATCGGGATTACCGCCATGTGCGTCCGTGCCGGGGCACTCTGGCATCGCGGGTTTCCTGATCAAGCGAGACAGGTCCTCGACGAGGGAATCCAGTCCGCCCGACAGTCCGTCCACCGGCACACCCTTGCCTATGCCCTGATTTATGCCGGCTTGACGGCGATCTCGGCGCGCTGGACAAGCGAAGGGGCGAGCGTCGCAAACGAACTGGTTTCGCACACCAAGGAGCATGGATTTGCGCTCTTTTTGGGTTATGGCTTGATCGTCGAAGGCGGCGCCATGGCTCAAAGCGGGCAAGGAGCACTCGCTGTCCAACGGATCCGCGAAGGCATCGCGGCGATGCAAGCAACGGGCGCGTGCCGTGCCGAATCGTTCGTTCTCGGCTTGTTGGGCGAGGCGCTCGCGGCGACGGGAGCGATTGCAAAGGCTCTTGAGATGCTGGTTGCGGCGCTGGCAGCTGCGGAAGCTTGCGGCGCACATTGGGCCGATGCTGAGCTCTACCGCTTGCGGGGCGAATTACTTCAACGTCTGTCATTGCCAGATTGGGCGGAAATCGAGGGGTCCTTCCGCACTTCACTCGCGGTCGCGCACGAGCAGGGCACCCGCGGGTTCGAGTTGCGTGCTGCAATCAGCCTCGCGCGGTTACTGAGGAAACAGGAGCGACGGGACGAGGCGCGCGACCTGCTGGCACCCCTCTACGGCTGGTTCACCGAAGGTTTCGATACTCCTGACCTCAAGGAGGCGAAAGCACTGCTCGACGCGCTTAATGCGTAGCCGATTACGCTCGTGGCCATTCCAACTCGTCGGAAGAAAACGTGCAGATATGTGAAGATTTCCGGATGCTGGCCGTTTCCAAGCCAATGCCGTCCCCCTCAATGTCAGAATCTGGCACATCATGTCTATCGCGGGGGTCGACCGAGAGGGCGGCTTTCGAAGGGTAACCGGAACACCGCTCCCTGCCGCGATCTCTGAATGTTCAGTCGATCTCTGAACATTTTTTGCCAGTCCATACCCACTGTCCCGCATTTCGATGACGTAGTTCGTCTTTGGCCGTTCGAAGTGCTCCACATTGGCTTTTTTTGCGCACCCCTCGGGCTAGCGGAAGGTCCTACTACACGGGGCTCAGCGGGCCTCGATAACCTCGCGCAACGCTTGCTCGTCGGCGATGACTATCTTGCCGCGACCAAGAGTCAGAGAGCCATGCGCCTTCCAGTCTTGCAGGTGCTGGTTGACGGCCTGTCGAGAGAGTCCCACGAACCGCGCCAACTCTTCCTGAGATATCTTCAGCTCGACTCCACTTGAGGTTTTGTGACCGTGGAGCTTGATCAGGCTGAGCAAACGCTGTGCCAATCGCTGCGGCACACTAAGTAATGCGGATTCCTCGGCGAGGCCGCTCGTCCAGCGAATTCGCTCGCAGAGTAGCTGCATGACATGGGTTACCAAGGTAGGCTCGCGCTTCAACAATCCGAGAAAATGCTCCCGCGTAATGATGATGAGCTCTGATGGTAACGTGGCGCTGGCAGTGGCCGTGCGATGACGGCCATCCAGGAGCGCGATCTCGCCAAAGACGTCGCCGGGCTCCATGATATTCAAAAATATTTCCCTGCCGTCCGATGAACTGGCACTGATGCGAATCTTGCCGGTGACCACGCCGTAAAGCGCATCTCCCGAATCTCCCTGCGCAAACAGCACTGCGCCGCGGCTGTAAGAACGGCGAATGGACAAAGCGGAAATCTGCTGGATCGTCGCAGAAGCCAAGCCGCGGAAAAGTTGGGTACGCTCCAATATTGTTTGCGCGGTCAGGGCCACTGGACGTTCCCGATCGTCAATCCGGAGGAGTTTACGCTTGTGTCGTCCATTTGACAGACAAATGGGAGCGCGGACGATCAACTGCGGCGCGCTGTGTCGCTGGTACTTAACTGCCAGCTAGTAGCCGGACCGAAGTCGGTCTCCTCGACCGCTTGACTTTTCCACAGACGATCGAGTTCGCGCCGGTTGGTGCGGATTCTGCGTGCCGAAAACGACCCGCGTCGGTGGTGGCACCGCTTCAACAGATTCTGCTGTGTAAGTCCGTTGACAGATCTCCGGACCGTCGACCGCTAACGTTACATCCGAGGCATGAGGACCGGTGACAAAGCCACGGTCTGAAGCCGGAGTGAAATTACCGCATACCTCCTAACTAAACATAGACATCCTTAGAGGAGACTCGATATGAGAACCACTTTCGTTCGTAACCCACTTCCGCTGATCACTCTGTTCGGCGTCACTCTGCCCGCTTTAGGGCACGCTGATTGTATTCCCACCGCTCCTGTGGAGCCCGCCCACTCCGTAGACTTCACGATGGTGTCGCTAAGCAAATACAGGAACGGCAGCAGCCTTGCGAGTTACACCACAGGCACACTGGACTACACGTCTCACTCCTTCTTATTTCGAGGCACGACTTTGGCCGGTACAGATGCCCGACAGTGGTTCAGCGACCGTACTTTTGGGATCTGTTTCGATGCCCAGGGCCAGCCCGAACTCTGCGGACCCCAGCAGTTTGCTTCGCATCAATCGTTCAACGTCAACGCGCCCGATAACCTCGGCATTTCCATATCCGACGGGTACAACATAGAGATTGGGAGACCCGCGATCGACGTGACTTTCACCTTGGAATCGTGGGGCAACGGCCAAATTCACCTTACGGGGACGTGCGATGCCACTTCTGATGAACTTTACCTCACCAGCAGTACGGGGATGTACGTGATGACGTTCGGGATACCATATCCGACGCCAGCTCCTCCGAAGTAGCCGGCAGAACTTTCCGTGATCGGTGGCGAAGCCGAATCGGAGGCCCTCACGCTTGCGGGTCGGCTTCGTAGCCTGTATCGCCTGCTGGAGGCTCTTACAAGGGGTACACATTAACTGCCGGTTGCGAACAACCTTCGCTCGTATTCTCAATGAAAGCTTCGGAAGCAGAAGACGATCGAAGAGGGAGAATATCGTGGCGATTAAGCAAATGATCATCATTCCAATCTATTGGGGTGAGTGGTGGGTTCCCGCGCTTGGAAATTCGTACAACTGGGCCGAGGTGAACGGTATTTTGCAGGCCGTCGTCGGCGGGCGTTACATGGATTGCTTGAACCAATATGGTCTCGGTCGAGGGTTTGTGTCCAAGACCTATGTTTACCCTGTCGATCCACCTGACTCCGGCTTCAGCGATTATATGCGGGATTATTTGTTCAGATTCGCAATCAATCAAGGTCATGTGGGGGCTCCAGACGACTACGACCTCGCTACCCAACAGCCCTTTTATTGCCTTATCGTCAAGCCGGGTATCGAACATCTGCTGGATCCGTCGTTGGCACCGGACGTGAACACCGGTGCGTATCACTATCCCTTTTTGCAACAATATTGGGACGGGGGAACTTGGAACGGGCAGGTCTGTTGGGTAAAAGGCGATTCGACAAGTTCCGGAACGGTGCAACGACTGCTCCACGAAATGGCCGAAGCCTATGCTCCAAGCGAGATCTCTGACCAATGTCAGGGGCAAGGCACGGTTGTGGTAGATGGCATAACGGTACCTCAGTACTGGTCGGTAGCCGACGAACGGTGCTGTCCGCCTCCGGATTTGGATTGGCCAGCTCCACCCCGACATCTCCTGCCCCAAACGGTGCTGGCGACTGTCGTCCAGATCGTGTTTGGCGTCATAGGCGACGGAGGAGGACTCGGCCGTATTGGCAGGGTTCCAGTTCCGGTAGATCCATGGGGCTGGCTCAGTAAGAGCCAGTTAGATGTTACCTTTGTTCGAGCCAAGGCCGCAGTGGAGTTGCAGTTCAGAGAAGACTACAAGGCGCAGTCAGAGGCTGTAGCATTCCTGAGCGAGTTTCGAAGTCTCCTGGAGTTGGGCAATGCGGAACGCTGAAGAAGAATGTTCCCGTGGCTCGACATCTCAATTGCGCAGCTAGAGACGCTCGCGGCCTTCCTCGGTGAGCAGCTCGGTGAAGGCAATGACTGCCCCAGACACGCCACTGAGGAGATTCGCGCATGCAACGAAATCCTTGGCTCCCTCAGGGAATTGATTGTGCGAGTCCGCCCGAGGAGCGGCGCTGAACCGGGGTCGACCGCCGGAGCATTCCTGTTGATTGGTTACCGGCAGCAGTCGGCGTGTTGCAAGAGCCATTCCCATCGGGCGGAGCTGGCCGCTTTCAGCCCAAAAAGCCAGGAGGTTGCGGGACTTTTGCGGGACTCAGTCGTGCTCAACTGAGCCCTGTGGTGCCAAATGCAACGGGCGCCACGCGGAATTAGTGAATAAAATCAAAGGGCCTAGATTCAATGCTCCAACTACGAACCAGGAGGTCGGGAGTTCGAATCTCTCCGGGCGCGCCAAAAATTCAAACACTTGCGCATCCCTCAAGCAGTCTGACAAGTTCGCTGGGTTGCGTCGTCGCTGTCTTCTCGGCCTTCATAGACCGTCACCTTTGGGATCAGCGAAATCATCGCCCGGCTGCCGCCGGACGCGCGGGGGTCCGATCGTTGTCGTCCACCATACTGTAGTCACAGCCATCAACACCAGGACGGTCCTCGTCGCACGGAATCAGTATGAATGCGTGCCCGCAAGAGCCGATGTAGGGGCACCCAGGTGGGACCCCAGTCCCAGCGATTTCTCCGCGATCATTGATTACTTCGGCTGCTGCGAGTTGCAGAGCAGATTTCGGGGGAATCAGCGTGTTTAGATCGACAAGCTCTCCGCTTTCCCATAGAAAGGCGTGTTGAACGAAATTCCCGCACGGCTGTACCGGATCCTCATGCAGCGATGCGCCCACGATCTGCCCCTTTGAATTAATCGCATTCGCATCACTACAGGTGTCACCTTCCACAGTCCCGAGATCGGTCATCACGCCCTTCTTCCATAGAAACGCATGAATCACCGGACTGCAGCCGCCCAGGTCGGTCTCTCCGACAACCTCCCCGGCATCGTTGATCGCCTTGGCTTTACCGCAACCGCTTTCTCCCCCCAGCGTTCCCAGATCCTGCATCGGCCCAGGATTGGTCCAGAGGAAGGGATGGAAAACTTGGTTTCCCGCCAAGGTGGATCCACCTACCACCTGGCCACGGTTGTTGAGTGCACCCTGGAAGCCCGCAACTTCTGAGCCAGCACAGGTCCCGCCCAGGCTGCCCAGATCGGTCATTTTCCCGTTCTCCCACAGAAAGGGATGCTGAGTCGGGACGTTGCCCGGGCAAACTGGTCCGTTGTCCACTACTGGCGTAGCGTCGGTATACGAGAATCCGGCTACCTGCCCACGATCGTTTACGAAGTTAGCCCAAGCATCGGGGCCGCCTAACGTACCCAAATCCCGCATGACTCCGTTGTCCCACAGGAACGCGCGGGTTTGTGTGCCGGTCGGAACCACAAAAAGCTGGAAGTCATAAATGGAGAAAGGATCGGGAACTGAATTGAGCGCAAATCCAACCACTTGACCCTGGTTGTTGATTCCCGCGGCGGCGCTAACGTTTCCCCCAAGGGTCCCCAGATCCAGGATGGCGTCATCCTTCCAAAGAACTCCGCGAAGTTCTTTGACGCCCAGCACCGGATCTGTGACACCGTTTTCCGACTGACCGATAATCTCCCCCCGCGCATTTATCGATGTCGCGAGACTGCAGTTGTCGCGTGACGCCAGGCTGCCGAGGTCGGTCACGACACCGTTCTGCCACTTGAGCGCGTGGTTGACGAATTGGACGCGACCGTCGAAACCTCCACAGATGACAGGATTGAAGTTCACCGGCAATGGGATGGGCGTGCCCGCGGCGCCCACCGTCACTCCATGTCGGTTCATTTGGTTGGGACTTCCAATCATCTCCGGGGCGACGATCCAACTCTCGGGTCCACCAAACGTTCCCATGTCGAACAGCTTGTAGTGATGGTGCTTTTGGTGATGGTGCTTCTGAACTGCCGCACCGGAAAGCGGGACTGCGAGCGCGAACAGCATGATGATGAGGATCGAGCTGTAACAGCGCGTTTTCATGACTATCTCCTCGGAACTGCGGGCCTCGGAATGCGCCTCCCCCAAGTTTCCGTTAGGGAACCACTTGCTGTTGTCAATTGTTAGTTGTCTTACTGCGGTGCCAATCGGGCTCGCCAAGCAGCCACGATTGCGGCTGGTGTCAGACGCCGTTGAATCAATGTTGGCGCGCCAGCGGAGCGCGCTGGAAGATTGGGGGTTGCAGCGGCGCCTTCCACGGCGTCCACGCAACCATCAGTATTTTTATCGCACGGGACGAGCAGAAACGCGTGCAAATCGCCATCGGGGAGCACTCTCACCCCGGCGATTTCTCCACGATCGTTGATAACGGCCCCATCACCCCACGGCGTTAAACTAGAACCGGGAGGCGCGAACACGCTCAGGTCCGTCATGAAGCCGTTCCTCCAAAGAACGAGGCGCGCGGGACCGCCAGCACACGGAAAGGAAATGCCCACGATCTCGCCCTTGGAGTTGATCTGAAATGCGGCACTGCAATCATCCCCGCTTAGAGTTCCGAGGTTAGTCATGACGCCATCTTTCCAGAGAAAGGCGAGTTCAGCCTGATCGCCTTGCTTATTGGCAACGCCCACAACTTCCCCGGAGTCGTTGATCCCGAAAGCGAATCCGAAATTCCCTCCGAATGTCCCCAGGTCAATCATCGATCCCTGTTCCCATAGAAAGGGGTGCTCCGCTAAGTCTCCCGCCAGGTCCGAGAAGCCGATGACGTCGCCTCGGTTGTTGAGGCCGTAAGTAAAACCGAGCACGCCTCCGAGCGTGCCAAGATCGCGCATCGTGCCGTGTTCCCAAAGGAATGGGTCCTGGGTGGGGATACCGGTGGCGGCATTCGCGGTAAAACCGGTAAGCGAGAATCCGGCCACTTGCCCGCGCTCATTCACGAAGAGCGCCCATGCTTCCGGGCCACCCAAGGTGCCCAAGTCCTGCATGACGCCGTCCTGCCAGAGGAACGCCCTTAGCTGTGTGACGAAGAAGAAATCGAACGGATCAGGGACCGTATTCGTTGCTACCCCGACCACTTGGCCACGGTTATTGACAGATAACGCCGAGCTCTCATTACCGCCCAGCGTTCCGAGATCGATGGCTTTCCCTTCTTTCCAGAGCACTGCACGAATCTCAGCCCAACCCGGAATCAGTGGATCAACTAGACCATTTCGTGCCTGCCCAGCGATCAACCCTGTATCACTAATCCATAGGGCGTCGCTGGCATCACCACCAGGAAAAACACCGAGGTCGGTCAGAACACCCTTTTGCCACTGGAAGGCGTGTGGGAGGAAGCAGTCCGGGGCAAGGTTGAAACACCCCACGGGACTTGAAGCGAAGCGATCGAGGGCGGACGTGTCTGCCCAGCCGACAAGTGTTCCATGGTTATTCAGGACTCGGTTAATCGCGCCGGGACTGGTCACCATGTTAGTGGTCGCAAGATAGCTGAATGGCCCGCCGAAGGTCCCGAGATCGATGAGTTTGTAGTGAAGGTGCTGTTTGGCCGGAACTTCTTTGTCAGTGACGCTATCAGCGATCTGGCGCTGTCTTTCGGCGAAGACCGAAGCCGGGACTGCCAAGGCGAGCGTGGCGACAAGGATCAAACTGCGCGAGCGCGTTTTCATGTTGCTCTCCTTCGAACTCTAGTGTTTCTCCTCTCAGCGCATTCTCATGGTCGCCTGATACCGAACCCGGGTTTTTAGTTTTTCGAGAAAAGCCTTGGGGACTTCATGGCTCCGGTTCGCTGCCGCTGGTCGCTGAGCCGCGGGAGCTGCATCCACAAGGCTGTAGTCGCAACCGTCGACATTAGGATGCCCTTCGTCGCACGGGATCAACAAAACCGCATGTGAATCGCCGTTGGGAAGCAGTCCATAAGCGCCGATCTCTCCTTGATCGTCGATGTACGGTGCCCAATACAAGTAAAATGGAGTGTTCGCCGGGATCAGCGAATTCAAGTCAACCATGGACCCGTTCTCCCACAGAAAGGCGAGCGGGGAGCCTAACTGGCAGGTAAATGAGCCGCCGACGACCTGCGACTTAGAATTGATGAACTCCGCTTGACTGTCTGGAGATCCTGGGATCATCCCGAGGTCGGTCATCACGCCGTTTCTCCAGAGGAAACCGTGCCCCTGGAATGGCATGTTGTCACAGGGGATGGCGAGTTGTGCACCACCTATAACCTCTCCGGCCTCGTTGATCCACCTCGCCTCCCCGCCGAGAGAAGCTGCGAATGGGGGTGCCATCAAGTCGATCAGTTTTTTCCCATCCCAGAGGAAGGGGTGTCCAATTTGGTCTCCCGCTAGGTTTGTTCCACCGACGACGTCCCCGCGCTCATTGAGTCCGTTGACTGCTAAGGTGGTCGTGCCACCAAAACTGCCCAGATCCTTCATGCCTTTCCCCCTCTCCCACAGGAACGGGTGAAGGGTGGGAAACCCGCCATTGCTCGCGTGCGGGATTGAATCCGTGTATGAGAAGCCGGCAATCTGACCGTGGTTGTTGATCAGACTTGGAAAGGCATCCGGGCCGCCCAGAGTGCCGATATCCTGCATGCCTTCAGCCTCGTCCCAGACGAACGCGCGCGTCTCGGTTGCACCGGCGGGACAGATCTGGATCTGGGGCGGAAGGCAATAAAGGTACTGGTAGAAGAAAGAGAACGGATCGGGGATTCCGTTGAGCGCCAGGCCGGTCACCTGCCCCCTGTTATTGACCGCCTGCGAGAAACTCGAGCTTCCTCCGAGGGTCCCAAGATCCCGGATGTGCCCGTCCTTCCAGATTACCGCGCGCAGTTCTGGCAACCCGGGAATCAGCGGATCGGTTTCGCCAATCTGAGAGTTACCCGCAATCAACCCGTTTGGGGTGATCCAGAAGGCGGCGCTACTCGCCCCTCCGGGGAGTACACCGAGGTCCGTCTTGACTCCGTTCTGCCACTCATATGCATGCGTCACGAAACAGTCCGGGACGTAGCAAAAGGCGGGGTTGGCAGAATTAGGGTCCGGTGTGGCGGTGTCAGCAAACCCCACTAGCACTCCCTTAGGGTTGCGTACCTGAGCGTTGTTGTAGAAGACAGTGCTGAAGACGAAAACATCCGTTAGGGAGAGAGAGTTGAAGTAGCTCTGCGGCCCGCCAAATGTATCGATGTCGATGACCTTGTAGTGATGATGTTTTTGCGCTGCTACAGCGGACACCGGGATTGCGAGCGCCAAAAGCGTGGTGACGAGGATCAACGTGCGAGGGAGCATTTTCATGGTTGTCTCCTCGAAACTGAGTGTGCCTCTGGACGCGCCTTCCCCTGATATAGAGCCCAGGACTCAGATTGCGGGTACCCCAAAAATCGGGGTCGAAATTGGCGGGGGCTAGTTGTCCGTTGGGGAACTCCTTTCGTTCTAATTCCGTCCGGTCACGGTATTCGTCGGCACGCGCCGGCTCAAACGTGCGCAGAGTTAACTGCGCGCTCGGGAACGGAGCCTGCTTGTGCAGCGCAGCGTTCGCTGGTCGTTGCATCGCAGGGCAAGCACCGGAACTACTAGCGGTCTCCTTACGAACGCGGTCGTGCCATCTGGGTGATTGGCATCCCCCTCACTTGGCACCTCGCAGTCGCTCGACGGGTTCCTTGGGTGGGCCGCCGCGCAACCAGTAGACCTCACGCTCGATCGTCAGCTCATAGCAGCAGTTCATCGCGCGCCAGGCGTCCTTGATCGTCTGATCGACTGATTCAAGGCGCCGGTCGACGAGTGGCTTGTCCTCGACGTCGGCGAGGTAGGACAGACGCAGTACCGATCGTCCCTTGCGCAGCTCGGTGAGCAACAGGTCCAGCCGCGGGCGCCATTGCGGGCGCATGTCGGCGGTTCCGGGCTCGAACACCGCATCCGACAGATCGAGACTCACAACGCGATGGATCGAGGCGCCGAACTCGAAGCGCAGGTCCTTGCCGCGCGTGGCGCGTTCCACGACCACCTGCGGAGTCGTCAGTCGATAGCCGCTCGGCAGCGTGCGGTCGTCGAGCTTGAGGGCGAAGTTGCTGCCACGACCCTCGAGCGGCGTGATTGCGCACGTGATGTGGAATCGCCCGAACTCGTCCGTGATGGCAGCCAGTCCGCGGGTGGTCAGGACCCGCACCCCGGGTATGCCCTGCTCTCCCGGATCCTGGTGGCCGTTACCGTTGACGTCGTCGAAGACCTTGCCGATGACGTCGGTGCAATCGAAGGTCGTGTCCGGCGTCACAACTACCGTGGCGCTGGCCTCAGTCGATACCGCATTGCCGATGAGCGCGGCAGGCGCCTGGGCGCGGCGCGTGGGAGTGCGCGTGACCGTGGCGGGAGCCGGGACGCGGTTCACGGCAGCGCTCATGACTTCGTTGAAAGCCTGGGCGCGGTTCACGAACTGGCCTTCGCCCACCCCCGCGCCCACTGCCAGCAGGACCAGGATGGTGTGATGCCCACCGCCCGTGAAGCTGAGATTGCTCCAGGTGAGCTGGAACCCTGACACCGTGGGTTCGGTCGGCACGTCGTCGAGGCGCGCCGAGCCTGGGACGTAGCGGAACCCCGCCGGGAAACTATCTACCAGCGCTACGCCCTGGACAGGCCCGGTGAGCACGTTGGTGACGGTGATGGTGTACGGCACCAGCTGCCCGCGCGACACGTCGAGCAGCGGAGTCGTCTTACTGACCGTCAATGCTCCGAGCGGAGTATCCAGCTGGATCGAGACGCTCGCGGACGCGGTCTGGGGCGGGTTGTTCCAGGTGACGACGCCGGTGTTGGTAATTACCGTGCCGGTCGCGAGCGTGCCGCCGACAGTCGCACGGAAGCGCAAGTCGATCGTCCCGCCGGGCGCGAGCGGTCCGTAGGTCGCCGAGTAGTTCGCGGTGATGACGTTGCCGGTGACCGTCACGCCCGTCACCGAACCGTTCATGGTCGCGGTGCCGGCAACGTACGTGAGCGCCCCGGGTCCCGCAGCGTTCAGGTCGTCCGTGATCACCACCGGGCTCGCCGGGTTGGCCGAGGCGTTGGTCACGTGTACCAGGTACTCGAGCGTCGAGCCCGGCGCCGCCATGCCGCCGCCCACCACCGTCACCTGCTTGGTGATCGTGATGGCGGCGTTCGTCACCGTCACGGTGTGCGCGTCCTGGCAATCCAGCACTCCGGGCGTGCCGTTGGTCAGGGTGCAGGTGGAGCTCTGGCGGGTGGTGTCGCTGCTCGGGCCGTTGTACCACTGCGTCACGCCGGCCACGTTGGTGAGCGTGGCGCCGTTCTGTGTATTCGCATCGAGCTGGGTCTGGTAGGTGACGAGGAGGCGCTGCGTCGGGCTGATTACCGCGGCGGCGCTCAGCATGTTGAGTGTCAGCGCACAGGCGGGCGCTCCCGCGTAGCTCAACGTGTAATCCGTGCCGGCCGCCAGCGGTCCCTTGCCGGGCACCGCTGTCACACCATCGGCCTGGAACACCTGCGCGGAGAGCATCTGCGGCGTCGCCGTGCACATGCCCCCCGTCGTACCCGTCGGCAGCTTGTCGACGATGGTCGCGTTCCACGCATCGGTGTTGCCGGTGTTCTGCACGCTGAGCGTGAACCGCCCCAACTGCCCGAGGTACATGGTAGCCGGGCCGCCCTTGGTCATCGTGACGGCGGAGACCGGCACCGTTACCGTGTGCGCGTCCTGGCAGTCCAGCACCCCGGGCGTGCCGTTGGTCAGCGCGCAGGTGTAGCTCAGGCGGCCGGTGCTGCCGCTCGGGCCGTTGTACCACTGCGTCGCACCGGCCACGTTCGTGAGCGCCGCGCCCTTCTGCGTGTTCGCATCGAGCTGCGTCTGGTAGGTGACGATGAGACGCTGCGTTGAGCTGATCACGGCCGCGGCACTCAGCAGGTTGAGTGTCAGCGTGCACGCCGGCGCCCCGGCATAGCTGACCGTGTAGTCCGTGCCAGCCTTGAGCGGCACCTTGCCGGGCACCGGTGTCACGCCATCGGCCATGAACACCTGCGCCGAGAGGATCTGCGGGGTCGCCGTGCACATCCCCCCCGTCACACCCGTCGGCAGCTTGTCGACGATCGTGACGTTCCAGGCATCAGTCATCCCGGCGTTCTGCACGTTGAGGGTGAACTGCCCCAACTGCCCGAGATTCATCGTCGTGGGGCCGCCCTTGATGAGGGTGAGCGCGGGCGGTGTCGGGGCGACCACCTGGATCGAGACGCTGCCCGAGGCGCTCTGCGGCGGATTGCCCCAGGTCACGACGCCGGTGTTGGTGACCGTCGTGCCCGCGGCAAGCGTGCTACCGAGCGTTGCGCGGAAGTGCAGGTCGATCGTCCCTCCGGCCGCGAGCGTCCCATAGGTCGCCGAGTAGCTCGCGGTGATGACGTTGCCCGCGACGCTGACACCGTTGGGCGAGCCATTCATGGTCGCCGTGCCGGCGACGTACGTGAGCGCCCCGGGCCCCGCGGCGTTCAGGTCGTCCGTGATCACCACCGGGGTCACCGGTTTCGTCGAGGCGTTGGTCACGTGCACCAGGTAGTCGAGCGTTGCCCCTGGCACCGGTGGGCCGCCGCCGACCACCGTCACCTGCTTGGTGATCGTGACCGCGGAGATCGCCACCGTCACCGTGTGCGCGTCCTGGCAGTCGAGCACCCCGGGCGTGCCGTTGGTCAGCGTGCAGGTGTAGGTCTGACGGCTGGTGTCGCTGCTCGGGCCGTTGTACCACTGCGTCGCACCGGCCACGTTGGTAAGCGTCACGCCGTTCTGCGTATTCGCATCGAGCTGCGTCTGATAGTTGACGATAAGGCGCTGCGTCGCACCGATCACAGCTGCGGCGCTCAGCAGGTTGAGTGTCAGCGTGCAGGTCGGCGCGCCGGTATAGGTGACCGTATAGTCCGTGCCGGCGGTGAGCGGTCCCTTGCCGGGCACAGGCGTCACGCCATCGGCCTGGAACACCTGCGCGGAGAGTATCTGCGGGGCCGCCGTGCACATGCCGCCCGTCGCGCCTGTCGGCAGCTTGTCGACGATGGTCGCGTTCCAGGCGTCGGTGTTACCGGTGTTCTGCACGTTGAGGCTGAACTGCCCCAACTGCCCGACGTTCATGGTCGCCGGGCCGCCCTTGGTCATCGTCAAGGTCGGCGGAGTTGCGATGGTCAGCGGTGGCGACGAGACCCCCTGCTCTCCGGGCAGCGGGTAATGGAAGGTTCCGCCGACGGTCGTTCCCAACGTCCAGTTGGCGGTGTTGGAGAACTGTGTCCCGGGCGAGTTCGGTGGCACCGCGTTGTTGAGCACCACTGTGACTTTCAGCACGATCTGCTGCCCGGCGGGGATCGCGGGAAAGCCACCGAAGGTGAGCAGACCCGCCGCATTCGTCACGGTGAAAGGCACCGGAGCGCCGCTGCCCTTCCAGGCGGCGCTGCTGCTCACATAGCTGAGCGATACCCCGGTCGCATTGAGGTTATCAGTAACCGTGACCTGGTCGACTTCGACGTTCGACCCGTTGGGATTGACCACGGCGCCGGTCGTTGCGCTCACCAGTTCGGGGAAGGTGAGCGTGTAGGTAAAGGGCACCCCGATCGAGACGACGGGCGGCCCGGGTGGATTCTGTTTGTCGATCTTGTCGACTGGCACGAAGAGGTTCGCGCACTTCAAGATGTGCGCGCGCGTTACCGAGCCGTTGACGAACCAGATCAAGTTGCCGTGCACCAGATCGCAAGACAGGTTGCCGGTGAAATCGACGTTGTTGAAGATGAGCAGCGTGTTGGACGTGCTCAGCAGGCTTATGTTGCCCGAGTACGGATTGGAGCTCGGGTAGTTCTGGATCGTGCAGGGGCCGTCGATCTGCAGGTTCGCAGGCACCGGAGTGACGTTGCCGTCCACGATGCCGCCGTGGTTAGCCACGCAGAGGTCCGCCGCGTGCGCCGGGCGGACGCCGCCCAGGAACAGCAGCGCTGCGCCGAGCAGCAGGATGGCCATCCAGCCGCGACCGCGGCGCGCTCCAACGTTCGTTATTGTCCCACTCGTGCTCAACTGATACCTCTCGCCGATCGCTCGCATCGACAAGGGGCCGAGGCAGCCCGAGTTTCGGACTGGAGTTTCGGTAGTCCCGCTGTCGTGGAGCGCGCGAGGCTCTTTAGACCGGTGACTTTGCGTCCCCACCTTTCGGTGGGTTTGCCCTTGTCGTGTCCAGGGAGTGCTGATCGCTCAGTTCAAATTGCGCGTCCTTCAGGCAGTGGGCAGGAAGCAATCGCGAGACCGTTACCGCCGTTGTTCTGCAGCACCACCCCGAGCCGGCGAGGCCACTCACTGATCCGCATTCCGTCACATTTGCCGGCCCGTTGGCGTGATGCCGATCACGCCATTGACAGCAGCTGGGCACTTCGCGATTCGTGAGCAGCGGGCTCAGATCATGGGATGTCTACCGTGGTTGTCTGGCCTGCGGTTACTACGATTCCTGTCTTGACGGGGTTGAATATCACGGCCGGGTCAGCCTGATCGGGATTGTCCTGGGCCGCCTCGCACGTGAAGGCCACCGTGTAGTTGCCCGGTGCGAGGAAGGTGAATTGGTAATAGTACGGCGGCTGCGAGGTCGCGATGGGCACCTTCGAAGCCATCGGCTGATTTGGATCGCCCGCAGCAGCCATGCTGTTCATGTCCTCGGGCGTGGTCACTTCACCTGCGTACAAGTAGACACCGGGTGTACATCCGGTGGGCACGAGCGTATTGCTGACTTGACCCTGGATGTTTCCTACCGTCGTGCTATCCACCAGCCGCTCGACTGGTTTGAGAATGCACGCAGGATCCTGACCCGGCGGGCACGTGATTGCATGGCGCAGATCGAAGTCGATGGTGTAATCGACCACACCGCTGTTGGGGACGTTGAAGCCGGAGACGAGCTTCAATCCTGTTTCGGAGCCGCTGGGCACTTGCAGCCCGTGCATCGTACCGTCAGAAAGGATCATGTACGAATTGCCGGGATTGCCATCCGCCACGACCATCAACCGGATCTGGCCATAGGAGCCCGCAGGAATTGGCTGGCTGAACAGTTGCGCAGACGCGGTGCCGCTGTCATTCAGGAGATCTATGGTTTTTGGCGAAGGAAATGTGATCGTAACGGGGTTACCGCTGTTCGGAATGAGTTCGACGCCCGTGAACACGACGACAACCTTTTCCGCGCCGTCCACAGGTGCATCGGCTACCGAAAGACTCATGCTGCCGGAGCTGTCGCTGCCCCCACAGGCCGCCAATCCAACCACGACGACGGTAGTTGCGACACCGATGATCTTTGCGGTCGAATTGCCCACGCCACTTCCTCCCGCTGAGCGCAGCGCTTCTACGGATGCCCGCATTATTCCGACGTAGAACTACTGAACGTGTGCTGAATGTGGTCGCTGTTCATCGGGAAGGTCGCACCCCAGCTGAAAGGCGAACGGGTTTCGAGCAACCGCACACTTAACATTAATTCTCGCGACGACCGAGCCGATGGTCGAGAATCAGTCTATGTACCAGAAAATGGGGTACAAAACCGTTGGCCGCTAGTGCGGCTACGGGATGGAGCTACGCGATTGGCCCGTCGGGTGGGATTCGTAGTACGCGTCCCAAAGCCGATTTCTAAACTTGTTTTGGGGATCGACCTTTTCTTTTAGCTCGAAGAACTGCCAAGCGCGCGGGTACGCCGCATGGAACTTGTCCCTGGTTGCCACGATTTGGTAAGGAAGATAATAAGTACCGCCGACACTCACGGCGTGGTCGATCAGCTCTTTCGTCCAGCTTCGGACCTCTTGCTGAGCCGCTTCGGACGTTCCCTGCTTGTAGTAGATGACAAAGGAGAAGACCTCCGATCGTGCCCAGGCGAGCAAAGTACCCGGATCTGCTCGACTATGACGAATAGATACGTTGATTACGTTTACTTCGTGACGTCGCAGAACGTACGCCATATGCGCAGCGAATTCTTCGAAGCGGTCAACGGGAACAAAGTATTCTTCGAGCACGAAGGTTGAGTGCTTTCGAGAGGCAGGTTCGAGTTCTCGCACGTCGTAACTGGCTTCGTAGTTTCGCCACTCGACCGACGATTTACGGTAGAGCCACGGGTCGACGACATGCTGACGCATCCATTGACCAGCCGGCCACTCCGAAACCACTTCGATCACTCGCCGGTTGCTTGAATAGTCGGCTTCAGTCGGCCGGAGTCGCTCTGTCACCGTAAGGGCCCTGTCCGTCTTGACATACGAGGTTGCCCTCACTGTGCTGTAACCCGGAGGAAAAATATCCGCGTTGTGGAACACGACGCCGTCGTTGTCCCGAATACTCTTTTCGAAGAAGGCACGATACCTGGACAGGGGTATCAATTGGCTTTGTTCTTCGACGCGTACGTTATCGACAAGCTGCAAAGTAGCCTCGGCGATCACACCCAATCCGCCGTATCCGCCGATGGCGCCGTAAAACAGATCCGAATTCTCCTCGGGGCTAGCCATTGCTACCGACCCGTCCGCCAGCACCATTCGAATGGATTTCACCGACAGCACAATCGGACCCAGCCCGACGTAGCGTCCGTGAGCGTTCACCGCCAGAGAGCCGCCCACCGTAAAGTTGTCGTAAGATTGCATGATCTCTACGGACAGATCGTACGGGTCGATGAATTCCTGCAGTTTGCGCCAGGTGATGCCGGCCTGGACGGTGATCAGTTTGTTCTCTTTTGAGAAGCTGATGATTTGGTCAAAGTGGCGCATATCGATCTGCAGCGCGCCGTCGGTGGCGGTTTGCCCGCCCATGCTGTAACGGCCGCCGCCGATAGAAATTGGACCCGAGTGCGCCCTGATCGTCTCGGCAATCTCCTCCATGCTCGTCGGCGCGACGATCTCTCTGACATGTATTGGATTGAGGAGCGTGACATCGTTTATGACCGTGTCAGCGCGGACCGATTGCGCAGGACCGAGAAGCAGGAGTGAGAGCAGGATCGGTAGCGGCTTACTGCGTGGGTATCGACGACCCGGCTTTTGCACGACCGACAGTCGCATGGCGATTTTAATAAGTGGACGGGTCATGCCTCAGTCACTTGCCCGGCGCCGATCGTCGACCAGTTCACATTGCGCGTGAGGACCATCACGGCGGTGAGCACGGCGAAGAGGAGCAAAGATCCCATGAGCAACGCGTAATCGTCCGCGCTCAGGAGACCGTATAAACACCCATACAGCACAGCAAGCCCGCACCCGAATCCAAGTCCCCGGGCTGAGCTTCGCAGGACATGGCTGACGTAGAACCCAATCAGACCGACGCACGCCGCCGACGCTGCGAGATATGCCACACCGAAACCGACGTGCTCGGAGAGTGATAGCAAGAGGAGATAGAACAGCGCCAGGGCGGCCCCCACGAGGCCATACTGGACGGGATGGACGGGCAAATTCTTGAGGACGTCAAACAGAAAGAAGCCGGCAAACGTCAGAGTGATGAAGAGCAACGCGTATTTTATGGCGCGATCGGTTTTGAGGTACTGATCCACCGGATCCACGAAGCTCACCCCAACGCGATTAACAGCCAGATTCGCGCACGAGCCCTGCTCATCGCATTTGTGCAGCGCTTCCTCGAGATTCGTGGAGAAGAACGAGGTCGCCCACTGAGCCGTGAAGCCGTCGGAAGTGAGCTTGCGTTGCACGGGGAGAAAGTCGCCCGTGAAGCTTGGATGGGGCCAATTCGATTTGAGAGAGATCTGTGTCTGTCGCCCGACCGGGACCACGTGAAACTCGCTCGTTCCAAGAAGCGGCAGGTCCATTTTGAGCTGCAAATGAGCCGCACTCTCGGGGCCTGCGATAGGAGTGGCCACGTGGACCCCTCCCTGTAACAGGTCCGTGCCGGTTCCCGGCAGGAGTTTCACAGCCACACCGTCCAGTGCCGCAGTTAGAGGGCTTTCGATGCCGCGGATGTCACTCACGCCGACCGCAATGAACGGCGGCCCGAATCGGTAGGCAGCGATCTCAGAACCCAGGCCATAGTGGAGTGGCACCTCAAAATCCGCTGTGATTCCGAGATGCGCGTGATACAGCCGTGCTTCGTAGATGCCGCGAGCGCGAAGCTCGGTGGGAATGTCTCCGTGAAGCGTGAAAACTTCCGGTAAGAAGTGTAGTTGGCCGCTGACTTCACGCTCCTCTAAATGGCGCTCACCGCGGTCGTTCTCCCGCCATTTTCGGACGGTCTTCTCATACGGTATGACCAGGACGGGGCCGGTGATTTGTTGCTCGCCACTCGAGCTCCGGGCGATATCCTGCATCACTCCGTTCCGCCGCGCTTGCCGCTCGACGATCAATCGTCCGATGCTGGACAGGGCGATCAGGAGAAGCGCAACCAACAGACCTATGGTGGCCAATTTGAAGGCCAGAGTTCGTTCCATCGCGCTCTCCCAGATCAATGTGAATCAGCGTGACACAGAGAGTCTGGAGGCTACTTGTGGCAGACCAGTGGGCAGATGATGGTGCGAATGTGGCGTCGATGCGCGAATCCTCTATAGTTTGCGCGGATCGCCGGCGAGCCTGGTGACGAGCCTCGAGCCTCGCTCAGCTTCCGGCGCGACGGGCCGACCATTGATGGTCAGCCGCGATCGCGACGACGTATCGAGCCGGTTTACGCGTTCGATTTGCAAAAGCGATCGGCTCGCCGAGTCGCATGGCAAGGCAATCGTCTTCGGCGAGACGATGCGTCGTCTCACCGACCGTAACCTCGATCTGCCCATCCTGAACCCAGACTTGCTGATCGATATGCTGGAGAGACGTGCTCTCGTAAGCGACGCGTGCTCCGGGCGGCAGCGTCACTTCGACGATGTGAATCGAAGACGGGAAGTTCGCCGGGGAGATATTCCGTCGCAGGTAGCCCGATTCGGGGTCGCGCCAGGTCGTCCGATCGTTGCGCCGCGAAAGCGGGCTCGCCGGACGCGCCCGATCGTCGAAAAGCGTGGCGAGCGGCACGCTGAGTCCGGCCGCAAGCTTCTCCAGCACGACCGCCGTCGGACTGCTTTCTCCGCGTTCGATCAGCGAGATCATCGAACGGCTCACACCGCAGCGCTCCGAGAGCTCCTCCAGGGAGACGCCGAGATGGCTGCGCAGTTCGCGCACCCGTGCCGCGATGCGAAGGTTGATCTCGGGAGTCTCTGGCGATGCTGCGTACTCTTGCATACTGGAGTAATCATCCACTATGCTGGATAGAGAGTCAACGAACGGATTTTTCCCATGCAGCCGCAGGACAGATTCACTTCGACCCCTCCGTCTTGCGGAGACCCGGGAGTCATCGTCCGCGACGCCGCAGAGGCGGACATGATGGCGGCTCAACGGATCTACGCACATCACGTGCTGCACGGACTCGCGACTTTCGAGGAGACTCCTCCCTCATTCCATGAACTCATGGCGCGCCGGGTTTCCGTGGTCGCGGCCGGGCTGCCCTATCTCATCGCCGAGCGGAATGGCGAAGTTGTCGGCTACAGCTACGCAACGGAGTATCACTCGCGCTCGGGGTATCGCTATAGCATCGAGGACTCGGTCTATGTCGCCGAGGGACTCGGCGGACAGGGCATCGGCCGCTCGCTGCTGCACGCACTCATCTCCCGCTGCGAGGCCGGACCGTGGCGACAGATGGTCGCCTACATTGGCAACAGTGCGAATACGGCCTCGATCAGCCTGCACCAGCGGATGGGATTTCGGATGGTGGGCACGCTCGGCTCGGTCGGCTTCAAGCTCGGCCGGTGGGTCGATGTGGTGCTCATGCAGCGTCCACTCGGACTCGGCGACCGAACGACGCCCAGCGACGGCCGCTGAGAGAGTCTTCGCCTCGACCTCCGCGGCCGGCTTCACGCGCGCACGGCACTCCTTGGGTGCCAGGATGTTTTTTTGCTACTTCACTGTCGAATCCGGCGTGCCTCATTCGTCATGGGGTTAGGGACTTGCTTCGAATGCAAGCCGAACGAGCGAAAACGCGTTAGCGCGGGAGAAATGAGTCATGAGAATGAGAGCCCTGTCGCGCCGGACGGTACTCGAGGCGGGGGTATGCGCAGTGGCTGCGGCGGCGGCCGTTCCGGGAATTGCCGCTGCGCATGCGGAGACAGGCCTGAGTCCGGCAAATGAAGAAACCATCCGGAAATACTATGCGGCATGGGAGAAGAAGGACTGGCACCCGATCGACATCCTGCTGGCGGACAACTTCACATTTACGAGCGCAAACAACGACGACCACATCAGTAAGAGTACTTTCAGAGCGCGATGCTGGGAGTCACAGATCGATTTTGTCGAGCGCTTTGAGCTGCAACGGGTGATTGGAAACGGCAACGAGGCGTTTGTGATGTACGTTTGTCGGACCAAGAACGGCAAGACGTTCCGCAACGTGGAGTATTGGCGCCTTAGAGATGCCAAGGTGGAGGCCATCGAGTGCTATTTCGGTGCGCCGTCCAGCTTTGCATCTGCAGTGAGCACCGGGCAGAGCTGACAGTTTGATTCTCGCGCCGCCTCGATCGACCGTTGCACTCACGTGCGAGCACCTTCCTCCCTGGCAATCCACCCGCTTGCGCTTGCGTTTGCGCGACTTCTGCCCGCACTGCGCGCGTCGTGGCGTTACCTGGTCCTCGATTGGGCAACTTTCACGATGAAGCGGACCGAAAGTGCGACCAAGCGGCCGAGACACCTGGTCGAGATGCGTGACACGCGCACTGGTGCCCTATACTCTTTTATCGGCGACATCGCTGGTCTTCGCCCATCCTGCTCTCGGGCCGACGGGACGTATATCAGCACCGATAACCGCATAAGTCTGCCTTCCGGCCAGACACCGTCGAAAGCAGCGCTCTTCAGGGTACGGCTGCTTCACGTGGGGGGCTGGATCGGCTTTGGGTTCTTCGTTTGGGCGTTCAGGTCCACGGAAGTCGGGCCAGTCCCGGCGGCCCTCGACGCAGTGATTTGGCTGTTGGGGGGGATTGCGGTCACGCTTGGCCTTCGCGGGGTCTACGGGTGCGCCCGCTCGGCCGGCTGGTCGTTCACGTCATTGGTGACTCTTGCGGCGACGTTGAGCATGCTGGCCGCTCCTGTCTGGTATGCAGTCATTCACACGCTGCTGCTCGCAAGTCTTACCGGCATACAAGCGCTGGGTCTTGGCGCGATGTTTGCGCGCTTGATAAGCGACGTGACAGCAGAATCGCGGTGGTGGATTCCACTCGCCAACTGGATGACGTACACGAGCGTGCTGCTGACGTGGTCTGCATTGTATTTCGGCATCAACGCCGTGCTGGACCTGGAGTCTGAACGTGCGCGCTCCGTCCACGCGCTGAAACTTGCCGACAGTGCTCGGCTGCGTGCCCTGCAGTCGCAATTGAACCCCCATTTCCTATTCAATGCCCTGAACGGCATCGCGACACTGATTCGGGAAGGCGACCGTACGAGGGCTGCTGACACCGTCGACACGCTGAGTGACTTCCTGAGATTGACTCTGCAAAAGCTCGACTCACCGGAGATCCCCGTTCGCGAAGAGCTCGCATTTGTCGAGCAATATTTGCGCATCCAGCGCCTGCGGTTTGGCAGCTCTCTTCGCGCGACCGTGGACGCCGACCCGGAAACGCACGACGCACTCGTTCCGACGCTGATTCTGCAACCACTGGTGGAAAACGCCGTGCGGCATGGAGTCCTGGCGCGCGCGCGAGGCGGGGCGCTGTCGGTATCGATATGTCGGCGCGACGACGTGCTCGTGATGACAGTCGAGGACGATGGCCCGGGACTCGGAGACGAGAGTGGCCACCCTTATGGCGTGGGATTCAAGAACTCGGCCGAGCGGCTAGCCGCACTGTACGGCGAAGACGCACATATGTCCGTCGGCGCACCCCCATCCGGACGCGGTTTCGTGGTGGTTGTCTTCCTGCCATTCCGTAACGCACCCGGGATGCCCGCCGAACCGGCGCGAGTGGCGGTCGCGGTATGAACATGCGTGCGATTATCGTCGATGACGAGGAACTTGCGCGTCGCGGCATTCGCGCTCTGCTGAAGCGCGCCGGGGACGTCGAGATCGTATCGGAGTGCGGCAGCGGCGAGGAGGCGATCAGGGCGATCAGCGCGGCGCAGCCGGAACTCGTGTACCTGGACATACAGATGCAGGGGAAAACAGGGTTCGATGTGATTGCGGCGCTGCCCAAAACCAAATGCCCGCATGTGGTTTTCGTCACGGCGTTTGACCGCTTCGCGGTGCGGGCGTTCGAGACGCATGCGCTCGACTTTCTGCTGAAACCCGTCAATGAACAGCGCTTCAACGCTTCGCTGGCACGCGCCCGCGCCGCCGTCGCGGGTGCGCGTGACGGCTCCGTAGTGCGACGCTTCTGGCAAATGGCGGCGGAGTTGCGGGCGTCATCGGGTCAGGACTTGTTGCCGTCGATGACGGATCGAATTCCGGTGAAGACACACGGTCGCATCATGGTCGTAAACGTCGCCGAGATCGACTGGGTCGAAGCCGATGGTGATTACGTGTCAGTGCACGTCGGAGCCAAGAGCTGGCTGCTGCGCGAGACTATCGCGGCTGCGGAAGCGCGCCTGGCGCTTTCGGGTTTCGTGCGCATACATCGCTCTACGTTGGTCAATATCTATTGCGTGCGGGAGCTGCTGCCGTTGTCGAAGGGCGAATTTACAGTGGTGCTGCACGATGGCACCGAACTGAAGCTGAGTCGCAATTACCGGTTCGCCCTCGAGCGCTTGTTGGGGAAAACCCTGTAAACCGTCAGTGAAACGACAGCTGCACGGTTCGCGACCGCACCACACCCGAGCCGGCGTTGCCCCGCAGGTGCGGCACGCGCCAAAACACTCTATCTCCGCGTCGGGCGATATGGCCGCGCACATGGTGCAAGCGCGGGCCGCGGCGTCGATTGGCGTTAGCTGCGGGCGACGCCGGGCATAGGTAGCCCACGGCAATGGGTGCCCGCACTTCGATGTGTTCCAGGAGTGCGCGTTTTCCCGAGCGGCGCCGGGCGCGATTCAGACGCTCCAGGTCCGCAGCCCGCCGTTTCAGTCCATCTTTCGCCGCGAATAGCAGGAACAGGGCCAGTATCATCGGCATATCGAACGCCATCGTGCCGAGCACTTCATGCAGCACCAGCAATTGCTGGCTTTCTGTGAGGTCGGCGGCACGATAGTAGTTTGCCCATGCGGGATCGAGGCGGAAGCAGACGTGGCTCAGTAGTTCATCGAGCGCCGGCTCCACCGGTATCACCACTCCGAACGCGGCGCCGCTGAAGACGGAGTCGAGCTCGAGTCCTGGACGCATGACACGATCCAGGTCGAAATCGGTGAGCAGCGCGGCGGAGTAGACCTGCTCATTCTGCGTGGACCAGAAGGTTCTCATCGTGCCGGCGCGACCGGTTGGATCGGCAGCGATGAGAACCCCGGTGCGTCTGACGCTGTAGCAGGGGGTGCTGGTGCACGCCGGCATCTCACTTAGTGTTGACTGCCGTGCCGCCTCCAGCCACTCGAGCCACAATTGCTGGGCGGGGACGTGGATCAGATCCAGACAACCGCCCAGCCTCTCACCCTCCGCGTACGCCAACTGGACTATGTACTGAATGAGATTATCTGCCAACACCAGCCGCAAGGGACAGGTGCGAACGGCGTCGGCAAACTGATGCGCGCCCGGAAACCCCCAGCCTTCCGGAAGCGTCGGAGCCGCCGACGTGCACTGTGCCACGAGATCAAGCAGTCGCAATGAGCGCACTCATAGCCATGATCACGGCGCAGAGTAAACATAAATTGGAAAAACCCGTGCGTGTTTGCGTGGAGGCGGACCGGGCACACGACGAAGGGCGTTAAACGCCCGCCGGGATGATGCGGCCGCGGGCCGGGCTTACCCCAGCGCCGCATTGTTGCCGTTGCGCGACGCGCGGGCCGCCGACGCATTCGCGTTCTTCACCGGCCGCCAACAACGTGCGTGCCAAAGTTGTTGAGCGCGAATTCGGGCAGCTCTATTCGACGCGGGAAAGAACCTGTTCGTCTGAACGCGAACCCGCTGCGTCGCAAAGCCGAGCGAGCGCTACAGGCCTTCTCCTAGACTCCGGACAAAAGTGGTTTTTACCGCGGAGTGTGGCGATCGAGGTCGAATCGAGAGTAACGACGCAACGGTTGGAACAGGGGAGTAATTACAACATGTCGACGGGAAACAACCACCTCCTGAGGCAGGCTGTACGAGCCGCCCTTTTTTACAGTGGCACAATGGCGGCAGCTCTGGCGACGCACACGTCGGCCGCGCAGACGCCGCCCGCGTCGACCAACGACCAGCCTGACACCGCGCCTGCCATGACAGAGGTCGTGGTAACGGGTTCGCGCATCGCAACGCCGGCCCTTGGATCGGTCAGTCCCATCACCGCGGTCTCCGCCACTGAGATCAGGGAGACGGGAACCACTCGCGTGGAGGACTTGCTCAACAGTCTGCCGCAGGTGACCGCGGACCAGGGGTCCGGTCTTTCCATGGGCTCGAACGGTACCGCGACGGTGAATCTGCGCGGCCTCGGGATCCAGCGCACACTGGTGCTGGTCAACGGCAGGCGTCTGATGGGCGGAGACCCGGCCGCCGGGGCGCCTTCTATCACCCAGCTGAGCGGCGCCTCCGCGGCCGACATTAATCAGATTCCGGTGGCGCTGATCGAACGTGTGGACGTACTCACCGGCGGTGCAGCCTCGACCTACGGTGCTGATGCCGTCGCGGGCGTCGTGAACTTCATCATGAATGATCACTTCGAAGGCGTACGCATCGATGCCAACCTCGGCATCTACAACCACAATAACCACAACAGCTGGATCGGTCCGCTGCTGGAAGCGGAGGGTTCCCCTGTTCCCACCGGCACCAACTGGGACGGCGCGAACAGAGACCTGACGCTGATCATGGGACACAACTTCGCCGACGGTGCGGGCAATTTCGTAGGATATCTGGGCTATCGGCGCACATCGCCCATCACGGCGAACCGCCGCGATTTTACCGCCTGCGTGCTGAACAACAACCTGGATTTAAGCAGCGGTGCGTCCTTCGGACCCTACACGTGCCATGGCTCCATCAACTCGGCACCGTCCGTCATCTTTAGTATGACGCCAACCTTTGTGCCCCACCAGGTGGGACCCAACGGCGACCTCGTCCCCTTCTATCAATCGTTCAACTACGCCGCCTCGCACTATCTGCAGCGTATCGATGAGCGCTACACCGCCGGCTTCTTCAGTCACCTGAAGTTCAACGACCACGCGGAGGCATATGCCGAGTTCATGTTCATGGACGATAATACCCGTGGCAACTTCGCGCCGGCGGGCCTGTTCCTGGGCGCGGGCTTCGCGACCTCGGGGACGCCGGCCCTGCGGAACGGAAACTTCTATACCAACTGCGGTGTTGGCGGCTACGGCAACGCCGGGATGAATCCTTACCTCACGGCGAGTCAATTCAACTCCATTTGCGCTCCCGGTTCGCCTTATACAGCTGTGGCGAATGCCACGGTGCCGGAGCCGGGCGACGTGCAACTGCTGATCGCCCGTCGCAATGTCGAGGGCGGGCCACGCGAAGACACCTATGTACATACCACGTTTCGGGGTGTGGCCGGGGTGCGCGGGGAAATCACGACGGACTGGACCTATGATTCCTCCTTCACCTACGGCGTGACTCGATCGAGCGATTATCACAATAACGATGTGTCCGCAGCCCACGCTCAGAACGCGCTGCTCGCGGTCATGGGGCCCGGTGGCGTGCCCGTTTGCCGGGGCGGGCAGGTGGGGTGTGTTCCCTGGAACGTCTTCAATCCCGCGGCGCCTGTCACTCAGGCTCAATTGAGCTACATCGTCGTACCCGCAATCCTGAACGCCTATGGCACCCAGCAGATCTGGACGACCTTCGTCAGTGGCGACCTGACGCATGCGGGGGTCAAGCTGCCGACGGCGGATGAGGGCCTCAAGCTCGTGTTCGGCACCGAATACCGCCAGGAAAGTGCAACATTACACCCGGACAATGAGTACGTTACGGGAGACCTCGGCAACGTCATCGTGAGTCCTTATGACGGCGGCTATCATGTCTGGGAGGGCTTCACTGAGGCGCGCATGCCGCTGGCGAGCAACCTGCCTGGCGTCAAGAGCCTGGATTTCGAGGCAGGCTATCGCTACTCGAGCTACACGAGCGGCTTCAATACCAACACCTGGAAATTGGGCCTCACGTGGTCGCCGATCAGCGACGTTCGCTTCCGTGGCAGCTACAACAAGGCGGTGCGTGTCCCTAACGTCGCAGAACTCTTCAAGCCGGATGTCGTCGAACTGGATGCCGGCACGGATGTTTGTGCCTCCGGCGCGTACTCCCACCCCGGCCCGGCCAACGAAGCGGCCTGTGCACTGACGAACTACGGCAAAGCGACCGCTGTCCCGACACCGGGTTCACCCGCAGGCCAGTATAACGGTCTGCTCGGTGGTAACACGAGTCTCAAGCCTGAAACCGGTAAGACCACAGCCGTGGGTATGGTGCTGACGCCGAGATTCCTGCCGGGATTTAGCCTCACGGTCGACTACGCAGACATCAAGATTACGGATGTGATCACGTCGTACGGTCCGAACCTGATCCAGACCAACTGCATTCTAAGCGGCAGCGCAACGAGCTATTTCTGCCAGTTGGTGCATCGCGACTCGAATGCAACCCTGTGGGCGAGCCCGCAGGGGTACACGATCGATCCGCTTCTGAACATCGCAGGTCTCGAGAACAAATCGATCGACGTGG